>JAEEGL013625170.1_pt1 | contig 13103 bp, 11 predicted proteins | sample 9134231 | NCBI WGS metagenome assembly JAEEGL01 (sample SAMN16246548, study PRJNA631951) | gut metagenome | biome: gut microbiome; feature: rumen; material: fiber-attached | host: Bos | place: Iran: Karaj | collected 2018-10 | reverse complement strand
GGAGTATGACGGGAAGGTTTATTTCCGCATCCCGGATGAGAACGCCATGAAGCAATCCGCGCTCTTTGGAGAATATGATCAACTCGGTGGAAACGCGAGCTGTACGGTAGCCGCGCTGAATCTGCAGACCATGAAAACGGAAAAACTGTTTGGATATACTTCCTGCGGGCCCATGGTCATCTCCGGCGGGCATTTGGTTTTGGCTACGAATGATATGACGGATGATGATTTTGTGCAGGTCCTTACCTTTGACGGAGCTGTCGTAAAAGACCTGCCGGGCAGCAGGATCTTTGGAGCGCTGCCGTCCGGGGAGTATTTTGTGACCGGCGGATATGAGGATGATTACGAGCAGCACATGTATATCTGTGATGAAAACGGTTCTTCCCGCAAGGTGCAAAATACGATGCAGATCCATGCCTTTGCAGGTCTGGAGGATGAACTCTACTGCATTACCTATAAGGATGAGACGACGCCCTACGGATGCTTTGCCGGTTACGATCTTGCAACCGGAGAGGAAACCCTCTATGGAACGTTTCCGGAGATCTCCGAATATTCGAGATATCCGGGCGAGCCGGAATATTTATATGTAGAGGACGGAACGGTTTATCTGCAGATGTCGGCTTATGAAGGCACCGGACATTTCTATGCGGGCAGCAGATGGTTTTCGGCTAAATGCGGCGAGGCGGGAAGCCTTACGGAGATCACGCCCGCGGGGACGCCATCGGAAGATGTGGAAGAGGGACTGTTGTGTCCGGCGGTGATGTTAAAGGACGGGCGTTTGATTTTTACGGAGGGGAAACCTTTGAGCGCGGATGTAGATGCGGACGGAGACGTCGGATACTATGATGAGAACGGCGAATTTGTGAAGTGCGCATCCGGCTATGGTTTCATCTATCATGAAAGCGGGGACGTGCAGAAGCAGACGGAGATCTGTGAACTTGTGGACGGCGGCATCTATATCGTCAGGAACAGCGAAGTGTACGATCCTGATGCGAGCATCGGATGGCGTGAGGCATTTATGCGGCAGGAAACGCGGATCGAGCGGCTTGACGTGGGCAGCGGCGCCAATGTCCTGATCGGTCTTATGGGCGGGCCCGGTTTTGATCCGGATGCCGTTTTGGGCTCTGACCCGTTGCAGGGACTGGTGGCGGATGATATTTTAAATCCGTTCCGAGATGCAAACCCGGTCAAAGATGCGGATTCTGTCTATGACGAAGCGCGCATTCTCGGCACGTGGGTCCAGAAGAGCATCGGAAAAGACAGGGTTCCAAAGAACATCAAAGCGCTTGGGGAATCCATCGGGCAGCATTATGAGTTCTGTTTCGGAACCGATGTCGGCAATAATTTTACCGACAATTTTCCGCGCATGTATGCGACCTATTTTGCCCTGAAGGATTACTACACTTCCGACGGCAGGAAAGGTTCGGAATACTATAAGAACCTGCAGGAAGAAAACGAATTCTTAGGGACCGGCGATCCGGAAAGGATCAGGGAACTGTACGATGATCTGCAGAAATTTGTGACGGCCTGCAACAATCTGATCCGGGAGCAATTGTGACCTTTGATCCCACAATGTTTATGATCTGATTTTTTTCACATACACCATATCTTGTAGTTGCAAAATTCGAACAGGTGTTCTATGATATATACAAACACCTGTTCGATTATTTTAAAGGCAACGTCTATGGACAGATCGATCCTGCACAGCGATATGAATTGTTTCTATGCATCTGTGGAGATGCTGCATCATCCGGAGTTTGGCGAGCGGCCGCTTGCGGTCGGCGGAGATCCGGAAGCAAGACACGGCATTGTCCTGACGGCCAATTACCCTGCGAAGCGCAGGGGCGTGAAGACGGGCATGGCGCTCTGGCAGGCGAAGCAGGCCTGTCCGGAAGTGATCTTTGTTCCGCCGCGCATGGACCTGTATCTGCGGTTTTCCCGTCTGGCGCATGAGATCTACGCCGACTATACGGACCTGCAGGAGGCGTTCGGGATCGATGAATCCTGGCTGGATGTGAGTGCATGCGCCACCGCGGTCGGCGATCCGCTCTCGATCGCGCAGGAGATCAGCAGGCGTGTAAGGCACGAACTGGGTCTGACCGTTTCGATCGGTGTCAGTTGGAACAAGATCTTTGCGAAGTTCGGCTCCGATTATAAGAAGCCGGATGCGATCACTGAGATCACAAGAGACAATTACCGTAAGATCGTCTGGGAAGCGCCGGCGGCGGATCTGCTCTATGTGGGGCGTGCCACGAAGAAGAAACTGTCTGCGATCGGCATCAACACCATCGGAGAGATCGCAACCTGCGACCCGAAGATATTGCATGCGCACCTTGGGAAGATGGGATATGTCCTGCGCGCTTTTGCAAACGGGGAGGATGATACGCCGGTCTGCCCGGAGAATTCGGCTTACCCGGTCAAGAGTATCGGCAACAGCACGACGACGCCGAGAGATCTTGTGAATGATGATGATGTGCGCATGGTCATCTACCTGCTGGCAGAAAGCGTGGCAAGCAGGCTCAGGGATCACCATTTTGCAGGAACGCTCATCGGGATCTCCATCCGGGACAACGGACTGTTCAGCTTCACGAGGCAGAAGAAGATTCAGGTAGCTACCAACATCTCGGATGAGATCGCGCGGTATGCGATGCAGCTGTTCAAAGAGAATTATCACTGGCAGAATCCGATCCGCAGCGTCGGTGTCAGGGTGGGCGAGCTGGTGGCGGACGAGTACTGGTACCAGACGGATCTGTTCAGCGATCCGAAGATGCGGGAGAAGCAGCTGAAGGTCGATATGGCTGTTGATTCCCTAAGGACACGGTTTGGACATGACGCCGTGCTGCGCGGGCAGATGTATTATGACAGGGTTTTATCGGGACTGGATGCGAAGGCGGAAGACCATATGGTGCATCCTTACTATTTGCACCGATCCTGACTAGGAAAGGAGGTTTTCCATGGAATATCAGATCATAGCGGTTGATTTTGACGGCACGCTCTGCTACAGTGACTGGCCGGCACTCGGGGAACCGAATACGGAACTGATCGAATATCTGAAGCGCTGGAAGAGGCGCGGGAATAAGCTGATCCTTTGGACCTGCAGGGCGGGGGAAGCATTGGATCACGCGGTTTCCTGGTGCGTGGAGCATGACCTGGAATTTGATGCGATCAATGACAATCTGCCGGAGATCGTTGAGAAGTACGGCAACAATTCCAGGAAGATCACGTGCGATTACTATATCGATGACAGAGCATATCTGCCGGAAGCAGTGAGTATGTAAAGAAGCGGTATGCATGTAGGAAAGTGCAGCACGCAGGGGAGCGGAACACGTGCATGGCATGTTATGCAGGAGGGAAGATCGTGGCAGTGCGCAGAGGCTGTAAAGTATATGTGGATGTGGGTGCCGAGTTCAGTGACGAGGGCGAACTGATCCCCAAATACCTCATCTGGGAGGACGGCACCCGGTATGAGATCGACAGGGTCATCAGTCATGAGCGCTGCGCCAGCAGGAAGGCCGGCGGCGCGGGGATCCTTTATCTCTGCATGGTCAGGGGACAGAACGTCCGCCTGTTCTATGAAGAGAATTACCGGTGGTTCGTGGAAGCAAGGACTTCCTGAACTGTATGAAACCGGAAGATATTGCTTATGTTTTACCGGTTACGCGTCTTCGTAATCCATGCAGATGCGGCTTGCCATGAAGGGGCGTACCTTCTCATTGGCGACCGCAACATGCGCGGGATGCACGGAATAACCCTTCAGCGCTTCTTCGTTTTCAAAGCATGCATCGAGCATCAAGTCGCAGTTGGAAGAGGGCAGCGGGTCTGTGATCACGCGGATCTCAAGCAGTCCCGGGACCTGTCCTTTTAAGCCTTCGAGACCCTGTTTGATCTCTTTTTTCATTTCTTCGATCTGGGCAGCATAATACTGCTCACGGAATTTCCATAAAATCACATGTCTGACCATAATGTCACCTCCGGAATGCATACATTATAGCATCATCCTTCCGGATTGTCTTCTTTACCTTTAAAGAAATGATAAATAATTGTTAAAAAACGCGTGGATCTGTGTTATAATATAATTTCCCCACTACTAAAGGAATCAACATGTTTGCCTGATAGGAGAACTGTATGGAACGATACGAGTATCCCGCGGAAGAAAAAGCCATTCTGGAACGGTCGCTGGTTCCGTTTGCCGTGTACCAGTTTGTGGACCAGCGGGTTGTTACGCTGGTGCTTTCGGCCGGCTTTTGCAAACTCTTCGGTTATGAGGACAAAAGCAAGGCATATTTTGACATGGACAATGACATGTACCGGACCACGCATCCCGATGATGTCGGGAGGATCGCGGATGCCGCGTACACCTTTGCAACGGAGGGCGGCAAATACGAGACGCTCTACCGGACCAAAAACAATACCGGTGATTCATACCAGATCATCCATGCCATCGGAGAGCATTTTGTGACGGATACGGGCGTGCAGCTAGCCCAGGTCTGGTATACGGATGAGGGTGTCTATGTCCCCGGGGAAGATTCCGAGGATGACCGGTTCCGACAGATGCTTAACCGGGCGCTTCATGCGCAGAGCATGATCCGTGCCAGTTATTACGACTATCTGACGGGGCTGCCGAGCATGACCTATTTCTTCCAGCTTGCGGAAGCGGGCTGCAGAGCGATCAACGAAAAAGGCGGGAAGCCGGCGTTTTTGTTTTTGGATTTAAGCGGCATGAAGTTCTTCAACCATAAACACGGCTTTTCGCAGGGCGATACGCTGTTATGCTCCTTTTCCAAACTTCTTGCAAAGTATTTCAGCAATGAGAACTGCAGCCGTCTCGGGCAGGACCATTTCGCGGTCTATACCGATGCGGAGCAGATCGAAGAGACGATCCACGAACTGTTTGTGGAATGGCAGAGCACTTCCGGCAACCGTTCCCTGCCTGTAAGGGTTGGCGTATATCTGACGCCTTCTGCCGATGTGGATGTCAGCATCGCCTGTGACTGCGCAAAACTGGCCTGCGATACGCTGCGCAATTCCTACAGATCCTCGATCAGTTATTATGACAAAGCCCTGCAGATGGATGCGGAAAAACAGCACTATATCGTGTCGCATCTGGATGAGGCGCTCGAAAACGGATGGATCAAAGTCTATTACCAGCCGATCGTCAGAGCCGTCAACGGGCGGGTCTGCGATGAAGAAGCGCTGGCCAGATGGGATGATCCCGTCAGAGGACTGCTCTCGCCGGCTGATTTTATCCCCATCCTCGAAGAGGCCAAGATCATCTACAAACTGGATCTGTATGTGGTCGACCGTATCATCGAAAAGATCAAAGCGGTGCGCAAGAAGGGACTGCATGTCGTTCCGCAGTCGGTAAACCTCTCGAGAACTGATTTTGACGCCTGCGATATCGTCGGTGAGATCTGCAGGAAGATGGATGAGGCAAAGCTCGGTCGTGATCTGCTCACGATCGAGATCACCGAGAGCATTGTCGGCAGCAATTTTGAATTCATGAAAAAACAGGTCGACCGGTTTAGGAAACTGGGCTTCCAGGTCTGGATGGACGACTTCGGGAGCGGGTATTCCTCGCTGGACGTTCTGCAGAGTCTGGAATTTGACCTGATCAAATTTGATATGCGTTTTGTGCAGGAACTTGGGATGGAGGGCAGCGCAAAGATCGTCCTCTCGGAGCTCATGCGCATGGCGACGGCGCTCGGGATCGAAACGGTCTGCGAGGGCGTTGAGAAGGAAGAGCATGTGCAGTTCCTGCGTGAGATCGGATGCGCGAAGCTGCAGGGATATTATTATTGCAAGCCGATCCCGCTTGAAAAAGTCTTTGAACGGTACGATAAGGGTGTGCAGATCGGCTTTGAAGATCCGAAGGAGAGTGCGTATTTTGAATCGATCGGGCGCATCAACCTCTACGATCTTGCGGTCATTTCCGGGGAGGGCGATCCCGGCCTGCAGCACTATTTCAATAACCTGCCGATGGCGATCTTTGAATTCAAAGACGGGAAGGTATTTGTCACGAGAAGCAATGCTTCCTACCGCGCACTTGTCGAAGAGAGCCTCGGAATGGATGCAAATGACGGGAAACCGGATTTCTCGTTTGTGAGCGCGGAGATCAAAAACGCCTTTGTGGATTGCATGTCGCAGAAGACGGAGAGCGCAAGATCGATCTTTTTGGATGAGTATCTGCCGGACGGATCAAAGGCGCATACCTTTCTTAAGAAGATCGCGGAGAACCCCGTGGACGGTACGGCTGCGATCGTTCTGGTGGTTCTTGCGATCAGCAGGGAAGCGAAATCGATTGATTTTGCAGATGTGGCAAAATCACTGGCCACGGATTATATCGGCCTCTTCTACGTGAATCTCAAAACGGATGAATTTGTGGAATATTCCTCGGGACTCGGACAGGATAATCTTTTGGCGCAACGCAACGGGGCGGACTTCTTTGATCTGGCGATTAACGAAGCACCGGCGTTTATCTATAAAGCGGACCGAAATCATTTTACTTCAATCTTTACGAAGGAAAATGTGTTGAAGATCATGGACGAACAGGGCGCGTTCAATACCACCCTGCGCGTTGTGAAAGACCATAAGCCCATGTACGTGCATCTGAAAGCCACGCGCATGGAAAACGACAGGGATCACATGATCGTGGGCGTGAGCAATATCGATGCGCAGATGAAGGAGAAGGTGAACGGTGAGAGACTCCAACGTGCGCAGTCGCTGTTTTCCATTGTCACGGCACTGGTCGGAGAGTTTATCTGCGTTTACACCGTCGATCCGGAGACAGGACATTATACCGAAAGCAGATCGTCGAGCGAATTCGAAGGGCTCGGGCTTTCGAAGGAAGGTGAAGATTTCTTCAACACCACGCTCAATTATGTGAATGAATACATTTACGAGGATGACCGCGAGATGTTCTGCAAGGCGTTTGGCAGGGAAAACGTGATGCGCAAGATCGCGGAAAGCGGGGAATACAAACTGCAGTATAGGATGATCATCAAAAACAAACCGGTCGATGTAAAAATGCGCGCCGTGCCGGTCAGCGATAAAGAAGGCGACAGGCTGATCGTCGGCGTGACGAAAGCGAAAAAATCATAAAAATATTCATAGAAAAGAGGAAGCAAAATGGGAGTTCAGTCAATTGATGCAGAAGAGGATCAGTTCGCTTATCGTTATGATACGCAGCTTCTGATCGACAGGCGCGATCAGGATCTTGATGAGGATGAGATCGCGGATTACATCACGGAGCATTTTGAGGGCAACAGCCTGATCGCTGCCGGGGATGAGGACATGGTCAAGATCCATTTTCATACGAATGAGCCGTGGAAGATCTTAGAATACTGCAATTCCGTCGGCGAGATCTATGATATCGTCGTTGAGGATATGATCAGACAATCGAACGGGCAGCAGGGCTAGGCAATAGACAGATATGACTAAGAAAAAAGTCGGAATGATCGTTGATATTCTGATGTATCTGCTGCTGGTTACGCAGATGCTGTATGTTTTTACCGGCAACAATATACATGAGATCATCGGGATCGCATTTTTTGTATGCCTTGTGATCCATATCGTGCTGAAGAAATGGTGGTTTCAGGCACTTTTTGCCAAAGGGAAAAGCGCGTCCCGGCGTTTTTTTGATTTCATAACGCTTCTGCTGCTTTTGCTGGCCTGTCTGCTCATGATCAGCAGCATGGATGTATCGAGGTGGCTGTTCCCGCAGATCCGCATTCTCGGGAACAGGGATATACATGTCTATCTGGCGACGGCTGTGCTGACGCTCGGCGTTTTGCATGGCGGTTCGCGTATTCTTCTTACACGGAAAAATCGCAGTGCTTTTGTTCTTGTGATCCTGGCCGCTGTCGCAGGAGCATCTCTCGGCCTTTTCGGCGTACCTTACATCAACCGGCATTTAAAAACGGTGGAAGTGGATTTTGCGGAACAGACGATGGGGGACCATGTGGAATGGAAGGGTAAAAAGCCGTTGATCGTCTATTTTACGCGCATGGGAAACACGGATTTTGAACCGGATGTGGATGCGGTATCCGGCGCATCGCTTCTGATCTCTGACGGAGAAATGATGGGAAGCAATCAGCTTCTTGCCTATATGGCCGGCGATATTCTTGACACGGATCCGGTCGCGATCACTTTGCGCGGAAAGAAATATCCTTCTTCCTACGGCGATACGGTTGCGGTGGCAGGAGAGGAACTGCGCGCAAATGCCAGACCCGCGATCGAACCGGTGGATGTATTATCGGACAGTGATGCCCTGATCCTGATCTATCCGCTCTGGTGGGGATCGATCCCGATGCCTGTAGCGACATTTCTGGAAGAGAATGATTTTGACAATAAGACGATCTATCTGATCATTACGCAGGGCAGCAGCGGTTTCGGCAGCACGGTTTCTGAGATCAAAGAACTCTGTCCCGGCGCAAATGTGGTTGAGGGGACCAGTATTTACTGCGAGGACATCCCGGATGCGAGGGATGAACTGCTGAAGCTGATCCGAAAATGGAACGCGGAGAATTAGAATTGCAACGTGAACTTTTTGAAAACATGTCTGTGCCGAAGGCATATCTGAAACTGGCCCTGCCGGTAGTGCTGGCCATGGTCTTGAGTGTTGTATACAACATGGTGGACGCCTGGTTTATTTCACTGACAGGCGATCCCAACCTGGTGGCAGGCGTATCCGTGTGCTCCCCTGTGTTTGTACTGTCGATCGCGATCGGCGATATTTTCGGCCTTGGCGGAAGTTCCCTGATGTCGCGGCTCCTTGGCGAAAAACGGGATGAGGAGGCAGGTACTGTTTCCGTATTCTGCATGTGTGCGGCTTTTGTGATCGGCGTACTCTTCATGGCGGTGATGCTGCTGTTTCATGAGCCGATCCTGCATCTGCTCGGCGCGAATGAAGCTTCGTTTGCGCATGCATCTTCTTACTTCATGTGGATCGCGGTCGGCACGCCGTTCATTATCTTTTCCATGATCCCGAACAACCATCTTCGTACCGAGGGTCTTTCAACGCTCGGGATGTGGGCTGCGATCGCAGGCACGGTCTGCAACATCATTCTGGATCCGGTGTTGATCTTCGGGTTTGATATGGGTGCCGGAGGCGCGGCGCTGGCTACGTCTTTTGCCAACGTGGTATCCTGCGTGATCTACCTTTGGATCATCAGGAAAAAATGCCATGTGATCACACTCGACTTTTCCAAAGCCTTAAGGATCGGGGCGCATGTAAAGGAAATTTTGCGGATCGGGATCCCGGCCTGTGTTACGAATCTCATGTACAGCTTAAGCATGCTTTTGACCAACCGCGCACTGGTGGCGTTCGGTAACGAGCGGATCGCGGCGATGGGGATCGCCATGCGTATCAACATGATCTGCCAGATGACGCTGATCGGACTGGCGTTTGGCGCACAGCCTCTGTTCGGCTACACCTACGGAAGCCGCAACCGGAAAAGGTTTGTTTCCACGCTTCGTTTTGCCTATGGTCTGGAAGCCGGTCTCGGCTGTATCTTTGCTTTACTGCTGTTTGTTTTTGCACCGCTGCTCATGCGCGGATTTATCGATGATACAAAGGTTGTCGAATCCGGGATCACGATGTTGCGCTTCATGCAGATCAGTTCGATCCTGATCGGCTTCTCGCTGGTTGCAACCTGCGTCTGTCAGGCGGTGGGCCATGCTTCCGGCGCGCTGACGCTTTCCCTTTTGCGGCAGGGCGTTCTCTTTGTGGTTCTGATCCTGATCCTGCCGGCGTGTTTCGGATTTACAGGCATTCTCCTGACGCAGCCCGTATCCGATCTTGTGACCGGCCTCGTTTCATTTGTGATCATGCGCGGCATCCTTACGAAGATGAAGGATCCGGTCGCGTCGTGACAAAAAATGGTGTTACTTTCAAGGGAAGAACGTGGTAGAATAGTATCGCTGAATAAATTAGACAGATAGGATTAAGATTATGGATACAAGCGGATTAAGTCCGGAACAACAGGCTTTATTTGCAAGCATTATGGGAAAATCACCGCAACCGGGCGGCGGTGCTGCATTCACGGCAGCACAGGCTGCTCCTGCGCCCGCGGCTCCGGCACCCGCTGCTTCTGATCAGACCGCTGCGCCTGCTCCTTCCGCCCCCGCACCGGCAGCTTCTGCGGCTCCGGCCGGCGGCAATCCCGGAAGAATTCTTTCGCAGGCCGAGATCGACGCGCTCATAGCTTCGATGGGAAGCTGAAAACACTACTTTTCAACAACGGATTTTCCGAGCCATTTCTTTTTATACCAGTAATACATGACAATCAGACCGCGGATGCATTCATCGGTGGCGGTGCCGGCATAGATCCCGGCGACGCCGACGCCAAGGATGACGCCGACCGTGTATCCCATGGTAAGGCCGAGGCCCCAGTTACAGAGGATTCCCATGAGCAGAGGGAACAGGTAAGCACCGGCGGCTTTTAAGCTGTTGACGAATGTCAGGTTCAGACAGCGGCCGGTCTCAATAAAGATATCCACGATCATGATCATTTGCCCGAGTTCGATGATGTGCCGGTTTGAGGTAAAAAACTGCAATGTATATCTGCACAGGAGCGCATTGACGGAAGCGATGGCGATCGTGACCGGCAGCGAGATCTGCAGGGTTTTGAATACGCGCCTGTAGGCTTCTTCGGATTTGCCGGCGCCCACCAGATGGCCGACAATGATCTGTGTCGACATCGCGGCGGCATTTGAGAAGATAAACGCGAATGCGATCAGCGAGTTGCAGTACGCTCTCGCATTTACCGCGTCATTTCCCATCGCGTTCACAAAAGAAAGAAGCGTTGTCTGATACAGGTTATAGGTGAGGTTTTCACCGCCTGTCGGCAGACCGATCTTCACCATCTTCAAAAGCAGTTTGCCGGGGAAGGGTTTCAGATATCGCAGCGAGATCCTGCCTGTTCCGGACAGATAAAAGAAGCCGATCAGTACGGCCACGGCAAGTAATCTGGCAACAACGGTTGAGATGGCAACGCCTGCAACACCCATGTGAAGATGGGACAGGGAGCCGTAGAGAAAGAGATAGTTGCCGCCGATATTGACGAGGTTGATCGCAAAAGTCACCCACATGCCGATCTTTGTAAAACCGTTGCACCGTAAGATCTGGAGCATGACATTGAAGACAGCGGTGATAAAGCCGCCACCGCCAACAATGTAGATATAGATCATCGAGTAGGGACGCATTTCTTTTGACACATGGAGAAAATTCATGATCAGCGGATTGGCGGCGCAGAATGCCCCGCTGAGCGTCAGCCCCACCACAAAATTCACCACGATGGCAAGCGTATAGATCATATTCATCCGATCGTGCATTTTTGCGCCGAGATACTGGGCAACGACCACGCTTGTGGCGGTTGCGATGACATTGAACAGGATGTTCATCATGAACATGATGGTATTGGCGTTTCCGACTGCGCCGACAGCATACTCGTTATAGTGGCTCAGCATGAGCGTGTCCACGTTGTTGAGCATCGTGTTCAGGAAAAGTTCCAGAAACATGGGCCCTGCCAGAAGCAGCAGCGGTGTATTCTCATTGATGACGGTGCTTTGATTTTTACGCATGGATCATTCCTTTATTGCGGACTGTTACAGTAACCATTTTACCACGTTTTCGGGGGGACAAAAAAGCCCCAATGTTTGCCATTACCGCCCCGATGTGCTATGGTGTCTGTGTTATGAAGATTTACGTTGATTTTGATGACTGTCTGTGCGAAACGGCGAGATCTTTTTCCGATCTGGCAGTGGAACTGTTTGATAAACATGTCCCTTATGAGGAGATCCGCTTTTTCGAGCTGAATAAGTCGTTTGATCTGAATGAGGAACAGTACGAACAGTTCATGCTGAAAGGGCATGAGCCGGACGTGCTTTTGTCGTATAAAGAAACCCCGGGAGCGTCGCAGGTAATTAACGAATGGCTCAGCGAGGGGCATGAAGTTTCGATCATTACCGGCCGCCCGTTCAGTGCGTACGATGCAAGCCGTAAGTGGCTCGATGATCATGATCTTTCACAGGTGAAACTGTACTGCCTCAATAAATACGGCAGGGACAGTTTCATTAAGAACAGTGATTTCAGCCTCGAACTGGAAGATTATTATAAAATGACGTTTGATTTTGCCGTGGAGGACTCTCCCAAGGCGTTCCGGTTCTTCTCGCATCTTCCCGATCTGAAGGTGCTGGTCATTGACAGGCCATGGAACAAAGATTGTACGTTCCCTGGTGGAAACTATACGAGATGTTTTGACTGGGAGAGCATTAGACGGATCGTCGGGGAGAAGAGAGATGCCAAGTAAAAATCACACGGTCGCAAAAGTTCTGACCCTGATCACGGCGGTTGTTTTTGTGGTCACAACGATCATTCTGGGGGCGCTTGCGATCAACTATTTTTCAACGGGCAGTGATCCGGCTGCCGTTGCGTTGATCTTTGCAGGTTCCATGAGCGCGATTTTTACGACGCTGCCGTGTCTGGCGATGGCCATTACGGGAACGGTGTTTGCGGCACAATCAAAAAACGAGGGAGTCGCGCAGTCGAAGAAATACTTCATCATCGGGATTGTTGAGACCGCTGTCTATGGTTTGGGTGTGCTGTGCGGGATCGTGGCGTTCTTCTTCACGATCTTAGCGGTAAGCCGGTGAGACGGATCATTTGAGTAAGGGATGTTTGGATCATGGAAATAGTGTTGGCTACAGAGAATGACAGAGAACAGGTGTTAAAGCTCTACCAGGCACAGAAGGGCAGGGAATATTGCGCATGGGATGAGGATTATCCGTCAAACGAAACCATCGATTTTGACCTCTCAAGGGATGCATTGTTTGTCATGAAAGAGGACGGACGGGTCATCTCTGCGATCTCCGTTGAGGTCGATGAGGATGTCGACGGGCTTGCGTGCTGGAACAGGGACCTTTTTCCCGGCGGTGGACTGGCGCGTCTTGCCGTGGATCCTAAGATGCAGAGCCGCGGGATCGGCAGAAAGATGCTGGAATACGGGATAAATGTTTTGCGCAAACAGGGATACAAAAGCATTCATTTTCTTGTGAATAAGCACAATATCAAAGCGATCAGGTGCTATGCCGGGTTTGGCTTTGAT
>JAEEGL012526055.1_pt1 | contig 13103 bp, 12 predicted proteins | sample 9134231 | NCBI WGS metagenome assembly JAEEGL01 (sample SAMN16246548, study PRJNA631951) | gut metagenome | biome: gut microbiome; feature: rumen; material: fiber-attached | host: Bos | place: Iran: Karaj | collected 2018-10 | reverse complement strand
TCGTCGGCAGGCACGCCGACGCCTTTGAACGCATCTTCCATAAAGCTGCGCGCGGTGTCCCAATCAAGAATTACTTTTCCCATGATCATTCACTCCTGTTTCATGATGTTTTTATAATTGTACCGTGATGATGGATCGCGGTGCCTTTACCAATACTGTTTATTCTTTTTCTTCCCAGTTCATTGCTCTGGTAACCGCTTTCTTCCAGCCGGCATAGTACTTGTTGCGCACGTCGAGCGGCATCTTCGGCTCAAAGATCCGGTCGATCTCGCGGTTCTGCTGAATATCGTCCAGGCTGTCCCAAACGCCGACGGCAAGACCGGCAAGATAGGCGGCGCCGAGCGCGGTGGTCTCCACGCACTTCGGGCGGTCAACCTTGGTCTGTGCCATATCCGCCTGAATCTGCATCATGATATTGGACACGGACGCGCCGCCGTCCACACGCAGATCGGTGATATCGATACCGGAATCCGCCTTCATCGCTTCCAGCAGATCGGTCATCTGATAGGTGATGCTTTCCAGCACGGCGCGGGAGATATGGGCGCGGTTGACGCCGCGGGTCAGACCGACGATGCAGCCGCGGGCATACATGTCCCAATACGGCGCGCCGAGACCGGTGAACGCCGGTACCAGATAGCAGCCGTTCGCGTCGGGCACGCTTTCCGCCAACTCATCGCAGCGACGCGGGCTGTCAATCAGCTTCACTTCGTCGCGCAGCCATTTGATCACGGAACCGGCGTTGAACGCGGACCCTTCGATCGAATAGGTCGTTTTGCCGTCCAGACTCCAGGCAACGCCTGTGAGCAGGTTGTTTTTGGAAATCACGCGGCGCTCGCCGGTGTTCATCAGCAAAAAGCAGCCGGTGCCGTAGGTGTTCTTTGCCATACCGGGCTCAAAGCACGCCTGACCGAACAGGGCGGACGGCTGGTCGCCGATGGCGCCGCAGATGGGTACGCGCTCGAGCGCTTCGATACCGAGGATGCCGCCTGCCACCCAGCCGTATACGTGACTGGAGGGAACCGGTTCCGGCAAAATGCTCATCGGAATGCCGAGTCTTTCGCAAAGATAGGGATCCCATTGCAGCTTATCCACGTCAAAGAGCATGGTTCTGGAAGCGTTGGAATAATCCGTCACATGGACGCGTCCGCCGCTCAGGTTCCAGATCAGCCAGGTTTCCACGGTGCCGAACAAGAGCTGGTCGGCTTCGGCAAGCGCCTTCGCACCCGGCACGTTGTCAAGAATCCATTTGATCTTGGTGGCGGAAAAATAGGCGTCGATGATCAGACCGGTATGTTCGGTAATGTAATCGCAAAGCTCTTTGTCTTCCTTGATTTTTTCGCACATATCCGCCGTTCTTCTGCACTGCCACACAATTGCGTTATACACAGGCTTGCCGGTGGATCTGTCCCAAAGGATCGTGGTTTCGCGCTGGTTGGTAATGCCGATGCCGGCGATTTCCGCCGCGTCAACGTCACCGGAGTTGAGCACTTCCGTGATCGAGTTCAGCTGGCTGTAGAGAATTTTGAGCGGATCGTGCTCCACCCAGCCGGCCTTCGGATAAATCTGGTCAAACTCGTTTTGTGCCTTGGCAATGATGTTGCCGTGTTTGTCGAAAACGATCGCCCGCGAGCTTGTCGTTCCCTGGTCAAGCGCCATTACATATTTTCCTGCCATCTCTTCGTATCCTCCTTACGGGTGTTGAAATCAGGTCAATTGCACACATATGCCAAATTTCAACCATTATACAGGTATATATATTTTACAGAATATTGTCTCATTTGTCAACATGCACCACCAGAAAACCCGAGAATATTTTTGCCCTGTGCGCTTGACGGCACGGCGTTTATCATGTATCATAGTAACAGACAAAGCGGCGCCGCCGATGACGCGCCGAAAAAAGGAGATTCCGATATGCAAAATGTGTTTTCCGGCGAGATTCTCAACATCACGCCGTTCAAGCAGGGCTTCGTCTTTGCCGCCAAGGACACGGCGCAGGCAGACAAGCTGGTGGTCAATTTTTACGGATATGACGCGGCAAACGACGCGTTCAGCCATATCAAGCGCAGCGTTTTCCTCAAGGTCAAATTCGGCTATGAATACGAGGATATCGCAAAGCAGCTGGGCGACTACGTGTCGTGCGACGTGGGTGTGCTGTCCGACGGCAAGATCATGGCGATCTTTCCCAACGGCGAATATCATATTTTCAACACCGACGGCACCGTCAACATTTCTTCCCTGCTGACCTATCACGGTTCGAGCGTCTGCGACATCGCCGTGGACGGCAACTACATCTGGTGCGCCGTGCCGAACGAAAACGCCATCATCAAATACTCCCCGCGCGAAGGACGCATCCTGCTGCGTGTGGGCGGCGGCGAAACCACCGCGTTTGAGCGTCCGAGCTCTTTGAGCATGATCGGCGGCAATCTGTATATCTGCAACCAGGCGTCGTATAAGGTCCGTGTGCTGAATGTGCAGAACAACTCCATCCGCGACTACCGCGTCTTCAACGAAAAGATCTATAAATACATCAACGTCGGCGGGCGCGAGTTCGTCTGGCTCAAGTCCGGTCTGTATCGTCTCGATTAAAGTCGACAGTCGTCAGTCAACAGCAAAAGCCGCCCGCGGGCGGCTTTCTTTTTATGCTTCCCTCGGCCCTCCGCCCTAACAAAAAAACTGCCGCAAACGCGGCAGCTTTTTGTTATTTCGTTCAGATCAGGTTGGAGAGCACCACGCTGAAGATCACCTTGATCAGATTGCTCAGACCGGCGTCCGCTTCGTTGAACGCCTTCACAATCTTCTTGTTGTCTTCTGCGGAGAACATGTTGATCTTGCCAAGCAGCGCATCAATCACTTCGCCCTGCATCAGGTAGTCGACGAAGACCGCCGTCACCTTGTCCGGGTTGGCCTTATAGACCTTGTTGCCGTTGGGCAGGGTAATCGGGGTGCCGGCTGCGATGAGTGCTTTGGTGTTGAACGTCGGCGCCTTCACTTTTTCGCCGCCGATCATCTTGACGACGCCGCCGATCAGATCATTCCAGTTGGCGTCCAGATTGATACCCATGCCGTTCGCCACGTCGGCGATGGTGCCGCCGAGGTTGAACTGTTCGGAGTTTTCAGCCTTCATCAGTTTGCCGACCAGCGGGTTGTATTCCAGATACATGCTGGTCATGCGGAAACGCTTCATGAATCTGCCGGAATCAATGGCTTCCACCAGCGTGACAAGCACGTTGGCAAGATTCTTGGCGGGATCAAGCATGATCTTTTCCACTGCGAAGATCACGGATTCGATAATCGCCTTCCACATTTCGCCCATGGTACCGTAGCTGCAGACCACTTCGCTGGAAAGATATTCGCCGTCCACAAGACCGAGAATGTTGAACAGATACACAAAGAATGCCTGATAACCGGTCATTTCAGACGGGTTGTAAACCTTTGCCGCTTCCAGCTCCAGGGGGATGGAAGCAAGGAAATCGATGCCTGCCATGCTGGCGGCAGCATCCATCAGTTTGATCTTGTTTGTTTTGCTCTGAATGCTGACTTCCAGCAGGCCGCGGAAGCCGAGCGTTGCATCGTTCATAGCCTGATAGAAGGAAGCCTGATCGTGCACAAGCCAGTCGATGGAATTATAGATGGAATCCTCATGCTCGGTCTTGTTGCCCTCTTCGTCTTCGGTGGTCCACTTGACCTTGGTGTCCATATAGCTCCAGTTGGAACCGACCTTGCGCAGCACGTCGGTCAAAGGCTTACGCACGCCGTCCTTGTCAACGGCGGTATAGGACACGTCGCCCAGCTGATCGGCCAGTGTCGGACCGGTGGGATACAGATGAATGAACCCAACGAGGTCAAGCATGCTTTCAACCTTTTCATAAAGCATCGGATACACGGCGCTCATCAGGGCGCTGACAATGCTGTTGGAGTAGATCACGCCGCGCAGCATGTCACCGATGTTTTTATCACCAAGTACCTTGGCGAGAATCTTGCCTTCCTCAATTTGCATTGCCGGATCCGGCATAACGGGAACATTGGATGTGTCAAGCTCAGCATGCGGCTGTTCAACCGGTTCCGGTTCAGAGCTGCCTTTGTTGCCGAAAATCAGCACGCAGGACTCGATCACGAGCACGACGGCAAGCACGATGATGATAATCGTCTTGGCCTTGGATTTTTTTTGCATAAAAATTTCCTCCCTTATGCAATTGTAATTCAACAAGCAAAACATAGCAAACCATAAAGATACAGTTTAGCGTTCTCATTTTATATGAATTTGAAACATAAGTCAACACTTTTTTTAAAAAAAATGACGGAATGGTAAATTTTGACACCACAATGCAACAGAATTCTGAACAAATCTTGACAAAAGCATAAAAACTCGGTATATTTAAAAATTAGTGTACCCGTTATACTAGATAGATGAGGAGAAATGAAAAACGAAATGGAAAACAAGGAAATGGAAACAACCTTGAGCACCCTGCCCGGCAAGCGCTGGTTCCCGATTGACAACGCGGCGACCCTGTATGCAGCTGCCAGGCGCAAAACATGGTGCCGCACCTTCCGCATCAGCGCGATCCTGAAGGAGGACGTGGATCCCGCTTTGCTCGCACAGGCGCTGCGCGAACTAACACCGCGCTTTCCCTCGTTTCAGGGACAGCTGCAGGACGGTCTTTTCTGGAGCTATTTTCAGCACACCGACACGGTGCCCGTGCCCGAAAAAGAGCACGACTACCCCTATCGACCGATTCCGCTGACCGGCACCGAACAGCCGAATTTCCGCGTGCTATATTACAAACGCCGCGTGAGCGTGGAGGTCTTCCACTCGCTGGCGGACGGCGGCGCGGCCACGATCTTTCTTGCGTCGCTGCTGACGCGCTATTACGAGCTGCAGGGCGAAACGATTCCCCACGACGATCACGCACTGCGCGTGGAGGACGCACCGCGGGAAACCGAAACGTGCGACGCCTACAAGCTGCACGCAAAGCCGGACGCCAAGGCGCATACGCCCGAAAAGCGCAAGCCTTATTATAACAAAGGCGACGTGCAAAAGAACTTTGCCCACGTGATACACGGCACGTTCCGCGTGGACGATATCAAAACCGCCGCGGCAAAGTATGCGCTGACCATCACGGAATATGTGACGGCGCTGCTGATCTGGAGTTTTATCCGGACCGCGCCGCAAGCGCTGACGCAGGACGTGTGCATCAACGTGCCGATGGATCTGCGCCGCCGCTTCGGCACGCAGAATATGCGCAATTTCGTCTACATGACCGACATCAGCTTTTCGCCGGACGGCAGGACGGACGTCCCCTTTGAAGAGATTGCGGCAAAGATCAACGGCGAGCTGCTGCAAAAGGGCAACCCTGCGGTTTTGCTCGACGAAATCTCTGCCAACGTTGCCGCGCAGCAGTCCAAAGTGCTGCGTCCCGTCCCCTATCTGATCAAGCGCGCTTTTCTGAAAAGCACCTACCGGCAGAACCAGCATTCGTTCTCGATGTTCTTTTCCAACTGGGGCATCATGGACGCCCCGCAGGCTGTGCTGGACCACATCGAACGTGCGGAGTTCGCGCTCGGCGACACGCCGCACCAGCCGTTCGGCTGCGCCGCGCTGTCGATCAACGACTATATGACGCTCACGTTTTCCGGCAGCAACACCGACACACAGTTTCAGACCGCGTTTTTCCGCTTCATGGCGAACGACGGCATCCCCGTGCGCGTGGAAAGCAACCTGCAGACCGTGGGAAACGAAAAGGAGGTACAGGCATGAGATGCAAGCATTGCAACATCGACCTTGCGTCCGATGTGAAGACCTGTCCGCTGTGCGGCAGCGCCGCCGAAAACGAAGCAGTCGTCCTGCAGGACCTGCACGACGCGCCCTATCCGTCGTATGAAAACGTGACGCATGAAAAGGTGAAAGCCAAAAAGCCCAACCCGCACGTTCTGCGCGTGGCACTGATTCTCAGTGCACTGTTCGTGCTCCTTGGTGAAAGCACCCTGTGGACGGTGGTCACACCGTTTCTGCTGGTCAACACGGCAATTATTTACCTGATTCTCGGTTTGCGGGAAAAAGGCTCGCTGCTGCACGCGGCGGTCTCACTGGTAATCAGCGGCGGCTTCCAGGTGCTCTACTTCCTGCATGCGCTGCTGCACCGCATGTCGCTGGCACAGATTCTGTTTTCGATTACAATCACGCTGGTGGCACTGGTCGTGCTCTATCTCAAATATCCGGAACGGTTTGAAGCGCAGATGGAAGCGGCGTTTCATTTATAAACGCCGATCTGCGATCGGCGCAGTCGACAGTCGACAGTCAACAGTCGTCAGTCAATCACTGCCCGCGGAATCGTAAAGAAGATAATAAAAAGAAAGGCGGCTCAAAGAGAGTCGCCTTTTTCTGTGTCGGAAGGAAAAGAGTAGCCGACAGGACGCAGGAAAACCATTCGACGCCGGATTGACGGCGACTAAACAGCACCCGCAGCGGTCGTCTATCAGCCGACCCTACTGTCGACTGTCGACTGTTGACTGTCGACTGCCTAAAAAAGCGCCTTTCGGCGCTTTTTTTCACACACTCAGCAACCCCGCATCCAGCAGATACTGGCCGCCGGTGCAGTACTTTGCTTTGTCGCTGGCAAGGAAGAGGATCATGTTGGCCGTGTCCTCCGGCTCAATCCACGGCACGGGCTGCAGATTGCCGGCGGAGCGCTCCGCAATCTCCTGCGGCGTCATGCCCTCCATGGCGGCAAGTCCGTCGTTCATCGGAGTATTCACGCCGGTGGGATGGATCGACACCACGCGGATATTCCACGGCGCGAGCTCTATCGCCCACGATTTGGTCAGTCCCGTCAGTCCCCATTTGGACGCGGCGTAGTGCGACAGGCGGTTGCCGCCGCGCAGACCCATGACGGAGGAGTTGTTGATGATCACGCCGCTTTTCGCCTGTTTCATATACGGCACCACGCGGCGCGCCACGTTCATGGGACCCTTGAGGTTGATGTCGATCATCGCGTTCCACGCGTCGTCGGTCATGGTGTCGATCTCGGCGTAGGCGCAGATACCGGCATTGTTGAAAAGAATGTCGATCTTGCCGAAAGCTTTGATCGTATCTTCCACCGCGCGGGTCACGTCTTCGTCGGACCGCACGTCGCCGGCGCAGATCACGCAGCCGCGTCCCAGCGCTTCGATTTCGGCTTTCAGACTCTTGAGCTCGTCGCTTGTGCCGAATTCATAAGCGGGATATTCGATCTTTTTTGCCACGTCAAACGCGGCGATGTCCGCGCCCTCTTTGGCGAGTGCCAGCGCCGTGGCGCGTCCCTGTCCGTGTGCGGCGCCTGTGATAAAGGCAACCTTTCCCGTAAATTCACCCATGGTTAGTCCTCCTTTGGCTTGTCGTTGAGATAGCTGTACAGCACGTCGTCGAGCGGGACCCGGGCGACGGTGTTGAACAGATTGGTGGCGTACATCATGCCGGCAAAGCCGACCAGCTGCGTGAGCACGCGGTCGTCGTACGTTGCGCGCAGCTTTTGATAGATCTCCTCGTCAATCGCGTGCGGGCGTTTGGTGATCTGCACGCCGAAATCGAGCAGCAGCTGTTCGGTCTCGTTGAGTTCCAGATGCTCAAGGTCCTCGCCGTTGTCGATGAGGATCTTGCGGAAAAACGTGCCGCAGATCAGGCAGTCGTTGCCCGTGGAGATGGCATAGGAAAAAATCGACAGCGCACGGTCGCCGAACACGGGCTTCAGCGCGTCATACATCGTGTACCAGTCCATGTAGGTTTTGAACGTCTGCACGTCGTGCAGCATGGTGCGCTTCATGTTGGTGATGCGCCCGTGCTTTGCAATCTGGTCGTCGTATTCGCGTTTGACCGCGTCAGACGCGGTTTCGTAATTGGTCATGGGAATCAGTGGATTCATGGTTTTGCCTCCCGTCAGATGCTTTGCAGCAGTTTATAATAGAATTGAATGCCGTCAAGATAACTCTTTGCGGACAGATTTTCGTCGTTGCCGTGCATTCCCGCGCGCTCTTCCTCGGTAAAGCGGAATGCGCCGAAGCGGTAGACGTACGGGCAGATGCGCGTGAAATGCTTGGAATCCGTGCCGCCGGTCATGACGTACGGCACCGCGGGCACGCCGGGATACACCGCGTCAACGGTCGTTTCCAGCAGCCGGAACGCGTCAGCGTCGGTCGGCGACACCGGCGACGGATAGACGGTATATTCCGAGGTCACCTCGGCGTGTTCCCCGGCGCGGGCTTTGATCTTTGCCATCAGATCGTCGGGCGAATTCCACGGCGCCACGCGCACGGAAAACCCTGCCACGGCCTTGTTGGGGATCACGTTGATCGTGTCGGAGCCTTCGAGCTTGGTCAGCGCGACGGTGCTGCGGATCATGGCGCCGGTTTCGGCGTTGTTTTTCATGATTTTGAGCACCAGGGGCTTGAACAGCCACAAATTGCCGAACACCAGCCGCATCGGAAACGACGCGTAACCGGCGATTTTGCACAGCATCTCTTTGACTGCGTCCGACAGCTTTGCCGGGAACGGGTGTGCCTGGATGTCGCTGACGGCTTTGACAAGGCGCGTGGTGGCGTCGGAATCCTTGGGCGTGGAGGAATGTCCGGGCATGCCGTTCATGGTGAGGATCGTGTCGCACACGCCTTTTTCACTGACGCCGATCATGGCAAAGTCACCCTTGACGCCCAGCGCCGGCGACGAGACGACCGCGCCGCCCTCATCGAGCACGAACCACGGTTTCACCCCACGCTGCTCCAGCCAGTCCACAATGGCCGGCGTGGTATCGCCGCCGGTCTCCTCGTTGTTGGTAAAGGAGAACCAGACGTCATTCTGCGGCGTGTAGCCCTGTTTGACGAGCCCCTCGCCCGCTTCGAGCAGCGCCGTGATGATGCACTTGGTGTCCACGCTGCCGCGTCCCCAGACCTTCCCGTCGCGGATTTCCCCGCAGAACGGGTCGCAGCTCCATTTGCTCGCGTCGGCGGCAACCACGTCGTAGTGTGCCATCAGCACGACCGGCTTTTCGGCGGATTTACCCTTCCATTTGAGCAGCAGACCGTACCGGTTGATGATGTTGACCTCCAGCACGCCGAACAAAGCGGGATACAGTTCCCGCAGCAGCGGCAAAAACGCGTCGAACTGGCTATAGTCGATTTCTCCCTGCCGCGGCCAGACGGTCCTGAGACGCAGAGACTGCGCAAACCGGTCAAGCGCGGCGGGTTCGTCAACCTCCACGTGGAACGCGTCGTGCGCCGGGGCGGGCTTTTTTTTGAGCCGCACAGCGCCGAGAATCAGCACGACGGCAAGAATCACAATCAGCGCCAAAAGAGCATACAAGACATATCGCATAGCGGACACTCCTTCCATTTCCGATAAGCCGACCGAATTAGTAAGCTTTTGATATTATACCCCCGTGGCAAAGGGTTTGTCAAGAGAGGGATTGAGGGGTCAGGGACGAGGGGCAAAGGAAATTGAAAACTGAAAATTGAAAATTGATAATTGATAATTGCAGCGACGCCCGCTGCAAAGTCGCCCCCTTCATTTCTTCATTCCTTAGTTTCTTCATTTCTTCATTTCTTCATTCCTTCATTCCTTCATTCCTTACTCCCTCTGCCTAGACAAAAAAATCCCGGCATTTCTGCCGGGATTTTTTTGTCAATCTTACTTTTCAATCATTTCCTTCACGCTCGCGGCAAGACCGGCGACGGACTGGATCTCCGACGGGATGATGAGCTTCGTGCTCTGACCGTCGGCCACCTTTTCCAGCGACTCCAGCGAGCGCAGTGCGATGACGCCCTTGCCCGGGTTCGCTTCGTTGATCATGCGGATGGATTCCGCCTGCGCCTTCTGCACGGCAAGAATCGCCTGCGCTTCACCGTCGGCTTCGCGGATCTTCTTTTCGCGGATGGCTTCCGCCTGCAGAATCGCGGCTTCCTTGTCCGCCTGCGCGGCAAGGATCTTGGCTTCCTTCTGACCCTGCGCCACAAGGATCTTGCTTTCCTTGTCGCCCTCCGCGCGCAGAATCGCTTCGCGGCGTTCGCGTTCGGCCTTCATCTGTTTTTCCATTGCGTCCTGAATTTCACGCGGCGGCAGAATGTTTTTGAGCTCCACGCGGTTGACCTTGATGCCCCACGGGTCGGTCGCTTCGTCCAGGATACCGCGGATTTTCGCGTTGATGGTGTCGCGCGAGGTGAGCGTGTGGTCGAGCTCGAGCTCGCCGATGATGTTACGCAGTGTGGTCGCCGTCAGGTTTTCGATGGCGGACAGCGGGTGCTCCACGCCGTAAGTATACAGCTTCGGGTCGGTGATCTGATAGAACACGACCGTGTCGATCTGCATGGTGACGTTGTCCTTCGTAATAACAGGCTGCGGTTTGAAATCGACCACCTGCTCCTTGAGCGAGACGATCTTCGCCACGCGTTCGAACACGGGGATTTTCATGTGCAGACCGGTCTGCCACGTGGCGCTGTAGGCGCCCAGGCGCTCGATCACGTAGGCACGCGACTGCGGCACGATTTTGATGTTGAGCGCAATGATGAGCAAAATGAGAAATGTGAGTGCAAGCAATACATAGACGACAGGACCCATAATTATACCTCCGAATACTATAATATTTAGAAAAGGGTTGATGGTTGGTTACTCCTTTGCGGGTGCAACGATCAGTTTGACGCCCTCGATCCGCACGACCGTCACCGTTTTGCCGGATTCGATCACACTGCCGTCGGCAGAGCGCGCGGTCCAGAGATTGCCGCGAATCTTCGCCTGCCCCTTTTCGGCGAGGTTGTCGATCGTTTCGGTGACCAGCGCCGGTTGCCCGACGCACATATCGAGGTTTGTCGGCTGTACCTTGGTGCGTGTGAACCGTCGCAGATACGGACGCGCAATGACGAGTGTGAGCACCGACACGGCAACAAAGACGATCACCTGCACCGTGACAGGGGCACCGCAGACATTGGCAAGGATGGCGCCGATGCTGCCGATGCAGAACCACAAGGTCAGAATCTGCGCGGTGGCGGCTTCAATCAAGGCAAACACGACGGCTGCCGCAATCCATCCGATCAAAAGCCGATCCATCCCTTTCACCTCCTTTGTTTGAGTTCACTATACCACAAAAGAGGTTCACTTGTCAATATCTTTTCAAAAAATATTTTCAAGTACGGCTTTCTGTGCGTCCGCCTGGTCGCGCAGAACCGCCGCGCAGTAGCCGATTCTTTCCAGTGCAAGACCCCGATCGAGCGTCGCGTAATCGCGCAAATGAAACAGCGTGTATTCGAAATCGTTGAAAAAGTTGTGGTCCAAAAAGAGATAAAACGGCCGGCTTTCGGCTTTCCAATACGATTCGCAGTCTTCCAGCGCACAAAGGATTTCCGTTTCGTTCCCCTGCCGCACGGCATCCGCCGCTTGTTCCAGCCGCAATATTTCTCCGTCCGCCGTGCGCGCCAGCCCGACCCGGGCGCCGATACAGACAGAAAGACTCAGCGCCAGCAGCACCGCGCACACCCAAAGCCGCTTCATGCTTTGCCCTCCTTTTCCGCAATATAAAACGAGCCGTCCGCCGCGTAGGTCATCAGAAAGATCTCCTTTGCCTGTTTGTGCTGCGTCTGCAGCAAACGCTGCAGCTTTTCGTCCGTCATGCCGCACAGGTCAAACGCATCTTTGACCACCCTGCCGTCGCTGATGACAAGGCACGGCAAAACTTCTTTTGCGGGCGGCTCCGGCGGTTTTTCCCGTTTGAGTACACTGAGCGACCCGTTGGATTCCACATAGACGTATGCCGCGTCTTTGAGATCGAACACGTCTTTGAGCCGCAGCGCCTCAAACACATCATCCACCGTGTAGCGGATCTTTTTCAAAAGCTTCTGGTCGAGCACGCCGTTTTTCACAATCGGGATCGCGTGCCCCTGCACCAGCGTGCGGAACGTGCGCGACTTGAGGCTCAGCACGGAAAACAGCAGCTCGCACGCAATGAGGACCATCATGATCATCAGCGGCTGCAGCAGCGGAATCTGCATATCCTGCAGCGGCGTGGTTGCCACGTCGGACAGCAGAATCGTAATGACCAACTCCTCCGGCTGCAGCTCGCCGATCTGCCGTTTGCCCATCAGCCGCACCGAAATGATCACCGCCACGTATAAAATCACCGTGCGCAAAAACAAAACCGTCATGCTCCTCACCTCTGAAAAAGCTTTGGCGGTTTGGCTGATGTTTAATCGGCGGACTGTATGAAAAACGATGAAAGATTCTTTTTGTTTGATGCCGGCTCTTGTTTTCCCCGCGCCGACATGCTACAATACAAAAAAAAAAGACAAGCAAAGGAGATTCTTATGGAACCGAAGCCGAAAATGAAAATGAAAAAGAAATTCATTGTCTTTGCCCTGCTGTTTCTGCTGCTGTTTGCCGCCCTGTTTGAGCTGGGCAAAAACACGCTCTGGGGATGGGCGGCGATGATCGCGCTGTTTGTGGGTGCCTTTGTGCTGCACAAAAAGGTGTTTTGCAAAAAGCGGTTTCTGCTGCGTCTGCCGGCGTTTTTGCTGCTGCTTGTGTGCGTGGGCGTCGTCTTCAGGTTTTCCGGTCCGCCGGCAAAACGAATGCCGGCCGTGGACGTCCAAAGCCCCGAAGCCACCGGCATCGTCAAAGTGGAACAAGGGGAGCTGACCGGCGTGTATAACGAAGACAAAACCGTCGAAGTCTATGCCGGCATTCCGTTTGCCGCTCCGCCGGTGGGAGATCTGCGCTGGAAAGAGCCGCAGCCGCCCGCAAGCTGGGACGGCGTGCGCGTTTGCGACACGTTTGCGCCGCGTTCGATGCAGGCAGATTCCTCCGTGGTCATGGAATCGCTCACGCGCATGGTCGGCTACCATACCTATAGATTCAGCCTGAAAGACAATTTTACCGAAGAAATGAGTGAAGATTCGCTCTATCTCAACATCTGGAAGCCCGCGGGCGATCTCAAGGACTGCCCGGTGCTGTTCTTTATCCACGGCGGTTCGCTCACCAGCGGCAACACGTCCTACAGTGAATATAACGGCGAGGCGCTGGCAAAACGCGGCATCCTCGTGGTCAACGGCGCCTACCGTCTCGGTGTGTTCGGCGGTTACGCGCACGAGCTGCT
>JAEEGL011985314.1_pt1 | contig 13103 bp, 17 predicted proteins | sample 9134231 | NCBI WGS metagenome assembly JAEEGL01 (sample SAMN16246548, study PRJNA631951) | gut metagenome | biome: gut microbiome; feature: rumen; material: fiber-attached | host: Bos | place: Iran: Karaj | collected 2018-10 | reverse complement strand
TATATCCGGAGTTTCGTGGCACTGAACAACATCTATTTAGTGCTCGGATTGATTGGGGTGCAGATCATTTTGCCCGTTTCGTCCTAAAACAAGAGCCATAATGTGGATGAGATCTATGCCGGACGGCTATTTCCCGATGCAGAATGTTAAATTCATTGATAATCAATGGGCTACAAAAAAGTGTGGTAGAAATGTGGTACACAAAATACATAAAAAAACTGCTACAAAACTGTATAAATCTGCATATACAGATGCTTCCGTGACGCCTTCGGAAACTTGCTCTAGCACAAGTAATTGAGAAGCTGAAGCAGTCGATTTCTACCATTATCTGGCCATTCAAGTGCCTATGTTCAAAGGCAAGAATTTCCACCGGATTTACATGCGGTGAATAACGTCTTTCTGGTCAAAAAGAAAAAGATTATAGCGGTTTCATCCAAACTCCTTGCAGTGGAGCTGCCACAAGTGGAGTTATCAAGGGCGCTCTGTGCCCCGGAGGACGGAACCAAGCCTTCTGAACGGAGCTTTAGCGCAGTGAAGAGGGCTTGACCGCTTTTCCTAATTGATTGACGCTTACGATAGATCGTTTCTGACAATCTCATCGTCGTAGCCGGCCTCTCCTAGTTTCTTCTCGATGAGAAGGTCTGACTCGATTTTGAAGAGGAGGAAGATGATGATCAGGAGGAGGTGGGTATAGTGCCCCGTCAATGTGTTGCTGTCCGCTGGTCCATCATATTGGTCATGGGCGTAGGTGTTTCTTATTGCCGGTCCGTTTGTGAATACGTCGTTCTTCAGTAAATAGCTTAAGTAATCTGCTTCCTCGTTTGTTAAAAGCGTATTCTGGAAGGTGAGCAATCCGGATTCCACAAGACTGTCCATGATGATATGCGAAGTCGGAGGATACTGCCAATAGATACAGGTGCCATTTCGATACAAGTCATATAGAATGGTTACCAGCTCGATGGATTTGAATCGGATATTATCATCTTCATCGACAATCAGGATGCCGTTATCAATAAGAGTATTGACAGCTCTGTTCTGAATCTCATCCAGCATAGTCCGCTTGACATTTTCGCGTAGGATGAGGAAATAGAAGTTTTGATAGTCTGTTTTGAAGGGTTCTACGTAACGCATCAAAGATAGATCCGAAAACAGCAGGTGGCAGAGGTTGACGTAGAAATCGCTGTAGTCTTTAACCGTTACGTATTTCTTTCGAATCGGCGAGGGGACGTTCTTATAAGAGGTTAGACGATATCGCTTGGCAAATGCATTATCTCCCGCCTGATTGGAGGCGTATAGAGCGTAATCCTTCAGTATCCCTTCAATGATGGGGATAGTGGATCTGACCTTTACTAATGTTGAGTCATCCTTCCTTGCAAATGTCAGAGGACGGCCGTCATACGAATACTGTTCTTTCAAGTAATCCGAGTAAAATGCAGACAGGTATTGCTCCAGCGTTTTGTTATTCAAATGTTCGATGGCGGCAGAGAAGACTAGCAATCTTGCCAGGGCCTGTTTGTTGACACGATCAAATCGTGGAGAAACGGGATAATAGTCTCGGCCACGAGTTACCAGTGCTTCGTAATCGCTATCGAAACCATTCTTGAAGCACAACTCAAGAACGCCTTCTTTGTTTGTCAGTTGAAGCGTTGAAACGAGACTGTGGATGAACGTGGGAGCATCGCATCCGGATAGGCAATCGACATAGTACTCAGTAGTGGTGTCCGAATTATCGGTCTTCTCACTAATGACGAGGCGTTTACCGTCATACTGTAAGTGAATAGAGTGTTCAATAACACCAATGCCGGATGTCTTCCCATTCTTGAACGGGTCGTTTTCCTGGATATACCTATCTGCTTTTGCCTTGACTGCAAGGGATGGATGGTAAACACCACTGTCCTTTGAGTGGGCAATCATATTGACATAATTCCAATTCGCTTCATCTGAATCCAGATATAGACTTAGAATGGCATTAATGTCGTCTGTGGTTAGGGAGGACGGCAAATTGATAGGGGAGTCTTTGTCTGACCTCTTGTTTACGAACTTGTCGAGGATGAATTCTGCAGAGACCTTCGATGAAATCATGAATGTCCTGACGGCGCCATCATATTTGTCTACTATACGCTTATTATTCAGTACTCGTCGTAGTGTTCTCGGCTGTTTATCAAGTATGGCCCAAAGGGTGTCTTTCGTGAATGCCTTAAACAAAGAAAATGTCGAAACACAGTTGAGAAATGCATCTTTGAAATAGTGTTCGAGCGATTCGTAGAGGGCGAGGACGCCGCCGTCTGGCAAAGTGTTGATGGCATTAATCAGCCGCCGTTTAACAGAATCGGTAAATGCTTTTGAATCGAAGTTGTTTTCCGCGATCCACTGCTTCGCCTGGTCACAATCAAAGTAACGAGATATCTCATAGAGTTCCAGCAAGTCAACGACAGGAAGTTGTGTGTCGTCATCTTTGTACGTAGTCAACAGATGCTCGATTCGCTCTTTGAAGAAGGCGAACTGCATATCTGGCGACGGCAAATACGAAACCCTTTGATTGACACCTCTCATAAGCTTAATTCTTTGTGAATGATACCATTGAGCTAAAAAGAAGGAATTACCAAATCCTTAAAACTGCCCGGTCTTTAGCATCCATTGCCCACTGTACTTGCCAGGTGTTTCCCGTGGCCGTATCAAGCAGGATGAAATTGTACATATTCTGAGTCTTATAGAGCTCAAATCGGCCGGCGAATCCACCTTCGGTATCAAACAACGGCAACATGGACTCGTCGTTTAATACTGTTTTGAAACGATAGTCTGCTCCTTTGGTCGAGTACTGGACTTGCCAGATGCGTCCAGAGAAGGTCTCAAGCTCTAGGAAAGTCCACATATTATCTGTTGGATACAACTTGTAGCAGGGTGCAGTATGTTGGGCAATCCGTTGCAAATAACCAATGGTCAATGTGTCTTTTTGCGACCACTGGGCAGCAAGAGTGTCTTTAGCTGGTGCCTGGGCAAAAGCGGTTAAACCAATGCAGATGGCGGAAAGGATAAGAATAAACTTTTTCATTGTCATCATTATTTGAATTACTCGGTATTACCAATAGTGCCTTGTTTACCAAGGACCTGTGCTTTGCTTGTGACTGTAAGGAGCACGGGCTTTTTCTTCATAAGCTCCTCCTTGAAGAAGTTACGGTCCATGTAAGCCAGTTGCTTTACAGCTCCCAGACGATTGAAGTATTGGGCGATGTAGATGCAGCGGCTATTGAAGTGAACCTCGGATATGTCTGGATTCTCCACAAGGAATTCCAGTATGCCTATGACGGCCTCTCGGTGACGAAAGATCGTGGAAGGACCGAAATAGTGCGTACGGATATTATCGTTCTTGAAGAGCATCTGAGTCAGTTCATATTTGTCTTCTCGAGACTCATCGACTGAACAATAGACCGACCACCAAAGACCGGCAAGGGAAGAACGGATTGTTCCCTTAGGGCTGCGGAACCAACGTTCTTGAATGAACTTCGCATCAGCAGAACCATCTGTCACGGCAGGATACCATCTTTGCATAAAGCCGAACAGATCCACGTGAGTAAGATATGTCCAAAGTTCGATTTTTGATGCAGCGAGGGGAGTGAGGTCTTTGTAAGCCTCAAAGAGCGTAATGGCTGACTCCAAAAGGTTGTCGGGATCCAATTTCTTCTGTAGCCCTTCCGGTTGATGCACATTGGCCATGTACTTTACCTGAGTCTCGTCATAATCGAATTTCTCCCCGGCATAATTATCTGGGTCTATATTGCAGCGAAGCGTCTCTACATAGGCTTCCTTGAATACTTTTTGTAGTGCCATAGCTATTCCTCCCCCCGTTTTTTCATCTCTGAGAGATGGTTGAACATACGCTGGTATGGATCGGCGAGCAAGGTCTGGGCAAGTTCAAACACCCGCGTCTTATCTGAGATGTCAAAGCCCTTCAACTCCGACTCTGTGGCGAGACGGTATTTGATTGCATCCGACCACTGCTTACCTTCATATGCCTGCTCGTCAATATGATATAGGGCAAACACAAGTGCGTTGAATACGATAGAAGAATGGATAATCTCTATGTAATCCCGGTCCATTGAGATGCGCTCGTCATACTCCTTGAACATCTTGGGCGGCAGCATGATAAGAATCTTGTCCCCGCTGATATTGTACCAGGTAGGACGGCTGTCATCACCACCATTCGCAATCTGCATAAACGATCCGGCTGCATAGAGCTTATCATATTTGACGTCGAGATTGTAATACGCAGAAGGGAATGCCACTAGGACATCGCCAGGCTCCATGTCGAAATAGACGCCATCATAATCGGCATTGAACTGGGAATTGTGGTAATGTTCAATGGGGGTCTTGACCGTAACAAACATATCGAATTCAATACGGCCGCTCACTCCTTTTCTCGGCAGCTCTACGATGAAATCGGGAGTAGACTGCCTGATGCACGTCCTGAAGAAAGTACGGGCGCAATTAATCTCGCATACATATTCCGCCTTTCCCTTTTTGATGAACTGCGTAATCTCTTTATTCTTCTGTCTCAAGTGAATCTTGAACTGGATTGAGGACGGTGTGCTTATCGGTTCCTCAATAGAGACGCAGTCATTCTTAAGCAGCGGATAAACGTCATCGCTGATGCCTAAAACAGGATAGGGTAGTGATATGTCATTTATTTTCATAGGCCTCCAGTTTTATGGCGTGTTTCATATCGTCCGCAAGACGGATCTTTAGTGTATTCTTTCCAGGGTGAAGTTTCAGCCCATAGACAGTGTTGTCAATGACGGAACCGATGCTTGAATCAATAACGCTGATTCGCTCATCGTCTTGCTCCCCTCCAGTAAAGATAACAACCTGCCCATCCTCAACTTCAATTTCGGAATGGATGATGATGACGTGATATATAATCCCATCCTCAACCTGGGCGAAAGAACGGTAGTTTACTTCAATAGGATAGGCATAAGTGCCGAGCTTGCCTCTCTCTTCGTTTTCCTGATGTGGCGAGCCGGGCAACTTGGGTGACGGTTCTCCTCCACCAGTCTTTTTGACGGGTTTGGTTGTGTGGCCACTATACAATTCGCCGAGCTCTGCATTCTCTGCTGTTGAGCGATAATTCACAAGGACATGTCCGGTTGAGGTTTTCTCTTCTGGTGCAGAAGCCGAGAATGGTTTCGGGTCGGATACTTCCGTCGTGCTTGATGTGCCTTCTTCTTGGACTTGACCAGTGGGGGCACCGGTCAAAGCCTCGGTGTTATAATCGTCATTCTCCTCAAAGGAGGTGGGAATAAAAAGAAATTCATCCAGCCCTGCGATGTTGAGGAACGTGGCTCCATTTGAGGAGAATATCTTCAGTAGCGACTGGTCAATGAACTCCCACATTTCGGCCAATGCTTCTTTCCCCTCATACTGATTATTCTTCGGACAATTCTTCCAGTCCCATTCGGAATGAGACGGATTCTCAGTATGACGCAAGATCTCATTACCTCTTTCATCATCACAAATGAATACTCCACAGAAGCCGTAGCCAGTTGAATTTGGCTTATTGCAAACCAGCATTCTGGGAGAACGCATATAGGAAATTCGGTCTGACGCCTGCTTGTCTCGTTTTACATAGAATCTGACTTTACCGAGATTGGTCAGATACTGCTGTATGAAGATGTGGAACTTATCCTTGTCTGCATCTTTAACCGCTTCGTAGTAGGGACGAGGGTTTGCGTGGCCACGTTTCTTGTCTTGGGTATCCGGAAAGATTGTCTCGATGAGGCCATCAAGCGTTTCCTGATTGATTTCCAAATCATCGTTATCCTTAAAAAGCTGGTTGTCACTACTACGTTTGATAGTGACGATAAGCTTTCCTTCCAAAATGGACAACCAAAAATGCAGCAGAACAGCACGGACGACATCATCGTAGCCCTCATTCTGGTCTACGCCAACTATGCATACACTTGTGCCAGGTTCTTCACGGCGGAACCGCTTGGGAATACGCTCAATATCCGATACAGGTTCACCATTGTTATTGTCATAATATCCGACATGACTGCGTTTCTCTCCGTCTAGTTCGTGTGTACAGATGGAAGATACGCCCTCAAAGAAGTTCTTTCCTGCCGGTGTCTGAGTAGACACTAGGACAGTTCGAATCTTAGATACGTTGAAGTATGCTGCTTTGCCAAAACCGTAGGATCCACCTGCGCTATTCATTGCCTTGCTGGAATTACCGGCACTACGAACGAAGGAGTAGAAAGGGCATTGCCGATCATTGGGCTTGTAGTCCATTCCGGAAGTATTGCTATCGCTGACTTCCAGATAATACACGCCGCCGATTGAATTCTCCTCGATGTATCGAATCATCGGATCGAATTTATCTCTTGCTGACTGGCTGTTCCAGAACCTGACACAAGCACGGAAATGATCTTGAAGGGCAAAGAGACCTGGATGATTGCTTCCAATCAGCCTCTTCCACCGGAACACAACATGTACCGGACGATCCTTGTCCTGCACCGCATCGAGGGAATTCTGGATGGCTTCCCTGACCAGCGACTCGAACGGATCTTTCTTGAAGAGCTCGCTCATCGCCTCATTGGGCCCTTGGTCTTGACCTCCGGCAGTAGGGGCGAAATGCCAGCGACACTCAAGTTCTGAGGTTGACATATCCAATTACTTCTTGAAGGAGAAACCACCTTTACCTGACTGCTTGTTGAGTTCGTTGGAATAGGCTGCCTTTGCATCGCGCAATGCTTTGCCGATCTCTGCAAACATCAACTCCACATCATCAGAGTCGTACTCGTAGTTATTACGATTCGAACAATTCTGGAGTAGTCCCAGGTAATTAATAATCTTGGTGACACGAGCGGATGCCACCTTTGTAAACCTCGCTCTTTTAGCTGATTCGGCCATGAGTATAGACAATTAGTGTTTGGCTCAAAAATAATAAGAATCCAAAACAATAACAAACATTTGATAAATATTTGCGCAAATATTTACTATATTCGATAAATATAGTACACGTTTGTTGGGAATTTCGAGAGAAAGGTATCAAAATAACATACAAAAGGGGCGCTCCCGAAAACATACGAGATCGCCCCATAACAGTTTTTTTCGTATAACAATCCCCTCAACGTGCAGGGCGACGATAGCGCGGCGGCCTTCGTCGGACTCCAGGAAGAGGCAGTCGTCGGAGTTGTCGTGGAAGAGATTCTCGGTTAGGGCGGCGGCGCAGAGAGTGTTCTTCAGGATGAAGAAGTCGCTTTCCCAGTCGGGATCACCGTCGGAATAGTCTTTCCGGAGTTTGTGCCCGGGGAGCCAGAGTGCTGCAGCCCGGTAAAGGCAGTCTGCAAGCCGGTCGCCGGCGGTCTGGCCTCGGGATGTATAGCCGGTCCAGCCACGGGCGGACATCCACTGATGTCCATTGCCGGCAGCGTTGGTGTAGGAAAATACTACTTTCCGATGCAGAATGTTAAATATATTGACAATCAATTAGTTATGCGCTATATGGTAGAAATGAGGTACACAATAATCCGTTAATAATTGCATATAAACTGTGTATATCCGCATATAGAAACGCATCTGTGAAGTCTTTGCGAACTTGCTCTCGCAACAAAACAGAAGCAGGTCAACTCACTAATTCTTCCGGTTTATCAAACTGACGACGACCTTGACCATTGTGTCCATTGCCTCCGTACGGCTTTCTGCAATCATTAATGTCAGCGCGACGAGAGAGGCGTCTGAAATGCGCTTTGTTCCGTCTGCACGGTATAGGATGCCGTTGTTTTGCATGAACCAGAGGAATAGGGTAGCGGCAATGCGTTTGTTGCCGTCTACGAAAGAGTGGTTATTTACGACAAGATAGAGCAGCATGGCTGCTTTTTCTTCGATACTAGGGGAGAGGTCGTGGCCTTCCCAGGTCTGATAGATTTGGCCTATGCTGCTATGGAAGGATGCATCTTTTTCCAGACCGAACAATTCGCTGCCCATATCCTGAACTTCGTCGCCCGGATTGAATTCACTTTGTAGCCGATGGAAATGATTGCATCGAGGTTATAGTAGCGTACTTTCTCGTCAGATATGCCTCTGGCGCCACTCTGCGCGGTAATTAAAATTTCTTTGACGACCGCAGAGCGCTCCAGCTCACCGCTCGCAAATATCTTCCCCATATGGTAGGAAACATTCTGCTTGGTGCAGTCAAAAAGTGCAGCGATTGCCTTTTGGCTGGCCCAGATAGTTTCGTTTACAGGGTCAACCATCGCTTCCATCTTCACCAATCCGTCTTCGGACTTATAGATGACTATGTCGTTCCTCTCCTCCATGGGGCATGTCATTCTTATAAAGATAAATGAAATGCTGCGCGAATGCAAATCATTGGTCCCAGTTAACTAAATCTCGGCATCATTCTTATTTTTGTGCCAGAATTTAGCCTAAACCAAAGTATCGTAGTATCACAGATACATCGCTCGGGAGCGTCTTCCTTCTTTTGTCAAGAAGCGGTATAACCGTTCATGCGGCCCCGGGTATTGGCGTTTCTTCTTGGCTTTCTCGGATTGAATCGCTACTTTTGTTAATGCAGTTTATTGAACACTATTTTTTATGCCGTATTACTTTGATAGTCTCAATAATATCCATGTAGAGCCATATATAGGGAAGGATTACTATAACACTTTTGAAGGCAAGCGGATCATATGTGTCGGAAATACTTTTTATGCCGGTAGAGTTGGTGGGCAAGAACTTGCTTTCAAGGATTATATCAATGTATTCGCCCATCCAAAACACGAACTCAATACCATTGATTACTGGGAATTCATAGCGTCATTCTTATGTAGTGATTTTCATGGTGAAGATCCCAGAGTTCACACCACAGAGATCAAACAGGCATTCCTGGAGTCTTATGATAATGGCATCTGGGATAAGGTGGCTTTCTATTCTTTCTTTCAGAGCGGGATGAAGATTGGGAGAACTGACTTTATCTCCGATTTTAATGAGCGATTATCCATAGACCGAGAGGCTGCTTTTATGGAAGTCATGGAAAGATTGGCCCCGGATATACTCATAACAATAGACCTAGACCTATACAGAGATGCTCCAGAATTCGGTCAGCCTGGTCAATCCATTCTCCTGAGTAGTGGGGAAGAAGTGTTGAGCTGGGAGTTCTTTCTGAATAACGGGCACCTGGTCAAGCTTCATTATGTTCCAGACGCAGCGTTTAAATCCCCCTATGAGACTATCCATGAGATTGTCCGGAGAGATAGTGGTCAGCCAATAACCTCAAAGAAATCGATTGCTGATTTCGTAGACAAGACTGAACTGGATAGAATCATAAACGCATTTCAGAATAAGGGCTACATTGATTGCATTGACGGCCACTTAGAATGGCGGAAGAAACAGTTCGATAAGTCCGATTTTATCTTCTGGATGATGGAAGTTTGTCATTATTTTAAGTGGGATCGAGAGCCAAAGAACTGGGATGGAAGCGGGATCCCTAAAGTGCCATATGAATTGTTTCTTTCTTTGGTGAAACTAGCAAACGATCCTAATTGGAAAGCTGACGCTATGAAGAAGAACACCACCAATGTGCGTAGAGCCGTATTTGGTCAATACATATGGTCCAAGGATGCAGAAGAGATGGCTGCCATGAGCCGTAAAGATAAAGAAGAATACATTGCAATACATGCAAAAGAGTATTTGGATAGATATGATGAAGGGAGACATGGTTTTGGGCTCCCAAAACACTATCAAAATATAGTGAATATCTTCGACCACTTATAGTTTTTATAGACCACCCCTTAGGTCTATAGTTGTTCAGAGAAGCACGACGTAACTTTGCCCCAGTTGAAACGCTGAGGGCTTTTTTCTTATGCGGTTTAGCCAATATTTAATATTTAACATTTATGAAGAATAAAGACATTATCAAAGCCGCTTATGGTTCGGGCGGAGTTCTTGAAGGGCTCATCACCATTGTTCGTTGTTTCGGGGCAAGTGCAGCCGATATCACTTGGTATATCTCTCATATCTTGGGCCTGGCTTTACCCCTCCCCGTAGCTCTTGCAATCCGGGCTGCTATCCTGGTCACTAGTGGTCATTGTCTTCTGGATTCCATCAAGAAGATTTGCCCGGCCCTATATCGTAAACTCCAGAATGCATAGAAAACTTATGGCAAACCGGGTTATCCATTCGATGGTCTGCACAGTAATGGCCAAAACTGAATCCGGGCTGTATTTTATCAAGCCAGAAGATACAGGAAGGATTGAAATCGTCCCCGTAGTGAAATTCGCAAGATGTATTTTCCCGAAGGAATATACCGACGAGAATGGTCTCCTTAAAGACGGGGTTTCAATTCAGTGCGTACGTGTAGCGAATGGATGGATATACCCGAACCATAAGATTTATAGCCCTATTAACACATTAAAAATAAAATAATTATCACTATGTTCGTCGTTATCAAAGTAATATGTCTGATCATCTCTGCATGGTGGATTATCGCTGTATTGGCTGATTTCCTTTATGTCATCTTCACACATGATCCAACCTCAGTGTCTTCATTTCTCTGCAACCCTTTCTGTATAATCATTTTCCCAATGCTAGAACTCAAAATGCATCAGGGGGCTCTCGGTTGGCTGCTTGGACTGGGAGTTGTTATAGTAACTGCCATCTTTTTCATATAATAATGACCCATTATGACACTCGAAACAATACAATATCATCTTGAGGATATGAAGGAGCGTCTCTCAGGAACACCAGACTTCGCCCTGGGTCTTTTACAGGAAGTCAAGGGACAACTGGTATACATCCACAATGACAACTACCAGAACACCAGCGCCATAATCGACATGGAGACGAACACAATAGTAGCCGCATCAGGTAGTAGATATGAGGATTCCCGTCAAGATCTCAATGAACTTCTTAACGGAAAACTCTTACGGAATGCAAAGTATATAATTGACGGAGGGGCATTTAAATACTATACGGATGCCTGTGGTAGGACAAGAAAAGCCGTGACCATTCTTTCTGATTCTATCGACATCCAACATGGACAGCGCCCCAAATATGCAGCCTCAGGTAAAGCTAAACAATCATCGGACGATTTCTCCCATATAATCGGATGCTCCTTGATGGCCCCGCATGAAGCTATCAATATCGTCTGCCTTAACTGGAGATTAAACCGTGAAGTCATGGGACCAATCGAATCCTTTCTGGCTGCACCGATTAGAGCGAAAGCGCACTATAGACTGAGTCTGATGGTGAAGCTTGACTATCCTACATCATCTTCTCGTCCGATATCCATCCACTATCAGGCCGAATTACTGAGTAACGTAGCATCAGGTTCATTTAAATTCGCTTTTGACAATTGCATCGAGCCATGAAAGCGCGTATATATATTCTCGGCCGCTGTGATAATCCAGACTGCTCCAGAATTCAAAGTAAACAGGTCGATGTGGTTATTAATGAAGAGGATCTTCAACTATCCCCTTGTAAGTGCGGAAAGGGCTTAATCAAATGGGAAAATTTACAAATACGACATAGGCCAATGAAAAAGAGAGTCTGGTCCTGGATTCTTGCTGCTATATTCTTGGCCGTAGTAATATTCTCGCTTGGATGTTGTTATTATGAGATCTACCGATTCTATAGCTCTGAAGAAATGTCCACAGCGCAGAGAATTGTCAAGGGTAAAACAACGGCAGAAATACTCAAAGACCTTCCCGGATCTGTCAAGTATAAAGCACATCTCCTACAAGCATCAAGAGGGACGATTCTTAGGCTACAAGAGGGAAAGACTACGCCTGCACCAATCCTTGACATCGGAATCAGAGGCCTTGGAACGGACTATGAGCTCCTGAAGAGACGTTCTTTGCTCTTTCGGATGCGTCACACCCAACCCTATGACCTTTATTCTGTTATCCCCAACACAGACTATGAAATAGTGATACAGGAATAAATATCCAAAAGATAAAACATTGATATGAGACAACTGATTGGATACTCTGGGCTCGATTGCGAGAAGTGTACCCGGGCCTCAGTGTAGTAGTTCCCAATGGCCAGGAGATGTTTGCCGCTGCCGTCAATATGGAAGTAGTATCCGCTGTATCCGGATTTCTTCCCGCGGCGGTTTATGACGATTCCCGTGTGTGTCTTTTACGGACTCTTGTCCTTGGAGAAACGCATGTCCCGATAGATTCTGTAGGCGCAGTCTGATACCGACAGGGGACCAATGGTCACGTCGAAGGTACGGATTCCTTCAATCAGTTTCACAACCTCTCATAGACCGTGGCCTTCGCCTTCAAGTAGTCTGACCTGTGCGCCTCGAACCAGACCTAATCGTTGTACAAGGAAAGGGAACGGATGAATCGAAGGACTTGTTTCATTTCTCCTTCACTCTTTTGCCTGACATATACTCAATGATGAACTCGATGACTTCCGCACGGGGGCCGTTCTTGAGCAGATCCCCATCGATATCATATCCCTCGGGGAATACTTTTCGCCTATCTGGCGGAGACGCACCATCTTATCCTCTCCGTCCATCAGGCGTACCCGCCCGAAACAGATGACGCTACGGACCTGGTACCACCATTCACCGGGTTCTTCCACTGGCTCGTCGATGACAGTGAAACAGGCCTTGTCACAGATCCGGATGGCCTTCACCTTATGACCGGCTCCCTGCGTCTCACCGTAGCCCAGCGCGATGTAGCAGCCAATCTTCTCTCCAGACCACAGTTCATAGGTCCCGGGAACCTTGCTATATGACAAACCCGTCCAGCAAGTGTTCAGTCCGTGGGTTTGGGCCAAAAGCCTAGTGATTGGGGACATTTTTGTAAAAACAAGTAAAATGACGTAAAGTTGTATACTTTGGCGTAATTTTTCCTAACCTTGAACCACGCGTGGTTCAAAAAAGGTCAAAAAACGCCATTTTTGCGTATTTTCATTTTCTTAATCAGTTGATAATCAAATAATTAAGAAATCACTACTTTCCGATGCAGATTATTATATGTGTTGATAATCAATTTGTTATGAGTGACGTGGTAGAGATGTGGTACACAGAGTTTGTAAATAAAATGCTACAACACTGTATAAAACTGCATAATAGAAAAAACTGGGTGAAGTTCTCACAT
>JAEEGL016424708.1_pt1 | contig 13104 bp, 12 predicted proteins | sample 9134231 | NCBI WGS metagenome assembly JAEEGL01 (sample SAMN16246548, study PRJNA631951) | gut metagenome | biome: gut microbiome; feature: rumen; material: fiber-attached | host: Bos | place: Iran: Karaj | collected 2018-10 | reverse complement strand
TTGGGGCGCTTTCCTTTGCAGCTTGCTGCCCTGGGCGAAGAGGGCCTTTAGAGGATTGCCCTTTGGCCATCCGTGCCCGATGAGGGGAGCCGTAACTCCTACGGCGACGGAGGGGCAGAGGGCCTTTAGAGGATTGCCCTTTGGCCATCCGTGCCCGATGAGGGGAGCCGTAACTCCTACGGCGACGGAGGGGCAGGGCTTATAGTCCTTTCAGGACTTCTTCAAGTGGGCTCAATTATGAATTGTGCATTGTGAATTGAATTTTCAATTTTCAATTTTTTCCCACAATGGAGGTTTGCGGGTTGCGCAGCCCAGTGGCGGTGGTGAGGAACGCTTTGGCTGTACCGAATTTGAGGAAGAGGTCCAGACGGACGGGGATGTGGTTGGCATCATCGGTGATGTAGAACGTGAGCACTTCCTTCTCTTTCTTTCCTTCGAGTTCCACGAAGGAGAAGACGAGACAGCGGTAGGTGATGTTGGTGTCCTCGGTGGTGAACTTCTTGCGCCCGCGGAATACCAGGACCTCATCGGTGATTCCGTCTCCGTCGGCTTGCTGGAAGTGTATGCGCTCGCCCTCGCGGTAGTTGGCAGGGTCGAAAGAGCGTGCGCGCAGCAGCATAGAGACCATGTCGAAGACACATTCATCGCGCGTATTGGTGGTGTCACGAACCTCGCCGTGGCGGTTCTTGTAGCGCTGTTTCAGGTGTGTTTTGCCGCCAGCGTAGTCATACCACACCTCATCAACGGTATAGCGTTTGCCCTCGAAGGCACCCTTGCGATAATAAAGGGGTTCAAGTGTTGGCGTGACATAGCCCAGTAGTGTGTCACGCATGAAGAAGTATTTGTCTGTGCGCTTGCTGCCGCGTGTGATGAGGTGGCAGCGAAAGGCCTGCTTGCCCTGATACTTGGTGGAAGTGATATCCATGTCTGCGGTCCCGGCCTTGATCCAGATGAATTTCCAGTTAAAAAAGAGCTGATATCTGAGGCTCTCGCCGGCGCTGAAAGCGGTGTTCTGCAAGGGACACTGAGCCGCGGCGGCAGTGACGGTGAGGGAAAACAGCAGTGAAAGAAAGATGTTGTGTTTCATTGTTTGTTTCTTGTTATTGGTTTTGCCAATGTGACAACGCAGGGCTGTCTGCGTTTAATGCCGAGGGCACGGATTCGGAAATAATGAACAATGGACCATGAAAAATGAACAATGCCCGTCCGCTGCTGAATGTCAATGCCCGGGCTTGTCACCTTTCCACTTAGCGGCGGCGCATGGAGGCCTCGCGCTGCTTGTTCTTTTCCTTCACTTTCTTTTCTTTGTCTGGTTTTTGCTTGGTAATCTTGACGGGTTTCTGCTTCATCACGGGAATACCGAGGATGTCCCATTGCTGTTCAAATGTCCGTTGAGCCTTGATGGTGAAGGGCTGTGGAAAATAATACACGTCCTCGGGACGGAGGCCGCTGTCATATTCTCCAGTATTCCACATGCCGTCGGCGTTACGGTCCTGGAAGCAACGAAGGTAATAGTCTCCTGGTTTAAGGTAATAGAATTCAGCCCGGCCATCGGCAGTGGCGGTGACAGAACGAACGGGCCTGTCTGAACTGTTGAGCAGTTGCACCACGTATCCTGTGTCTGGCCCCATCACTTGTATGAAGAGGGCGCCATACTCTTCTTCCTTGCGGACCTTGAATTCCTGTTTGATACGCTGGTTGGTGTGCCCGAGTGCTCCCTGGATGGTGGCACTGTCTATCTCGAACTCATATTGTTCGCCTAATTCCCATTCGGCAAGGAGCTGAACGCGACGCGGCGAGCCTTCTATGGGTACGAGTTCGTAGGGCATTTCCTCCCAGAGGCTATCGACCTTGTGGCGGAAATGGATGCAGGAGGTGTCTGGTAGCTGTGCCGGTTCAGAGAAGGTGATGATGGGAAACTGATTGGGATCGATGGTTCCGTTTGGTTTGCACTCGGCGGTGAGGTAGGTGGTGAGATAGGGGTTTTCTTCCTTTTGGAAGTTCTTGTTCTTTTTGGCCTTCTTCTTTTGTTGCTTTTCCCATTCCTCGGTCTTCTCTTCCAGCTCTTTCAGTTGTTTGGCACGCGTGGTCTTGGGCGTGAGTTCCATGGCTGTGTCAGTCTTCCAGACCAGCTGGCCCAGCGAGTCGGTGTCGAGGTAGGTGAAGTTAAAAATGAGCGTGTCTGTGTAGGCTATGGTGGTGTCTGGAATCCAGTAGGTGATGGTGTCACCATAGGCCGATGGCTCTACGATGAACCCGCCGTCACCCTCGAAGTTGATGCCGCTGATGATAGGCAGCTCGTAGGCTGGTGCCGTGAAATAGACAGTGAACTTTTCCGGTACGTCCCGTTGGGTCTTGAGCAGGTGGCGGTCCTGCCCTTCTTCGAGGAAGGCGCGCAGGACAATATTATCGGGAAAGAAGTGTGTGTAGCGGACAGGGAAGATGCTGTCATAGTGTGTGGAGTCACGCCAGATGGTATCCAGGCGAAGGTCGGGCTTGCAGCTGGCCCGGAAGAGTAGGCTGTCAAAGGCCACCTGCTCGCTCTTTTGGCTGAAGAGGAAGTTGTTGTCAATGTCCTTCAGGGCAAAGGCGCGGTAGGTCTTGTCGGCCGAGACGCCCTTGATGATAAAATGGCCGCTGCCGTTGGTGCGGCTCACGCGGTCGAAGGGTTTCGTTCGGAATGTGCTGTCGGGGACGATGCTGTCCTCGTTGACCTCATAGAGGCCGACCATGATGCCCTTGACAGGTTCCAGGTCGGCAGCGTTGAGGACATAGCCTGAGACCTCCATGGTGTCGATCTTGGGTCCGGTGGAGAAGAAATAAGTGAAGTTGCCCATGGGGTTGCCCTCGTTGTTATCTACGATGGCATCGGCAAAGTCCACGGTATAGGTGGTGTTGGGACGTAACGTGTCGAAGAGGTCAATGCGAATACGTTTTCCTGCGGCACGCACGTTTGGCATCTCCTGTTGAGGCGGCGACACCACCACTTTCTCGCTCGCATTCTCCAATTTGATGTATTCGTCGAACAGGATGGCAATCTTCTTCTTGTCGGCATTCACGGCTTGATTGGCTGGTGAAGCTTCCAAAACACGCGGAGGCGTCTCGTCATAAGCCCCACCGTCTGGCTGACCGATGTTGGCACACGCGGAGACGAGACCGAAGGCAACTGACAAAGAACATATATAAAATATAAAATATATAATGTAAAACAGTGATGTCTCACCTCGGGTCTCTCCAGGCTTACCACCGCCCCCTCTCCGATGGGAGAGGGGAGTATTTACCTTAGACTGTTGATGGCAATTCTCTTTCATTGGTGGTAGAATATACTCTCCTCTCCCATCGGAGAGGGGTCGGGGGTGAGGCTAATTCAGCTTCAGCATTTGTTCAATAAATGTGCGGTTGTTGCTCAGACGCGGCACTTTATGTTGCCCTCCCAACTTGCCCTGATTGCGCAGCCAGTCATTGAAAAGTCCTGAGCGGGCAGGAATCACCTCTAATTGCTGGAGGGTGATGTCCTTGTAGCGTTTAGCCTCGTAGTCCGAGTTAATGGCTTGCAGCGCATGATCCAATTCGCTGGAAAAGCGGTTCAGGTCTGCCGGAGACTTGGAGAATTCGATGAGCCACTGGTGGCGGCACTGGCCTGCCTCGTTCATGAAGACAGGTGCGGCTGTGTACTCCAGAACTTCTGCTCCCGTAGCTTGACAGGCTTGCTCCAATCCGTGTTCGGCATTGTCCACAATCAGCTCTTCACCAAAGGCATTGATGAAGGATTTGGTGCGACCGGTAATGATGAACTTATAGGGTGCAGTGCTGGTGAAGCGTACTGTGTCGCCTATCAGATAGCGCCACAGGCCGCTGCTGGTGGAAATCACCATAGCGTAGTTGCGCCCCTGCTCCACGCCCCATAACGGGACGACCGTGGGGTGCGGGCTGTCCAGCTCATCCATGGGAATGAACTCATAGAATACGCCGTAGTCTATCATCAGAAGCAGTGACGCGTCGGCAGGGTCGCTCTGCACACCAAAGAAACCTTCGCTGGCATTATAGGTTTCTAAATAGTTCATGCCGGCGTGCGGTATCAAGTGATGATATTGCTCACGGTAGGGGGTGAAAGCCACTCCGCCGTGATAGAATACTTCCAGATTAGGCCACACCTCGCTGATGGTGGATTTGTTCGTCAGTTCCAGCACACGATTCAGGACGGACAGCATCCATGATGGTACACCGCTGAGGCTGGCAACGTTGCGGTTCATGGCTTCACTGGCGATGCGGTCGCGCTTCACCTCGAAGTCTGCCAGCAGCGCGGTGGATTTGCGTGGCACGCGGATAAAGTTCACAAAAGGATTGATATTCTCGATGAGGATGGCACTGAGGTCGCCTACCAGCGAGTCGGGCAAATTGTAGTTGGAGGCGTGGGACCCGCCGAGGATGAGGGCCTTGCGGTCAAGGACCTTGCTCTTGGGGTGATGGCGCAGGTAGCACACTACCGTGTCCTTGCCGCCTGCATAATGTGTGTCCTTCAGACCTTGTGGAGAGACGGGAATGAATTTGCTCTTGTCGTTGGTGGTGCCGCTGGATTTGGCGTACCAGCGCACACGCCCTGGCCACAGGACGTCACGCTCACCGTGGCGCATGCGGTCGATATCGGTCTTTAAATCTTCGTAGGTGGTTACGGGACAAACGCGAGCAAAGTCCTCGTAGGTGTGGATGGAGTCGAAAGAGTGACGGTGCCCCCATTCTGTGTCCTTTGCAGACGCAACAAGTTTCTGCAGCACGTTGCATTGCAAATCGCGCGCACACGTGATGTAAGTCTCCAGAACGCGGTAGCGCTTCATGAAGAAAGGACGTAAGAGGGACGTTACACTCATGGCTATTCTATAGAAACTTCAGCAATTGGCATTTCTTCTTGAGCCGTTCGTCGTGACTTGGCTTCAAAGATACTGTTGACGAACTGACGGTCTGATTTGAGCAACTGCAGCGTAGCCTTGGCTGCGGTCTGATGACTTTCCTTCTTGCTATAGCCGTTGCCTGTTTCGCCGTCAAGCCCTTCGATGATAATCCGTGTGACAAAAACGGGTGTGGCACGACCTTCGCGTTTCTCGTCAATAATCCTGAATTCCAGCTTGATGCGGTTCTTCTGTGCCCACTCGATGAGTTTGGACTTGAAGTTGACCTCCTTGGTGGCCACAGTGTCCACATTGAGCTGCAAGCCTAAGATGCGGTTGCGCATGAAATGCATGCAAGCGTCATATCCACGATCCAGATAGATGGCTCCTACTAGCGCCTCGAAAGCGTTGCCACCCATGTAGCTATTGTGGGTGGCGGACTGGTAGTTGGAGTGAACCAGCTGCTCCAAGCCCATATCGCGTGCCAACTTGTTAAGGGTCTCTCGCTGCACAATCTTGCTGCGTGTGTTGGTAAGAAAACCTTCGCGTTGCTTCTTGAATCGGTGATAAATGATGTCACTGACGGTGGCTTCTATGATGGCGTCACCAAGGAACTCTAAGCGCTCGTTGTGCTGGGGCTCGTCGGAACTGCGTGAAGAGACCGACGATTTGTGCTGCAGGGCTTGCTTGTAATACTTGATTTTGTGGGGATAAAAGCCCAGGATGTCAAAGAAAGCCGCATAAAGCTCCTTGTCCTTGCGGAAGGGGAGCTTTATGCGGTCTATGATGTTTGTCTTCAGAAACACAGCTTATTCCGTGTATTTCTTGAAGATGACACAGGCGTTGTGGCCGCCGAAGCCGAAGGTGTTGCTCAGGGCGGCGCGCACGGGGCGCTGCTGTGCCACGTTGAAAGTGAAATTCAGATTATAATCTATCTCCTCGTCCCGGTCATCGTCTTCGTGATTGATCGTCGGAGGCACGATATCATTCTTCACGCTCAAGACGCTGATCATGGCTTCTACGGCACCTGCGGCGCCTAAGAGGTGACCCGTCATGGACTTGGTGGAGGAAATATTGAGTTCAAAGGCGTGCTGGCCGAAAACGTCCTTGATAGCTTTGGCTTCGGAGATGTCACCCACGTGAGTGGATGTGCCGTGAACATTGATGTAATCGATATCCTCGGGCTGCATGCCGGCATCTTCCAAGGCATTCTGCATCACTAACTTGGCTCCGAGACCTTCGGGATGGGAAGCCGTGATGTGGTGCGCGTCGGCACTCATGCCTTCACCGGCAAATTCTGCGTATATTTTGGCTCCGCGGGCTTTGGCGTGCTCCAGTTCTTCCAGAATAAGGCAACCTGCACCCTCGGCCATGATGAACCCATCACGACTGGCACTGAAGGGACGGCTGGCGCGAGCGGGGTCATCGTTACGGGTGGAGAGGGCTTTCATGGCGTTGAAGCCACCCACGCCGCCACTGGTGATGGCTGCCTCGGCACCGCCGCTGACAATGATGTCGGCCTTGCCCAGACGAATGAGATTGAATGCATCGGCCAGGGCATGTGTGCTGGAAGCGCAAGCTGACGTGGTCACGTAGTTGGGGCCATGGAAACCATACATAATGCTGATGTGTCCGGCTGCAATGTCGGAAATCATCTTGGGGATGAAGAAGGGACTGAACTTGGGACCCAGTTCCTCCCCAGTACGTCCGTAGGCTTCGACTTCATCCTGAAAGGTCTTGATTCCTCCGATGCCTACGCCATAGATGACGCCGACACGGTTCTTGTCAACCTCTTCCAAATTGATGCCACTATCGGCAATAGCCTGAGAGGCTGCGGCGATAGCAAACTGACAATAGAGGTCCATCTTGCGAGCCTCCTTGCGGTCGAGGCCGAAGTCTTCGGGCTTGAAGTTCTTGACTTCACATGCAAACTGGGTCTTGAATTTCTCGGTATTGAAATGGGTGATGGGTGCAGCACCACTGACACCATTCACAAGGTTCTTCCATGTTTCCTCTACGGTGTTACCCACAGGGGTGATGGCGCCGAGGCCTGTTACTACAACTCGTTTCAGTTCCATATTTATAAAATGATTGGGTATGCAAGGTTGAAAGACCTGAGGATTCAAGCATTTGGAGACTTATGAAATCTTCAAACCCTTAAATCCTCAAGTCCGTGAAGCGCACTATACTGTGGCTAATCTGTCTTTACTGGTGCTCTTCGATGTACTTGATGGCATCGCCCACCGTAGAGATTTTTTCTGCCTGATCATCTGGAATGGTCAGACCAAATTCCTTCTCGAACTCCATGATGAGTTCTACGGTATCCAATGAATCTGCACCGAGGTCACCGGTGAAGCTTTTATCTGCACTAACTTCTGCTTCGTCAACGCCGAGTTTGTCGACGATGATGCTTCTAACTTTGCTTTCAATTTCAGACATAATTCTTACTTTTTAATTGAGGTTATAAAACTTTCCTTTCTTCTTTTCGGGGTGCAAAGTTCGGCTTTTTTATTCACACAGCCAAACAAATTCCTAAAAAAATGCCACCAAATACCCCTTTTAGGGTAACAAAAGGGCAAAAACAATGCTTTTGGACGCCCGTAGATGGTTTTATGTGCAACTTTCCCTGCGAAGGGGGTAATCGTTGCGCAGGCGTTCAAAAGCTTCAGGATTGTCGCGCAGGCGGCGACTGTCTGCCCGCGGGTCATATAGCTGTAGGGCCAGTTGATTGGCATCGGCAGAAGGGACAAAGTCTGCTGGTAGCGACGGTGGTTGAATCTCAAAGTTCATAGGCCGGTGTAGGAAGTGGCAGATGTGTTCAAGGGTCATGCGTGTGGCATTCACCTTTCCATCTGCACTATAGCCTGCTATGTGCGGCGTGCAGATATACGCCCGCGAGAGAAGAGCATGACGTGGGTTAGGCTCGTGCTCCCAAGTATCTATGATGGCCTCGCGAACGCTGCTGGTATCTAAGGCACATATAAGGGCTGACTCATCCACCACACCGCCGCGGGCAGCATTGATGATAACGGGCCGTCGGAGCAGGGACTTGAAGAAGGCTTCGTCTGCCAAATGTTCGGTAGCAAAAGGGCCTTTGCGCGTGAGTGGTGTGTGGAAAGTGATGACGTCGGCCTCCGCTTGCAGGCGCGACATGGAGTTCCATTCTAAGCCCTTTGGACACAAGTCGCCGGCCAACTGCCGGGGAGGGTCGCAGAGCAACAGACGCCCCACACCTGCGGCTTGAAGTGATGCGGCAACAGCTGTGCCTACATGTCCCACGCCAACGATTCCTACCGTTGCATCTTGCAGTCGGAAGGTTCGATCTTGTTGCAAGGCTAACAGGCTGCATAGGATATACTGGGCCACACTCGTGGCATTGCAGCCGGGGCAGTTGGCCCATTGGATGCCGTGGTTCTCTAACCAGTGGGTGTCTATATGGTCAAACCCAATGGTGGCCGTTACCACGAGGCGCACTTGCGAGCCCTTTAGCAGTCGATGGTTGCAGTGAGTGCGAGTCCGAATGACGAGAATCTCGGCATCAGCCACCTCCTCCGGGCCAATTTCATGACCAGGCAAGAGCACGACCTCATCAGCCAGTTCTTTCAAAGCTGGAAGTATATAAGGGATTTTATCATCACAAACTATTTTCATTCTACTTTATTATATATGAGTACGTATCTTAATTTTTTTATATTATATAGATTTAATTAATATGGATCGCGTGCGCGTATGAAACATCCTTGTGAGAAAGTAATCACACATAGGTGCGTGGGAAAGGGTCAACAGTTCATGCTTCAACACTGCGCAAAATTAGTCATAATAACTCAGAAGACATGGTTCCCGTCTGTATTTTTTCACTTATTCAATAAAAATACATCAGAAATGAAAATATTCACACCTGATTCGATGGCGTATTGAAAATTTATGCATACCTTTGCGCCCGAAATTTACGCAGATATACTTCCAGGTATGAGTCCCAACAAAAATACAAGATTAGAAGTCATCAAACTGATTGTATCCAGCCAAGAGTTGAGTACACAGGATGAACTGATGCGCGAGTTGGCCAAGGCGGGATTCCAGACAACACAGGCCACACTATCGCGCGACTTGCACCTGTTGCGAATTGCCAAGGGTCATAACGAACAAGGACATCAGGTCTATATGTTGCCTGAGAGAAGGCGATACCAGCGAGTGAGTGACACTCATGTGACGGTGCAGAAACTCAATCGTTTGGGAGCTCTGTCTGTGCGTTTCAGCGGCAATATGGCTGTGCTGAGGACACCACCTGGTCACGCTGCACACGTCGCTTACGATATAGATAATGCACAGATTCCTGAGATCCTGGGTACTGTGGCTGGAGACGATACCGTCTTCATGGTTGTGGCTGAGGACGCAGAACGCCCGGCTGTGCTCAACCAATTGGCAGAAGTGGTGCCAGAGACAAAAATTGAAAGTTGAAAGTTCATAAAGCAGACAATGGAAACAGCAAACCTAAAAGCAGATGACATCATGATTCTGGTGGCCGACGAAAGCCATGAGAAATATGTAGATACCATCCTCCGGACTATCGAGGATGCAGCAAAGGTCCGTGGTACCGGTATTGCGAAACGTACACATGAGTATGTGACAAACAAGATGCGTGAAGCTAAGGCCGTTATCGCACTGGCTCCTCAACCCGACGGGCAAGAACCGTTATTTGCGGGTTTCAGCTATATAGAGACGTGGGGCAACAAACAGTATGTGACAACCTCTGGTCTTATCGTGCATCCGGATTTTCGGGGATTAGGCATTGCAAAGAGAATCAAGGATTTAACATTTTCTCTGGCACGAACTCGTTGGCCGCATGCAAAAATATTTTCTCTTACCAGTGGCAAAGCGGTGATGAAAATGAATACACAACTGGGTTACTTGCCTGTGACCTTTGATGACCTGACGGATGACGAGGCATTCTGGAGAGGTTGCGAAGGTTGTGTAAATATCAACGTCCTGCGTGAGCGAAACCGCAAGTTCTGTATTTGCACAGCCATGCTCTTCGACCCCGAGGAACATCTGCCGGCAAAGATCCCACAAGACGTGATTGAGCGCATCAACCGTCTCGAAGGGCGGATCACCAATAGTCAGGAATTTAGAGATTAAATCCATACCCCGAATATGGCTCATCGTTTTCATGAAACCCATTTGCTCCCTATAAAACATCAACAAATAATATGAGTAAGAAGAAAGTTGTGGTCGCCTTCAGTGGCGGCTTGGACACGAGTTACACGGTGATGTATCTCGCTAAGGAGTTAGGATATGAAGTGCACGCTGCCTGTGCTAATACGGGCGGTTTCAGTGCAGAACAGCTAAAGACCAATGAGGAAAATGCCTACAAGCTGGGTGCTACACAGTATGTGACACTTGATGTGACTCAGGAGTATTATGCCAAGTCTCTGAAATTCATGATATTTGGCAATGTGCTGCGCAACAATTGTTACCCCATCAGTGTGAGTTCCGAACGCATCTTTCAGGCCATCGCCATCGCTCGCTATGCTAAGGAGATAGGTGCCGATGCTATCGCACATGGCTCAACTGGAGCGGGTAATGACCAGATCCGTTTCGATATGACCTTCCTCGTCATGGCACCCGGCGTAGAGATTATCACCCTCACGCGTGACAAAAAACTGACACGAAAGGAAGAGGTTGATTACCTTAATGCCCATGGTTTCTGCGCTGACTTTGCCAAACTGAAGTATAGCTACAATGTCGGCATCTGGGGTACAAGTATCTGTGGCGGAGAGTTGCTTGACGCTACACAGGGATTACCTGAAGAAGCTTACCTTAAGCATGTTACAGCCACTGAACCTGCGTCGCTTTTGAAAATTGAATTCCAACAGGGCGAGATTGTAGGAGTCAATGGCGAGAAGTTCGATGATCGCGTGAAGGCCATTCAGCGTGTTGAGGAAATAGGTGCCAGCTACGCTATCGGCAGAGACGCTAATGTCGGGGATACTATCATCGGAATCAAGGGTCGCGTGGGATTCGAGGCTGCCGCCCCCAAACTTATTATTGAGGCTCACCGTCTCCTCGAAAAATCCACACTCTCCAAGTGGCAGCAGTATTGGAAAGACCAGGTGGCCAATTGGTATGGTATGTTCCTGCATGAGAGTCAGTACCTTGAGCCTGTAATGCCCGACATTGAGGCCTTCCTTTCGTCCTCGCAACGCAACGTGACAGGCACTGCTATCCTGAGACTGCGTCCCTTCGGTTTTGAGATGGTTGGCGTAGATAGTGACAATGACCTTACCAAGAGCAAACTGGGTGAATACGGAGAAACACAGACTGGTTGGACTGCCGACGAGGCCAAGGGCTTTATCAAAGTCCTCTCCACTCCGTTGCGAGTTTATTACGGGATTCACAAAGACGAACAACGATAGTTCTTTATTTTGACAACGAATGACACGAAATGTTTTACTCACAGGAACTTGTCCAAAATTGACAGCACGATAGAAGACATTCGTGTTTAATTCATTGCTAAGGTGGTTTCTAATAATAATTATAGAACGGTTCTCAGACTGTTTCTGAGCAGATCTGCCTTCAAAACCGCAGAAGCGTAGCATAATTATTAGGCCACACCAAAGACAAGAAGCTTATGGAAAAGAGATTATTGCGGTCAATGAACAACAAATGGGTGGCAGGTATTTGTGGCGGCATTGCCGACTACTTCGGCTGGAACGCGGACTTGCTGCGACTCATTTGGGTGGTGCTCACCGTGGGCACCGCATTCTGTGGTGGCATTGTTTACTTGGTTCTGTGGCTGCTCATGCCGCAAGAGTACTAATATGTTTATTATATGATTAAAGTCGGGATTATTGGTGGAGCAGGGTACACCGCAGGCGAACTCATCCGTTTGCTCCTGCACCACCCCGAAGCAGAGATTGCCTTTGTTCATAGCACGAGCAATGCTAAGAATTTGCTGACCGATGTGCACGAGGGACTTTTGGGCGAGACGGACATGCGCTTTACAGACCGCTTGCCTCTGAAAAGCATAGACGTGCTCTTCCTCTGCATGGGGCACGGAAAAAGTGCTGAGTTCCTCTTGGAGCATCCTGTGCCAGCTAACGTACGCATCATAGATTTGGCGCAGGATTTCCGACTCGCCAGCCCTGACCACGACTACGTCTATGGCTTGCCTGAACTTAACCGTGAGGAGATCCGCTCCGCACGTCACATTGCCAATCCTGGTTGCTTTGCCACGGCCATACAACTTGGATTGCTACCGCTGGCCGCCAACTGGCTGTTGCATGCAGACATCAGCGTCAACGCCATAACGGGTTCCACGGGTGCCGGCGTGAAACCTGCTGCCACCACGCACTTCTCCTGGCGTACGGGCAATATGAGTATATATAAAGCGTTCCGTCATCAGCACGTGCCTGAAATTCGTCAGTCCCTGGCGCAGCTCCAGCCAGGTTTTTCAGCATCAGTGGATTTTATACCCTACCGTGGCGACTTTGCTCGAGGCATCTTCTGTACAGAGGTTGTTCGCATAGACCCAGCACTCAGTGAAGAGGATGTAGTGAAACTTTATCGTCAGTTTTACGAGACAGCGGCATTCACTCACTATATTGATCGTGACCTTGACCTTAAACAGGTTGTCAACACCAACAAGGCACTCGTTCACGTGCAGAAGTTTCCAGCAGAACCTGAGTCCATAGCCAATGGCGACAAACTACTTATCACGACAGTGATCGACAACCTGCTAAAGGGTGCTAGTGGACAAGCCGTACAGAATATGAACCTCCTCTTCAGTCTCGATGAACACGCGGGCCTAGACCTTAAGCCCAGTGCCTTCTAACAGCTGTATGATATCATCCTCTTTTTAGTGATAGTGTTTGAAATCTCTACCCACAAGTGGAGATTTCTTTTTTATGGTCTTCTTCATTTCTTCATAAATATATAAAGGTACGCGCGCGAGCTTCTTGATACAAATCAGTAAAAAGCAAAAAAGTTTTGTTTATCGAGTAAAAAAGTTGCCAAAAGACTTGCGCGAATGAAAAAGTTGCCGTACCTTTGCACCCGCAAACGAGACAAGGGGACCCTGAATCTCTCAGGGCTGTCTCTCACGCTCGCTCCCTTCTGGAAGTAGTCCGTGTCACTCTCGTTCGCAGCCGCCCTCGGGCAGCATGAAAGTGTTCTTTGAAATGATGACCAACGAGACAAAGTAGTACAGGAAACAAGATAC
>JAEEGL016346712.1_pt1 | contig 13104 bp, 11 predicted proteins | sample 9134231 | NCBI WGS metagenome assembly JAEEGL01 (sample SAMN16246548, study PRJNA631951) | gut metagenome | biome: gut microbiome; feature: rumen; material: fiber-attached | host: Bos | place: Iran: Karaj | collected 2018-10 | reverse complement strand
GCGGCGGTATGACAGCCCGCTGCCGCAGGGACATGGATCGTCCGGGCCGACATGCCTGACGGCCATGTTGTATTTGTAGAATTCATTGAGGGGGCCGGCAGGATCGTCCGGTCCCTTCTTCGTATCCGCCATTCTGGAGACCTCCTCCTCGAAGCTGCTCTCGTCCACCTTGATGCTGAGTTTCAGCAGGTCGGTCTCGTTCGAAGTATGGCCCTTGAGGAGCCATTTGGGGACGGAGTTGGCATACTCGGCTATGGTGTCAATGCACTTGCGGTACTCTTCGAAGGTGTCGATTTCGTCGATCTTGTCGTTGATGCAGCTGAACAGGGCCTCTGCACAGGCGTCGTCCATCGAGTACTGGGCGTTGACCCAGACTTCATTAAGGCAGTCCAGGACGTCCTGACGGTCATATCCGAGGTCTTCGAGGACATCCTTGGCGGCGTCATACTCGGGCGTACCGTGGCCGAAGGCACAAAAAGGCGCGTCCGAGCCGGCATACAGCGCCTCGTCCCTGGTGAATGAGGCGAAACCGCGCTTGCCGGGAAACTCGTTCCATCCGTCAATGAGTTTCTCGTATTCGTAGGCGTAGGGGGAGACGAGATACATCTCTCCTTTGTAGGATACGCGCTGCATGGAGACAAGGCGGTTCTCGGCTATCTTCACGAACTCTTCCGCTCCGTTGCCGGTGTCTTCAAGCATGTCGAAAGCCTGCTTGACGAAGGCTTCCACCGTGACGACCCCATAGATATTGAGCAGTCCGAGTGCAAGGCGTTCCACCTCGAAGGACCCGTCGGCACGCTTCTCGGCGATGACATGGTCGATGATCGCGGCCACCGGGAAGAAAAGGGACTCGTCCAGGCATGCGTACACGAAATCCTTGTCTCGGTCGTCTATGTATATGAGCCCGAGCATCTCCAGCATCGAGGGGTAGTCGGGATTGACCAACTCCACCCATTGGCCCTGCCCGGCGGACACGAGGTCGCGCAGGAGCATGAGGTCGCTCTCCGGAAGCATGTACATCCATGCCCGGGGATTGCCTCCGATGAAACTGGAGGCCTGTTCCACCAGGGAAGCCTTCCTGGCGCTCTTCTCCACCGGCTGGTCGAAGAAGCCGAGGATGTCGCCGAGTTCTGCCTTGGTGAAACGGCCGAAAAATGATTTCAGAGCAGTGTCCATAGTATAATTCTTTCCAAAGATAGGAGTTTTATTCTTATTTTTGTGAAAAACCTGTTTCAGATAATGGATTTATTCGAGTTCGCACGCCCGTCGCTGATGTCCGGCAAGACGCTGCTTTTCGTACACGGATTCGCCTCCAGCGGACGCAGTGGGACGGCCCGTTCGCTCCGCGTCCTGATGCCGGAGGCGGAGGTGATCGCGCCCGACCTTCCTGTCGGGCCGCACGAAGCCATCGCACTTTTGCGCCGGATCGTGGAGGACCGCCGCCCGGACGTCATCCTGGGCACTTCCATGGGCGGAATGTATGCAGAGCAACTCTACGGGATAGACCGCATCCTTGTCAATCCGGCGTTCCAACTGGCCGATACCATATTGAAAAACAATGGTTTGGGCCGCAAGGAGTTCCACAATCCGCGCGAGGACGGACAGAAGGATTTCCTCGTGACCAAGGGTCTTCTTGAGGAGTTCCGCGAGGTGTCGGGGCAGTGTTTCTCGGGGATTACCACGGAGGAACTGACCCGCGTGTTTGCCTTGTTTGCAAGCCGCGATACGTTGGTATTCACCCACGACCTTACGCGGGAACACTATCCGCAGTGCATAGGATATGACGGTGAGCACAGCCTGAACGATTCCGCGCTGCTGCACTCCGTGCTCCCCGTCATCCAGTGGATAGACGACAGACAGCGCGGCATAAACCGCCCGACAGTCCTGATTGCGTTCGACGACGTGCTTCGTTACCGTCATAACGGGGAGACTGCCAGCGCGGCTCTCAAGGCCGTTCATTTCCTTGCTCAACGCTTTGAAGTACAGTTTGTTGTGAGTGGGGATAGCGACGGCTGGGAGAGCATGGAAGAGAAAAGGAAATGGCTGGCGGAGAATATCGGAGTGCCTGCCTGGGACCGCGTCTCACTGACGACGCGCAAGGACCTCCTTCTGGGAGACTATCTCGTAGACGCCCATCCCGACGAATGCAGGGGAGAGGGATTCATGGGTACGCTGGTACCTTTCGGAGCACCGAACTTCAGGGATTGGGAGGAAACGATGACCTATTTCGCGAGACTCTGTGGCGAAAAGCGCTGAAGTCCTTTTTCAGAGAATGTCGAAGCCGGTGACCGTAAGGGATCCGGCTTCCGCTTTGAAGCGGATGTCCAGTCCGCAGAAAGGCATCCCGTACGTGCGTCCCGGGTCGTCCTGATACCGGGGACGCGGATCCTGCGCCAGTACGCCGAGGAGAGTCTCGTAGCCTTCCTGGCCGAGACGAAGCTCGAGATCGGCCCTGACAGTCTCCGGAACCATCACTTCCAAAGGGGTCCATCCTTCGCTGTCCGTGAACCCGCCCGAGGCCTCAGGATGAGAGTCGCTGTAGGGGATGTAAGGCTTTATGTCGTATATCGGCGTACCGTCCATCAGGTCCGCTCCAAGTACGTGGATGACGGGAGCGCCGGGGCAGTCGAAGTCGATGCGTTCCACACGCACGCTGCTGAGGCCCAAGGGGTTGGGCCTGAATGGGGAGCGTGTGGCGAAGACGCCGAGGCGGGCGTTGCCGCCCAGCCTCGGCGGCCTTACCGTAGGCTGCCAGTCAGCCTCCGGATCGCGCCGGTTGGCGGAGAACTCCCATATCAGCCAGATGTAGTCGAAACCCTCGAGGCCCCTGACTGCTTCAGGACGGCGGTATTTGTCCGAGAAATGTATCTCTCCGCGGAGCTCCGGGACAATCCCGCTCTGCCTCGGTATACCGAACTTGGACGCGAACGGGGACTTGAAGAACGCTATGGGCTCGATTGTCATTGCGCAGTCGTGAGTGTATCGGTGAGTTCGGTCGCCAGACTGTCCATTTCAGCCATTCGGACCCGGAAGGTGGAATCCAGCGCTGCGCGGAACTCCTCCTTGATGGGTTCGGCCGAGGGCGATTCGAGAGTGAGGGGATTGATGGCCGTCCCGTTCTTGTACACGCGGAAGTCGAGGTGCGGACCGGTGGCAGTGCCGGTCATACCGACGTAGCCGATGACCTGGCCCTGCTTGACGTGTACGCCGGCCTTGATGCCAGGACCGTATTTGGACAGATGCATATAGCTTGTGGTGTACACACTGTTGTGGCGGATCTTGACGGTATTACCTCCGCCTCCAGCCCAGCCGGCGCTCAGTACCGTACCGTCACCGATGGCGACGACAGGAGTGCCGGTCGGTGCTGCGTAATCCACTGCCGTGTGCGGCCGTACCTGGCCGGTGACCGGATGCTTGCGGGCATAGGAGAAGCCGGACGAGATGCGCTTGAATTCGAGCGGAGCCTTCAGGAAGGCCTTCCTCAGGCTTTCTCCCTTTTCGTTCCAATATACGTTGCCGTCGTCTCCCTGGTCGAACATGATGGCGTAAACGTCATCGTCTTCGTGGGTGAAGCGTGCGAAATATATGGTATCGATGCTTATGGTCTCGCCCTCGACCTCGCTCTCGTCATAGATGATGCGGAAACGGTCATCCTTCTGCAGGCCGAAGAAATCCACGCTCCATGCGTAAATGTCCGAAAGCTTTATGATCAGTGCCGGGGAGGACCCTGCCTTGGCCATGTCCGCCCACAGGGACGAACTGATGCTTACATCCGCATATCGGCGGTGCTTGGTAACGGGCTTCTCGTATATCCATACAGCGAGGGAGTCCTTGGTCCGGAACACTGCCTGGCGTATGCGGTCCATGTCATAGACCACGTACGAAAGAGCATTTGAAACGGTGTCGGAGTATGCACGGATGGCGTTGCCAGCGCGCATCCTTGTCACGTCGAAGGTGGAGTCGCACGCCATGTATAATGCATAGGCATCGTCGGCTCCCAGCCCCAGCCGGCTCATCAGGCCGGAGAATGTCTCGCCGTTTCGGACAACGCTTTCCTCGCAGGCGAATTCGTCGGCTCGGAAACCGATGGGGGGAACGGGCTCCACGGCCTCTTCCTGGACGGAAGCATCCCGGCCCTGCCAGCAGGACACGGCGAATACGAAGAATGCGGAGAGAAAGGCAAGGCGTACTCTCATAGCATCTCGACGGTTTTCTTGTCAAGCTTCTCGTCGAAATACTTGGCCAGGACCTTGCGGAAAACCTCTTCCTTGCCGGAAACGAGGTAGAAAAGAGTCATGGAGGAACGGAGTTTCATCGTATCGGTGGGGCCAAAAATCTCGGCGGCGGATTTGCCGCGGACCTGGATCAGCGAGTTGCATATCTCACGGAGACGGCTGCCCAATACCTTGTCGGCAAGATAGGCCTTGGCTTCTCCCTTGCCGATGATACCGTAATAGGAAGCGGTTTCGGACCTCCCGAGACCCCTCAGCTGAGGGAAGACATACCACATCCAATGCCCTTCCTTCAAGCCGTTGCCGACCTCCCTGAGGGCGTTCTTGTACGCATTTCCACTGTCCTGTGCGTTCCTGAAGCGTTGCAGATCGTACTCCATCCTTCGTGAATTAAGAATTGCAAAGATAGGAAAAAACCTGCAAACATCAGTCCAGCACGGCCGGTATCACCATCCTGATGGCTGAAGGGACGAGTCTGATGCTGAACTCCCTGCCCTTGAGTGCGATCCCGTCGGCCATCAGAGTGATGTCCTTGGTTGACTCCACGGTCAGGCTCCTGATCTTGCGGAGGACAGTGTCGGATGCAAGCGAAGGCTCTTCGGCCAACCCTCCTCCGGCAAGCAGGGGCAGTACCTTCATCAGGCGTGTCGGAGCCATATTCCGCACGATACACAGATCCATGCGACCGTCGTCGTTGCTGGCGGAGGGAGCGCAGAGGAGCCCCCCTGGAGCATATCTGCCGTTTGCGAGCGTGAACAGGAGAATGGACCCTGCGTCCAGCGGCACTCCGTCCGCACTTATCCTGACGGACCGGAAACTCCTCCTGAGGGATGTGGATACGGACTGCAGCAGCCCGGAGCCTTTCTCACCGGTCAGGTCCTCCAGCCCGAACGTGCAAGCGTTGACCGCATAGGAGTTGTTTATCCTGATCATGTCGATTCCGGAAGGGGAGCCGGCCAGCAGCAGGGGGATGCTTCCGAAATCCCTTCCTTCATAATATCGGGCGAGGGAGTTGGTACCTTCCGGGTCATAGACGGCGAGTGTCTTGCCTTCATCGGCACCCATCAAGCCCGCGGCGACCCCTGCGGTCAAGGCGTCCCGGCCGCATGCTACGAAACAGGTGTCGAGCTCGGGATGCAGGTCGCAGTACAGGCTGACGTGACGGAGGGCGTCCTCCGGGCACGAGGCCGCGTAGAAATCATAATCCACGCCCCTGTCCATCTCTTTCCACTGGCGTACGATCGGATCCCTCAACGCTGAAGGATCCGCGTCTGCGTCGTGGATGAAAAGATATCTTGGCAGGGAAATCATGGGACAAGCTTGTCAATGTAAAGTACACCGTCGAGGTGGTCGGTCTCGTGCTGGAAGATTACTGCCGTGAATCCCTTGACGGACTCGGTGGTGTCCCGTCCTGTAACCGGGGAGGTGTAGGCGATGTCGATGTCCTGCCAGCGCAGGACGTCTCCACGCCTGCCGGGAATGGAAAGGCAGCCCTCAGGACCCGGTTCTGGATCGCCGCGCCTGTCGGTGACCCGTATGTTGGGATACACTTCGAAGGGCTCGCCGTCCTTGTCGAAACGCTGTACCGCGACGATCCTGCGGCCTATGCCGACCTGCGGAGCGGCGATACCCACCCCGTCCTGCTCGGGCGAAGTGACCGTGAGGAGCATGCGCGCGGCGAGTATGGTATACTCCTGAGAAAGTATCTGCTTGTACGACAGTTCGGTACATGGAGTCCGGAGAAAGAGGGAGTCGGTCTTGTCCTCGATGGTAAGGACGCGCAATACGGTACCGCCGTCCCTTATGACGGCTTCCTCTTCGGACGACCAGCCGTCGTGGTCAGAGCAGCCGAAGATCGTTAACGCCAGCGAGGCGCAGATAAAAGGGAGGGCGAAGTGTCTGATAATCATGGGACGGGAATTTCGATGGTGCGATTTATCCTTTCAAAGTTACGCAATAATTTCCTTTTTGTTAACTTTGTACAATCAGATTTTAATGCGTATGAGATCTATCAATTCCATAGGTATCCTCACTTCGGGAGGGGATTCTCCCGGAATGAACGCGGCCATCCGTGCCGTCACCCGTTCCGCCATCTATTCCGGAATGAAAGTCTTCGGTATCTACCGCGGCTGGGAAGGCCTCATCAACGGTGAGATCAAGGAGTTCACGACCGAGAGCGTGAGCAACACCATCCAGCGTGGAGGTACTATCCTCAAGACTGCCAGGAGCGAAGCGTTTCGCACCGTCGAAGGCCGCCAGAAAGCCTACGACACCATGTGCAGGTTCGGCATAGAGGGTCTGGTCGTCATCGGCGGCAACGGTTCTTTGTCCGGTGCAGTGGAGCTCGCGCGTGAGTTCGACGTACCGGTCATAGGCCTTCCCGGCACTATCGACAACGACTTGTACGGTACCGACTCCACCATAGGCTATGACACTGCTCTCAATACCATTGTCGAGTGTGTGGACAAGATCCGCGATACCGCCACCTCGCACGACCGCATATTCTTCGTCGAGGTGATGGGACGTGACGCCGGCTTCCTGGCGCAGAACAGCGCCATCGCCGCCGGCGCCGAGGCCGCCATCATCCCCGAGGACGTAACTCATATCGACCAGCTTGCTTCCTTCATCGAGCGCGGTATCCGCAAGAGCAAGAACAGCAGTATCGTCATAGTGTCGGAAAAGGACGGCGGCGCCATGCATTACGCCGAGCGCGTCCGTACGGAGTACCCGCAGTACAATGTACGTGTATCCATACTCGGACACCTGCAGCGCGGAGGCAAGCCCACTGCCTATGACCGCATCCTTGCCAGCCGTATGGGCGTTGCGGCGATCGAGGCCTTCAACGAGGGCCAGCGCAACGTAATGATAGGCATCAAGGACGACAAGATCGTCTATGTCCCCATCGCCCGTGCCGTCAAGATCAACCGCCCCATCGACAAGGAGCTGATCAACGTCCTGAGCATCCTCTCAATCTGACCTGCCAATGAACAAAACGACGAGAAACATCGACGTCCCGTGTTTCATGACGGACGGAGAATACCGGCTGAGGGCTTCGGCCTTCATGGACATTGCACAGGACATGGCCCTGCAGGGTTCGCAGGAACTCGGTTTCGGTTTCGACATAATGAACGAGGTCCATTTGGGATGGGTGCTTTACCGTATGTGTTTCAAGTTCCTGCGTCCTGTCATCTGGAGGGAACATCTTACGATGAATACCTGGCACAAGGGGCAGGAAGGCTTGGTGTTCCTCCGCGATTTCGAACTCCTCGGCAGCGACGGACAGAGGGCTGTCGTAGGCACCTCTTCGTGGGTTGTCCTGGACATGCAGAACCGCTCTTTCGTACGCAACGACGCCTTGCCTCCGTTCATCAACCCCGAACCGCAGAATACTGAAAACGCCATGGAGATACCTGCTCCCAAGGTCGTCATACCTTCCTCCCTGGAGAAGATACTCGTCCGTGAACATACCGTACAGTATTCCGACGTCGATTTCAACGGGCATACCAACAATGTCAAGTATGTAGTATGGGCCATGGACAGCATCGATCCGGAGTATGTGTCTACCCACCAGGTGAGCGAAGTTGCGGTCAACTTCAACCGTGAGACCCGCCTTGGAGACAGACTGCAGATCTATACCGCGGAGGAGGCTTCCGATACCGGACGCATCTTCTATGTCGAAGGCTTCGTCGACGGCCGACAGTCGTTCGCAGTCAGGATCGTTTACTGAAAACAATATGGGAGCGTCTCGCGACGGTCCCATATTCCATTAACCTAACTATATGAGTTTTAAGCGTTGAGGGCCAGATTTGGCCCTCAACGCCTTTTTCAGTAGCTGAGATACCAATAGGTATAGTTCTCTTCGTCATAGAATACCGAAGACCCGTTCGAGAACACGGCTTCATTGACGGTTACGTCCCCTGGAGCGCCCTGGACGCCTATGGAACGATATCCGTATTGGGAGTCGGAATCATCCCGCCCGATATGGAAGCTCATGTCATCGACATAATCTCCGGTCCAGGTATAGAAGCTGGCGCTGACATACACTGGCAGGGGAACACTGTCACTGGCGGTAGCACGTGCCCACCATCGGCTCATGTCGCTGTCGAACTCGATTGTGATGCCGATATACTCCCGGCCGTTGAAAGTTACCGCGTAGGAATCATAGTATTCATCTCCGCCGATGCTGTATGTGGCGCTTATGTCGAAATAGCCGCCGGAGGATGAGGAAACGACCCCGTCGCTGACGGATACTTCGGAATAGTCGCAGCCCCAGATGCATTCATCCGTGACATCCTTTGTCTCGTATACGGTTCCGTCGTGGAATACTGTGAGCAGTGCCCTGAACGAGACGGTCTCACCGACGAATGCGACGTCGGCTCCTTCCGGAATGATTTCGAAGGAGTACGTCACGACCGGCTCGGGTATCACCTCGACAGGCTTGACGATCAGTGTCGCAGACAATGTCACCCCGTTCCCGTCCGAAGCTGAGATGATGGTGGTGCCGTCATCCAGTCCTGTCGCAGTACCGCCAGATACGCTTGCGACGGAAGTGTCTGAGGAACTCCAGGAGAACCGGCTGTTGGAGACAGTCTCGCAGGAGTATCCGCTCTGCTCCACGCCGTCGATGACCGTGTATGTGTACATCGTGACGGTGTACGCTTCCGTCTCTCCGACCAGGATCTCAGACTCCTCCGGAGAGATGGAGTATTCGTACCGGTACTCGACCACAGGTTCGTGTCCTTCTGTGACGACAGTTGCGGTTTCAGTCAGCCCCGCATAGGTTGCACTGACGACGGCGGACCCGGGCCCGTCGGCCCAGGCGAAGACTCCGTCTCCGCAGTCACTGATCCACTTGCTTCCGCTCACGACGCTCCAGGATGCATCCGATGTTACATCCGCTTCTGTGACGGAGACGGGATCGGAGCCGGTGCGAACCCCGTCCGCCAGAGTGTACTCCCGCGTGATGTAAGTGAGGGTGAACGATACGCTTCCGTCTTCTTGCAGGATTGCCTCATCGGGGCTGATCCGCAGTTCATACTCGTATTCCGAGGAGTAGGACGGCTCGTGCCCGAGCGTGACTATTCCGGCTGTGTCGTACGATCCGTCATATATGGCATATACGGTGGCGGACCCCGGCCCGTCAGCCCAGGTGAAAGCTCCCGCGCCCGAGTTGCCGATCCACTGGCTTCCGCTCACAATGCTCCAGTCGGCCTCGTCTGTCACGTCACTCTCATAGACATTGTCAGGCCCGTCGCCGACTCTCCATCCATTTACCAGGGAGTATTCCCGAATCGTATATGTGGCGGTGAATTCTGCCGTGCCTCCTTCTTCCAGGGTGACCGAATCCGGGCTGACGGTCAGTTCGTACTCGTACTCCGTTGAAGGTTCCTCTCCGTTCCATTCTCCAGGCTCGATCTTCCAGGAACCTCTGTCGCCGCGGATCTCCTCCTCGGTGGGCACCAGGGTCAGACGGTAAACGGTATTGCGTCTGACGTCGAAATTGGTCGTGGCATCTTCTCCCAGAAACATCCGGTATGTGATGCCTTCGCCCTTCCCGTCCCAAGTATCATAATCGCAAACCACCTCGATGAACGTGCAGTAGGGTCCGGCAGCGCCTATGTTCGAAGGCACTTTGCGCCACGGATCCTTATTGCCTGGCAGGAGCGTGCCCTGCATGTTCTCAAAAGCGTAGAGGCGGACTGCTCCGCCTGAGTTGAGGCGGATGAGGTCGGACCTTGATGCGCCGTCGAAGACCTGCCCCGCATCCCCCGTGTGCGGCCTGGATATGCCGTTTGCAAACGGCGTGAAGTTCTTGACTGGGTCGAAGATACGGACGCTGCTGACCGAGAAACCGTCGGGATTGGCCAGCCTGCGCTTGTCTACGGTGAGGTCGACGCGTGCCATCATCCTCTTCAGAGGGATGGTGGCATTGTCGTCTTCTCCTGTAATGCGGATCTCGTTGCGCCCCTCGCTGAACATTGGTATGCCCGATGCTTCAATACTGGCCGGGCTGACCTGTCTGACTGCATCGGTGAAGTCCTCAGGACTCCGCACCTCGACCTTCCCTCCAAGGTTGGATGCGCACCAGAGCCTGTAGAGATGTCCGACCGTACCTGTGAAGTGAAGGTCAGAGGGGGTGTCGGAGTAAAGGACGTCGTGCAACGCTCCGTCTTCGGTGGTGACGACGACCTGTATGTCGCGTATCTCGTCTTCATCCCAGGAGAATGAGGAACGCGTCCGGGCATAGTCTTCCGGAACGATGCGGACGGTCACTTCCGCGGTGCTGCCGCCTGCCTGCTCCGCGTACGGGAAGCAGGCGGCAGCACACGCTGCGGAAGAAAGGATGCATAACGCCCGGATGGCCTTTATGATATGATTATAGGTCATTTTCTCGCTTTTATAAAGTGTATCTATGGACTTCCGTGTCCCATCCGCTGACTCCCATAGAGGCCTGGCCGGGAGTGAAGAGGCTCAGGGAAAGGTATATGTCCTCAAGGTCTTCCTTTTCCCAGGAGTAACCTGAGTTGGCGATCAGCTCCCCGACCATGACATTCCGGGCCAGGACTCCGTTTAGGAACACCTCCAGCTCAAGGGATGCGTCAAGCTGGCGCGGTACGCAGATGAGGTGGTTGAGGTCCTTGTCCAGTGAAGCGAAACAGTTGAAGTCCCCGCGCGAGGGCTCAAGCGTGGAGATGTCGAAACCGTTCGACGTCCCTTTCGCCCTAAGGACCACTTCTCCGTCCACCTGCTCCGGCAGTTCGACCTTTACGTGTATGACGGCGTACTGCCTGTGCAGGACGATATGGTCCTCGGCGGTCTCGCCGGTGGCGTCGACAACCTTTCCCCGGTACGCCCAGACAGGGTCGCATGGTTTCCCTTCCGGGATTATCAGCCTGTCACCTCGCAGCGTCATCGCCACGGTTCCGCTGTAGGCCGTGACGTGCAGGAAACCCTTCTCGACTTTCTTTGAATAAAGGCCGGAGTACTGTCCTGGGTCTATCTTGTCCAGGAACAGGCGGCCGGAACCGCTGTCCCATCCGCAGACCGCCATCCTGTCCGCGATTTCTCCGCTGTCCTCGAGGTGGATGTCCAGCACGCAGGGACACGGCCCCCTGTCCTCCTTGATGCTGCAGGAGGCCATTGCCGCGCACAGCAGCGCGGACAGAATGAGACTCTTTGCTTTCATGTCCCTCGCGTCGCTTTATCAGATGGTCTCGGTATAGGAAAGGATCACATCCCAGTCCATGATTTCGACTGTCACGTTGCAAGTGCCGTCCTGCACGGGCTTGAATGGCTGGTCGGACCCTTTCTTGGTTATGATCAGCTCCTCTATCACGATGCATTTGTTGCGGCCTATGACAGGCAGTTCGATGGGATAGTAGACCCTGTCGCTCCCGAGGAGGGCGTCGACGACCAGCATGGTGTGGCGCGGGCACCAGACAGAGTCGAACGACTCCGCGCTGATGAGGTTGGGATAGCAGTAGAAACTGTGTTCCTTTGTATATGACGACTTGAAAGGAATGGTGGTGTTGACGGCGTCTGAGATGAGGGGGAACGACCTGCAGGCGCTGTCGTTGTATCCGTCCATGAGCTTGTTGTACCAGATTGTGGGTTCGGAAGTGGCTGCGTAGGTGTTGTCCCCGGCCACGTTGAGGAGGTATATGGACTTGACCCTGAATTCCTTGCTGGCGTTGGAAGAGGACGAGAAGTTGGAGGTGATCTTTCTGATCACCACTTTGGAGACGATGCGGGTGACGGGTATGGTGATGCTTCCTCCGTCCTGCAGCACCGCTTCCTTCTCTCCGGTCATGACCATCGCCCCAAGGGAGTTGTCCGAAAGCAGGCTGGTTCTGGTAAGCAGTGCTGTCCGTGTCGTGGCATCCTCCAGGGAGGGAGCGTTTGCAACGGCCATGACGGTCTTCTTCCCTTCTTTGGTGATGATATCTCCGGACTGGGATGAGCCGGCGTCGAGGTAGAACTCCTTCGTCCCGCTCTCGTCGAACACGAATATCTGAAGGTTGCGGATGTTCTCTTCCTGCGAGGCGGTGACTTCCGTGGCTCGTGTCATGCCGCTGCCTGTGATGCTTACGGTAGTGCGGACAAGGTTCCCGTCCGGCGTTTCGACGCCGTGCCTGTCGTTGCATCCCGCCACGCACGATATAAGCAGGGCGGCTGCGATGAAATGTAGGATGTTTTTCATATTGAAGCGTTTATAAGGTTATGTCATATGTCTGAGTTGAGCCCGTATCGGCTTATGAGAGCGCTGATTTCGGGATCGAGATTGCCTCTGTGGACATAGGAAGGATCCTTGTCGCACGCTTCGAGGTAACTCTGCACCGCTTCGCGGTCTTCTCCCTTGCGGGCGTGGAGTATTGCGAGGAGGTAGTTGACTGCGGGGGTCCTGTCCAGACGAGAGAGTATGTCCAGGGCGCTCTCGTTATAGTCCATGCAGCAGAAGGCTACGGCGGCGTTGTAGTCTCCGTATGGCCTCAGCAGCGTTACGGCAGTCTTGTAGTCACGGTCGTGGATGGCCCGGATACCCCGCATATATGTCGTATCCAGAACGGTGGTATGGACAGTATCCTTGACCATGCCCTTTCGGTGCAGGTGGAAGTCGAAGCGCACCGTCCGCAGCCTTGGATAGAGGACCGTCCGCAGGCGTGGGTAATACGCCGCCGACGCCAGAACGCGTTCCCGAGCGTCGGGATCGCGGACCTCCGCCTTCAGGAGATAATCCTCACGTTCGTCGCCGTTCAGTTCTGGATCGGCCGCAACGAGGTCGGAGAGCATGTCCCAATTCTCGGGTATGTTCCTGGAAATGAATGGGATGCCGACTCCGCGTGTCCTTCCGCCGTCGTATGACGGGTCCAGG
>JAEEGL013325624.1_pt1 | contig 13104 bp, 12 predicted proteins | sample 9134231 | NCBI WGS metagenome assembly JAEEGL01 (sample SAMN16246548, study PRJNA631951) | gut metagenome | biome: gut microbiome; feature: rumen; material: fiber-attached | host: Bos | place: Iran: Karaj | collected 2018-10 | reverse complement strand
TTATGATTCAGCGCTGTCACAATAATCCCTTGAGCCAGGTTTACATGGTTCCCGATAGTAACAGGGCCGATGATGGTGTTATGCAGCCCAACTCTGGTGTGGTCACCAATCACCACATTGCCCACAGCATTATTGATACAGACAAACGATTCCACGACAGAATAATCGCCTAGAGAGAATTTCCGATAAGGCGGAGTGTCCATTCTTGCCGAGCGATGAATCACAGAATGCTTGCCCCGATGTTGGTATAACGGCGCCAACAATCTGATGAACCATCGTGGTCTTGTTTCCACCTGATTCATAATCACCCAATCTATGAACTTCTTCCATTTTGGGTTACTTTTGAACGTTTCTCTGATGGTTTCATTATTCATACCATTTCACATTTATGACCACAAAAGTACGAATAATTTTGCATAATTCCAAATCTTCTCATCTTTTTGTGTTATTTTAGCCAAAAAACGAGTGACGATTTCAGACCAATATACCTCAAATACCCAGACTTGATAGCTCTCCAAAAAACGGGGAACTTGTCTTTGAGAGGTATCGTGTGCCCTGTATAAAAGACCTTACTCAGGGTATATCTTGCAAACTTCTTGATAATTGGTGAGTTTTGGAATTTAAAAAGTTCGTCAATTACAGTCAGATAGCAATCAAGATTCCTTTTAGTATATTGTAACCCCATGATTGATGAAGATCTGACTCTGTGCTTAATTAATGACCGTTTTAAACAATATATATTGTTGCTACATAATGTAAGAATGGTCGTAAACAGTTCATCTTCATGAATGATACCAGGATAAAACCTAAGTCTGAGGCGATTCATATAGTTATGGTTTATTAGCAACAACCATACCACACTGTTATGTTTCTTGGTATCAAGCATCAGATTGAGAAGAAACTCTCCCTCATATTTTTTGTTCTCATCTACTAGATGAGTTCTGTTAATACTTGAATGACAGTATGATACATTATCGATAAATCTTTCTCCATCAAAAAAGATGAAATCGGACTGATTTTTCTCAGCGTATTCGTAGCAGATTTGAAGAGCATCAGAACAGCTCAGGACATCATCAGAATCCATCATATAAATGTATTTACCTTTTACGTATGGTAGAGCTACATTTCTTGCCATGGAAAGACCTTTGTTTTCCTGTTGTATTGCAATAATACGACTATCTTGTGCTGCATATCTGTTTATTATTTCTTGGCATTTGTCTGTAGATCCGTCATTAACGGCAATTATCTCAATATCCGATAGCGTCTGTGATAATAGTGATTGAAACGCCTCATCCAAATATGGTGCAACATTATATATAGGTAATATAACACTTACTTTAATCATATATTAAATTATTTTGGGCAAAAATACTAAATTTTTTATTGATAAACAAAAATAAGGCCTTTTTGTATGCCAATTCTTTATTAATTACTATTGTTATCCATTGTACTCTGCCAATGGAGAATATACAATCATCTAAGAAGCAGATTCGTTTCATGTTATTTTTGAGATAAAACATTCTGATATGACTGTAATAACAAATCTGTACATTTTGATACATTGTATTTACTAATTAGTTGTTCCCTTAATATTGGCTGGGTTTTGTTGTCATTCATTGCTTGCAATACCGCCTGTCCAATATCATCAATATTGTATGGATCAACAAGTTGTACAGCACCTTCATCATAATACTCTTTTGGCCCTCCTAATTTTGTAATAACAATATTACATCCGTGAATTGCAGCCTCTAAGGCAACAAGTCCAACACCTTCATTCAAACTTGGCAGTGCAAATACCTTAGCACGATTGTAAAGAGATATTAGTTCATCGTCAGATACAAATCCTTTAATCTCAATGTTTTTCGCATTGTTAATCAGTGAACGCAAGTTCGTTTCAGAATCAGCGTTTCCTACGTTTCCTACCAACAATAGTCTGAATCCATATTTTTTAGCAGCAAGTACAAGATTTGGAACATTTTTTCTTGGCTGGGTCATCGTCCCTGCAAACATGCAAAAATTTTCTTTAGGTACATTTGGATTATAATGATCATCTCTATAAGAGAGTGGTATGATTCTGATTTTATTATGATCAATTCCGTAACCATATTTCAGATAGTTTGCTTCATATTCTGTTCTTGCAAAAAACAGCTTGATATCATTTTTTATTTGTCTTAGTGCATAGTTTTGTGAAAACAATCTCAATTTGCTACATCCAATACGTGTTGCTATGCGATATTTCCACATTGGTGTATTAGTATCAATAATAGGAGAAAATACAAAATTGGAATTAAGGCCACATCCCCAGTGGACCACATCATAATTCCATGTCCCTAACCCAAAAACATGAACAATATCAAAACTCTTCCAGTCATAATGTCCCCATGGGTTAATCTTCTCGACATTATGGCCTTTATGTTTTAATTCGTTCAGCCATATTTCTGCTTGCATTTTTATTCCATCACCTTTGCCCATATAACAAGCTCCGGGATACATAATAAAAGCTATATTCATAAATGACTTATATAAGATTTGATTGCAAATATAGTCTTTTTTTTTGTAAAATAATGAAAATTAATTTAAGTATTTCTTTTTTTTTCTTTTTTTGTGTATCTTTGCACAAAAATAAGATTCGGATGAAGATTTTATTCTTAGTCTATCATGGGTTTTCAGAGTATAGTGGAATTAGCAAAAAGATTCATTATCAAGTAAAGGGATTGCGTGAGAATGGACATGACGTGCGTCTTTGCTATTATGGTTTTGCAGGGAATGGCCATCGTTGCAGATACATCGATGATTTTGTTATCAAGGACTATGGCAAGGGGATAACGGCAGCCTTTCGACAACGTATGGGTTATAGTTGTATTTATGATTATTGTGTTAAAGAAAACATTGAATTTGTCTATGCACGTTGCTTCCAAAATGCCAATCCATGGCTTATCTTTTTCTTTAAAAAGTTGCGAAAAGCTAGTATTCATGCTGTGACGGAAATACCAACTTATCCGTATGATCAGGAATTCAAGCACTTTGAATGGAAAATGCGAATAGGACTTAAAATAGATCAAATATTCCGCAATAAGCTTTATCATCAAATGGATGCCTTAGTCACATTTAGTGATGCAGAACGTATCTTTGGACAGCGTACTATTCGTATCAGTAATGGTGTTGATTTTGACAGCATTCCTTTGCATCATTATTCAGCTATCAATTCATCAGCTATTCATCTTATTGGTGTGGCAGAAGTTCATCCATGGCATGCATTTGATCGCATTATGTCAGGCATTGGTGAATATAATGGAGACCGAGAAGTTTTCTTTCATGTTGTGGGAGGTGTCCATCCAAGCCATATGAATAATTGCTTTCAACCCATCATGGAGAAATACCATTTACAAGATAAGGTTATCTTTCACGGCCAATTGTTTGGGCGACAGTTAGACGATGTTTTTAATCTGTGTCAGTTTGCTATTGGCTCATTAGGGCGTCATCGTAGCGGTATTACGGTTATCAAGACATTGAAGAACCGAGAATATGCTACACGTGGTATTCCTTTTATCTATAGTGAACAGGATAGTGACTTTGACCATCAACCCTATGTGTTGAAAGCTCCATCAGATGAATCTCCTATAGATATTCAGCAGATTATCAATTTTATGGATCATTTCACCATGAAGCCCGAGGACATCCGTAAGACCGTTGAACATCTAACTTGGAAAATTCAGATGCAGGAAGTGATAAATGCTTTAATCTAAGTATATAATGGCATACGAAGTAACTATTGGTATACCAGTCTACAATGTAGAAAAATACATTCGTTTGACTATGGATTCTGCTTTAGCGCAGACGTTTAGAGATATTGAATTTTTAGTGCTTGATGATTGTGGAACAGATGCTTCAATTGATATTGTGCGTGAATATCAACAAACCCATCCTCGTGGAAAAGACATACGGATCATACGTCAACCCTATAACATGGGAATTGGCAAAGGTCGTAATCGTATTGTGTCAGAAGCTAAGGGTACATACCTTTACTTTTTAGATGGCGATGATTCTATTCCTGCTAATGCTATAGAATTGCTTTATTTTTCTGTCGCGCATTATAATGCAGACATAGTTTGCGGTTCTTATTGTAGGATAGAAGAATTCGGAGATTGTATTAATAAGCATTATTGGCAATTCCCTTCAATGTGTTTTTTACATGAAGATGAATTTGCTTGCTATGCGTATCAAAAATATGATTTGTTTCCTGCTAATGTTTGGAATCTCCTAATTAAGGTTGATATATTCCGAAATAATAATATCGTATTTCCTGATGCAAATTACTGGGAAGATTTTGCTGTAACAATGGATCTTCCGACATATATTGAAAGAGCGGTTCTTATTCCTGATATTACATATTATTATTATTGCAGATATGGCTCTCTTTCTAATTTTCAGCATCGCTCTGTTATATCAAAGAAGGAAATCCAAAAAACAATTGAGATGATGGGGAATATAAAAAGAAATTGTGACAGAATAAAAAAGAAATCATATTTCCCTGGTAGAATGTACAAAGTGATGATGTCTCATTTCTATATTGTTTGTACAATTATTAGTAAAAGGAGAATAATATCACCATCATTCACAAATCGGGAAATACGTGATATTATGCATTCTCCTTTGACTTTTAAAGAAACTTTGAGTTTAAAAGGTTGGAGATTAAAAACCCTTTTTTTGTATTTTCTGGGAGTATTACCGCCATTCATGTCTGTTGGTTTAATTAACATGTATGTGTTATGTAAGTCATATAATGAGAATTCTAATTAATTGCATAATTGTATGAGGATTATTTTTTTGATAAGGTCTGTCGTATTAAAAGGCGGCATAGAACGGACTTTGGTGGAAAAGGCTAACTGGATGGCTAAACATGATCATAAAGTGATGTTATTAACATATGAACAAGGGAATCATCCATTTAGTTTCGAGTTGTGTGATCAAGTAATATTTCAGGATTTGGAATGTAGATATTTTACGATTTATAAGCACCCATTTTTATTTAGACCTTTTTATGCGATGATGATGAGGTGTCGTTTTTTAAGTCGTCTTTATCAACAAATACGAGAATTTAAGGCCGAAGCAATTGTCATTCCTCATAATATTAATGAATATTTTGGTGTATTAGCTTCTGTTGGTAAGAGAATTCCTGTCATTCTGGAGATGCATAGTTCTTCCATAGAAATGACGGAAAAGGTTAAGTCTGTCAAGGAAAGGATGAAACACTTCTTGTTTAATAGATTCTTAGGAAAGTGCAAAATGGTCATAACATTGAATCGGCATGATGCTACCTTCTGGTCAGATTATTGCAAATCTATTGTGGCCATTCCCAATCCTTTAAGCATTTACCCAGAAGACATTATTGGAATAAAAGAGCCTGGTAAAATAATTTGTCCGGCAAGATTACATTTTATTAAGAGAATCGATCGGTTGATAGAAGCGTTTTCATTAATATCTGACAGACTTCCTAAAATATGGCATATCGATATTTATGGTGATGGGGAAGAAAAAGAAAAACTGGAAAGTATGATTAAGTCAAAAAAACTTAGTGGACGGGTTAATATCTATCCGCCGATAGAAGAAGTCTATCATGAATATATGCGGAGTCAGATGGCTGTATTAAGTTCTGATAGTGAGAGTTTTTCATTAGTGATAGTTGAAGCTATGGCATGTGGTTTACCTGTTGTGTCTACGAATTGTCCTTATGGTCCAGGTGAGATTATTGATAATGGTATAACTGGACTTCTAGCTGAAATGACAGCAGATGACTTAGCTTCAAAACTGGAATGGATGATTACTCATGAGAAAGAACGTGCTGAAATGGGGAAAAATGCCCGTCTTTCTGCATCAAGATATAAAAAGGAACTTGTTATGAAAGAGTGGGAAATGGCCTATTTATCAGTTCTTTAATGATATAGATGAATCCATCTCCAATGAAGATCACGTATGATTAGATATAAATATGGCATTTTTTTAAATAGGAAAGTTTCCGTTTTTTGCTTTATCCCCTTAGAGAAATTGAGAGATGGCGCTTCTTGATTTAACTTTCTTATGATTTGTATTCTTGACGAATAATCCTTGATAGAGTGTAACATTGAATACATAAAGAGTGAAAAAGTAGTATAAACATCATCTTTTATCTTCTGCAATACATCAACAGGAAGATTGCTTATTTGAGTAAGTTCCCATGTTTTTCCAATAACAACACAATAATCCATTGCTTTCTTTTGGTTAAAGGATAAAGTAGATGAACCTGGCCATCTTCTGTATATATTTAATATCAAGTGGGTCCTTAGACATTTTTTTGCCTTTATATAGCATTCATGAGTGAATGGGACATCTTGATATCGAATGCCTGGAACAAAGGACAATTTGTTCTCTATTAAGAATTCTTTTCGGAATAATGTACGCCAGACGTAGCATTGATAGGGATTTAAGTCTTCCAGGAATAATTGTTCTCCTGTTTTTTCTTTAAAAGTGGTCTCATTTTGAATAATGCCTTGGAATTCTTCAATTTCATCGTTTGACATCTCTAAAAAATCAGCAACAATTAAATCTGGTTTCGTTTCTAATGCTTTCTCAAGCAATAAACCTAGACTATTTTCAAGGAGTAAATCGTCAGAGTCTGGCATCAGGATATATTCTCCTTTAGCTATGGCAATGCCATTGTTGCGAGCTACAGACAAACTTTGATTCTCCTGATTGATAACTTTGATATTATCGTGTTGGCTGATAATATCAGCAATCATTTCCATGCTACGATCCGTTGCCCCGTCATTTACGATGATTACTTCATAATTACTTTCGTCTAATCCTTGTCTGAAAATACTTTCAAAACAAGGATGAATATACTTTTCAACGTTATAAACAGGTACTATAATGGATAAGTCTATCATGGGATGAGTTTTTATGTATATTGTTTCTTTAATTTCCAAATGGATTCTTCAAAATAACAGGCATATAAATCGCGTAGATATAAATAAAGAGAAGGCATCTCCCAAATCATATAATTCACGATTCTTTGTTTAATACCGTTTCTGAAACGTATATTTGGCGCAATTTGTTTGAAATGAGTGATAATGTCAATTTTATCATTCGGGTTAGGAATGTTATGTGTTATGCAATATATCATAAATGAAAAGCACGTAAATACATTCTCTTTCAATTTGAAGATAACTTTAGGTGATAAGCCTTTAATGTATGTTAATTCCCAGGTTTTAGCAATAGCTGTAACATAATCCAATCCTGACTTTTTTGTAAAATAAGAGGTGATGGATTGTGTATGCCCTTTCCTGTATAAGTACATAGGGCATTTAATTCTTAAGCATTTCTTGGCTTTAATATAGCATTCGTGAGTAAATGGAATATCCTCATATATAATGTTTGGAGTGAATTTGATGTTATTGTCTAATAGGAATTTTCTTCTATAAATGTTATGCCAAACATGGCAGTCATACGGACTTAAGTCAATGAGAAAGGATTCTTCACCAGTCTTTTCTGTTGCATTCATGATTGCGTTTAGATCAATTTGCTGATAACCATTATAAAGACCATTATCATCTATTTCACAAAAATCTGCAATTAAAAGATCTGCCTTTGATTCTATAGTTTTATTTAGAAGGGGGTATAAACTATTCTCAATCAACATGTCATCAGAATCAACAAAAATAACATATTCTCCGGTTGCTTCTTGCATTCCGTTGTTACGAGCATTTGACAATCCTTGGTTCTGTTGCTCAATAACCTTAATGTTAAGATGGGCTTTTATGATATCAGAAATCATCTCCATACTATGGTCTTGAGTCCCGTCATTCACAAGTATTACCTCAAATGTCTCATCTGTCATACCCTGTCTAAAAATGCTTTCCAGACAACTATGTACATATTTCTCTACATTGTAGATTGGGACGATAATACTAAGCGATAACATATTGATAAAGTCAACTTGTTTTATAATTCAACTTCAAATATACTAAGAATTTCGCAGAAGATGTTTTTGGGGGGGTATTTTTAACACGTTTTAATGTTTTTGTGATGTAAGAGTGCAAAAAAGCTCCCTCCATAAATACATAATGTTATCCACATTGTAATTATTTGATTTCAGAACAACTTCTTCAGAAAACTTTTTCCTGACATCAATATTTTCAATTAGATAATTGAGCCTCTCTGCAAATTGGTCAATATTATCATTCTCAATAATGTATCCACTTTTCTTATCATCAATCAGATCCTTTGGCCCATATGGACAATTAAATGCTATACAAGGCAGACCATGTCGCATGGCCTCTAAGAGAACCAATGAGAACCCCTCAAATCGAGAGGTTAAGACGCAAATAGAACTTGATGCGTATTCTTGACTGATATTGTTGGTAAATGGGTGGATTGTAACATTACTTAGCCCTGCTTTTTGTATACAACTTTTAAGTTCGGCTTCCAATGACCCTTCTCCAAAGATGTCTAATTGCCAATTAGGGTGTTTTGGGGTTACTATTTCCCAAATGTGTATGAGTCTATCATACCCTTTTTGCCATTCCAATCGACCAACTGCGATTACTTTTTTTGATTCACAATTAGTCCGATTCATAATAGGCATGATTGAAAAGTTGGGTATTATTTTGACGCGTTTGGCATTTTTCCATTCCTGGGCGTCTTCTTTTGTGAGAGTTACAATAGCATCTGCTTTTTTTTCTACCATATTCAGGTAAATCTTTCTGCAGAGTTTGGTATAAATGGTAGAAATAAGATTTGTCCTCTTGTGTAAAAGAGGGGATTTTGTATATATGCGAGCTTCATGTGACTCAATTATTTTTGCTGCCTGACATCTAATACTGCAAACAATATCAGCTAAAGTATATCCGACTCCAATTAAAATATCCGGATTGATAGAATTGACAGCCTGCTGTAATTCAACTCGTAGTCGATGATGAAACCCCCATTTGATCCATAATCGCTTGGGGTAGCTATATCTATATTGTTGAAAAGATGGTATACTTAAATTAATTTGTTTTACTTTACATGATAAAGGATATGTGTTTGGCATAGTCTCAAGGAACTGATAGTATGTGATAACTGATACATCATAATTGTAAATGGTTGCCAGATAATTCATCTTTTCGGAGATGATTCTTTCTGCTCCACCCTTTGAGGCTAAAGAATCTATAATATATACAATCCTCATGCTCTATGCTACTAAATATATTTAAATTGCGTTGCAAATATACAAATAACTGGTGAAAAATGCAATTATTATCATATAATTTTTCCCCTTTTTCTTTTTTTTTCTATCTTTGTAGCACTTAAAAGTATAAACCATTATGGCATGGTATGGCAAATATATGACGATCTACGGGAAACCTTTCAGCGAGGTTCCTCAAGATGTAATTGATGGTACAAGAGAGAGGCTTGCTGCTCTTCAGAGTGATAAGCCTTTGGCTTCTATTGTTATCATAGGATATAATGAAGAGAAACATCTACAAGCATGTCTATGGGCGATTAGTGAGATCAAATGTAAGTATCCGGTAGAGATTATTGGAGTGGATAATGATTCTAAGGATCGTACAGCAGAAATCTATGAGAAGTCAGGCATACCTTTTTATACTGAGTATCAGCATTCTTGTGGTTATGCCCGTCGTTGTGGCTTGCAACATTCCAAAGGAAAGTATTATTTTGATGTAGATAGTGATACATTATATCCTCCGATGTATTATGAGTTGATGTTAGATCAATTAATGAAACCTGGAATCGTGGCTGTTTCAGCGACATGGAGTTACTTCCCAGATGCCAATCATTCTAAGTTAGGTTTGAAGATGTTTGAACTCTGTCGAGATCTTTTTTTGTGGATTCAGCATTTTAAACGTCCAGAGCTTTCGGTTCGTGGCTTGGTATTTGCATATCAAGCAGAATTAGGGAAAAAAGAAGGCTATCGTGTTGACATTATTCGAGGCGAAGATGGTTCGATGGCTCTCTCTCTGAAAAAATATGGTAAGATAGTATTTGTTAGAGATAGTCGATGTAAAGCTATAACGGGTTATGGAACGATTGGTAATCAGTCACTCTGGCAGAGTTTTGTTAATCATGTAAAGATCCAAAGCAAAGGTATAACCCGAATCTTTCATTCAACAGATTACTATAAAGACTCAGAAGATAATCTTGTCAAACAATAATGTAATTCGTTGCTAAATGTAGTAAAACTATGTATTAATTGTTGATATGGTAATATGAAGGAACGATCATTTCAAAGACTTTCTCATTCAATAGAGGCATTGAGGTTTCCATTGATTCTCTTTATTATCTGTCTACATTGTTATACTTCTACGAGTTCTATCACAAGTGGACATGATTCATATTTTTGTATCACTTATTCTTTTTCTCTTTGGATAGGAGAGACTGCAGTTCCTGCCTATTTCTATATTTCTGGCTTATTACTGTTTTATAGTAAAAAAAACTATCTTCAAAAGTTGAAGAGTAGAATAAAGACATTATTGGTGCCATATTTGTTTTTTAATGGTATTATACTGTTTGGATATCTTTGTCTTATGTTTTTGGGAAAACCAGTCCTTATCCTAGGAAAGGACTTGCAAGACTATTCAATAATAGATTATGTAAGGGCATTTTGGGACAGAGGAGTTTGGTCTAATGGAAATGGTGCTCCTATATTATGCCCATTCTGGTATATTCGAAATTTGATGATAATGGTATTATTATCTCCTATATTCTTTGTTATTTTAAAATATACAAGGTTGTTATTTCCTCTGATTGTCGGATTACTATGGATTAATGCCCATGATAGTGCATACACTCTTCAAAGTTTAACGATGTTCTCATTAGGAGCCTTTTTCCCGATAAGCGGTAGGAACCCGATAGATTTGTTTTACAAATGTAGGGTCTTGTTCATTGGCATTTTTGTGCTTCTGGCAATTTTTGATATTCTTCATCTGTATATACCAATACCGCTTGCACTGCCAATTCATCGTTTGTCGTTAATAGCAAATACTTTTTGGTTGATATGTATGTGTGGTGAATTGTTATACCGCAATCATTTGTATTCTTCTTTATTATCCAAGTCTTCTTTTTTCATATTCAGCATTCATTATCCTTTAACAATTGCTTTAAGACCAATATTTGAGAGATTAAATGGATTTCCCGATGTCGTACTTGTTGTGATCTATTTCGTATCAGTGCTTTGTATCACTTTAGTGTGTTTATTTATTTATATGTTATTAAATTATTTGATGCCAAAATTATTAAAAGTGATTACTGGGAATCGAGTTTAGAGGATAAATCACGACATATGTATGATGCAATACATGAATCCAATAAATAATAACCTTTTGTGTTAAGATGGATATGGTCTTCCAAATATAAACAAAGTGGATCCTTGAAACCTCTAGGATTCCATTCCTTTGATGGTACATATATGATCAGGTTCTTTATTTCTTCCTTATCAAACATTAATTGTAAATCATTGCGATAATTATCAAAATTCCACATCGGAGCTTTGGTAAACCAACTTGATATGCGATGCCTTATATTTGCTGTTATGGATTCTCTTCTATATACTATTAGGTAATCCACATCAGGCATGTCTAAAACGATAGGTTTGATACCTGCTGATAACAGAAAACGGATGATGAGACGATAATGATGACAATAATTCCTAGTTCCCATCTTAGCCACTGCGTCATTGATACCTGCAGAGATTATACAGTATTTTGGTTTCCTATCAAAAAGTTTTCTTGCTCCTTTTGGGGAAATGGTATCGCATAATTGTTCATAAATAGCTTTAGTTTTTGCTCCAACCATACCAGAAGAGTAAACACGGACTGGCTTTTGCAATTTCTCTTGGAGCATTGAGGCCAGGATAGTATCGTTTGCATGATGATATGTAGCCCAACTGTCACCAATCATAATTATATTTAGGGTATCATTTGTACTCGAGTTGTTATGTGTGTGTATTGTGTTTTTCTCTTCAGCCCAAGCATAGTAGTTATGAAACCTTCCCCCCAAAAAATAGAGGCAAAAGGCATAGCCAAGAATCATGGCTAATATAACAATACGTTTTTTCATGTCGCAAGTACTAGGATGGGATATCCATATCTTTTATATAATTATTGTTCATATTGGCGTGAAGTATGATGCTAAAACTAGTTCTGATACACCCTCACATAATCAATATAATATCTGAGTGGGAACTGAGTGTCATCGGGCTCGCCGCCGTTGGAGCCGATAGCAAGATTCAATAGGAGGTAGTGCCCAAAACCAACAACATTGTTGGCGAAGGGATTCTCGCGATTACCCTCATATCCTTCGTTGAGAGTCTTCGAGAGATCGATTTCGTTCAAAAGCTCATCATCGAGGTAGATGCGGATGAACTCTTTGTCCCAATCCATGCGCCAGATGTGAAACTTTTCTGCCCAATAAGGATCCTTCTCCGTGAAATGGGTAAATGGAATCACGGCAGAATCCCAAACGCCTTTCCATCGCTCTGGCGAACCCCAGCAGGCATTGGCGAGAATCGACGGTTGGCCATCCTTGATGTAATATTCCATGATGTCAATCTCGCCATTATTCGGCCATTCCCACTTATTGCCCAACAGCCAGATGGCAGGCCAAGCACCTGATGTCACAGGAATCTTCGCCCTGATTTCAAAGCGTCCGTAGAGGAATTGCTGGCTGAATTTGGTCGTCAGACAGCTCGATGTGTAACGGATAAACTCACGGTTCTTGCGCCAGTCGCTGCTGCCAGCCTCGTAATGAGGATTAATGAAGAATCCTTTTTTCGCTTCAATCACCAGACAGCCGTTTTTCACCTTGGCATTCTGCGACTGATACCATTGCAACTCCTCATTGCGCACGAAACCTGACTCATAACTCCACTCCGTCGAAGGATCGCCCTCGACATCAAACTCATCACTCCATACCAAGCGATACTCCTTCTCTTGAGCAGAGACATCAAGAACGGATGCCATCGTGAGGATAATCGATAATAAGACTCTATTCATGTACAAAGATGATAGCTTCATAATTACTACGGGCTTAATGATTGTCCCATGGGGTGGGACTGTTTGTCCCAGGGGA
>JAEEGL011207159.1_pt1 | contig 13104 bp, 11 predicted proteins | sample 9134231 | NCBI WGS metagenome assembly JAEEGL01 (sample SAMN16246548, study PRJNA631951) | gut metagenome | biome: gut microbiome; feature: rumen; material: fiber-attached | host: Bos | place: Iran: Karaj | collected 2018-10 | reverse complement strand
GACGGTTGCAGATGTGTCCGCAGATGGCGGGAAGCGGATTGTTCTTCTTGATGAGAGCAAGAGCCTCCGTGTATCTTCCCTCGGAAGCCATCTTCAGATAACCCTCGATGCCTATATGTGCCGGGCAGGCTGCCTTACAAGGCGCCGAACCGGTGTCATATGCCGGTCTGCGGTTATTCTCGGTGTAGTCGAAATCCCAGTCCTCTCTTCCCCACTTCTTATCAGAAGGAAGAAGGTGCTTGGGATATTCAACTTCGGAACCGTCGGCTCTGCAAAGCTTCTGTCCCAGCTTGACTGCGCCTGCAGGACAGAATTCAACGCATCTTCCGCAGGCTACGCATTTCTTTTTGTCTACGTGAGCCACATAGGCGGATCTGGACATATTAGGCGTATTGAAGAGCTGTGAAGTCCTCAGAGCGTAGCAGATGTCCACGTTGCAGTTACAGATAGCAAAGATCTTCTCCTCGCCGTCTATGTTGGTGATCTGGTGTACGAAGCCGTTGTCTTCAGCTTTCTGAAGGAGCTCCATGACCTCTTCTCTGGTGATATAGCGGCCGTCTTTGTTGGTCTCTACTACGTAGTCAGCCATGTCTCCTACAGCGATACACCAATCCATCTCATCATCACCACAGTTCATGCCGTAGGTCTGGGTGGCGCGGCGGCATGAGCAGGAGCTGGCGGCATATTTCCCGTCATATTTGTCAAGCCAGTGTGAGATGTGCTCAACGCTTACTGACTTGTCTTCCATGTTGATAGCCTTCTCCACCGGGATGACGTGCATGCCGATGCCGGCTCCTCCGGGAGGTACCATCTTGGTGATCTTCTCCAGAGGAAGTCTGGTCATGAGATTAAAGAAATATCCCAGTTCAGGATGCTCCCAGAGAAGATTGGGATTCATTACGGTGAACTCAGCGGATCCCGGAACGAACATGGGAACCAGCCATCTCTTCTCATGCTCAGGATTCTGACCGTCCAGGTTCTCCCAGTTGTATTCCAGTACACCTATCCATGAAAGGTGCTCCAGCATATCTGTGAGTTTCGTGTCGTTGAGACCTGAAGCCTCTTTGATCTGCTTAAAGGTCTTGGGCTTTCTGATACCTCCGAAGGACAGGCAAAGCTCGGCTTCCTCGTCCGTCAAGATGGTTGCCAGAGCCCAGTATTCAGGGTCTCTTGTGGTGAGCTTCTTAACTCCCAGGTGCTGAAGGGCACGGGAGGTGATCATCTTGGACAGCTTGATTATGGGCTCTCTTATGGGAGCGTCGGGATCATATCCTTCGGGCAGCCATCCGTCGATGTAGCTTTTCTCTAAAAAGTCATTCATTTCTTCTCTCCAATTTATATACACACTTTAACTGTTAATTGTTCAGGCTTCCTGAAAAGCTTTGACTTCCTTCCTGAGCCAGTCGGCCCATTCATCGAAGCCCTCTCCGGTCTTGGCAGACACGAAGAATATATCGCATAAGGGATTCCTCATGCGGATCCTCTCCACCACGTCTTCTTTTGAAAAATCATCAAAGACCGGCAGAGTATCACACTTGTTGATGAGTACCACATTGGCGACCTGGAACATAAGGGGATATTTCAGGGGTTTATCGTCGCCTTCAGGCACTGAAAGGATCATGGCGTTCTTGATGGCTCCGGTATCGAATTCAGCAGGACAAACCAGATTTCCCACGTTCTCCAGTACCACCAGGTCCAGATCCTCAGTTCCGAACTCCCTGAGCCCCTGTCTCGTCATGTCTGCGTCCAGATGACACATGCCGCCTGTGTGGAGCTGGATGGCCCTGGCTCCGGTCCCTGCTATGGTCTCGGCGTCCACGTCTGAATCTATGTCAGCTTCCATGATGCCTATCTTAAACTCATCTCTAAGCATGGCGATGGTCCTGACAAGAGTGGACGTCTTCCCTGCTCCGGGAGACGACATGAGATTGAGCAAAAAGGTGTTTTGCTCTTTTAATTCTTTTCTCAGTTCTTCTGCATCCCTGTCATTATCGGAAAGGATGCTCTCTTTGACCTCTATGATTCTGTAATCCTTCATTTATCGGGTCCTTTCATGTCTTCAAAGTCGTGTTAATTCTACCACAATCTCAGGTTTTAATAAAGCACTAAATAAAATACATAAAAACGCATATTCCCTTTCAGGTCTATGCGTTTCAAATCTGTCTTTATATTTTCAGAAGCAGGCGATATTGCTGTCGGTTCTGGACTCCGTACCGCCCACCAGGACGCCGTTATCCAGGCGAAGGATCATCTGTCCGCGCCCGAAGGCCGCTGTGTCCCGGCTCACCGTAATGTCGTGGCCTCTTTCCCTGAGATCACGCAGGATCTCATCGCTTATGCCCTTTTCCACGATGATCCTGCCATCTCTGAGCCACTGCCAGCGCGGCGCATCCAGAGCCTGCTGAGGGTTCATGTGGAAATCGATGAAGTTCGAGATCACCTGAACATGACCCTGAGGCTGCATATAGCCTCCCATGACGCCGAAAGGCCCCACGGGTCTTCCCTCCTTCATGAGAAAGCCCGGAATGATAGTGTGATAGCTCCTCTTGCCCGGCTTGAGGCAGTTGATGTTCTCAGGATCCAGCGAGAAGTCGGCCCCGCGGTTCTGAAGGGCTATGCCTGTGCCCCTGACCACGATGCCTGAGCCGAAGCCCATGTAGTTGGACTGGATGAAGGATACCATGTTGCCCTCGCCGTCAGCACAGCAAAGATACACGGTCCCGCTCTTTGGCGGCATCTGATCCGTCCAGACCTGAGCCTTGCCCGTCATCTCTGCCGAACGTTTTTTGCCATATTCCGGTTCCAAAAAACTCTCGTACCTGCAGGTCATGTGCTCCGGGTCTGTTACGGTCCTGAAGGCATCTGCAAAGGCCATTTTGATGGCCTCCATCTGGCGGTGATACGTCTCGGCTGATTCTTTATTCCTGAACTCGAATTCCTTCATGATATTGAGGGCCATGAGCGCCACGATACCCTGGCCGTTAGGCGGGATCTCGCACACTTCATAGCCTCTGTAATCCACTTTGATGGGCTCTACCCAGAGAGCCTCGTGGGCTGCCAGGTCTTCATATCTGAGATAGCCTCCGAACTTCCTGCTCTCCTCGTCCATTATGTGAGCCAGCCTGCCTTTATAGAAGCTGTCGCCATTGGTGCGGCCGATCTCTTCCAGGGTCTTAGCGTGATCAGGAAGATATATCATCTCTCCTGTCTCATAGGCTCTGTTAAGGGGTGCGAAGACGCGGAACCATTCCTCATAGCATTCGTCTTTGAAGTCCTTGCAGAACCTGTCGTATGACAGCTTCCATCTCATGCCGTGATCCGGCGGACAGGGATATCCGTCAGCTGCATAGCTCACAGCGGGAGCCAAGTCCTCAAGAAGAGAAAGTCTGCCGAAGCGCTCATTGACAGCTGCCCAGGCCTTTACGGCGCCAGGGACCGTCACAGGCGCCCAGCCATGCTTAGGCATCTTTCCGTCAGGAGCAAGACCGTCTTCACGGATCTTCTCCATGGAAACCAGCATGGGTGCGCGGCCGCTGGAATTCAGGCCATAGAGTCTCTGATCCTTTTCAGACCATATGAGGGCGAAGGCATCGGAACCCAGTCCATTGGACGTGGGCTCAGTGACCGTCAGAGCTGCAGCAGCTGCAACTGCCGCATCCATGGCGTTTCCGCCCTTCCTTAATATCTCAAGCCCCGCGGCAGATGCCTGGGGGCTTGAAGTGTTTACCATTCCTCTTCTAGCATAGATCGGATATCTCACGGAGGGATATTCGTGCTTGAGAGGGTCAAATTCAAAAGTCATGTGATACCTCAGTTTTCCTTGCTTTCTATGCGGATCCTCTTCTCATGAACTTCTTTTTTGAAGAAGTCCTTGACGGAGCAGCCTGCACGGCCGGAAGATGCGCAGGCACATGCACATGCACAGGATGAAGCGCAGGCGCAGGATGATGCACAGGATGAAGCGCATGATGATGCGCAGGATGAACGGTGAGATGAGCCGCTGCTTCTTCTTGAGGAGCTTGACGAGCTGCTTCTCACGGGAACATTCACAACGTTTACGTGGATATAGGTATTGGGTGAATCTCCATACCTGTAGGTGCCTTTCTTAGTGTATTTCTGAGGCTCCTTGATCTCGTTCTCTTCTACTACTTCTTTGCTCTTGATCATGCTTCTGCCGCAGTACTGGCAGGAATCCTTGCCTTCCTCACGGGCCGAACCGCAGCTCGGGCAATTGTCGTAGTAAACGATCTTGGTGCGGACGATCTTTTTCTTGGTCTCCTGATTGGAACCGAAGCCTAAACCTCCGGCGATCCACTTGATGAACTTGAAGAGCAGCACGAAGGGTGTGAAGAAGATAGCTAAGGCAATGAGGCCTCCTATCGCTTCAAAGAAGCCAAAGTCGGAGTCATAATCATAATCTCCGCCGCCGTCCCAGTAATCATCGCCGCCATCCTGTCTGTCCTCGGAGAAACCGAAAGCATCGTTGGGATATACCACTTCAACGGTGTACTGATAAGCGTCTGAAGCCTTGAAGGTGAGATATCCGTTGTCCGTAAGGCAGTCAGGCTGCCAGGCTCCGGCGTTTTCAGCGTTCCAGCGGATCACCAGATTGTCAACGTCTATATCGTCAAACCAGGCGGGAGTGAAGGAATATACCGTCTCCCCTGTCACGTACTTATCGATCTGATACATGTGATCCTGAGTCATGGAGAATTCCAGGCTCACGATCTCGTTCTCTCCATAAGCGCGGTCCAGATAGATCTCGAGGTTGCTTCCCTCGTCATTTATATGATCGATGGTGTCCGTCAGAGGAGTGATGTCCTCATGATAACTGTTGGGCACACCGAGATTTATCCATTCCAGTTTTCCGTACTGGTCTTCATCCAGGACCTTCCAGTCGATATGGTATACCATATTGAGGGAAGCATCCTCGTTGACGTCTACGGTGATGGTGAAGTTCAGGATCTCGTCGGTGTTGTCTGCCCAGGCAGGCACCGCCGCCATAAAGGTCAGCAGCACTACGATGACTGCCATTACCAGCAGTCTTGATGTTCTGGCTTTAATAGTATTCATCAGCAGCACCCCCTCAAAGGACATTCTCCGGTCATTTCAGCAGAAAAGTTTCTGTGTTCTGTGCAGTCCGGGCAATTCCAGATGTTCTCCCAATCGTCTCTCAGCATGTTGCCCAAAGGCTTGTCCGAAAGCCAGCTCTGGCAAGGCACCACATTTCCTCCCGGCGTGATGGCCATGTTAGAAAGGCAGGCTCCGCAGGATGGTGAAGGTATATTCAGTTCCTCGAAGACCTTTTGATCGATCCATCCGGGGGATGTAAAAGCGATCTCCATGCCATTCTCGTGGCAGAATTTCACAGCATCTCTCAGGATCTCCTCAAGTTCAGGCCCTGTGAGCTGAAGGTTCTCCGACTCTTCGGTGACAGCATTTCCCGTCATGATCATTCCGGAACAGGTCACGTAAATAACTCCCTTGTCATGAAGATATGATAAGGTCTTGATATAGTCCCTGTTAAGAGTACACAGCGGCGTGTTGACGCTGACCGACAGGCCTTCATTGATGGCATTTACGATACCCTTGGCGGTATTGAGGAAACGATCCGCTCCCACGAGCTTGTTATGGATCACAGGATCACTGGAATAGAAAGTGATCTGCACGCTGTCCAGCTCTGCTTCATGGAGCTTCCTGCAGTAATCCTCCGTCAGCTTGATACCGTTGGTATTGAGACGTGATATGAACCAGCGGGCATGCTTGATGAGTTCAAAAATATCCTCGCGCATGGTGGGTTCTCCTCCGGTGAAGGTCACCTGAGGGATACCGGCCTCGCGGCACTTATCCAGGATCTGCTTCCATTCTTCCGTGGACAGTTCTTCCTCATCAGATAAGGACTGTCCTGCCGCATAGCAGTGCACGCACTTCTGATTGCAGTGCCAGTTTCCGTTCTTTGTCATGGCGCTTACCATGATGTCCATGCGGTGAGGCGCATTCATGTATTCCTCGTACTCACCGATACTCATGTAGTAAACGTCGGTAGTCACAGGTTCGCGATAAGCGATCTGCTTCATAGTCGTGTATATGGTACGGATATCCCCTGCCACACGCTTCTTTGACAGGAAAGGCATGATCCCCTTGACATTATCCACGGTCCTGGTCAGAATGTCCTGGATCTCAGCCTCCTTCAGTTCTTTTCCGTCATACTTATTGATCTCCCTGATCATCTCAGCCAGGATCACAGCCCAGGCGAAATTCACGGGAATGATATCAGTTCCGTTTATTATGGCAATACTGGGATTGAGCGCTCCCTCCTCCTTCTTCGGCGGGATCAGATGGATGCGTATGGCACCCGGCCCGTCAGGATTGAGAGTCGTATGCAGGACCTCATTGAAGCATGTGTCCATGTACTCATTTATCCCTCTGACAGTCTTAGTCTTCCTGAACAGTTTAGGTACAGGTATCATTTTTATCCTCCTTTAATGCAAAGGCTTACAATGTATTTATATAATTATATCACAGCATTTCCCTCACAAAAACTATGATTTTTTCTAATGCGCAAAAAACCTGCATGTTTCCATGCAGGTCTTATGCAAAAAACTTTCGTCTCCTGTAAATTTCAGGCCGGGATCAGTTATCTGACCGGTTGTAACCGTTTTTCATCTTAGATGCGGATACGCTTACCATGGTGTTGAGGATCTTCTGTGTCTCAGCCCTGGCCATGTCACAGAGTTTCTCGTTGGCCTCCTCCTGAAGGTCGAAACGGTTCTCAGCTGACATTTTTTTGTCGTACTCGTTCATGATGCGGCGGCCTTCGGAGAAGACAGCCTCCTGATATCTCTGGATGCTCAGTATGGAATCTCCGAAATATGGATCCGCCAGGCAGCCCAGAAGTCTGCTGGCCCAGTGGAAATTCTCCGTGGTCACGTCCAGGGTAACATCTGAAAGATATGCCGGGAGCTTCGAAACGTTGGTATACACAGGAAGAGACGCAGAAAAAGTGCTGGATGCGAAGCATATCCACTCCACTCCCTTAAGCTCATCGGGCATGTATCCTCTGATCTGACAGATGGGAGTGACACCGGTACGATTGATACCGATGGACCTGTAGATGCCCTTCTTCTCTGCGCTCTGAGCATAAGGATCGTAAGGTGTTCCCTGATAGTGCAGGCTCAGCATGGTCTTCACATCCTCCGGCGCTAATTTCTTTTCAGGAATAAAGGACCAGGGAATATTGTCGCTTTCAGGTGTATAATCCGCATTGGGTCCATCCCAGTTATAGCGGGTGGGGCAAAGATATCTTCCCATGCTCCATGCGCGCGGAGTATTGTACACGTGGTCGTGGTCTCTGGCGCTGCCGAAGACGTTTCTGGGATTGAATTTACCGTCGTTGTTCAGGTCCAGATAATTGTCCCTGATAAACTCCCTGAGATCAGCGGAGCACATGAAATCCTTTTTCTCGCCAAAAGCATCATCGAAATCGAATTCATCCATTCCGAACTGGTTAGGCATGATGACTACGCGGTCTTCGGGCACACGTCTCGCTACCCAGTGATGGCCGCCGATGGTCTCCATCCACCAGATGTCCTTCTCATCGCTGAAAGCGATGCCGTTGTACTCGCTGGTGCCATACTTTTCGAGGAGCTCAGCCAGGCGGGTAACGCCCTCTCTGGCGCTTCTGATATACGGAAGGACCAGGACCACTATGTCCTCCTCGGAGATGCCGCCGGGCACTTCCTTGGTGTTTCTGCCCTTCTTAGGCTGGTATTTCACCAATGGATCAGCTCCCATGACTCTGGGATTGGTGGTGATGGTCTCCGTTGCGGTTATGGCAACATTGGCAGCATTGATACCGCTGGCAGCCCAGATCCCCTCCTTCTCGTCCACGCTGGGACAAGCCGTATAGCGAAGAGGCTCCTCCGGCAGGTCTATGGTCAGATGCTCGATCTTGCTGGTATATTTTTTCTTTATGGTCTTAGGATCAACTACTACCATTTTCTTGACGTCAAAATGGCCGTCATCGGTACGTCCTATGATAGTGGATCCGTCATTACTGGCCTTGCGGCCTACAAGTACAGTTGTACAAGGCATAAATGTTTCCTCCTAAATACAAATATATACTATATTACTCCACCTGGGCTCAGCGTGTCAATTCAGTTTGCACACCCTTATATCTTCCGGTCCTTTTTGTACATCTTCACCAGCTTGGATATCTCCTTTTTCCTGACGTAATTATCAGCGTTTTCCTGTTCCAGGCTCTTATAGAGCATGAGTCTTTTACGTGACAGTTCCCCCCTTGCCAAAGCCGCCTTCACTGCGCAGCCCGGCTCTGTCTCATGTCTGCAGTTCCTGAACCTGCACCTGGATTCAAGCTCGATGATATCCTCAAAAGTATCGTCTATGCCCTCTTCAGTCCCGGCCATGCCAATCTCGCGCATGCCGGGAGTATCGATGACGAAGGCGCCGTTCCTGAGCCTGATAAGCTGTCTGTGGGTAGTGGTGTGCCTTCCTTTGGAATCCGACTCTCTGATGGAACTGGTGGCCATGATCTCCTCCCCCGCTATGGCATTGATTAGGGTGGATTTGCCCGCGCCGGAGGAACCCATGAGACAGACTGTATTCCCTGGTGCAAAATACTCTCTGAGCTCATCCATTCCAATGTCCAGAAGTGCGGAAACCGCATGGACTCGGATCTTGTCCGAAATGGTCTCCACCTCCGTTATGAACCTGCCCACATTGGTGCAAAGGTCCGCCTTGGTAAGGACCGCTACGGGCACCGCACCGCCCTGAAGGGCCACACTTAAGTATCTTGCGATCCTGTTATAGTTATAGTCATCGTTCAGAGACGTCACTATGAAGCAATAGTCCACGTTTGACACCATGTACTGCATGACGCCGGTCTTGGCCTGGTCCGGCCGCTTGAGCAGACTCTTCCTCTCCAGGACTGACTGGATGACCGAGTCTCCCATGGGATTATATATGAACCTGACGTAATCTCCCACGATGGGCAGCTTATCCTGGTCCTCCCCATAGAAACTGCCCCTAAGCTTAGCAATAACTTCCTGTTCTTCAAAATATACTATGAAACTGTTTTTCCTTACTTCGGAAATTCTTCCCAGTTTCTCCTGATAATCAATATTCACTGTATCGCCTCCAATTTTCTAACAACAACTGTATACCTTGGAGACCTCGCAAAAAACTTTCAGCTCAACAAAAAACCGCAGCGAACAAGCCACGGTTTCGGATCTTTTGCTGTAAGAAGGCACAATAAAACCGTGACTGACTGGCCACGGTCCATTGATCAAAATCATATAGTAAGAACTAAAAATCACAAACCGAGGTCATCACAAAATATTCAGTTACAAGATCCAATGTTTTAACGGTCATTAATGATTACCTCGCTTTCTTCAATATTTCTTACAATTGATAATATAGCAGACCGGATAATTAAAGTCAACAGTTTCATATCATTCCCTGGACCAGGCATAGCAATAAGCCTGAGTCCTGGCGGCAAACTTGGCAGTCTTAAGAAGCTCCCTTACCTCCGCCCTGGTGTACCAGCCGGCTTCGATCTCCTCTTCAAAAGACGTGCTTTCCTTGAAATCTCCTGCAGCGACTCCTATGAAGCAGACCGTGAGCTCATTGGAGAAACCGATGGCACTGTAACCCCCGTCGATCTCATCTTTGATCTCCCTGAGTTCAAGTCCGGTCTCTTCCCTGAGTTCCCTTTGAGCAGCTTCCGCGGGAGTCTCGCCGGGGTCTATGAGTCCTGCGGGGAAATTGTAAATCCACTCACCTATGGACATCCTGAACTCCTTGTTGAGAAGGATCTTTCCTCCGGTCTCGTCCTCCATGATGAGGACCACGGAATCCGGCGCTTCCTTCCTGAGCTGCGAAATATCCGTAATGTTTTTATCGCGGCTTATGATCTCGTAGACCTTCTCATCGCCGTTATTGAGGAGATAAGTAATGTCATAGCGGGTGATGAATTTCCCTTCGTGTTTTTTCTCGATTCTTTTGACTTTCATATTAAACCTGAACTTTCGATTTCAATTCTTGCAGCAGAACTCCGCAGCCGTCAGCGCATATATGAGCGCCGCCTCCGTCAGATGCTCTACCGGTATATATTCATGGAGGGCATGACAGTTCTCCATGAGTCCGGGGCCCATGATTATTACCGGGATCCAGCCATAGGTGGACAAAAGCCCCGCGTCTGTCCATGCTTTGAAGAATTCTATATCGTAGTCTTCCCCGATGACTTCGGAAGAATATTTTTTGGTGATCCTGACGATATCTTCATCAAGGTCCGTGAATGCAGGCTCGTGTACATAGCCATCCTTCATGACGCTTACATCCAGGACCTCCATCTCACACCTGAACTGGGGATCTTTCTCCGCAAGTTCATCCAAAAGATCCCTGAAGGTCTGTGTCATCTCGTCATAGGTCTCTTCCGCCGTATATCTTCTGTCAACGTATACGTCGCATTCTCCGGCCACAGTTGAAAGCTGGGTGCCGCCATGGATCACACCGTAGTTGACGGTCCCGCCCTTGGCTTTGACCTCGGGAATGAGCTTCTCATCAAGAGCGGTGATGAAATCCACAGCCTTCCTGATGGCATTTATTCCCTTCTCCTGCTCTCCACCGTGGACAGATCTGCCGATGAAATGGAATTTGAACCATTCCAGGCCGCGGTTTCCGTTGCACACATGAAGAGCCGTAGGTTCGCCTACTATGGCAGCATCACAGGTGATGCCGCTCTCCAGAACGTCTATGGTTCCTATGGAGTTCTGCTCCTCATCGCAGACACCTGTGAAGATCACTTTGCCGGCCTTGAAGATACCGGCCTCCTTCAGAGCCTTCATGGCAACCATCATGGATGCCAGAGGGCCTTTCATGTCAGAAGTCCCTCTGCCATAAAGCTTACCGTCTTCGATCCAGGGCTCAAAAGCCTTCTCCATGCCATCTGCCTTGACAGTATCCATGTGGCCGTTCAGCATCAGGGTCCTGCCCGGAACTCCGCTGTCAAGAACGGCAGTCACGTTTGAGCGGCCATCCTGCACCTCATTAAGGCTGCAGGGTATCCCCGCCTCATCAAAGAATCTCTTGATGTACTCAGCCACGGCAGTCTCCTGGCAAGGAATCAGAGGATGGGATTCTATGGCCACCATTTCCTTTGTCAGCCTGACCAAAAGATCTTCATCGATATGGGATTTCAGCAGTTCTTTGTAAGTCTTCATTTTTATCACCTATTTTATCTCAGTGTAGACCATGCCGTGCTTCGTCCGGTCAGAACGCATGAGACATATGCGGTCCACGGTCATGTACGGTTTATCCTCTGTTTCCTCAGGCACGAATCCTTCGGTATAACGAGCCCTTCTCACGATGGTGATATGGGGCGAAAATTTTTTGCGGTCAAAGGGTATGCCGGCTTCTGCCAGTCCATGGCGAAGCTTCGAAGCCAGTGCCTTCAGGTCCTCACTGCCTTCCCCTACCCCTGCCCACCAGAGGTCTCCGAAAGCGCCCATGCCGTCGAGGCTGATCTCAAATGGCCAGAAGTCTATGCTATTGACCACTTCCAGAACCTCCGTCGGGTCACTGTATTCCCCTATGAAAGCAAGGGTGATGTGCATGTTGGAGGCACGGGTGTAGTTGCCCTGGACACCCTGCTCCCGCATGGTTTCCTGCATGTCAAGGAGAGCGTTTCGGAACTCTTTATTCAGTTGTACGGAAATGAAAAGTCGCATAATGTTAACTCTTTTTTCAAAACACTTCGGTTTCCTTTGCGATCTTATGGAGTATGGCTTTCGTCATGTCATAAGCGCAGCTGCTCTCGCTGGCACGAGGTCCGCCCACGCAAAGCTCTGTTCCATCCGGAAGGCCCTTGAGCCATCGTAAAATACCGGGAATGTCATCGGTTCCTGTAGCCGTAAACATGGGCTTTCCTAAACGTTTCCCCTCTTCCAGTCCGATCTCTGTTCCTTCAGAACGCGTCGAATCCAAGGGTATGATCGTCAGTATCGCATCGCAGTCCCGCATATTCCACTTTGTGCGTTGCGCAGTTTCCTCAGAAGGCGTTTCTGTCATTTCCGGGTAATCCCGAAGAAGTCCCGGCGGGTCAGGATAATCCTCCGCCCAGCCTCCTTTAGGGCACCACCCGCAAAGAGGGATCTCCCATTCCCGTGCGAAATCCATAGCAGCTCTGTCTGTGCCGCTTTGACCACCGGTCCTGATCTTACTGATTTTCTTTCTTATGTCAGTCATTTCTCCCTCAGCTTTTAAGTCCACGTTTCCTGTCAGGACGATGCAGCCGCACCGCCGGATGAAGCTGCGCTTCTGTCGCTTATCATATGCTGCAAAGCGATCAGTATCGCAACGACCTTTTCCTCATGCTTTGTCTGGTAAATATCCACCGCGTACTTATCGTGGATCGACAGGAACTTCTGGCTGACCAGAGCGATCAAGCTTCCGTCAGCATCCTTTATGGAGAAGTTCAGCTGCAAAATATTTCCTTCCAGGATCCACCCCAGTCCCTCGATATTGGTGACGTCCCTGATGATGTGGAAAAGCTCGTTGGAGAGAGTGAATCTTGTCCCGTCTTCCATATCTATGTAGCGGATCTCATGAAGGGATATGAGCTTTCGCTCCATATATGCCACATGCCTGCCGTCAGCGGTGTAAATATCGGTCTTATCGTGGATCGACGGGAACTGAGTCTCCGCCCGGTAAGCCACATTTCCATCGCCGTCAGTGATCTCTATGCGGTGATGCAAAGTAAAGATCTCCGATGACGTGTACAAACTCTTTGCCGGCTCGCCGTATTCCGAAACGTTCCTGTAGTCAGCCCCCTGTCCCGGCTCGTTATATCTCTGGCTCGATCCGCTGACTGCGAAAATAATGGCAGCTATAACAAAAAATATTATTGTCATGTATTCCATAATCTCTCCTCCTTTTGCATTAACTTATAATTTAAGGCGTCAGCAATTCAATCGCTTTCTTATACTTCTCCACCCTCTCCAGAGCCTTATCATCCACTACATCCAGCCTGGAAAGATCGCTGTTATGCCTGAGATCCGCCAGCTTCACAGCCCTGGCGATGGGGTT
>JAEEGL011091957.1_pt1 | contig 13104 bp, 13 predicted proteins | sample 9134231 | NCBI WGS metagenome assembly JAEEGL01 (sample SAMN16246548, study PRJNA631951) | gut metagenome | biome: gut microbiome; feature: rumen; material: fiber-attached | host: Bos | place: Iran: Karaj | collected 2018-10 | reverse complement strand
AAGGAAGTCCTCTTTGAGTCCTTGGATGAAGCCATAGAAGGCAGTAAGTACAACGCATTTGACACGGATGTTACATATAAGGGAATAGACCTTTGTACGGCAGATGATGATGAGATTAAGGAGTTCGCTGGGTCAATCGCAGATTCCCTTATGTGGCTGGCTGATGAAACCGGGTATAGTGGTATCTGGATCGGCGAGTTCTATTACCAGGCAGCTGATGAGTACGGAGCCGGATACAAGGACAAGGACGAACTTGTCGAATCAATAATAGAAGAGATCGAGAGAGAAAAAAAGAGGTAATAACATTCGGCAGATTGGATTTCGCAAAAAAAGCGATATGCTTTTTAAGAAAAAAATTATAAGAAAACGGGGAGAGAAAAAATGACGTATGTAATAGTCGGACTTATTATTGCTGTAGCTGTGGTTGTGGTGGTCATGATCGCAAAGAAGGATTCAAAAGAGAGAGACGAAATGGTGTCGAAGCTCACCACTTAAAAGTCGGTGATCCCGTAAAAATGTACTTTGCACCTGAAAAGACCGTAGGAAGCGTTAAAATAGCTTTCTAGAATACAGCAACAGCTGAAACAATCTGATCAATAAGAGACAGCATAGCCAATTGTGGTTATGCTGTTTTCCCTTTACTTGACAAGCGTAAAGTAATAGGATATGAGGTATCTTAACCGGACCAGGACGCGTAAGTCCTCGGGAACAGCAGGTTTATTTCTGAAATCTTATGATGATATGGGGGAGGTGGTGCAATCTTGATCGCATTATTGGAAGATACGGATGAATGGACCTGTCCTTTTATACTTTCGGGATTTGTAAAGAATAGAAAAAGTTACTAGTTCACTGGATGAAATATTAGAGAATAAAGGAGGATTCAGCTATGATCAAAATTTACGGAATGCCTACATGCCCATATTGTGACTATATTCATGAGCAGATCGTAGGACGTGAGAACGAATTTGAATACATAAACATAGGTGAGAATATTCGTAATATGAGTGCTTTTACCAGGTTACGGGACACTAATCCCGCATTTGATCATAGTAAGGAAATCGGCGACGTTGGAATTCCTGCTTTTGTCCTAGAGGATGGCAGCATAACGTTAGATCCAGCAGTTGTTGGTTTGATAGAATATGGCACTGCCGGAGCATGTTCGATCGATGATCATAAAAATGGAAAAAAGGGATGCTGATAATTTTTCAAGATCATCAGGGATATCTATAACAGACCTAGTATTGTTTTACATTTGTATACAATATTGATTGTGTATTTGAAAAGTTTTAATAGAAGGGCTGCCAATTGCGAACTTGGAGTCAGAGTACAGGTGTCTCTGGGGACAAGTAACCCAAATATGAATAAGACAATCAACCATATCACCATTGCTAAGGCAATGAACATAAAACGTTAAGTGGATTTTGGGAGGATAGTACTCGTCTGCCCGAATACTATGATGGTACTTATCATTACCTGAAAAATCTGGGGATAGTAGAAATATAATATGTGTGAGAATAAGCATGTCTGAAAAGAAAATAATACGAGTAGTTGCCGCGGTGATAAAAGATGGAGATCGAATCTTTGCTACAGCAAGAGGCTATGGTGAATTTAAGGGCCAATGGGAGTTTCCCGGTGGAAAGATAGAAGAAGGTGAAACTCCGCAGCAGGCACTTAGACGTGAGATAAAAGAAGAGCTTGATACGGATATAGAAGTCGGAAAACTAATATATACTGTCGAATATGATTATCCGAAATTTCATTTATCAATGGATAGTTTTTGGTGCAACATTATTTCGGGAAGCCTGGAGCTAAAAGAAGCTGAAGATGCAAAATGGCTTACAAAAGACACGATTGAAAGTGTGAACTGGCTTCCGGCTGATTTAGAGCTTGTTGAGAAAATAAAAAAAGAATTATGACTCCGATATTGTGTGGTGCAGTGAGATAATTTTATAAATGTAGTGTTGCAAAACCAACGATAAGACATCTGGAGTAGTGAACCCAGTATATCAGTCAGTAAAATTGGCAAGGTTCTGGATGAGAGAGTATTCGATATAGGAGATGATATGAGTGGGTGCAGTTGGTGTCTGATGAACGAAAAAATGAAGCTTTATCACGATACGGAGTGGGGAGTGCCTGTTCATGATGATCGAAAGCAGTTTGAATTTCTGATGATGGAGGTCATGCAGTGCGGGCTTAACTGGAATATGATGCTCCAAAAGAGAGAGGTATTCCGGAAGTGTTTTGACGGTTTTGATTATGATAAGGTTGCCGGATACACGGATTCTGATATCGAGCGGATCATCTGTACCGAGGGTATGATCCGATCTGAAAGAAAGATCAAGGCTGTGATCCATAATGCAAGGTGTTTTCAGGCGGTAAGGGAGGAGTTCGGAAGCTTTTCGGATTATATCTGGAACTATACGGATGGTAAGATGGTTCTCTACACCGGACATGAAAAGGGAAGTGTACCGGCAAAGAATGGGCTGTCAGATAAGATAGCAAATGATCTGAAGAAACGGGGATTCAAGTATCTTGGCTCCGTGACGGTATATGCGCATCTGCAGGCCAGCGGGATGATCAACGACCACTCTGAGGAGTGCGAGCAGTACAGGAAACTCATTGCAAAGTATCCGACTGCCACTAAGAGGAGATACAAGGAGAGTTGAATGCGGGAGATCATTTTTGATCATATAAAAAATAAATATAAAAAACCGGCTTCAGATAAATCAGGATAAGCTTGACAAGATCGCATCACAGGAAACCGAACTGGAAAAAGCGAGAAAAGAAAACAGCATGTGCTCCAGACTGTATAACCTTGTAAAGGGAACAACCGGTAAAGGAAAGATCACGCTGGAACAATACATTCAGGCGGCGGGATTCGATGGCATCATTGCGGCAGCAAACAGACGGCTTCTGCCTATGAGTGACGGACAGTTTGAATTGTTCCGTCAGGAGGACTCTCTCGGAAAACGGAGCAATACTTTCCTTGATCTTGAGGTTCTGGACAACACAACCGGGAGGAGAAGACCTGTCGGCAATCTGTCAGGGGGCGAGAGCTTCAAGGCGTCCCTCAGTCTTGCCTTAGGGCTGTCGGATACCGTATCGATGAACCTTGGCGGTATTCAGATGGATGCCCTGTTTGTCGATGAAGGTTTCGGTACCCTGGACCGTAAGTCTATAGAGAGCGCGATGGATACACTTATAAACCTGTCCGGGACCGGCAAGATGGTGGGAATAATAAGCCACAGGGAAGAACTAATGGAAAACATCCCTCAGCAGATCAAGTTAAAAAAGACAAAGGACGGAAGCAGGCTGACCATAGAAACCGGATTATAAAACCTGCAGTACAGAAAGCCTGTAAACGACAGGTGTTTGACAGGGATAAAGACCTTGACACTCTCTTTGAAAGAGTACAGAATAAAATAGATGATCAGGGTTTTATTTGCCGATGAGATCGAATAAAGGAGTCTTTATTGGAGTGAAGAACAGAAAAGGCGCAGGGGTGATCATTTTTATTGCATCCCTGCTTTTTGTGATCATCCTGATGAATGTCTGGATGGTCTTTATAAGGACACGGGAGCAGACCAGGACCTCGGGAATCTATGAGCTTGAAAACATCAGCGGGGATTTCGAGGAGATGATCAGCAACGCGGAAAAGCTGACCATGCAGATAGCGATCGGAGCCCGCGAACATCTGGAAGACCCGGAGGGTCTTGAAAAGTACATATATGAAAAAAGAGCGGAAGTCATAGCGGGTGATGTGGGCGCATTCAATGTTTATATAGCAGGTGACGATTGGGCAATACTCCCCGGACTGGAAAACCCGGAAAGCTTTGAGCCATCGGAGCGTATGTGGTATCGGGGAGCGATCCTTAAGAATGGAATGACCTATGTGACAGCACCATACCAGGATGTGGTGACTGGAAAGATCTGCTATACGGTCTCGGTGATGCTCGGAGACCATTCAACGGTGCTAAGTGTTGACTATACCGTCGATACGATACAGGCACATATAGGTCAGATGTATGAGTCGGATTCACATGATGCCGTCATAGTCACGGACGAAGGGATAATAGCAGGGTGTTCGGATGAAACCCTCATAGGACAGAATCTGGTAAGCGCTCTTCCGGAATATGCCGGGATATGGTCTCTTTCCAAGAATACGGAAGGCGTCGCAAGCGCCAGGATCAAGTCGGATTTTCTTTCTGAAAACCTCTTTGCGACCAGAGCCGGAAACGGATGGTATTTCATAATCAGTATCAGTGACTGGGAACTGTACAGTAATGCTTATATTCAGCTTGTCATCACAGTCCTTCTTTCCCTCGCACTTTTTATGACAATGGTGCTCCTGTATATTGAGGCGCTGAAAAACCGGAAACGTATCGAAGACAGCATGACAGCCAGGGAGGAATTCCTGACAAATATCGTAGAGAGACTCCGCGATCCGCTGAAGAGGATACTCAACATCACAGAAAGGGAAAATGTCAGACATATCGAGGACTTTGAAGGGGAACTCAACCGTGTACATTCCGAGGCGGATGCCCTCTCGGAAATGATAGAACAGATAGCATCCTATACCGGAATAGTAAGAACAGAAAGAAGTAAAAAGGAAAAGGGTGGGATTGAGTTCAGACAGGTGGATAAAAGATACCGCCTGATAATCCTGGTATTCATGATCTTCGTTATGATCATAAACTTCACTCTGAATCTGACGATCTCCCTTAAACGCGGCAATACTCAGATGAAGGAAAAGGCAGAAACCTATGTATACGAGCTTTCGGAGTGGATGGATACACAAAAGAGCATCCTGGATATGTTCGTAAGTATCATTTCTACCAATCCCGAATTGCTCGAAGACTACGATGGTGCCATAGAATATCTGGACAGGATAACACAGCAGTATCCCGAAATATCCGTTACATATATGACAAGCCCTGACCTGAAGCCTGAGGTTTATATGAATAACGGATGGCTACCGGACGAAGATTTTGACCTCGAATCAAGACCCTGGTATAAGGCGACCATTTCCTCAAAGAACGGCTGGAGTATCTCTGAACCCTATTATGACTCCCAGACAGGCGGATACTGCGTCACGATGTCCGAGGCGGTTTATGATGCCAGGACAGGGGAGTTTATGGGGATCTTCGGAATAGACTTCTTTATGGACAAGCTGGTAGAGATACTGGGTGACAGTTATTCGGATGACAGCTATGCATTTCTTGCGGATACATCAGGATATATCATTAACCATCCTTACGGAAGTTACCAGATGACTGAGGATTCGATGACGAGTGTTCTGGAGCTTCCGTACGGACGTGTGAAGACAGACGGATCCGATACGGTGCTGATAAGGGATTATGACAGTGCCCTGAAAACGCTTATCGCCATACACAATGAAGCCCCAGGCTTTACCGTATATGCTGTATCTGATATATGGGCTGTCTACGGCTATGTATTCCTGTACGGCATGATCTGTATCATCACCTTTGTCATATGCATAATAATGATCTATCGTCTGCTGTCGGATATGATAGCCTGGCAGGATGCAGCTTCCAGGAAGCTTAAGGAGGCAGCGGATACAGCGGTAGCGGCAGGAAAGGCAAAGGGACACTTCCTGGCACGGATGTCACATGAGATCAGGACACCGATCAATACCGTACTTGGGATGAATGAAATGATCCTGCGTGAATCAGATGACAATACGATACGGGATTACTCAGAAAGCATAGATATAGCCGGGAAGAGCCTGCTGTCGCTTATTAATGACATTCTTGACTTTACCAAGATAGAAGACGGAAAAATGGAAATAATCCCGGTACGGTACCGTATGTCCTCGATGATCACCGCTCTGGTCACATCTGTTCATGAAAGAGCAATGGCAAAGGGACTTGAATTCATAATAAAAGCCGATCCGGATCTACCTTCAGAACTTTTTGGCGATGAAGTCAGGATCAGACAGGTGATCACTAACATACTGACCAATGCGGTGAAGTATACTGAAACAGGGAGCATAACCTTCAGCATAGGCTATAAGAAGATAAACGACGATGCAGACAGTATCCTGCTCAATGTCGAGGTAAAGGATACGGGGATCGGTATCAAAGAGGATGATCTGAAGAAGCTTTTTTCCGAGTTTGAAAGGATCGATGAGGAGCGAAACCGGAATGTGGAAGGTACAGGGCTCGGTATGAGCATAACCAAAAACCTTCTTGAAATGATGGGAACCAGTCTCAACGTCGACAGTATCTACGGAGAGGGATCGAGATTCTATTTCTCCCTCAGGCAGCAGGTCACTGATTTCGAGCCGATGGGAGACTATGAGACGGCTTATCATGAATTGATCAGGGAGCGGAAAAAATACACTGAAAAATTCACAGCTCCGGATGCTGCGGTCCTTGTAGTGGATGACAATACAATGAACCGTATGGTATTAAGGAGCCTTCTGAAAAAGACCATGGTACAGATCGATGAGGCGGACGCAGGGGATGACGGACTCGCTCATACAAGGGATAAAAAATACGACATCATTTTCCTGGACCATATGATGCCGGTCAAGGACGGGATAGAGACCTTAAAGGAGCTTAGATCACAGCCGGATAATCCGAATATAGGGACTCCGGTTATATGCCTCACTGCAAATGCGATATCCGGTGCCCGCAAAGAGTATATTTCAGCCGGGTTTGATGATTACCTTACAAAGCCGGTTGATTCCGGGAAGCTGGAGGATATGCTCATTGATTATCTGCCGGATGAAAAGATAAAAAGAAACGATCCGGGATCCGGAACAATTCAGGATGAGGATCCCCATTTGCAGGAGCTGGAGGTTCTGAAGGATCAGGACAGGATCGATTACCGGACAGGTCTTCAGCGCAGCGGCTCTTCGGATGATTATTATGATCTTCTGAAGGTGTTCTATGAAACTATGGATGACAGATCAAGTGAACTGAACGGGTTTGCTGAGAACGGAGATATAGAAAACTATACGATCGCGATCCACTCAATGAAGAGCTCGCTGCGGATCATAGGAGCCTTTGAATTGGGAGATAAAGCCGAGAAGCTCGAAAAGGCCGGAAAGAGTGACGATGCAGAATATATTAAGTCTCATCACAGCGGATTCATAGAGGAGCTGGCAGGCTTAAATGAGATACTATCCCCGGTGTTTAAAAAGGCTGAAGAAAACAGTGAAGCATCCGATGACGGCAAAGTCAGGCCGGAGGCCGGAGCGGATATGATAAAACAGGCGTATGATGAGATAAGGAGCGCCTGCGACGGACTTGATACAGACAGGATAGAAGACGTGATAAACAGGATGAAAGAGTATCGCGTCCCCGACGATGAAAGGGTATTATTTGAAAAGATCGATAAGGCGGCTTCGCAGTTTGATTATGAAATGATCATAAATATGCTTCCTCCTGATCCCCATCAGGCGGAGTGAGGGATTTTATTATCAAAATACCTTGACTATATTGGGTAAATAAGTGTAGCGTGATAAGAGTCAGGTAAATCTGCAATGTAAAGGAGGATCATATTTATGAAGATCACAACATTTAACCCGTCTATCATAACCAAGGAAGCAGAACCTGTCATCAAGCTTTTTGAGGAGCTTGGATTTGAGCAGACACATAATAAGGCAGAGAACGTTGACGTGCAGTTCTCGGCTCACCGGATGAAAGATGCCAATGGATTTCATGTCGATGTCGTTGAGGTTCCTGTTATCCCACAGACGTATTCGACAATAAGGATCAATGTGGATGATTATGATGAGGCCTATGAATTCATTATGTCCAGGGGCTTCAGGGAAGCAAAGGGTTTTGCTCCCAGCACTACGGCAAGCAGCAAATATGCGTATCTCGTTTCCCCGTCGGGATTCATTATTGACGTTTGCCAGCACATTAAAAAAGAAGATCAATGAATTCAGAAGCCTGAAAACGCGACATATGCCACGGGATCACGCTTGGAATTGTCAGGATCAGCGCTTAAATACGGCAATCTTTGAGAGTATGTACAAATCAGATGCAAAAAATACTACCATAAGTCTACGTTAGAGGAAGTAAAAAACCAGTAATGTAGCGGGCTTCAGACACTTTTCGTTCAGTAGTAAGGCATTATATTCAGAAGAAAATCCGAAAACGTTCAGTAGGAAAATCGTAAAAGTTCAGTAATATAACCAAATCGTTCAGTAATAAAATGCTTGCTATATCCGGTGAGGAGAGTGATTAATCCTCCAAGGAGGTGATCTATATGGCAAGACAGAAAGAATACATAAAGCTTAACGAAAAGTTCATTCTCACGCTGAGCGAAGCATCAGCGTACTTCAGTATCGGGGAGAAAGCCCTCCGGCGGATGGCCGAAAATAATGACGGTAGTTTCTGCTTCTTTCACGGAAACAAGTGGCTGTTCGTTAGGCCGAAGCTTGAGTTGTATTTCCTCAAAACGGCAGAAAATGGGCTTGATTAGGAATCGGATGATAATCCCAATAGAATAATACATAGACGAAAAGATAAAATATATTCAATAGAAGAAGTTAAAAATATGATAAACAGAAATAAAGACTAAGTGATAAACCTCTCGCCGGTCTCTTGTTGGTACATAATCTATAACCATTAGGGTAAAACTAAAAATCCCCCGCTTTCCTATACCTGGAAAACGGGGATTTGCTTATTAATCTGAACCAAATGACATTGATCCTATTACCGCGGATCAAAGGTTAGAATTTCTGCCAATGATCTGATAGCTCTTTTTCTGGACCGGGTCCGAAATAAAACTCATATCATCTACATCCTTGACCGTCAGGTTTTAATAAAAAACTCGTCAAAACCCGTTGTCTTGATAATTTCACGGACCGCTGCACTGATCCCTGTCATCTTAAATTTATCTTTATCTTCCAATGACTTATACATCATAAGTAATACACGAAGCCCTGCTGACGATACGTAGGCCATTTTACTGACATCAACATGGATCGCAGAGATGCCTTCACCCACCTCTTGAAACTGCTTCAAAACCTGCGGCGCTGTAATGGTATCCATGCGGCCCTGAATGCTCACCTCAAACGATCCGTCGCTGAAAGAACTTTTTACCTCAAAGGGAAGATCCGGATCAACGGGCATCTCTGATGTATCCGCATCCTCCTTAAACTCCGGATCCGCGGTAATCTTCCATACATTCACATGCTTCATGTTTTCCTTTAGCTTTTCGATTTCTTCTTCGGTCATGGCATCGAAAAGCCGAAGCTCCAGGTCATCCCGGTAGTAAGGGATTTTTTCCACCAAAAGCCCTTTGGATTTATATTTTGCTTCTATCTTTTCATAATCCACAGCCATTTTTTTCCCATCGCTGTTTTTTACAACACTTGCATTATTCTTGTGAAGATCCGTATCCGACTGTCCGCCGAAGCCTTTTCTTGCGGCCATCAGAAGTTCCATTGCCCGATCTCCGGCCACAGCTTTATATACCGCCATATGATATTCGAACGTCTCTGCATCGGAACTCAGCCAGCAGCCGCCTTTCTCAACGAGAATACGCCGGATATTTGTCATGAGCTGATCCATTTCTTCCGGGCTCAGATAAACGGTAAGCCCCTCCATGGCAATGCATACAGGTCCTTCTGCCTTGTCGGCCGCAGCCTTCATGCTTACATAATTTGTTACATCAACCACCTCAAAATCGATCTTCTTTTTCTGTTCTTCATCTGTCATGGATGCGATGATCGGTGAAAAATCATTGATCACGGCCGGGAGATCGCAGCCGATATAATGCATTCCCTTTTCCGTAAAATCAAATACTCTCGGAGTATAACCGCATGGAATATCCATCAGTACATTCAGTCCGCTTTCCGCGATCGTTCTGTTAAGGGCGACATATCGAAGCTCCCTGACGATATCTGTCGGCCGGTTTACCATATCTGACGGGTCCACACCATGGAATATCTCTTCCTTTTTCACTCCCATTTGTTCCAGTATTTCCAACGCTTTCTCATAGTGAGCATTAGCCAGTAAGATTAATGTTGTAACTGCTGTATTGGAAGTTGGATTTACCTTAATGCTTAAATTCTTTTCATCATACACTTTGATCTTCCTCCTCTGTTAGTATGTGCCAGTGTCTGACTTTCATTGTCAGTTTTCAGTACTGTTAACTGCTGCTGACACCTCGCGCCCGAATGAGCGATACATAACAGTATATACGTTTTTATTATCAATCTCTATTATATGCTTTTATCATCAACAGCGAAAGGGGATAGACCAATGGATGTGAGGACAAGGATCCTGACCGCAAGGCTGACAGTCAGGGTGGATGAGAACTAACTTTACAGCCGGGAAATAGGAATAAGTAACACATCCGACTTTAGTAAGAGTAAGGAGGGGAAGGAGGGCAGGTAAGATGTTAATGCTTTATAGGCCTTGTTTTCTGGCCTATAGTAATTGAAGCGGCTCTACTGGGTCTCATATGGATAGCACTGCCGATATTGCTCATAGTAGGTATCTTGAGCATGGCGGTGACTGTATAAACAGGCTTTGTTATAGCGGCGCAACTATGCACAAAGCCATTGTTTATGCTATAATACCGCGAAAGTATTAGAGAAATCCCTTGTGAGATGAGAAACAGGAGAGAAGCGACGTGAACAAGAAGTAATTCGAAACATCTTTTATTATCGACCCCGGATATAACACCGGGGTCATATTTAATATAAAACTATATGATTCTTATGTGCAGGCTGAATTCTAAAAAACCACGATGATAATTCGATGTACATAGAAAGGATTGGAAATGGAAAGCTGTTTTGACAGAAATAGACTGAAAAAGATTAATTATGTTATTATCGGTTGCTACATTATGATAGTAGCTGTCTTTCTCCCGCTGCCGGTTATTCTTATCTGTGGGATGGAGGATGGCGATACAGTAATGATAGTGATGGCAGTTGTCCTGATGGTAATCCTGGCTGTAGAGACATTTATGATAATAATGCTCAAGAAAAGGGCCGCCCGGGGAAGACGATATGCGACGATCTTTGAAGAGGATCATGACGGTATCATCACATATGAGCGTATTAATGAAATGACGGGTTACGGTGTTGAAAGAATAAAAAAAGATATAAGATGGCTTATAAGAGGGAGCTATATACATAACGTTATAGTTGAAGACGATAAGATCAGACTGAAGACAGAGGACGGGATCATGGAGGTCATCTGTCCTACCTGCGGCGGAGTAAACAGGATCAGATCCGACAGCTCAGATAATTGTGAGTTCTGCGGTTCGTATCTCAGGAGGGGCTGATCATGTACAGGAATAATGGCAAATATAATACTACACTGATCCTGTCAGTTCTCGGACTTGTTTTTGGCATCCTGCCATCCTTGTTCTGGACACTGATGCTTCTCGTTACGATCTATGATGGTGAAGATGAAATCGTTGTGATAGTTTTCAGTGCTATCTTTCTTGCGATAGGAGTGTTGTTTACAGTGTTGGGGATAAAAGGGATATCAACGATATCCGCAGTTTCGTTTTGCTGCAGGTATTTTGACAGTGATCCCGATGGGATAATAGAGATGGATTCCATACTTCGTAAAAAAGGCAGGGGTACGGGATCTGCATTTGAGAAAACGATAATAAGAGCCGTCGAAAAGGATTATTTTCTGAAGCTTACTTATGATAAGACATACAGGGTATTTGAACTGTCTGACAGAGTACGTGACATGGAAGAGTACCGCAAGCGCTTTATAGGCAGGAACTGCCCTAACTGCGGAGCGCCGCTTAAGCTCAAAAAGGGGCTTTCGACCAAATGCAGTTTCTGCGGTATGGAAGTAAGGACTGACTATCTCGAATAAAAGATAAATAAGGAGAACCGAATGATAAAGAATATAGTATTCGATATAAGCAATGTCCTGGCTCCATTCAGGTTTAAGGAGTTCCTAGCGGAAAAAGGTTTTGACGGAACGATGATAAAAAGGATCATCAAAGCTTCCGCAATGACACCGTATTGGACCGAATATGAAAAAGGGAAACTCACGTATGAGGAAGCTATGGATGCTTTCATTAGTACAGATCCTGATATCGCAGATGAACTGCATAAAGCTTACGATTCATGTTCGGGTATTATGGGCAGATATGACTATACCGAAGGCTGGATAGATGAGCTGAAAGAAGCCGGCTACAAGCTGTATTGCATCACCAATTTTACACCTGCAGGATATGAGCAGTGTTACGACTGCATTTCTTTTGTAGAGAGATTCGATGGTTGTGTTTTTTCGTTTAGAGAAGGCATCGTGAAACCGGATCCGGAGATATATAAGACATTGTTACGAAGGTATAGCCTGAAAGCAGAAGAATGCGTGTTTATTGATGATACTGAAGAAAATGTAATCAGTGCTGAAAAGCTCGGGTTAAAAGGACTGGTATTTACGGGATATGAAGATGCAGTTGTCAGACTTAATGAAATATTAGAATGATAACCTTATCCCAAAGATCCGGCCCTTCTGTCCTTAGCAGTTCTTGAAAGCTCCTTAATGGAAACCTTACCCACCCGCTCTATGAACATATCATCCTTTATCCTGTCCCCGTAAGTATCCAGCACTCTCGCAACACCATTAAGCATACTTGCGCTGAAAGACTGCGGAACACCCTCCCAGGTACCCACACACAATCTCAAAACCCTGTCCAGACAATCAAAACCATACTTGTCATAGATATTCTCAAGCGTGGCAACAGCATATATTCCCCCGGCAGTAGCAGAAGAAGTGATCTCAAGCTGATATGATTGCACAACAAATAAACCGGGACGCAATCAATGTAGTTTTCTATGGATCATTCCGGCATTCGGCCTTGAGATGCCGTTCGGCGGCTATAAGCATTCCGGCATCGGTACGGAAGGTGTATTCAGCACATTCAATGAAATGACTCATACAAAGACGGTCGTTCTGAAGAACATACTCTGATGTGATAAATTGAACTAAGAAAGGCGCTGCCGGCCGGAGTCCCCGGAAGGCAGTGCCTTTTTGCATGTATAGGACTACCTTCGGCTGAGGCACATATGTGGCTTTATTTTTTGTACCAAACAATTACAATGGTGAAAAGAAGGAGATTTATTGAAGTAGATGGATAATATTT
>JAEEGL010255399.1_pt1 | contig 13104 bp, 9 predicted proteins | sample 9134231 | NCBI WGS metagenome assembly JAEEGL01 (sample SAMN16246548, study PRJNA631951) | gut metagenome | biome: gut microbiome; feature: rumen; material: fiber-attached | host: Bos | place: Iran: Karaj | collected 2018-10 | reverse complement strand
CGACTTCGGCGACGAAGCCGGCCTTACTCCGCTGCTGCCGATGTTCACCATCGGCCACGGCTTCAAGCCGGCCAGCATCCACGCCGGCGGCCTCCGCTACCACGGTGCGGGCGTCATCATGTCGCAGCTGATGAAGGACGGTTTCATGGAAGCCGTAGACATCGAGCAGCTCGATTCGTTCAATGCCGGCGTGCTCTTCGCACGCACCGAGGGCATCATCCCCGCTCCGGAGTCCTGCCACGCCATCGCCGCCACCATCCAGGAGGCCCTCAAATGCAAGGAAACCGGAGAAGCGAAGACTATTCTCTTCAACCTCTCCGGTCATGGATTTGTGGATATGGGCGCTTACGACCAGTTCTTCTCGGGCGAGATGCAGAACTACCACATCTCCGACGAGGAGCTGGCGAAGTTCATGAAGCCGGTCGACGAGCTGAACAAGACCATCTAACCTACTCGATAAAAACGACCAGTACGAAGCCGCCGCCGGGTGCCATGTGTACCTGCAGCGGCTTCTTCACTTGCAGCTGCAGCTGTTCTTCCACGTAATCGGTGGCATTGCGTTCGACATTGACGCCGTCGCGGAAAATCATGGCTTCGTGGGTGCCCTTGAGACCCAACTCGCTCAGGTCGATCTTCAGGTCGCGCGCATCCCAGTTCGTCATGCCGCCGATAAACCAGCGGTTTTCGCAGCGGCGCGCCGTGACAAGGTACTTCCCGATCTCGCCCTGCAGCACACGGGTTTCCTCCCACACGGTAGGGATGGCCGTGATGAAGTCGGTGGTCTGCTCCTCTTTCATGTAGGCGGTGGGGTTGTCGCACAGCATCTCGAAGGGTGCGTCGAAGACCACGTATTCAGCCACCTGGCGGGCGCGCGTGCCCTGGCTCACAGGGTTGCTGTAGTTGGGTGCGTATTCGCGCTGCAGCGCGTTTCGCATCGCGCCCGGGGTGTAGTCCACCGGGCCGGAGAGCATGCGGATGAAAGGGAAGGTGACATCGTATTCCACGATGTCGTCCTTGGTCCATTTCATCTGCTCGAGGCCCCATACGCCTTCGAAGTTCAGCACGTTGGGCCAGGTGCGGTTCATGCCGGCGGGCTTGTACATCCCGTGGTAGTCGACGATCATCCGGTAGCGGGCCGCCGTCTCGGCGATGCGGTAGAGCTGCTCGGTGACAGGCTGGTCGTCGCGGTTCATAAAGTCGACCTTAAAGCCTTTGACGCCCATTTTCGCGTAGGTCTTGCAGGCCTTCTCGAGGTCCTTGTCGAGCACGTAGCTCACAGCCCAGAGCACCAGGTCCACATTCTTCCCGGCCGCATAGCTGCAGAGTTCCTTGAGGTCGATGTCGGGGTTGATCTTCAGGATGTCGAGCGGGGCCGACCATCCCTCGTCGAGGACGACGTATTCGATGCCGTTGGCCGAAGCGAAGTCGATGTAGTACTTGTAGGTCTGGGTATTGATGCCGGCCTTGAAGTCGACGCCCGTGATGTTCCAGTCGTTCCACCAGTCCCAGGCTACCTTTCCGGGCTTGATCCAGGAGATGTCGTCCACGCGGCTGGGGGAGGCGAGCAGGTAGACCAGGTTGTTGACGGGCAGCCCGGCGTCATTGTCGGCGATGGCCAGGACGCGCCAGGGGAAGTTGCGGGGCGCTTTCTTCGAGGCGTTCGCGCCGATGACGGCCAGGTTGTCGGAGTATTGGTCCACGATGACCTGTCCGCGGGTGGGCGTTTCGCGCTCCTTCGCGGGAACCGGAGCGAATTCTCCCAGAAGCGACGTGCCCGGTCCCTTCTTCAGGAACATGCCGGGGTAGGATTCGATGTCCGAATCGGTAATCTCCACGCGCAGGCCCTTGTCGAGGCAGACGAGCAGCGGCGAGAATGCCAGCTCGTCGGTCCGGACCTGGCTCAGCGGCGTTACGGTGTACTGGCTCTCGAACGAGGTGGCGTACGGGTTCCCTTTGACGGCGCCGTTTGTGCCGGTGTAGGGAACGTAGGCCGTGTAGTCGCCGCTGAAGTTGAACTCTGCGCGCTCGGCCTTGATGCAGTCGCCTTTCTTGAGCGAGGTGGACCAGAAGCGGTAGGCGGCGCCTTCGCCGTTATAGGCGCGGAAGGTCACGCCCCAGCCGTCGTCGAGCGTGAGGGTCAGCTGGTTGTATTGTTCCTCAATCCGGGCCTGGCGCCAGAAGGGCGCCGTGACGGTATTCTTCACTTTTTCGGTTTTGGCCGACTTGACGCGGGCGCCGGGTCCGATTTCCCGGCCGTTTACGGTCATGGAAAGTACGGAAGGCGCCAGCACCACCTGTCCGCCGTGGGAGACTTTCCAGGTGATCTGGCCATCGGTTACCACTTCCACGACGGTCTTTCCGTCGGGGGAAGCCAGTTTGTAGGGTTTGGCTTGGGCGATGCCGGCCACCAGGGCGGACATCAGGAAAAAGGTAAGCAGTCGTTTCATAATTCCGGTTGTTGTTCAGACAAATTTACGAAGATTCTTGCTATATTTGTAGTCAGACAAACACTTTTGACTATGAAACTCGACGGAAGACGCGTAAGCACGAATGTGGATGACCGCAGGGGCATGGGCACGGCCGGTACCATCGGCGGCCTGGGACTCGGCGGCCTCATCATTGTTGGACTTTTGACATGGTTGCTGGGCGGTGACCCGACGACGGTCCTCCAGGAGGCTGGCGGAGCACTGAACGGTCAGCTGGCGGGTGGATATACCCCGACGGCCGAAGAAGAGGAACTGGCGGTCTTCGCCAAGCAGATCCTCGCCGGTACGGAAGATGTCTGGACCGAGATCTTCCGCCAGAACGGCCTGACCTATACGCCGCCGAAGCTTGTGCTCTTCTCCGGTTCCGTACAGTCCGGCTGCGGCGGCGCCACCTCGCAGTCCGGCCCGTTCTACTGCAGCGCGGACCAGTGCGTGTATCTGGACCTGTCGTTCTTTACCTCGATGAAGAAGCAGATCGGTGCCGACGGCGACTTCGCGTACGCATACGTCATCGCCCACGAAGTGGGGCATCATGTCCAGAACCAGCTCGGCACGCTGGGCCAGGCGCACCAGCAGATGGCGCGATACAAAGCCAACAGCAAGGAATACAACCAGATCAGCGTCCGTCTCGAGCTCCAGGCCGACTTCTATGCCGGCGTCTGGGCCTACCACGACAACCGGATGTACAACTCGCTGGAGGCCGGCGACGTTGACGAAGGCCTGGCCGTCGCGGCAAAGATCGGAGACGACTACCTGCAGAAGCAGGCTTACGGCTACACCGTTCCCGATTCCTTCAACCACGGCACTTCCGCGCAGCGGTCGAAGTGGCTGAAGAAGGGCATCGCCACCGGCGACCCGTCGCAGGGCGATACCTTCTCAATCGCGTATAATTCCCTGTAAACAAATTTCTTCCCGATATGGCCAGTGAAATCCGCAATCTTGACCTGTGGCCCGACGGCGCGCTCAAGATCGAATGGGTGCGTCACCATATGCCGCTGCTGAACGGCCTGGAGGCTGAATTCATCGCCGAACAACCGTTCGCCGGAAAGAAGGTGGCCCTCTCCGTGCACCTCGAGGCCAAGACGGCCTACCTGTGCAAGGTGCTGGCTGCCGGCGGTGCCGAGATGTATGTGACGGGCAGCAACCCGCTTTCCACGCAGGATGACGTAGCCGCTGCGCTTGTGCACGACGGGCTGAACGTCTTCGCCTGGCATGGGGCGACCCCCGAGGAATACGAGGCACACATCCGCCGCGTGCTTGAGATCGGCCCTAACATCATCATCGATGACGGCGGCGACCTCGTCACGCTGATGCACGCCGAGTACCGGCATCTGCTGCCGGGCGTGATCGGCGGCTGCGAGGAGACCACCACGGGCATTCTGCGCCTGCTGGCGATGAACCGCGCCGGGAAGCTCGAGTTCCCGATGATGCTTGTCAACAACGCCGACTGCAAGCACCTGTTCGACAACCGCTACGGTACCGGCCAGAGCGTGTGGGACGGCATCAACCGGACCACCAACCTCATCGTGGCCGGCAAGACCGTCGTGGTGGCGGGCTACGGCTGGTGCGGCGAAGGCGTGGCGATGCGCGCCAAGGGGCTTGGCGCCGAGGTCGTGGTGACGGAAGTCGACCCGATCAAGGCGATGGAGGCCGTGATGGACGGGTTCTCCGTGATGCCGATGGCCGAAGCTGCGCGCGTGGGCGACATCTTCGTGACGGTCACCGGCTGCGCCGGCGTCATCACGCACGATCATTTCCTTGCAATGAAGGACGGCGCCATCTGCTGCAACGCCGGCCATTTCGACGTGGAAGTCGATGTGGCGGGCCTGCGCGATATGGCGGTCAAGGTTTCTCCCGCCCGCAACAACATCCTGTCCTATACGCTGGAAAACGGGAACCGGATCTACGTCATCGCCGAAGGCCGCCTGGTGAACCTGGCAGCCGGTGACGGCCATCCGGCCGAGATTATGGATATGTCGTTCGCCATCCAGGCCCTCAGCGCCCGTTACCTGGTGGAGCACCGCGATCTGCCGCGCGAGAAAGGCGCAATGGTCCACGACGTTCCCCGTTCCATCGACGAGGAAGTCGCCCGCCGCAAACTCGCCTACTGGGGCTGCGCCATAGACACCCTCACCCCCGAGCAGCACAAATACCTGTTCGGCGAGTAAAACCAGTTTATGGGCTCCCTTTTCTCTGCGGACGGCGGATTGAATCGCGCGGTGACGGCCGCAGGCGATTTTCTCTGGACGTATATCCTGCTGGCTGTCCTCATCGGCTGTGCCTTGTACTTCACCATCCGTTTGCGCGGCGTGCAGTTCCGGATGGTAGGTGAGATGTTCCGGCTTCTGGGAGACTCCACCGGGAAGCACGACGGCAAGAAGCATATCTCCTCGTTCCAGGCCTTCGCTGTTTCCGTGGCTACGCGCGTGGGAACAGGCAACCTGGCTGGCGTCGCCACAGCCATCGCCATCGGCGGCCCCGGCGCCGTGTTCTGGATGTGGCTTATCGCACTACTGGGTTCGGCTTCGGCCTTTGTCGAGTCGACGCTCGCACAACTTTTCAAGCAGCGTGGCAAGCACTCTTTCTTCGGCGGCCCGGCCTACTATATCTTGAAGGGACTCCGGCAACCCTGGCTGGCGGCCCTGTTCGCCATCCTGATTTCCGTGACGTTCGGCCTGTCGTACAACTCCATACAGAGCAACACGATCTGCAACGCCCTGAACGTGGCCTTCGGCTTCAACCCGGCGGTTGTCGGCGTCGTGCTTGCGCTGCTGTCGCTGGTGGTCATCTTCGGCGGCATCCACCGCATCGCGAAGGTGAGCAGCATTCTCGTGCCGGTGATGGCTATCGGCTACCTGATCCTGGCCCTATACGTCATCTTCCGCCATATCGACCTCATCCCGCAGGTATTCGGCCTCATCTTCAAGGATGCATTCGGCATCACGCAAATCGCCGGCGGCGGTATCGCCGCCACATTGATGAACGGCATCAAGCGCGGCCTCTTCTCCAACGAGGCCGGCGAAGGCTCGGCGCCCAACGTGGCGGCCACCGCCAGTACGAGCCATCCTGTGAAGCAGGGCCTGATTCAGGCGCTGGGTGTATTCACTGACACGCTTGTCGTCTGCAGTTGCACGGCCTTCATCATTCTGTTCAGCGGCGTGGACGCGCAGGGGGGGCTGAACGGCATCGCGCTGACGCAGGCGGCGCTGGAAGCGGATGTGGGCCGCTTCGGCTCCGTATTCGTAGCCATGGCCATTCTGATGTTCGCCTATTCGAGCATCATCGGCAATTACTATTATGGTGTGGCGAATATTCATTTCCTGACCAAGAAGAAATGGGTGATCACCTTGTACCGGCTGCTGTCGGGTGGCGTGATGGTGGTCTTCGGCGCCCTGGCCAGCCTCGATCTGGTCTGGAGTCTCGGAGACCTCTGTATGGCACTGCTGACAGCCTGTAACTTGTATGCGATTGTCCGACTGGGCAAATATGCTTTCCGGCTGCTGGACGATTACCGCGCGCAAAAGAAAGCAGGCAAGAATCCGGTCTTCCACCGCGACGCGATGCCCGAACTGGACCTTGACTGCTGGGAATAGACAACTGTTTAATTCTAAATATCTAAAACAATGAAAAGAATCACTTTATTCCTGATGATGGCGGCAGTCGCCCTGCTGGCCGTCTCGTGCAAGGAAACGCTGCCCAAGCGTTTCGACTCTTTCGTCAACAAGGTAGAGAAGAATTGTGCTTCCTACTCGGAAGACGACTGGAACAAAGCCAACACGAAGTTCGAGGAACTGGTGAATGAGTTCAACGAGAACAGGAGTTCTTACAGCCAGGAGGAACTGAACCGGATCAATGCCGACATCGCCAAATACGTCGGCCTGGTGACCAGCAGCGGCATCAACAACGCCATCAATGCCGTGAATGGCTTCATCAAACAGATACCCTCCTTCCTGGAAGGCCTGGGAATCTTCCAAAAAGACAGCAACTAACGAAAAAGCATCCGTCAACAAGACGGATGCTTTTTTAAAAGACTTTACTGGATCAGAAAGGTTTTTGTGACATCAATTTCTCCAGATCGGAATCGGACTTGTCCATAATCTCGTCAGGCAGAAAGAAACGGGTAAGCATGGTGGCAAAAACCTTGTTGCCGTAGATGAAAACAAAGTCGTAGTAGCCGGGATCGACCTCTTCGGGATGAAGGTAAAACGAACCCCAGTTGCACGTCTCATCATCCGGGTCTTTGTTCAGTTCACATTCTTGGATATAACCTGGAGTCTCGTCATTCAAAAGGTTATTCAGGTAAAAACCCCGATCCTCCTTGTGCGTGAACACCATTACCTTTATGCCTGATCCCGCATTGGCCTGCGGATAGAATTCAATCCATTCATCCAGTTCGAAGACAGAGCGGATACCGTCGGCGGCAGCCGGTTTACTGTTGAATATTTCAGTTCCGCAGCGGTTGCCGGACAAACTCAATTCGGTCATTATTGGCTGTTCTCCCTCTTCTATGCTCACGAAATAGAGTTTGCCAAGAACCATCGTATCCTGGACTTGCAAGGTATTAGCAGCGATGCTGTTGGTTACATTTGCCGCATTCGCAATTGCTCTATCGTTGAAGCTGACTGTCGAAAAGACGGCAAGTCCTGCGACTATGAGTATAGAAGCCCATTTCATATCGGTGTAAGTATATTAAACTCTGACTGTCACGGTGGTAAAGATAGCAAGAAAAAACAAAAAAGCACCCACATTTCTGTAAATGCCTAATTTTCAGCCCCCCCCCGCTGGTTAAAGATCTTGTTTTGGAAAAGGAAACAGGCACCTTAATAGAGGATAGATGCCTGCGATGTTGCAAACGTAATGTCACCATAATGACAAGTGAAAAGGAAAACAAAACTCGAAACATGCAACAGCAAGTAACACTGAAATGCCAGGCAATACCGTTCGATGAAGGACAATAATGTGATACGACCAAGTTGGATGTATCACCTTATTATTTAGATTAATATCGAACGCTGAGGGGAAAGAAATCCAGAACCTCGACTATATTGAGAAAGATTCTTCGTCCATGTCTGCGGAAGGCTAGGAAACACGAAGTACATTGCCACGGAAGGCACTGAAAAGACCGTTTGCGACATCCTGGCGAGGTCGCAGGAACTTGTAGCCGAATAATGAACCCGGGGAGGGAAAATTAACTCTTCCCGGTAACATATCCTCTATGATTCCATGCTAATTATATGTATCTTTGATACGAAAAAAAGCCCCACGGAGTACGCGGGGCATCAGGCTGGACAAAAGTCCAAAACTCTTCGGCATATAGCCTTATTACGGTAAGGTGTAAAACTTACAGAAACAAAATTAGCAAAAATATTTAATAAAACAATGGAAAAGTATCTAGGTATCGATTTAGGAACGAACTCCCTGGGATGGGCCATCGTCGAAAAGGATACTGGCGGAAAACAGTTGAAAGACTGTGGCGTCTTTGTCTTTCCTGCGGGCGTCAATGATATTGAGGGGCAGAATGAACCGACCTCCCAGGTTCGTTCGGAGTCACGGACATCCAGAAGAAGGGTCAACCGTCGAAGGCTGAGGAAAATCGCACTCCTGACCATATTGAGCAAAGAGCGTTTTTGTCCTTATCTCTCAGCTGAGGACCTGTCCCTGTGGCGTTACAAGAAGAAGGCCCCATTGTCACCGGAATTCCTAAGGTGGCTGTCGACGGATGACAAGACCGGTAAGAACCCATACTTCAGCCGTCATGAGTGTCTATCACGAAAGCTTGACCTGCAGCGGCAGGAAGATAGATACCTCCTGGGGAATGCACTATATCATATCTGCCAGAGGAGGGGCTTTCTGTCAAATAGGAAGAGCGAAGAATCCAATGAGGACGGAAAGGTCAAAGGGGCTATCTTTGACCTTTCAAAACAAATGGAAGAGGCAGGATGCCGCTATCTTGGCGAGTATTTTTACCGAATGTATGGAAAGGGGGAGCGCATTCGGAATCACTATACGGCAAGGAAAGAGCATTATGAGGTTGAATTCGATGAGATTTGCCGAATGCAGGGTCTTTCCGGGACATTGAAGATTGAGTTATGGCGCGCCATTTTTTGGCAGCGCCCGCTTAAGTCGCAGAAGGGTTCAGTCGGCCACTGTCCCTTTGAGAAAAGGAAGCCGAGATGTCCCATCTCTCATCCTTATTTTGAAGAATTCCGAGCCCTGTCTCTTTTGAACAATATTAGAGTCTCATTTCAGGGCGGGGAGTGGAGACCTCTGAATGATGGTGAGAGGATGACGATTCTGTCCGATAAGAAGATATTCTGGCGCAAAACCGATTTCACTTTCAAGGAGATAGCCAGAAAACTGGCGGGAAAAACTCCCTTTGGAACAAAGGATGACAGGGAACAGTTCGTCTGGCGCTTCAATTATGATTCCGATTTCCCAGTCTCGGGAAGCCCTGTCACTGCAAACCTCATGGCGGCTGTCGGCGTTTCGTCGGTAAAGGAGTGGAAAGAGGCCTTAGGTTCACAATACCTCAAAGGAGAGGGCAAGTCTCTCGATGAGATCGTAAGCGATGTCTGGCATGCCCTTTTTTCTTTTGATGACACAGATAAACTGGCTGAATGGTTAGGCGAAAACCTGCAACTGACCAAAGAAGCATCTGCCTCGTTGGCGAAAAGCAAGATGCAGCAGAGTTATGCTTCGTTGAGCCTGAATGCGATAAAAAAGATTCTTCCATTTTTGTGGCAAGGCTTTCGTTACGACGAGGCTGTTATGCTTGCCGGCGTCAAAGCATCGCTCCCCGCCTCAATAAGAAATAATAAAGATAGATTACGTGATATCGAGGAAAACGCCTTGATTGTGATGAGGGATAACAAGTTGGATTGCTTGGACGGGAAAAAGCAAGGCCCGATGGCTGGTTATATTGCTGTTCGGGATCATCTCAAGAATATTCCGGGGTTCAATCAAGACCGTCTTTACCATCATTCAATGGTTGAGTCTTTTAGAGCAGCCGTTCCTGACGAGGAAGGCCGTATCAGGCTCGGGCCACCTCGGACACCATCATTTAAAAACCCCGTCGTTAGTCGTTCCTTATTCTGTCTCCGCAAAGTGGTTAATACGTTGCTGGATGAAGGCGTCATCGACCCTTCGACCAGAATCAACATTGAGTTTGCCCGTGATCTAAATGATCGGAACAAACGAATTGCCATCCGCCGTTATCAGTCTGCTCGGATGAAGGAACGTCAGGAATATGCGGAACGTCTCCGGGAAACATTGAGCAGGGATGCCACTGAAAGGGAAATCCTGAAGTATCAGCTATGGGAAGAGCAGGGTCATCAGTGCCTGTATACTGGCGATCAGATTGGCCTGGCGGACTTCCTTGGAAACTCACCCAAATATGACATCGAACACACCATCCCCGTTTCACGCGGGGGCGACAGCTCGCAGATGAATTTGACGCTTTGCCGCCTAGATTTTAACCGCAATGTCAAGGGGCCGAAGCTCCCATCCGAATTGACTAACCACCAAGATATTCTTTTACGTATCTCTGAATGGAAGGATATTGCCGAATCCTTGAAGAAACGTCTTTACGGCATCAAGGCCGGCATCAAGGCCGCTAGCGCAAAAGATGCGAAAGATCAGCTGATACAGAGGAGGCTTGCTCTGGAGTCGGAACTGGCATACTGGAGAGGTAAGATTGACCGTTTCACGATGACGGAAGTGCCGAAGGACTTTGCGCTGAGACAGGGCGTCGATATTGGGGTTATCGGCAAGTATGGGCTGCAGTATTTGAAAACGGTTTTTGCGAATTCGTTTGTCGTCAAAGGAGCGACGACGGCTGATTACAGGAAATACTGGGGTATCCAGGACGCCTATGAAAAAAAGTCCAGGGATAATCATGCTCATCATTGTATGGATGCCATCACCATCGCCAGTATCGGTAAAGAAGAATATGACGAATGGAAGCACTTGCGGGAGAAAGAAGACCTGAGTGAACAGGGGAAAGGAACCAAGCCGCGTATTACCAAACCATGGAAGTCATTTACGGAAGATGTCATTTCCATTCCCGAGCATCTTCTGGTCGTCCATCACACACCGGATAATGTGGATGCTCCAGCTATAAGAAAGATCCGCAAGCGTGGCAAGGTCTGCAGAACGAGTACTGGCAAGGTAATGTACGCAAAGGGAGACGTGGCTAGGGGTAGTATCAGCAAGGCGACTTTCTATGGACAGATAGACACAGGGGAGCAGAAACGCTTCGTCGTCCGTAAAGACCTGTCAAGCTTGGGAGAGAAAGAAGTGGCGCAAATCGTCGACTCTGCTGTCCGAGAGAAAGTTCAAGATGCTATTCTCGAAAAAGGGAGTCTCGCCAAAGCTGTAGCTGATACGATCTGGATGAACAAAGATAAGGGTGTGCCCATCAAAAAGGTTCGGGTTTTTGTACCTTCAGCTTTATCTCCCGTGCCTCTCAAGCGACATCGGATATTGTCAAAACATGAGTATAAGCAATATTACTACTCCGTCAACGAAGAAAACTACTGCATGGGGATCTATCGTGGGCCAAGGAATACATTCAAACTTGTCAGCATGAAAGACGCTGCAGCGTTCTTTAATAGGAAGACAAAGAACAAGACACTAGTCCCCGAGTTTGATGAGAATGGCAATCGACTGAGATGTCTCCTGAAAATTGGGACTATGGTTTTGTTCTATGAAAAAACGCCTGACGAACTCTTTGACTTGGCTCAAAGTGATCTTGTGAAACGCTTATACAAGGTAACCGGACTGTCAAAGATGACCGTTCAAGGTAGATACCATTATGGAACGATAGCCCTACGTTACCATCAGGAGGCCAGGATGGCAAAAGAGCTAAGCTGTAAAAATGGTGTATGGAAACAAGGAGAGGCCATTCGCCCCATCATTGGGCTTAACCATAACCAGTGCTTCCTACTTGTGGAAGGGACGGATTTTAAATTGACACCTACCGGAAAAGTGTATTTTTGCGGCAAGACTGATGATTAAAAGGACTCTTTTTTTAGTCAACCCTTGTGATTGCACGTTGTGCAACTCTCAGTTCATTCTTGTTAATAAAGAATCTGGGGAGGAGCGCTCTGTACCGATTGAGGACGTGGGATATGTAATCGTCGAGAACAGCAGGGTATCCATGTCTGTCCCATTGATGAACGCTTTAGTCAAGAATAATGCTGTGGTGGCGTTCTGCGATGAGAAACACATGCCCTCTTCCTTATTATTAAGTATGGCTTCCAATCATGTTCAAAGTGAAGTGTTTCGCTATCAACTCGAAGCAGGACTTCCTTTAAAAAAGAATCTCTGGAAGCAGATCGTTGAAGCTAAAATACGGAATCAAGCTGCTTTATTGACTTCATTGGGATTGGACGGGGATGCATTGAAACCTTACTGGCTCAACGTAAAAAGTGGTGACATCGATAATCGTGAGGGGACTGCGGCCAACCGTTATTGGGATATCCTCTTTGGAAAAGAATTCATACGGACTCGCTTTGGGGAAGATTACAATCCTCTTTTAAATTATGGATACTCAATCCTTCGAGCAGCGACATGTCGGGCCATTATTGGATCAGGGCTACTACCTTTTGTGGGGCTCTTCCACAAGAATCGGTATAACGCGTTTCCACTCGCTGACGACTTGATGGAACCTTTCCGGCCATATGTTGATAGGATTGTCGTTGAGTGTATAAAAGATGGCTTTCCCAATCTGCAACGCGAGACGAAGCAGCGTTTGCTGGGAAGTATGACGGTCGATTGCAAATTTGATAATATGAAAAGGCCCCTGAGCATAGGATTATCCTTGACGACGGGCTCTTTGGTACGGTGTTTAAAAGGAGAGATAAAACAGTTATCGCTTCCTGGAAACTGAAATGTTTTTACGGATTAATGCATATCGGGTTATGTGGCTGTTTGTTTTCTTTGATTTGCCAACAATGACAAAGAAAGAGAGAAAAGACGCCACATATTTTAGGAAAATGTTGGAGAAAGATGGTTTTGTGATGATGCAGTTCTCCGTTTATGTGAGACACTGTCCATCGAAGGAGAATTTGGAGGTGCATGTCAACAGAGTAGAATCATTCATCCCTGTTTCCGGACAGGTCAGTATTTTGGCTGTAACGGACAAACAGTACGGGAACATTCGCAACTTCATTGGGAAAAAAGCTTCCTCGCCCTTTAAAGGGCCGGTTCAGTTAGAACTTTTTTAGTTTTTTTATCTTTGTTCTTTGAAATATCGGACGCCAAATCACTTTTTTGTTAGAAGAATAGCAAAAAATCGCTGTTAATCAGCACGTTAATGCAACAAGATTGCGGTTTGGTGTAAAATTGCTAGAAGGAACAACGGCGCCAAGCACCTGATGCCCGTCTTCAAATTGCGGTTTGGTGTAAAATTGCTAGAAGGAACAACTTACCCGCATTTTTCAATAAGACATTCCCGATTGCGGTTTGGTGTAAAATTGCTAGAAGGAACAACGAGGAAGGGAAAAAGATTGCAGAAGATAGTATTGCGGTTTGGTGTAAAATTGCTAGAAGGAACAACACAGACCTATCTACATACCATCACGGTTTCATTGCGGTTTGGTGTAAAATTGCTAGAAGG
>JAEEGL016525774.1_pt1 | contig 13105 bp, 14 predicted proteins | sample 9134231 | NCBI WGS metagenome assembly JAEEGL01 (sample SAMN16246548, study PRJNA631951) | gut metagenome | biome: gut microbiome; feature: rumen; material: fiber-attached | host: Bos | place: Iran: Karaj | collected 2018-10 | reverse complement strand
TTATGCGTGCAAAAGTACAAAAAAAATGTCAAAAAAGAGCAAATACGTTAAATAATTATGAACTATGAACTACGAACTATGAACTTTTTCGTAACTTTGCAAGGCAAAATGTGAATAAAACAATAGTATGATGAAAAAGATACTCTTCTTCGCCATTGTCGCATTCTTGATGCTCAATGGCCAAAGCTCTAAGGTTTCGGCACAGACGCTGAAGCAGAAAGTAAACGTCAGCGAGGTGAAGGCTGTTGCCACGACAAAGGCAGAGAACTATGCAGAAATCACCTTCGACACCCTTCGCTACGACTTCGGCAAGTTCTCGAAAAACGAGCCCGTGGTGCGTTGCACGTTCCCCTTCAAGAACACCGGCACGGCGCCCCTCATCATCCATCAGGCCTTTGCCAGCTGCGGCTGCACAGTCCCCACCTACACGAAGGAACCCATCAAACCAGGCGAGAAGGGCGCTATCGACGTGACCTACGACGGCACAGACAAGTTCCCAGGCCACTTCCAGAAGACCATCACGATTCGCTCTAATGCCGTCAACGAAGTGGTTCGCCTCACCATCGAAGGCAATATGGAATAATGGAAGCCACGCGCATTCACCCCTCTTTTGAAAGAACCGAGGGAAACCCTTCCCTCCTCCTTTGGAGGGATCGGGAGAGGCTTGTTCTTTGGAGGGACCGTTTGAGGCTTGTCCTCCTCTTCCTCTTCTTTACCTTATTTATTAACGCGCGAGAGGAGTGGAACCCTTTGGCGCAGGAAGAAGCCGTCGTGACGAGCGGCAAGGCGCGCTTCACCATCCTCACCCCAAGACTCATCCGCATTCAGTACAGCGGCTCGAGCCTCTTCGAGGACAGAGCCACGTTTGCTGTCGTCAATCGTCGGCTTCCCGTCCCTGCCTTCACATGTACAGAAGAGGACGGCTACCTCACCATTCGCACAGGCTATCTGACCCTGCGCTACAAGGTCGGCTCGCGCATACAAAAGCAGCACAAGAACAGCAGCATACTGGGCATCACCTTCGAGATGAACGGACGCCAAATCCTTTGGTATCCGGGCAAGGACGACGCCCTCAATCTGCTTGGCACCCAGCGAACCCTCGACGGCGACATCGGCGACACACACCGCGTTTCACTCGAAAAGGGTTTGCTCTCGCGCGACGGTTGGGCCATCCTCGACGAGTCGCCCAGCACGCAGCGAGGCGACGGCAGCCGCTCCTTCCCGTTTGACAAAGAAGTGGACGGCATTCCATGGGTCGGCACGCCTCTCGATGCCAACGCCATCGACTGGTACTTCTTCGGCTATGGGCACGAGTACAAGGACGCCCTGGGCGACTATGTCCGCATAGCCGGCCGACAGCCCCTCCCGCCAAAGTACATGTTCGGTTACTGGTACAGTAAGTATCAGGCTTATTCGCAGAACGACATCAAGCAGTTGATTAGTGACATGGAGGATAACGACATTCCGCATGACGTCCTCATGATTGACTGCGACTGGCATCAGAACTCCTGGACGGGATGGACATGGAACAAAACGCTCTTTCCCAGCCCCGCCACTCTCCTCAACTGGATGCATACCCACAACACAAAGACTGCCCTCAACCTTCATCCTGCCGACGGCATCGGTTCCAGCGACGAGAACTTCGCCAAGATTCGAAACGAAATGGGGCTCGACGCAAGCGTCACGACCATCCCCTGGCAGCTCGAGGACTCCACGTTCTATCGCTCATTCTTCAAGAACCTGATGCGTGTCAGGGAACGGCAGGGCGTCGACTTTTGGTGGCTCGACTGGCAGCAAGACCTCACCAGCAGCTACATCGCAGGACTCGGGCAGACATTTTGGCTCAACCACGTCTTCTACAACGACATGCGACTCAACCGAACCGACCGGCGCCCCGTCATCTTCCATCGCTGGGGCGGAATGGGAAGCCACCGCTACCCTATCGGTTTCTCGGGCGACACCTTCGCCACCTACGGCACTTTGCAGTATGAGAGCTACGTCACAGCCACGGCCGCCAACGTCTGCTTCGGCTATTGGGGACACGACGGTGGCGGCTATCTCCAGCCAAACAATGTCCGTACCGACCCGGAACTCGTGTTGAGATGGATGCAGTTCTGTGTCTTCCAACCCATCTTCCGCACGCATGGCTCCAGCCAAAGCGGTTGCGAGCGTCGCATCTGGAAGTTCTCGAACCTCGACCTCCAAAGGGAAGCCTTCAAGCTGCGCTACACCCTCGTACCTTATATATATAGTGCGGCTCGGCAGGCCTACGACACGGGCGTCTCAATTTGCCGTCCGCTCTACTACGAATGGCCCGAAGAGAACAAAGCCTATACGGTCGAGGACGAGTACCTCTTTGGCGACGACATCCTCGTTTCGCCCATCTCTACCCCATCATGTAGCGATGGCACAAGCGAGCGCAAGACTTGGCTGCCACAAGGTCTTTGGTTTGATGTCTGCCACAACAGGATATGCGCCGGAGGCCGGACCATCACGGACCAATACGGACTGGACGAGATTCCCTACTTCATCCGCCTTGGCAGCATCATTCCCTGCAATCCTCCTCTTTCGCATCTGAAGGCCGAACCGTCTTCCCTCGTGCTATGGGTTATCCCTGGTGCCGACGGAAAAGGCAAGCTTTATGAGGACCAAGGCGATAGCGAAGCCTACAAGGATGGTGAGTTCGCCACTACCCTCTTCACGCAAACACGCTCCGCAGAAGGCACGATGCTCACCATCAATGCCCGTGAGGGCAGCTACGAAGGGATGCTTCAGGAGCGCGCCTGGCAGGCGGTATTCTTCTCAATTGAAGAGCCAAGCAATATTTACATCAATGGAGAGGAAACAAGCGACTGGACCTACGATGCGCCGTTGCGTCGCCTGACCGTCAACGTCCCCACTCGTCCCTGCTCCGATGCCATCATTATCAACGTCAAAGAGAAAGAAACGGGCATCGAAGTAATTGATAATGGAGAATTGAAAATTGACAATGATATCTATGACCTCAGCGGCAAGAATTTATCAAATCAAAAGTTGCCTCAGGGTATTTACATTCAAAGCGGTAAGAAAATCCTTAATCCCTACAAGCCATGAAACGCCTCTTGCTTATCCTGTTTGTTCAATGGTCAATGTTCAACGGTCAATGTCTAATGGCTCAAGACCGTTACTGGGCAATCGGGACTGCTGTGCCCGGAGGCATTCAGGAACTGACGCCGTTCCCAAACAAACAGTTCAAATATACCGGACGTCTCATCGAGGGAGGCACGCTTCGCTTCTGCAATAAGGAAAGTACGTCAGCTAGCCTTGTGCGCTTCCTCAAACCTACATACGAGGATGCTTACGCCGTTACAAATCCTACGCCCTTCACGCTTGCCACAGCCCGCGACTCTTTGGCAAGCTTTTGGACTGTACCTCTGACGGAAGACATCTATCGCATCACCATCGACCTCAACGCAAAGACCTTGACAGGAGAGTTGTTCCGTCCTTGGAACGAACTCTTCATCGTTGGCGGCGCAACCGAATGTGGATGGGTGACTTATACCTTCCTGCCTTTTACTCGCGACGAGGACGAAGTTTGCGCATGGGACTGGACAGGAGAACTCAAGGAGCGCCAGGAGTTTGGCGAACCTCGCCGCTTCAAGTTCGAAGGGCAGAACGCATGGGAGCCCAAGGTGCTGCATCCATTCTCGCAAGACGAAGACATCCTCGGCAGCACCCAACTGCTTACCGGAGGCACCGCCGACAACAAATGGAGCATTCGCCAAGAAGGCTATTACCACATCCGCGTCGACGTCTTCCGCGAAACAGTCCAAGCCGAATACCTCGGCCCCACTCTCCCCGGCGAAACCCCATCTGGCCTTGAAGATAAAGATATTGTAAATCTTAAATCGTCAAATGATAAATGCTTCGACCTAAGTGGTCGCCTTGTAAATCGTAAATCGTCAAATGGCAAATTACCTCGGGGCATCTATATCATAGACGGAAAGAAGGTGGTACCTTAACTCTAATATAGAATCTGCCTGGCCTAAAACCATTCATAATTATAGTTACATGTAGGTACAACAAAAGAACAACAGCAGCTTCATGCTTCACTTGAAGTAATAGCTGCTGTTGCTACGAACTATTTGTAGTTCGTCGTTTTTTTACAGTTAAAATAGCAAAAAATATTGCCCTATCACAGGGAAGCAGAAATAATAACTATTTATTATTTGAGACCGAGGAGGAAACCGATAGTGAAGTTCGCATCCCAATCAAAAACCACCTGCTTGACACCTGTAGCATCGAGGATAGCTTTATAAATGTTCAGTCCAGCTTTCATCTTGTCGCCTTCTTCCTTTGCGAGGTCGTCATAGTCGGAAAGATTAGTGCTCAGCACAGTGAAGCGCTCGTCACCTTTTTTCAGCATCTTGGCCATCTTGAAAGGAACGCCACCAATCAAGAACAGGGTTTCTTTGTTGCTTGCAGGGATACCAGAAACCTTTGCTTTAGCATCGTCATAGGCAGTTTGGTCGTCAATATTTTTTTGAAGATACTTCGCTCCGTATGTTTCCGCAGCAACTATTTTATTGCCACTAATATAAGAGACCTTAGTGTTGCCGGAACCAAGATCGACCACAAACGCTTTTCCCTCGTAACCCTTCGGAAGTGTGCAGTCGAAAGCATACTTTGCTTCCTGTTCTGGAGTAACTGTATTAACAAAGTATCCTATTTTCTTCAGTGCTTTGGTAATAGTCTCAATGATTGGTTCTTTAGCAGCGCCTGAACTAACCACGAAGTGAACGTCTTTTCCAGCCACTCCAAAATCGAGAATTGACTTGATGTAGTCCTGTAATTTTGACTTGACAGTATTAACGTCTGTCATGTTCTCAGAAATAAGACTGGAACCAAATTCCTTTTTCAGTGACTTCCAGTTTTTGTTCTTATCCACTTCAATGATAAACAGGTTGAAGCCCGAAGCTCCTAGTTCCACAACAGCTTTCATTGTGCCATTCACCGGTTCTGCTGGCGTATAATTGAACGCCGGTAATTCAGTGGTTGCCTCCTCCGTCGTAGCTTCTGAAGTCTGAACATCGCCTGCCTTCTTGGAATTACAACTGCTAAATGCGAAAACAAGCGCTGCACATACGAACACTGCTAACAAATTCTTTTTCATAACTTCTTAAATTTAAAGGTTAAACATTTGTTGATATACTTAGTATTAAATTTTTACATGCTGGTTAACAAATTCTTCCACCATCTTCGCATCATCGCCAGAGTACTGGTTAGGGTTATAGAAAGTAATGCCTAGATTTAAATTGGTCAACTTATCATTGATACTCTTTATTGCAGGATCTGCCTGCAGATTGTTTTGAGCGAGGAAGAATGTCTTGACAGAAGAGTACGTCGAGTAGATTTCTTCTAACAAAGCATCTACATTATTCTGTTGATTGACATGCCTATCAGAGGACACTGCCACGTTAACCTGTTTATCTGCAGGCGTGTAGTTCCTCTCCGACTTAACTACTTCGTACTTGCCGTGACCTTTGTCAGCTAAAGCATAGTAGTCAATCTTGTCTGCCGACTTCATAATGACAGCTATCACTTTTATTTTATAATTCCTTTCTTCAGCAACAGATTCTGCCTGAGGTGGAGCATCTGCACTACCTTTATTGCTATTCATAAAAAAGAAACCAACTACTACTATAATAGCTGCCAGACAACAACTCAAAATAATGTACTTTAGTTTGTTTCCCGCATTGCTACTAATAGACTCAGAGCTATATGAACTGCCATATTTCTGCTGTCTTCCGTTGTTGAGCGTTTGATGAGTCTTACTGGTGGTGTTTTTCTGCTTGTTGTTTGCAATATAGGTTTTATTACTGTCTGTTGTTGTCAGAACTGTTTCATCGTTATCATCGGGAAATGAATCAACACAGACTACAACATCTTTTTCAGGTTCTTTCTTTTCGGGAACTTTCTTTTCAATTATTTTTTTTGGGGGGTCTTTCTTTTCAGGTTCCTCCCCCTTCAAGAAATACCGGATGGCATTCACTGATTGCGGACGCTGTTTCCTGTTGGTCTTCATCATCCACATAATCAGTTCGCACATCTGTTTGCTAACTGTTGATGGAAAGTGGAATGCATCCTCTCCTTCATCTGAAATATCTGTAGTCTTGGGCGGCGCTTCACCCGTCAGTACATTATAGAGCGTTGCTCCCAAAGCATATATGTCTGTATAAGGACCGAATTTATCTATAGCTTGCTCCTGCTGTTCTGGAGGTGCGTACCCTGGAGAATAGCAGACGGCACTCTTAGAATAGATGCCTCCGTCCTTCTGCTGCTTGCTTGCACCAAAGTCGATGACTCTCAGCCTTCCTGTTTTGTCAACCATGAGATTGGCAGGTTTTAGGTCAAGGTGAAACATATTCTGCGCATGAACTACTTCAAGGGCTTGCATCGTTTGCTCAAGATAGTTGCGGACATCCTTCTCGGGAAGAGGTCCCCTCTTCACCATATCACGAAGTGACTCTCCGTCGATATAGTCCATGACATAATAGGATGTGTCGTTTTCGTCGAAGAGGTCACTTACTGCAACAATATGGTCACTGTGCAATTTGCGCAAACGTCGGGCTTCCTTGCAGAACTTCTCCTTTTGCTCTTGAAATACGGGAAGATTTGAAACGTTGGCTACGCTCACAGCTGTTGTTTCCGAGTCGCGAAGTGCCACGTCTCTCATAAAAAATTCTTTGATGGCTACGGGTTCGTCGAATGCCACATTGGTTGCCAGATAGGTGTTGCCAAAGCCACCGGAAGAAATATATCGGTCAATGCGGTACTTACCTTTTTGCAGCATTTTCCCAACGGGAAGCATGGTATTGTCGTCTGTCACTTTTGGTGTACTCATATCTTATTCGTGTTATGTTGCGTTAGACATTATAACTCCTTCCTTTATGGATTATCTGTTTTTTCTCTCTTAACATCATCTTTATTATCAGATTCTCCGCTCTGAATATTTGACCTCTTCATATCTTCTTTCATATCTTCATTCATATCTTTTTCTGCATTATTAACCACAACTTTTCTTGCGTTAGTTCGCTGTCTGACAGGAGAAGATGCTTTGACAGAGGTGCGTTTAGGTTTAGACTCTTGTTCTTCTTGTGCTGGTTCTTGTCCTTTTTCTGGAACAGGAACAAAATTGTCTTCTTGAACATCCTTATTAATGACCAAGGTGTCCTCCTTAGGAGTATCATCTCCCTTAGGCGGATTAATCATCATGGCATAAACAATGATAGCAGCTGCAACGACAATTGAACCAAGCAGAAATGTCAACCATTTCGACGATAATGAGTTTCTCTTAGTTCCAGACTTCGGTGCGTGACTACTTGGCGATGTCACTTGATTATTTGACTGAACGGTATAGTTGCTTTCCTTCGATGCAGATTCTGCGGTGTTACTATTAATTATTCTAATGCTATCCTCCTTCGAACGGACTGTGGACACAGGGTGGATATTGATGGCGTTGAATTTGACAGTCTGCTCATCGTTTGGCAGCGTAGCATCACCTTCTTCAGCCTTCACTTCACGAATGTGCACCATATAGGCAGAATGGTTATCGTCACTGATTTCCGTCATCTCTATTAAACGCTGACGTTTATAGTCATCCTCAGTGTTGGATGCAAGCAGGTTGACAAGTTCCTCATCATCCACAGATTCAAGTACACCATCTGAGCAGATAAAAAAATAGTCACCTGGCAGAATGTCCGTGATGTGTACTATGTCTGCTTTTTGGCGGTTTTCTTTTCCGGGAATCATGGCGCGGCTGATTTGATTCTTCCTTGGATGCGTTTTCATCTCGTCATAGGAAATCTCTCCAGATTGATATAGTTCGAATACCAATGAGTGGTCACGCGATTGGTAAAGGATGGAACGTAAGGATGGGCGTATATGATATATACGGCTATCGCCAATGTGGGCGGCGGAGCATCCTCCTTTATGGAAATAAAGCATTGTCATTGTCGTTCCCGCCTTACGGAATTCACCATTGTCTTTTTCGTCCAACTGCTTATAGGCATATTCTAAGGCTTCGCCGATGTCACTGTCTGTCAGAATGTCCGCATGGTTGACATACTTCTGAAAATATGTTGCCAGTCCTTGACATATGGCATTACTGGCGACTTCACCCCGTTCATGACCACCCATACCATCGCACAACACAAAAAGGCGGTCGTCTGCTGTTGCCTTTCCTAGGAAGGGATAAATCGAGTCTTCTTGATTGGGTCGTTGACCCAATTCATTAATAGCCTGTGGTTGATATAGTTTGATTATCATTGTCTTTTATTCTTCAATGTTTGTTAGTTGAATAAACTTCATTAACTTTGGCCATCAGTCTTCAATATACTCAACTATTGTTTTTCCCATTTTGATTTGAGCACCATTGATCAACAATACCTCGTCATTCTCTACAAGTTCCATTCCATTGACATAGGTGACATGCTTGTTCTGAAAGTTGCTGATAAGAGCCTTCATACTTCCGTTTGCTACTTTTGTCATTTTAATGAGGGCATGCTGGCGGCTCATAAACATATCAGTCGTGACAATCTGTATATTAGCTTCAGATGAGTTGGCTTTCCTGCCGACGACATTGCTTCCCATGCGAAGAGTGTAGTATTGGTCTCCCACTTTCAGCTTGCCATGTTTGATGGTTTTTGGGGCAGCCAATATAGTTTCTCCATTATCACGAAAGCCAGCACGAGACGTATGTCCCGGCTGACTTCCATATACAGTTTCTGATTCGTCTTGTTGCGAATCCTGAAATATTATTCGTAACTGGTGATTACAATTCGGACAGTGTATGACCCTATAGGCCTCATTGTTTCGTCGAGGTACCTCAAGGGTAACACCACACGAACTACATTTCACGAGTTCCTTGTTCATGCACTACTCTGTTTTAGACATCATATGTATCGACGGAAGGATCAATATCGTCCGTGCCATGCGATGAGGCATAGTAAAGCGTGCCGTCGGTATTCAAGACATCTCCTGAGTTCATATCCATAATCTCGCCGTCATCCATAACTGAGTCGTCATTCTTGTCAACCCATCCAATGTCTCGATAGTCTTCGTCTACATAGTCTCTTACAATAGCTTGATGTCCGTCAACATCATATTGGTGCTCTAAGTAGAGATCTCCATCTGAATCGACATCTATATTGGTGTCAAGGTGAGTTACAATATGTACATCTTCTTCACCGCCGCCTTCAGCGTTCTCATTATTCTCATGGATATGATACTGGTTGACGGTGATGTTCACGTTCTGTGGTTCTTGCGGCTCTTCGACATGTTGGGCTACGTGGTGTGCAGTGTTTGCATGTTCGACACCAAACTCAGGACGTGCGCTCTCCACAAATGCATCCTTTTCCTGATCGCTCATAGCATCCCACTCCTCTTGAGTATAAGTGCTATAGACACCACCATTCCAATGGAACACACCACCAGGGCCGACTTCAGCACGTGCTTCAGCAAATGCTTGGGAGAATGAATTGCCAGAAGTGGTGTGGGCTACATTGATGTCAGTATCATCATTAATGGCAGCGGAGGGCTCTTCTGTCGATGGGGTATCTTCAGTCGGCTGTTCAGGTGTTTCAGGTGCATCATTGCTATCTGCAGCCATAGCCGAACTTGCATATATGGCACCTGCACCGATAAGGATGCCTGTTGCGGCTCCTAAACTAACCATTTTCCAAGACTCGCCTTTCTTGCTTTCCTTCTCGTTTACTACTTGAGGATTCTCCTCATTCTCATTTTGCATACCAGTGTAGATGGTTTCGTCATTTGGTTTCATAAATACTCTTTTTTAATGTTAATAATGTTGTTTCACGGTGCAAAGATACAACATTACACACCCTCTTGTCAAGTATTTTTAACGTTTTACAACGAAAAGGCATGTTTATGTTATGAAATGTTAGATTTTGCCTATTTAATGAATTTTGTCTTGCAATAAGGGCATGTGTCATATAGTTTCAATTGATCCCAAGGTTGGGCAAGGAAACGGCCGCAGTTAGGACAAGAGTAGTTACGCTTGTATTGATTGGTCAATTCCTTTCGTTTCTTGGGAAGTCCAGAAGCATCTCTCATAGACTTAATAAAGAAACCCACCGACAGCACGATGGCTGTTCCATATAATAATATATATAGGAAACCGGCATTTTCTCTGCCCATGATGATACCCATAGCAATGGCACCCATTGATAGAATACCCAAACCGGACCTCAAAGCATTAAATCGTCGCTCTTTGTTAGTCAACAGGTCGTTTTCCCGATCGAAGTCTTCCCATATCTTCTGTAGATGACGGATGTCGGCCACCTTTGGTTTCATCTCGTTAACAATCGCCCATTCCAAAAGGAAATGGTCGGCCCCCAATTCAATAGTGTCCTTCTCTGTCACCCGTTTACTCTCTACTGGCACACCATTCACGTAGGTCACATTTTGTGCTTTCATGTTTTTCAACTGAAATGAGCCATCGTCGTTTAATGTCATGCTGCAATGATGCCCACGGCTCACCGATTTTGGAACGCTACCGTCGGCTCCAAAGGTTCTTGTCAGCTTCCCCTCCGTCAGCCGCAGTTTGGAGGTTTCAGCGTCACGTCCTATAATTATTTCCATAATTATTTCTATTTTTTGTTAATTAATACCAGCTCTTTTACTTTTTTCAATGCTTCCTTCGAAACAGAAAGCTGAAGAGCGAATGTCCGATAATCAGATAACACGAGTTTCTGTTTGGGGACATTTATGAGATATATGTGTTGCATGTTTATAATAAATTTCTTACCAATTCGCATAAACGAAGAAGCACCCTTTCCAAAATGTGCTGCCAAGAATTGCTCCATTTTACCGAGGTTCATATTCACGACACCTCTCAATTTGTTAGCAGTAATAATATAAGTCAAGTTTCCATCGGCTTCAAAGTAGACGATATCATCAATCCCTATTCGCAATAGCTGATCGCGGGAGTTGAAAAAGATTAATTTAGGAATCATACTTTATTTGCTATACAAATCTATTCAGATGCTTGATATTTGTTGTCAAAGACACTGAAGAATAATTTATAGTATATACTATTTTCAATCCAGATAAAACTAATAGGGAGGATTAGGCTATAACCCACTCTAATCTTTTGCTCTTGCGACCTCCTGCAAGAATATTGGTTTCGGCGTTTTCGAAGACTACATATATATAAAAAAGCGTGAGATCCGTACTTGCTACTTATCTCACAATCCAGGCCTTCGAACTTGCCCCTTCAGTAAAGATAAGCAACTTCGAAGCCCACGCCGATATGAATAACACAATACCCCTAACAGATTGATAGACAGATGAGGAAACCATTATCCATCAAGAAAGGGGATGCGTATAAACACATCCCGGGTCATCTACCATTGCTGCCACTGCTACTGAAGTTTCCAAGTGTTCGAAGTTTGGATTGTAGCGATGAGCGCTATAGTAAACGCCTTTCTACATAAAGTAGTGACTCTCATACCCACCCAGCCGCTTTGCTTGGCTCAGAAAGTTGATTGCTCCAGCCATTCTCCGCTCGGCGCGGGCTGTTTTGGCATTTTAGCGTCTCAGAGCACGTCTGAAGTGACAAAAACGCACAAATCTTCAAGAGTCTGCTGCAAATATAGTGTTTTTTAATATATATATGCAAATATTTCCTAAAAAAAATATTGTTTTAACGTAAATTTGCATAAATTACTTTAAAAAGAAACACAAATAAATGGCTTAAACAACATGATACGTGAGTTAGATATAGATTTTTCAGGATGTTGAGGGTGAAATGAGTCTGCGATATTATAGTTTTACCAAAGGTACTTTTCCACGTAGCCGTCGAAGACGGGTTCCTGCTGCCAGCCGGCGGCGAGGAGGGTCTGGCGGATGAGCTGTTCTATGTCGGGGGTGACGGGGCGGCGGCCGTTGTGGTATTCGTAGTAGAGTTTCCTGTTGGTTAGGTAGATGAGGCGGTTCTTGATGGTGCGCTCCAGGTGGTGCGGCATATCGTAGTACATACGCTTGAGGCCGAGGGGCAAACGGACAGGCTGGTCAGGACAATACTGCGGACAGTTTTCGCGCTGCGTTTTAGGATTCCTGAGGTTGACGTCGGTGACAACTGGAAAAGCCTCTGGCACATAATCTTTCAGGATGCTGCGCAGGCAGCGCTCTCTGATGGGACAAACCTGACTTTGACAGATTGTGCCATTTGACGCCATTTCTCTGAATTTCTCTTCTCTTGCATTTACTGCATTTTCGGGGTGGTTTAACATAAGTTCTCTCGTTTATCGTTGTTTTCGTCACAAAGATACTAACCTTTTTTTGAACAAACAAATAATTTCATGAAAAATTTTCGGAAAGTGCCTACATACCTACATTTTATTTATAATATACTATTATACATTATGTTATACTATGTAGGTTGCCTACATATAATCAATCACACCTACATAAAACAAACTAATTATGCAGTAAATCAACACCTACTACATGCTATTCTAATGAAACACAATCAGAATCGTTTAATGTTTCCAATGCGAAACAAAAAGTTACGCATTGGTAACAAATTGTTTCACGAAGGAAACAAAGCATAATGACGTGTCGTGTGATGTTAAACCACGGTTCGGACGCGACCAAGGAAGACGACTCGCAGGGTTTATTGGCTCAAGGAAAGGTAAAATGAGAGAACATTTTTTGCAGTTTTCAACCCTGCTTTCCTGCATATCTGAAAGTTTTTCAAAAAAAACTTGGAGCGAATGAGAATAAATGCTAACTTTGCGGTGTCTAATGTATATAACCAGTAAACTATAACCTATAAAAGTTACAAATTATGAAAAAGTACATTGCTGAATTAATCGGTACATTCGTACTGACGTTCCTCGGTTGCGGTGCAGCCGTGAGTCTTGGTTGTGGAACTCCTGAAGGTGGCATCGCTGCTGTTGTCGGCACCGCCATTGCCTTCGGTCTCTCCGTAGTTGCCATGGCCTACACCATTGGCGGCATTTCTGGTTGCCACATCAATCCTGCCATCACGCTGGGTTGCCTCGTGACGGGTCGCATCAGCGTGAAGGACTGCTTCGGCTAC
>JAEEGL013865257.1_pt1 | contig 13105 bp, 9 predicted proteins | sample 9134231 | NCBI WGS metagenome assembly JAEEGL01 (sample SAMN16246548, study PRJNA631951) | gut metagenome | biome: gut microbiome; feature: rumen; material: fiber-attached | host: Bos | place: Iran: Karaj | collected 2018-10 | reverse complement strand
TTTTTGGTATTCTGCTCGCTTATTCGTACCTTTGCATCCGATATGCGACTGATACAATTTCTCAAGGATTGGACATTGCCCGTTGCGATGGGGTTGGGAGCAATGTTCTACCTCATCTTTGCCTTCGTACCGCAGTTGGATGGGGCAGCGCAGTTTTTTGCCCCCGTCATGGAGGCGATACTGCCGTTGTTTATGTTCCTAGTGCTGTTTGTCACGTTCTGCAAGGTGGACTTCCACAAGATGCGCCCCGTGTGGTGGCATCTGTGGGTGAGCATCTTCAACCTGCTGTTCGTGGCCATCGTGATGGTGCTGATACTGGTAGGACCTGCGGCGGCAGCAGATTCTTGCGGCCCTTCGGTAGCAAGCGACCAAAGGTCGAGCGCTTCACTCTTCACTTTTCTCTCTTCACTTATACTGCTTGAGGCCCTTCTGATGTGCATCATTTCGCCCTGTGCCACAGCGGCGGCAGTGGTGACGCAGAAACTGGGCGGCTCGCTGGAGGAGACAACCACCTTCACGTTCCTGTCGAATTTCATGACGGTGCTACTGGTTCCCTTGTGTTTCCCGATGATTGAGAAGTCGGCTGATATCACCTTCATGGCAGCCTTCGTGAAGATACTCTATCAAGTGATGGTGCTGCTGGTGGTGCCTATGGGACTGGCATACATAGTGAAGCACTATATGCACCGTCTGCACAGGAAGATTGTGGCGGTGCGCGACCTGTCGTTCTATCTCTGGGGATGTTCGCTGATGATTGTCACAGGCACCACGGTGAAGAACATTGTGCATGCCGAAGCCTCGCTGTGGCTGCTCATGGCCATCGCCCTTCTAGGACTGGTGCTCTGCGTGGTGCAGTTTGCCGTAGGCCGCTTCATAGGTCATTATTTCGGCCGTACGCAGGAGGCCGGTCAAGCCCTTGGACAGAAGAACACGGCCTTTGCCATCTGGCTGGGCGTGACCTACCTGAACCCGCTGTCGTCAGTGGGGCCTGGCTGCTATATTCTCTGGCAGAATATCATCAACTCGATAGAGATTTGGCAGGAGCGAAAAAATAAATTGAACAAAAACGATTGAGTTTCGTAGAAATTATTTATCTTTGCAGTCAAAATAGTGGTTTGCGTGAAATGAGAAAACTGTTACCCACCATTCTCCTGACGTTGCTCGTGGCTATCATCGCCGCGTGTACGGAAGATTCCAAGGAGGTCAGAGACCTGCAGGCTGGTCAGAAAGACTCGCTGATCTTTGATGCAGGACTGGCGAAAGACTATGTCCGCATGGTGGCGCTGATTGACAGTTTCGAACGTGATGGCAGCATCTCGCCGATGAATGCCAACCGCTGGAGGGGTACGGCCAATTATCGTCAGGGGCAATACCGCTCGGCAGAGTTCTACTACAAGAAAGTTTTCGATGGTGAGATTAAGACCACGCAGGACTCGATGGCATACGTCAAGTCGGCACGCCGGCTGTCGGAACTCCTGCTGGTGAAAGGCGACTACGAGGGTTCACTGCGCGTCGCCATGCCTGCCGTGAAGAAGTTGACGGAGACCGGCTATGGCTCTGACATCGACTATGCTATCCTGCTGAACAACATCGGCTGCTGCCAGTTGAACCTGGGGCGCGCCGAGGAGGCACAGGAAAGTTTCTATACAGCCCGCCAGCACTATATCAACCGATGGTCTACAGACAGCACGGGCCGTGGGTTCCAGGAAGCCGTTACCGGCACCATCTATACCAGTCAGGCCTATATCAACACCCGTCGGTTTGAGGAGTCGCTATACTGGATAGACCGCACGGAGATGCTGCTGGGTAAGTATCGTGAGAAGCCAGATGCACTCCTGGAGTATTTTGACGAGTATCAGGCACGTATAGAGATTATGCGGGCAGTGGCCATGCAGGGCCTGAACAGGACGGCCGATGCCGCCAAGGCTTACAGGGCATTCCTGAAGACCGACTATGCCAAGACCAATTCGGGCCGTGTATATGCCACCGACTACCTGCTGGCGGCTGGCCGCTACAGCGAGGCTGCCGACAACTTCCGCTACCTGAACCAGATGATTGAAGAAAGGGGATTGGACATGTCCCTCGACAACATCCAACTCTACCTGCTTCCCAAACTGCGTGCCAACATAAAGGCTCTTCGCAAGGACTCGGTGATGGATGTCAGTCTGCAACTCTGTGACGCGCTGGATAGTGCCATTGTCAAAAGAAAGAGTGACGATACTGCCGAGTTGGCCATTATCTACGAGACCCAGCAGAAAGAAGGTCAGATTGCCATACAGCAGGCAGAAATGGCTCGCCAGCGCATGATCAGTTCCTTGGTAGCATTGGCATTGGTGGTGACGTTCTTCTCCATTTTCATATTCTTCCGCCACATGTCGGCCAAGCGCCTGAGGCATGCTCACCAGCGTTTGGAGGAGGCGCACCAGAAACTGAAGGTGGCCTACGACCAGTTGGAGGAGACAACTGCCGTGAAGGAGCGTATTGAGAGTGAGTTGCGCATTGCCCGCGACATACAGATGTCGATGCTGCCCCAGCAGTTCCCTGAGCGTGAAGGTCTCGACCTGTATGGCTCGATGACGGCAGCGAAGGAGGTGGGCGGCGATACCTTCGGCTATCTGCTGGAGGGCGACCGGCTTTATTTCTGTGTTGGTGACGTGAGCGGCAAGGGCGTGCCTGCTTCGTTGTTTATGGCCCAGGCTACCCGTCTGTTCCGCACACTGGCTGTACAGCGTATGATGCCGGCAGAGATTCTTACACGTATGAACGATGCGCTGACCGAGGACAACGAGCAGGGCATGTTCGTGACGATGTTCCTAGGACTGCTTGACCTGAAGACGGGTAAACTGAATTTCTGTAATGCAGGCCATAATCCACCCGTGCTGACCCACGAGCCAGTACATAAAGGTGACGTGAGCGTTCATCCCGCCTATTTCTTGGAGATGTTGTCCAATGCACCTGTCGGCCTGTGGCCAGATCTGGAGTTTGAGGGTGAGGAGATAGAAAATATCAAGGGGCGTCCGTTGCTGATCTATACCGACGGTCTGACTGAGGCAGAGAACCGCCAGCAGGAGCAGTTCGGTGAAGACCGGTTGCTGCAGATCCTTAGCAATAACCACTTCGACTGTGGAAAAGATGTCGTGGAATACCTGAAAGAACAGGTGGAGGCGTTCCGTGACGGTGCCCAGCCTAATGACGACCTGACGATGCTTTGTCTGCGGATAGACTGACAATGAGACGGGCGGCATTGTCGGGAGCCTTCTGATCGCCCAGCCTTTCCCATACTTCCTGATAGCCGCGGAGCATCTCTTCGCGTGAGGGGCCGTCGATGATGGCTGCCAGTTCCTTCTTCAGATTATCGTAGGTGAAGGTTTCACACACCAGTTCGCGTACCACCTCGCGGTCGACCACTAGGTTGACCAGCGAGACGTATTTCACTTTTAGGATGGTCTTGCGCAGAAGTCCCCAGAACCATGATGCAGGTATCCGGTAGCATACCACCTGTGGCACGCCGAAGAGGGCTGTCTCAAGTGTTGCCGTGCCGCTGGTCACTAGTGCGGCATGGGCTTGTGAGAGCAAGTCGTAGGTCTGGTTCTTTACTAGTCTGACGGGGGTGCCGGCAATGAATTTCTGATAATAGGCCTCGTCGATGCCTGGAGCCCCAGCCAGCACCAGTTCGTAGCCCTTGTCAGCGTACTCCTTGGCTGCCCGTATCATCATGGGCAGGTTGTCCTTGATCTCCTGTCGGCGACTGCCGGCCAGCAGGGCGATGATGGGAGACCCACCCCCATCCCCTCCCTGTGAGGGATGGGAGAGTCGCCATTCCCTCACCTCATCGGCTGTGGGGTTGCCTACATAGTGGATGGGGTAGTGGTGCTTCTTCTCGAAGAAGTCTACCTCGAAGGGCAGGATCGAAAAGAGTTCGTCCACGTCGCGCTTGATGTTTTTGATGCGATATTCCTTCCATGCCCAGATCTTTGGCGCGATATAGTAGTAGACGGGACAGATGTGCTGGGCCTTCACAAATTTGGCTATGTCGAGGTTGAAACCAGGATAGTCCACCAGGATGAGCACGTTGGGCTTCCACGCCAGGATGTCTTGCTTGGCTCGTTTCATATTGCGCAGGATGGTGGGCAGGTGCATCATCACAGGAATGAAGCCCATATATGCCAGTTCGCGGTAGTGCTTCACCATGGTGCCACCGGCGGCAGCCATTAGGTCACCACCATAGAAACGGAATTCTGCTTCGGCATCTGCATCCTTCAGAGCCAGCATCAGTCGTGAGGCGTGCAGGTCGCCACTGGCCTCGCCTGCAATGAGATAGTACTTCACTTGGTTGAGAATTAGAAGTTGAAAACTATTGCTCCCATACTGCTTTCTGGGACAGGAATTCATGGGCGGTGACATCGGCCAGGGTGGGGGTGATGGCCACATAGCCGTGGTTGAGAGCCCAGTTGTCGGTGTTCTCATGCTCCGGCTCGTCGTTGTGGTAGTGACCCACCATCCAGTAATAGTCGTAGCCGCGAGGGTGGTGGCATTTCGTCACCTCGTTACACCAGGTGCCTTGTGCCATGCGGCATAGTCTGACACCTTTGTATGCGGCTCCTTTTTCGAGAAGGGGGAAGTTGATGTTCAGACAGACACCTTGTGGCAGGCCCTCACGCAGCACTTGTTCGGTGTAGCGCTCTACATAGGGACGGAGCGGCTCGAAGTCGGCATCGCCATTGTGGTCGCATAACGAGTAGGCCACAGAGGGGATATACTTCATGCAACCCTCCATCACCACGCCCATCGTGCCGCTGTAGTGCGTGTTCACCGAACCGTTGTCGCCGTGGTTGATGCCGCCCAGCACCAGGTCGGGCTTGCGGTCGAGAATTTGCGACAGCGCTAGTTTGACGCAGTCGACGGGTGTGCCGTTTGATGACCATATCTCGACACCCTCGTGCCGTTCTCTCATCGTCAGCGTGAGGGAGGTGGTAGCCGAGAAGGCACACGAGAAACCTGAGCGTGGCCCCTCAGGAGCGCACACCACGACATCGCCTAGGTGCTTTACCATATCTACCAGGCTGTTGATGCCTTTGGCCTGATAGCCGTCGTCATTTGAAATCAATATCAGAGGTCTCATATTTAGTTCATAGTTTATAATTCGTAATTATTTCTTATGTTTGATAGGTTCCATGTGGATACTCACGTGCGTCTGCTCTCCGAAGTGCTCTTTAAGTTTCCGTTCTATGGCTGATGCCCGTTCGTGAACCTCGGCCAATGACTTGTTGCCGTCCATCCTCACATGGGCCTCGATGGCGATGCTATTGCCTATGCAGCGTGTATGCAGGTTGTGTGGCTCCTGTACATCGGGAAACGACTGGATGATGGTGATGATCTCACGTTCTGTTTCGTCGCTCAGCGACTGCTCCGTCAACTCGCCGGTGCTCTGTTTCAGTAACTCCCATGCTACTTTCACCAGCATCAGTCCTACGATGATAGATGCTAAGGGGTCGAGCACCGTCCAGCGTTCACCCAGCCAGATGGCACCTCCAATGCCGATGGCGGCACCTATCGACGAGAGGGCATCGCTGCGGTGATGCCATGCATTGGCAATCATCACCTGCGAGTTGAGTGCTTTGCCCTTTTTGGCTGTGTACTGATAGAGCAACTCTTTCACCGCGATAGACAGCAAGGCTGCCCACAGGGCTATCAGTCCAGGAGCCTCCAGCGACTCCCCGTTCCACCATGCCAGCAGTTTCGTGCTTCCTGAAACGGCGATGCCGATGGCTGCTCCAACCAGTGCCAGTCCAATGAGAAACGAGGCAATGGTCTCGAACTTACCGTGCCCGTAATCGTGTGAGGTGTCTTTTGGCTTGGCGCTGATGCTCACAAATATCAGCACCACCAGGTCGGTGACGAAGTCAGAAAGTGAATGCACAGCATCGGCTATCATCGCCGAACTGCCGCCGAGTATGCCTGCTGTCAGTTTGCAGGCTGTCAGTACAGCGTTGCCGGCGCTGCCAATCAGCGTCACCCTATATATCTCTTTATTGCGTGTCATGATTAAAAATCGGCTGCGAAGATACAAAAAAAACTTCAACTACGCATCTATAATGATTGCTTTTTTTATCTTTACCGTCTTTTTTTGTCTGGTGACAAAGATGGCATAGGTCTTGAGATGAACCAAGTATTAACCTAAAATATTTAAAATAAATGAGGGAAACGATAGATGTTTCACGGAAAATGTGTATCTTTGCAGCCTATTTTCATTATTAAGGAGAAAGATTGAAATGGGAAAGATCATTGCTTTAGCAAACCAAAAGGGTGGGGTAGGAAAGACCACAACGACTATCAATCTGGCAGCCTCGCTGGCCACGCTGGAGAAAAGCGTGCTGGTAGTCGATGCCGACCCGCAGGCCAACGCCTCAAGTGGACTGGGTGTTGACATCAAGGAGGTGGACTGCTCGTTGTATGAGTGTATCATCAATCATACCGATGTGCGTGAAGCCATCTATACCACCGATATAGACGGACTGGACATCATCCCGAGTCATATTGACCTGGTTGGTGCAGAGATTGAGATGCTCAATCTGGATAACCGCGAGAAGGTCATCAAGAAACTGCTGGACCCCATCCGTAATGACTACGACTATATATTGATAGACTGCTCGCCTTCGCTAGGCCTGATTACGGTGAACTCGCTGACGGCAGCCGACTCGGTGATTATACCTGTGCAGTGTGAGTATTTCGCCCTGGAGGGCATCTCGAAATTGCTGAACACCATCAAGATTATCAAGTCGAAACTGAACCCGAAACTGGAGATTGAGGGTTTCCTGCTGACGATGTACGACTCACGTCTGCGTCTGGCCAACCAGATCTATGACGAGGTGAAGCGACACTTCCAGGAACTGGTGTTCAAAACAGTCATTCAGCGTAACGTGAAACTCTCAGAGAGCCCGTCTCACGGTCTGCCTGTCATCCTCTATGACGCAGATTCCACAGGCTCGAAAAACCATCTGGCACTGGCAAAGGAGATTATTTCCAAGGGTTGAGGATAAGCCTCTTAACTATCCCTCTAAACACTAAACCCTAAACACTAAACAAAATGGCAGTTAAGAAGAAATATGATAAGAGCGTGCTGGGTAGAGGCCTGGACGAGATAGGTAATGGACGGGGACTGGATGCCCTCATCGACACCAGTGAGGTGAAGACGCAGGGTTCGTCAAATCTTAACGAGATACCCATCAACCAGATAGAACCAAACCCAGACCAACCGCGCCGTGAGTTCGATCAGACTGCGATGCAGGAACTGGCGGCCAGCATACAGAACATGGGTATCATTGCACCTATCACTCTTAGGCAGGTAGCGCCTGACCGCTATCAGATTATTGCAGGAGAACGAAGGTGGAGAGCATCCCAGATGGCAGGCCTGACCGCCATCCCCGCTTATATCCGCACGGCTGACGACGAGAGTGTGATGGAGTTGGCACTGGTGGAGAATATCCAGCGTGAGGACCTGAACGCGATAGAGATAGCGCTGGCCTACGAGCATCTGGCAGAGACCAGCGGGATGACGCAGGAAAAGATTTCGGAACGTGTTGGTAAGAGCCGTACGGCCGTGACCAACTATATGCGTCTGCTCAAGTTGCCTGCGCAGATACAGATGGCCCTCAAGAATCGTGAGATAGACATGGGACATGCCCGTGCCCTGCTGTCGCTCGACTCACCATCGATGCAATTGAAGTTGTTCAAGGAGGTGCAGAAGAACCAGTACTCCGTGCGTAAGGTGGAGGAGATGGTGCAGATGCTGAAGAGCGGCGATAATGTGCAGTCAGCTGGCAAGACCATTGCTGCCAAGGCACAGTTGCCGAAGATGTTCAGCGAGATGAAGCAGCGACTCACCGATCGCTTGCAGGCCAAGGTGCAACTATCCTGTTCTGCCAAGGGTAGCGGAAAAATCAGCATTGCCTTTGACAATGAGGAAGATCTGAACCGTATTATTGCATTGTTGGAAAAGTAAAAGAGAAATAGGTAAAAGAGTAAAAGAATGATGATGATGTCAAAGATGACAAGAGGGAGTAGCGGTAAGGTGAGAAGTCTTTTCGCCGTGCTATCTTTTTGTCTTTTTACATTTTTGCCTTTAACGGCCTCAGCGCAGACAGAGACTCCCGACTCGGTGGTGATGGCCATTGACTCGCTATACAACCAGTTGATAGCCGACACCCTGAGCATGGACACCATGAGGTTGGACACGCTGGGCGAGGTGCCTTTCCTGGCGGAAAAGAAGGAGAAACCAGTCAAGGAGAAACGAGACTGGAGCACCTGGCGCCCCAATCCGCAGAAGGCCCTGTGGCTCGCACTTGTCATACCGGGTGGCGGACAGATATATAACCGCAAATACTGGAAACTGCCAATCGTCTATGGCGGTTTCTTGGGATGTATCTACGCCATGCGTTGGAATAACATGATGTACAAGGACTATGCTCAGGCCTATCTGGACCTGATGGACGACGATCCTACGACGGCCAGTTACAACCAGTTCCTGCATCTGGGACAGCAGATCACATCGGATAACCAGGAGCGGTATATAGAGATATTCAGGAAGCGAAAGGACAAGTATCGCCGCTGGCGTGACCTAAGTTTCTTTGTCATGGTGGGTGTCTATGCGTTATCTGTCATCGATGCCTATGTGGATGCTGAACTGTCGGAGTTTGATATCTCAAAGGATCTTAGTATGAAAGTCCGTCCGACGGTGATGGGCAACGGCAGTTCCACCAATCCGTTCTATGCGACTTCGGTGGGTGTCAATTGTAGTATTAATTTTTAGAACATGATAAGAGACATCAAGGAAAAGACAACGTGTGTGGTGAGACGGCTTTTTCCGTTTTGCCTGCTTGCCTTTCTGCCTTTGGCGGCATACGGTCAGATAGAGGTGGTTGACGATAACGACGAGGATGACGAGATTGATGTGGTTGATGCCCAGGGTAACCGTGAGGAAATAGACTTCCCCGAGGCAATGTCATACAATCTTGATAGTCTGATGGGACAGTATATGTCAAAGACATATATGACTTATGACAACGACTGTCAGATGCGTGATGAGAATCCCATGTATCCCAAGGAGGTGTATATCGAGAGACTGCACCGATTGCCGACGGTGATGGAGATGCCATATAATGAGGTGGTACAGACCTGCATAGACCGTTATACAGGACGTCTGCGCAGACAGGTCAGTTGGATGCTGGGTGCCTCCAATTTCTATATGCCCATCTTCGAGGAGGCTCTTGATGCTTATCAGTTGCCTCTTGAACTGAAGTATCTGCCCATCATTGAGTCGGCCCTTAATCCCGTAGCCGTTTCAAGGGCTGGTGCCGCAGGCCTGTGGCAGTTCATGCTGCCAACGGGAAAGGCTTATGGGCTGGATGTGAATTCGCTGGTCGACGAACGCCGCGACCCTCTTAAGGCTTCGTATGCCGCTGCCCATTACCTGAGCGACCTGTATAAACTCTTTGGTGACTGGAATCTGGTCATCGCGGCTTATAACTGTGGACCGGAGAATATCAATAAAGCCATCCGCAGGGCTGGCGGCGAGACGGACTACTGGAAGATATATCCCTATTTGCCCCGTGAGACGCGTGGCTATGTGCCCGCCTTCATTGCCGCCAACTATGTGATGAACTACTACTGTGAGCATAATATCTGTCCGATGCATTCCGAACTGCCTGTGAAAACTGATACGGTGATGGTGGATAGGAATGTCAGTTTCGAGCAGGTGGCTACTGTCTGTGGACTCGACATGCAGATGCTCCGTTCGCTGAATCCGTCCTACCGCCGTGACGTGGTGCCGGGCAACACCGCCCTGTCGCCACTGCGACTGCCTGTGACGGAGGTGGCCCGGTTCATCGATATGCAAGATTCTGTCTATGCAGCCAACGGTAATCTGCAGAAGCGTGCCGTGGTAGAGATACCGCAGGAAGAGGTGACGGTCAAGAAGGGAAAGAAACGTGGACGTGACAGAGCCAAATGGGTGACGGTTCGTCGTGGTGATACCCTCTCGAATATTGCACGTCGCAACGGAACGAGTGTTAATAACATCAGACGTCTGAACGGAATCCGTGGTAACAGCATCCGTGCTGGTAAGAAACTAAGGGTTCGTTAGTATATATAAATAGGTATAGGAGGAAAATATATGGAGGAACAGCAGAGACTGCGTGAAGAGGCCGATGAGAAGATGATTAGTGCGGCCTATGACAAACTGATTGCTGACTATCTGGCTTCGCGTCATCGCAAGAAGGTAGACCTGATTACCAAGGCCTTCAACTTTGCACGACAGGCCCATAAAGGGGTGCGCCGTTTGTCGGGCGAGCCCTATATCATGCATCCTATTGCTGTGGCGCAGATTGCCTGTGAGGATATAGGACTGGGCTCTACCAGTATCTGTGCCGCCTTGCTGCACGATGTCGTGGAGGATACGGACTATACGGTAGAGGACATAGAGAATATGTTCGGGCCGAAGATTGCCCAAATTGTGGATGGACTGACCAAGATCAGCGGTGGTATCTTTGGTGAGCAGGCATCGGCTCAGGCAGAGAACTTCAAGAAACTGCTGCTCACGATGAGTGAGGATATTCGTGTTATCCTGATTAAGATTGCCGACCGTCTGCACAATATGCGTACTCTGGACTCGCAACCCGCCAACAAGAAGTATAAGATTGCCGGCGAGACCTTGTATCTGTATGCACCGCTGGCACATCGCCTGGGGCTTTACAAGATAAAGTCGGAACTGGAGAATCTCAGTTTCAAGTTCGAGCATCCTGAAGAGTATGCCGCCATCGAGAAGAAACTGGAGTCGACGAGGGTGACGCGCCACCAGTCGTTCGACCAGTTCACCAAGCCCATCGAGGAAGCCCTCAACAAGATGGGCATTGAATATGAAATCAGGGAGCGTGTGAAGACACCTTACTCCATTTGGAATAAGATGCAGAACAAGCATGTCACGTTCGATGAGATATATGATATACTGGCTGTACGTATCATCTTTACTCCCAAGGTACGGGAAGAGGAGGTCAATGAGTGCTTCAATATCTACGTGGCACTGGCCAAGATATACAAGATACATCCTGACCGTACCCGCGACTGGCTGAATCATCCCAAGGCTAACGGCTATCAGGCCCTTCACGTGACACTGATGTCGAAGCAGGGCCACTGGATAGAGGTGCAGATACGTTCTGACCGCATGAACGAGATTGCAGAGCAAGGACTGGCTGCCCACTGGAAGTACAAGGATGGTGACTATACCGAGGACGAGGGTGAACTGAACCAGTGGCTGCGCACCATCAAGGAAATCCTGGACGATCCCCAACCCGATGCGATGGACTTCCTCGATGCTATCAAACTAAACCTTTTTGCTAGTGAGATATTCGTGTTTACTCCCAAGGGTGAGATTAAGACGATGCCAACAGACAGTACGGTGCTCGATTTCGCCTTCTCCATCCACACCTTCTTGGGCTCTCATTGCATCGGTGCCAAGGTGAATCATAAATTGGTGCCGTTAAGTCACCGGCTCAAGAGTGGCGATCAGGTGGAGATACTGACTTCCAAGTCGCACCATGTGCAGCCGTCTTGGATAGGTTTTGCCAGCACAGCCAAAGCCAAGGCCAAGATCCAGGCCATCCTGCGCCGTGTTAGCCGTGACCATCAGAAGGCTGGTGAGGAGATTCTTGACAACTGGCTGCAGAAGAATGGTTTTGAATTGACACCGGCTGTCGTCGACCAACTGGCTAAGTTCCATGATGTGGGCCGTCGTGACGAGTTCTATCAGGCACTGGGCGAGAAGCGGGTTATCCTCGGTGAAAAGGATATTGATGAACTGAAGGGGAAGAAAAAGAACGATAGCGGAGGGGGCTGGCGTAAGTTCGTACCCTTTGTCAAGGCTAAGAAGGAAGAGGAAAAGGACGAGAAACCAGAACTATTCATTGTGCCTGACAAGTTCAATCGCAAGAAGCCAATTTACATCAACGAGGAGAACATCCATCAGTATCTCTTCCCCTCATGTTGTCACCCTATTCCCGGCGACGATACGCTTGGCTATATTGACAACTATAACCGCATAGAGATTCATAAGCGTACCTGTCCCGTTGCCAACAAACTGAAAGCCAGTTTTGGCAACCGCATCCTCGATGTGAAATGGGATATGCACAAGAAGATTTTCTTCGATGCTGCCATCCGTCTGGGAGGCATCGACCGCCGAGGTATGGTCAACGATGTCACGCGTGTCATCTCCAATCAGATGAGTGTGGATATTCGCAAACTGACCTTTACTACTGAGGATGGCATCTTCGATGGCTCCATTGAGTTGCGTGTCCACGACTGCGATGACGTGCAGGCCATTATGGATGGTCTGAAAGAAGTGGATGATCTGAAGGAAATATCACGCATTATATAACTACTAAAAAATAAAAACTATGACTAAAACCCTACTTTTATTCATCTGTGCCATGTTCGTTGGCACGGCTGGTGCTGCCAGTAAGTACGACAATCCTGACACCATCGTCGTTGCCAGAGATGGCACGGGGGAGTTCCGCACCGTCACCGATGCCATTGAGGTGTGCCGAGCCTTCATGGACTACCATAAGGTGATCTATGTAAAGAAAGGTACGTACAAGGAGAAACTCATTATTCCCCAGTGGCTACAGAATATTGAGATCTGTGGTGAAGACCGCGACGAGACCATCATCACCTATGATGATCATGCCAACATCAGCATGGATGGCAACTACTGGCCTGCCGTACTCAAGCAGCAACTCATCGCCATGGGCGACCGTCCCAAACTGGGAACTTTCCGCTCGTTTACTCTGAGAATTGATGCCAACGACATCACCTTGAAGAACATCACCATAGAGAATAATGCTGCACGACTGGGACAGGCTGTGGCCCTGCATACCCAGGGCGACCGGTTGAAATTTGTCAACTGCCGCTTCTTGGGGCATCAGGATACCGTTTATACAGGCATGCCGGCAACGCGACTCTATTTTGACCATTGCTATATTGAGGGTACCACCGATTTCATCTTCGGCGCCTCGACGGCTTGGTTCGAACATTGCGATATTTTCTGCAAGATAAA
>JAEEGL012889524.1_pt1 | contig 13105 bp, 3 predicted proteins | sample 9134231 | NCBI WGS metagenome assembly JAEEGL01 (sample SAMN16246548, study PRJNA631951) | gut metagenome | biome: gut microbiome; feature: rumen; material: fiber-attached | host: Bos | place: Iran: Karaj | collected 2018-10 | reverse complement strand
TGCTGGTTCCGGATTCCCAACGGTTCAATATATTTTCGATCGCAATCGACAGCTGGACGAAGTCCGCGATTTGATGAGTCCTGCAGAATCCTTGTTCCTGGCAACGCCGCGCCGCGATATGATGGCGGATGAACGTATGGATTTTATGCGTCAGCGCAATCAATTGCTCTTCGACAAGAAATACCAGGAACTCGTCGATCTCTACCTCGGACACATCGATTATTTCGACAGCGATGTGCTTATCAGAAGCAAGATGAGCGTTTGCCTCGGACATATTTATGGTGATCTCATCAAAGACAGTGAGAAAGCTGCAGCGGCGTTTGCCGAAGCGATTGAATATGATCCGTCCAACGAAACCGCTTTCGACGAAACCAGTCATCATCTTCGGGAAGCTGAAAAATGGCCGGAATTGCTCGAATTGCTCTCCAATCACTGGGATACCATTGATAATCCGCAGAAACGCTGTGCGCTTATCCTGGATGCCGCTCAGATTCATGCGTTTAAGTGCCAGAATATCCCCGAATCGGTTGGCTTGTACGAAAGATGCATGCTCGAAGGCTATCCCGGTAATGATTTCGATAATTTGTACAAAATTATCGCCGGATTGATGGATGATTTCACCGATCTCGAGAAAATGCGCGCACTTGTGACGCTTACCCGCCATATCGTCAATTATGCACAATGCGATAAAGTCACTGCGTTGCAGGCAAAATATGATACGTCCGTCGAACCGCTCGCCAGATGCATGTCACTGCTCGTGGATGCCGGGTGCGAGTCTTTCAGAGGCGATCAGCCAAAAGCTTTGGAACTGCTTAGGGAAGCGATTGTACAGTCACCAAATACCAATCTCATCGATGGTATTTTGCTGCATATTGCTTCACAAATGCACGCACCGAAAGAATTCCGTGAATCCATTAACGAGCTCGAATCCGAAGATCTGTCCTCCGAAGCCCTCTCCGATGCATGGCTCAGAATTGCCAATGTCCTTGACAGAATTGATGAATTCCGTGCGCTCGCCCTTGAATATGCCGAAAAATCCGTATCGGCCAATAATGACAATCTCACCGCCATAGAAAAGAGCGAAAGCATCGCATCCAGACTCGGGCAGAAAGAAAAAGCATTTGTCTACGCCACCGTTCGTGCGGCTCGCACAAAAGATAAAAAGAAACGCGAAGAAATTCAGAACATCTGTGACGATCTCAGACTGGCTATCAGTGACGATGACAACAAACTTATGACTGCATACGAATCGTTGCTGCAGTTCGATGATGTCAAGGATTCGATCTCCGAAAGCCTCAGAGAACTGATTCTGAGCGTGGATGATGCCAGGGCAATCGAATTCCTGCAGCGCATCGAATCTGGCTGTATGGCTGTTGGACTTTCATCTCTCGTCAGCGATCTCTACGAAAGCGTGCTCGAACGCGATATCTCCACCGATCTGAAAAAAGATTTGCTCGAAAAATATCTGGGCATTCAACTGGGGCAGGGGGCTTCCCTCGATCTCGATCGCTTTGCTCAGACCCATGCTCAGCTCTTTGCGCTGGCTCCAAATGATCGCCTCTATGCGATGTTCAAAGCGACGGCAAAAGACGATACATCTGCCATTCAGAACTGGGCCGGTGCGCTTGAGGATGCCATTGCCAGCATCAACGATCCGGACAGACTCGTTAAAATCCAGATGACGCTTGCAGATTGTTATCAAAATCTCATTAAGGATGCCGATAAAACTGCAGATACCTACGCAAATCTTCTCAGACAATCGCCAGACAATATCGCATTCTTCCGGAATTGCTTTGATTGTTACGAATCCCTCGAAAGATATTACGATTGTACCGAGCTTTGCCGACAATTCTCCATGGACGCATTTCCGCCCGATGAGCTTCTCAAATATACATCCAAAGCCATCGAATTCGGCTTTATGTATGGCTACGATTCAAATACGATCTCTGGCATCATCGATATTGTCGTCAAAAATAATGAAGCAAAAATCCCGGAAATTATTGCACAGTTGCTGCAAAAATGTGACTCAGCTTCGGTCGATTCAGAGCAAATTCTGGGGTATATGGAGCAGTTTGAGAATGAAAAAACAGGTCTTACGGCGCTTTCCTTCAAACTGGCTCATGCGCAAATGCTCATAAAGCTTGGACGAAAAGCCGATGCGGTTCAGCTGCTTGGTCGAAATACAAAAGACGAAGCGAATAAACTGGGCGTGATCCAAAATGCGCGCGCGGTTGCCTCGCAACTCGAAGGAAGCAGCGAATACGACGAAATCAGTGCAATTTGGTCTTCAGCGCCTGCCACGCCGGCACCATCCGCCAAATCCGCGCTGCCACCGACGCCGGCGCTTTCTGCCGGTGGTCCGCGAAAATCCGGTCCTCAGCCCAAAATTCAAAGACCCGTGTCTCAAAGCGCAGCCGCAAATACGGCATCTGCAACCGCTGCCGATGCCGATGCAATCGCAAAAGCCTCCGAAGCACTCATCAAATTGTGCAAAGATGCACCGGATGTGGATCATTCGGCAGAAATCGCTGCTGAACTTCAAAAACATCCATCCGACGATGCTTCCGCAATTTGTGTTCGCATCGCTGCGGCTTTCGAATCTGTTCAAAATCTGCCCGAAGCCGAAAATTATTATAAAAAGGCTTTCAGTTACAATTATTCCAGCGAACTCATCGAATTCTACAAACGCTATCGCCAGTTCAAAAAAGCGATTAAAGTACTCAACTTCAAACTCGCAAAAGCCGCGGATAACGCCAGAACGCCTTTCCTGCTTGACCTCGCCCTTTCATACGAACAGCTGCGAAAATACCCCGAAGCCATCCAGGCGCTCGACGACATACTCAAATCCGATAAATCGATCGATAAATCGACAAAATTGGCTATTCTCAAGCAAAAAGCAGCATATCAGCTTGCTTCCGGTGCTGCGCCCGACGCCGTCGCTACGCTTAAACAGGCCAGCGCCGAGGCCGATTTCAAATCCCGCGAGGAAATCGATATCGATACTTGCTTGCTCATGCGCGAATTTGCACCCGACGAAGCCAAAAAATTGCACTCAAAGCTCCTCCTGCGCGGTGCTAAATCCGAAAAAATGCAATTGCTCACCCTGTCGTTCGATATCGATGCTCAAAAATTTACCGAGGCAAACAACCGACTCAACAATCTGCTCTCAGCTTCCGACAGCGCTATCGTCATTTCTGCGCTCGAACAAAAGATTCGGTTGCAAAAAGCTCGCGAAGATAATCCCGACGACATTCGTAACACCGCCAACGAACTCCTCGCGCTTTCTCCCGAAAATGCTGTCGCAAAGGCTGTCCTGAATACGTAATTGGTGGGGGATAATTCCCCCAACGTGGCTATCGGCAAGCCGATACGCCACGCCCCCTTTTGCGGGGTTCCCCCGCAACGCCCCAGCTCGCAGAATGAACCGATTCCCACTCGCTGTCGCACCTTTGCTGCTGTTTTTTTTGTGCGCGCAGATCCCATACGAATACTTCGATATTACCGAAATTACGCCTCCTGGCATTTCGAATGCGCAGCCCACGCCATTCACCGGCTCCATTCCCAAACGCCTCGAACTCGATAATCAGACACAAACCGCCGGAAATTTAAAGCTCTCCGAGCCGTTTGCGCCACCTGTCGGCGTATATAAACGGATGACCGTCTTTTCCGATATCTCTTGCCGAAATCAGGTATGTCAAATCCATCCGGATGATACCGATTGCAGAACCATTCACCCGAAACCAGCGCCACCTTCGGAATTCTCTATGCATCGTTCGGCTCTGGTCTATCTTGAACTCTCGCAAACACCAGTGGCGCTGCCATCCGATTCCCCCGAAATGCGCATTCTCTCTCTTGATGCACAACCCCTCTCTCCAAAATTATCTCAGCATCCCATAATCACACTTTCACAGTGCCGAAATCAGAATTACCAGATTTCCGCAAGTATTCCCGGCGTTTACAAAATCGAATACGAAACCGCGTCTCATGCGGATGCTGCGATTCCAAAAGATGCCAGTTTCTTTGCATCCAGTACGCCATCAGTTCCAAGCTTGTCTCCCGCTGTGTTAAGTGAAATCGATGCTCTTGTCGCTCATATTCCTGAATTGCAGACAATCAAAAATACACAGCCATCACTGCCGTCACTTATCCAGTTTTTTCAAAACTTCACCAGCGAGCCACTTGCCTCACAGCCCGATTCAAAATTGGCTTCATCCAAAGCGCTCTACCAGGCCATCCTGGCCGAAAAAAAAGGCGTTTGTCGCCATCGTGCATTTCTGTTTATGCTCATTGCGCAGGCATGGGGTTATCCGGTGCGCATCGCCGCTAACGAAATTCACGCATTCGTTGAAATTCAGCAAAATAATCGATGGTATCCGGTGGAAATGGGCGGAATGGCCGACTCACTCACCATCGAACCGACAAATACTGAGCTTCCGGCCACAGTCCAAAATCAGTTCTCTTTCGCAGCTCCCCAAAAAAATCGTCCTTCCAATGGCATGCGTCAGCTGTATGACGCGCCTTCTGTGCCTCCGAACTATCACAACTATCCCAACATGAACCCCAGTGGCCCCAGTTTGATTGAAACACACCAGACGCAGGGCCAGTCCGAAGTTGTCGTTCAGTTCATTCCTTCGGTGGATTTTCCTGTCAGATTGCGCAGAGATCTCGATGCAGAATTATCCGGCCAGATGCTTACTTCATTTGGACAGCCATACGCCAATGCCGATGTTGAGCTTGAGATCTTCAATGAATCGCATCAAAAAAACATCGTTCTGCGCACACATACCGATTTTCGGGGATATTTTAAACTGCGCCTGAGACTCCCGCCCGATTGGCCGGTCGGTCAGACCAATTATCGGTGGCGTGCAATAAAGTAGTCATTACGCTCCAACCGGGGCTATTGATATCGAACGCCTATGGCGTTCTTGGTTTAGGACTAAGGCTAAATAGTTACCATAACTATCCCTAATATCTATTTGCGTTTTGGAAGAATAATTACTACATACGACGCTGGGGCATGGTGATATAAAAATGCCTTGGATCCTTATTATCTTGGAGCAAACAATGAAAGATAGACGATATGCGTGGGCGGTTGTTCTGGCATGTGCCATTGGCACCTGGGGATGCAGTGATGATGGAACTACCGCAGTTTCCGGTACCGGACCCGGTTGTACCGGAGATGCATGCGGCGTTGTTACGCCGGAAAATCTTTGCGGAAATGGGGGTATAGATACTGGTGAAGCTTGTGACGATAAAAATCAGAACGGCGGCGACGGCTGTTCGGCTGATTGTCTGCATGTCGAAGCGGATTACGAATGCACAGTACCCGGACAGCCTTGCACCTATACGGGGTCTCATCCCGAAGTACGACGGGTCTGCGGCGATGGCATCATTCAGCCCGGAGAGGCTTGTGATGACCATAACCAGATCAGCCGCGATGGTTGCTCTGCTGACTGCGAAACGGTTGAATCGGGGTTTGTTTGTTTAAAGGCTGGTGAACCCTGTACGCCTACAGGTGCAATCTGTGGCAATCAGGTCATCGAGACAGGTGAAGCCTGTGATAATGGCGATACCAATGATGGTGATGGTTGTTCTGCGTCGTGTCAGATAGAAGAAGGCTGGAACTGTGATGACGGTTTCTGCTGGCGGAGCAGATGCGGTAATGGCACCGTCGAAAACGGCGAACAGTGTGATCCGGGATCTGCCAGCGCCGGTGGTTACGGAGAATATGGACTGGATCTCAATCAGAATCGCCTTTGTATTGCGGATACTTGTCAGTTTGCGCCCTATTGTGGTGATGGAACTAAGGACGAAGATTTCGGCGAAGAATGCGATCTCGGTAAAGATCAAAATACTGCCGGTTATTCAGATGTCACGGGATGCACTGCCGAGTGCAAAAAACCGGATTACTGCGGTGACGGAAAATTCAGCTATAACGGCGGACTCGAAAAATGTGATCCCTCAGTTCCCGGCGGAAATCCTGGATGTAACGATGATTGTACCGAAAAAGACGGCTTCTCGTGCAGTGCTGTCGATGGAACCTGTCGCGAAATCGATTCGATTAAATGTGATACCCTTTCTCTGGATGCTGGGGAAGACTGCGATCAAAGCGGAAATGGCTGTGCAAATTGCCGCGTACAATCGGGTTATAAATGTATTGGAAGTGTTGCGTCCCCATGCTCTCAGTGCACGGGTGACCATACCTATGATAATTATCCATGTTGCACCCAAAACTCGGGACAGCAATGTAAAGAAATTGCAGCTGGCTATGGCGATGGCATCCTCGATCCCGATGGCTACGAAGAATGTGATGATGGCAATAAAAATCCTGGTGATGGTTGTTCTGCCACCGGTACGATCGAACCCGGCTTCATTTGCCGATTTGTGGGGCAACTCTGTACGCCTATATGTGGCGATGGCAAAGTCGTGAACGGCGAAAAATGCGACGATGGCAATAGAAATGGCGGTGACGGTTGCTCTGCAGTCTGCGAGGTCGAACCTGGCTATTATTGCAAAACTCCCGGAATCCCTTGTGAACTCGATACCTGCGGCAACGGTTATACCGGCACAAACGAAGTTTGCGATGGCGTCGAAGGATGTTGCAATAAGGGGGATAACACGCCCTGGCATTGCGACGAATGTCATTCAGTTAAAGCTGGATGGTGCTACTCCGTTAGTGAAGGATTAACCCATTGCATGTCTGGTGCAACACATGGCGATTATATTCTGCAGGGGGGCGAAGAATGCGATGATGGCAATAAACTTGGCGGTGACGGATGTTCTCCCGATGGCAAAATCGAATATGGTTTCGAGTGCCCAACTGGCGTTGCATGTCGCCCAATCTGCGGCGATGGCAAAGTCATGTGGCAGATCGGCGAAGAATGTGATCTCGGACCGGATAACGGAATGGGTAAAGGTTGCTCTATCACATGCGAAATTGAAGAAGGTTTCGAATGTACAGATCCAGAAAATGACTTCCCCGAACAAGTCGATCTTGATGTCACATACCGCGACTTCAGAGGCTGGGATATGGATATAAATGAGGATGGAGCCGTCACCGGTCTTGTCACTGACGAGGTTTATAACATTCTTGCTGCTGACAGTGATTGTACGCGAACGGTTCTGTCAAGTGATGAGAATGAAACCCCAAAATATCTCACAGGTATACAATACTGGCTCAGTCCTGGTGACAGTATTTTACGAGTTGGTCGTGGCTTCCCCGATTTTCAGTCCCACTATGGTCTGCTTTGTCTTGGTATCGCTGGCGATAACCTTGATGCCGACGGTAAACCCGTGTTTTCTGGCGACATCAACGCCACTTGTTGTGGACATCTCAGAGGCACGGATTTAATGCCAAATGCCGAATGCAAAAAGTTCAAAAAAGGTGAGACACCAACTTATACCAACGGTGCAAAATATAATTATCCTTACAATAGTTCAGGAAATGATGAACGTAGACCAGCCAATACATGGATGCGTCACCACCTGTTGTGCGGAGCTTCTTTTAATAAATGGTTCCGCTCCGATTCAAGAATCAATAACGAAATCAAGAGCTCACTTCCACTATATCACACTGGTGGATCAAGATATGTTTTTGATGCTGCGCAAGATCAATATAACAACGGGAATTATTCTACCAAAGGAAAAGACACCGATGGCAATATTATTCCATATTTTTGTCCCATCGATGGTAAAGGGTTCAATGACGATTCGGCATACCGATGGTTACTGCCCAAAACTGGCCCGATTTGGAAGCATAGCGGTCACAACGGTGGCTTCACGACCGAAATTGAAACGTATTTTATCTATAAGGGCGGTGAGACGCTCAACTTCAACGGAGACGATGATCTCTGGGTTTACATTAATGGCAAGCTCTTCCTGGATATCGGCGGACTCCATGGCCCTGTGGAAGGATGGAATACCCTGGAAAACAGCAAGGAATGTGAGAGCATTGATGCGAAAAATGGTGGTACCATCAAGCGTAAATGCGACGAAAGATTCGGTATTTACGAAAATGGTATCTATCAGCTCAAGGTTTTCCATGCAGAACGCGAAGCTTCTGGCTCAAATTTCAAACTCACGCTCGACGGCTTCATCAATCCAAGTTCCGTTACTTGTGACAGCAAATGCGGCGATGGCATACTCGCCAGCAACGAAGAATGCGATATCGGTGGTAACCACACCAACGACGATGTCGCTCAGAAACTCGGCTGCATCAATTGCAAATGGCAAACATCCAAAACATGCGGCAATGGTCGTATAGAAGAAGATGAAGCCTGTGATACCGGTTATCTCTGCGAAAATTCCACTTATAAAGCCGCCTGCGATGCGCTCGGTCTCGAATCCGTGCCCGATAATCGCTGCAACAAAACCGAATGCAGATATTATGATTCCAAATGCGGCAATGACCATGTCGATGATGGCGAAGAATGTGATTCGGACGATCCGCTCTGCAATCGCAAGACCTGCAAGTGGTATTGCGGTGATGGCATCGTCAACGCTGACAAGGGCGAGGAATGTGATCGTGGCTCCAAAAACAATAACGATGGCAACAGCGGATGCATGAATAACTGCAAACGCCCATTCTGCGGAGATGGTATCGTATCTTCCTATGCCGGCGAAATCTGCGACGATGGCCAGAACGACAGCGACTATGGCAAAGATAAATGTATGGCCGGTTGCGTGCGGCTTGCGCCCTATTGCGGTGATGGTAAACTCCAAAGCGATCGCGAAGACTGCGACCTCGGCGAAGCCAAAAATAATGGCCTATACGGTGGTTGCAAATCCGATTGTACGTTCGCTCCGCGTTGCGGCGACGGCAATATCGACGCCGAATATGGCGAAACCTGCGATGATAATACGCCTGCCTGCGTCAATTGCAGAAAACACACAAACTAATCATTCTCACATAATTTCACAGGCGATCCTTATGGGTCGCCTTTTTTTTGTGTTCCCGGGCTATTGCCTGCGGCAATACGCCCCGGGGGCGTGCCTATTGCCTGCGGCAATACGGCCCGCCAATCGTATAACCTGGGGTACGCTGCGCTACCCCCATTGCACGCCTCCAGCGTGCTGGTGGTATGCGCCACTTCGTGGCGCGCCTGATTAAATTATGTTTTGTTTTACGAACGTGGATTTGAAAATGCACAATCGCTTGCTTCACGGCTTATAGCTTATAGCTTATGGCTTATAGTGATCCTTCGACAACTACAAGCTATAAGCCACAAGCTATAAGCCCGTACTTCCCAACATCGGGTGCGAAAGCACTATCCACACAGGTTAAACATAGCCTAAATGATTCCCTATTCACTATTCATTATTCACTATTCACTATTCGTTCCCAGAGGTGATATATTCATTCACTCGCAGGCGGAATCGTCTGTGGAGGTTACCTGTTCAAATGCCTTTCGGCAGGCTGGTTAAATGCGTTTCGATTCAATTTTTCCTAAGCAGATGGTTAAGCTGTTACTTGGGCTGATGCTGGCCTTTGCACCAGCATTGTCTCAGCATGCTGTTGCCCAATCACCCGATGTCGCAATGATGCCCGAAAAGGGCGAAAACATTGGAGAATTGCGCCGTGGCGAATTACTGGTGACGTCTTTGAAACGCGAAAAAGTCGAATCCGGTTCTGTAACGCTGGCGATGCAAAGCCTGCGGCAGTTGTTCGATACCAGACTTTGCCGGGCGGGTGACAAGTATCTCTATCGCCTGGGCAGTGGCAGGAAACTCGTGATGCTGCGATATCAGCGTGGACAGCATGTGTACGAAACCACGCTCAATCCCGAAACCAACACCTACGAAACTCGCCTGCTCGATATTCCCGAACAACTGCCACCGATTCCGGCCTTTGCTGAGCCTGCGCCCGGTATCGATCCGCAGCTCGACGACGGTGAGATGGATGTCGAACATGTTGCGCTCAACCCAAATGCTGTGGCAGAAACTGATAATGACCCGGCACAGAATAGCCTCAATGCGCTTAATCAGATGGATGTCGCACAGGCGGATGATCCGGTTTTGCCGGTAGATTCTGCACTTGCCGATAAAATAAGTCCGGATGATGAGCTTCCCGAACGCCCTGGATTTGCGCCAGAAGACGATGATCTTGAACCTGGTCCCGCAATGGATGAAGATACCGTTCCCGCTGCTTTTGCACAGGACAGAGAGCTGCGTGAGGAAGAACTCAGGGAAGATTACGGAGATGTCGCCGACATTCAGAAAACGCCCCAGCCACAGCAGGTTTTACCGGATGTCAGTACGCCAATTATCGAGCCAAATTTACCTGTAATCAAACCACAGTTGCGAGAATCGACGACGTTTTCGACGATTAGTATTGTGATGTTTGTGATTGGCTGCAACCTCTTCTTGATCGCTTGCCTGATGTTTGTTGTGCCTGCGGTTGGCGGAAGACTCAGATGTCGAAAGCTGGGATTGCGCATCCGTGATGCGCTGCGGATTGCACCGGGCATGCAGCTGCTCAGAGTTCGGTCTGATGGGCATGACTGTATCATTGCTGTCTATCCGGATAACATGTCTTTTATCGCGCCTTGTCCGCCGGATGACGAAAAACTCTGGCAGCATATTCAGGCCAAATCCTATTGGTATAAAATGGCTCAAAATCCAATTTCCGATCGACAGCTCAGAGCCATTGTTCAGGCTTTCTATAGCGATAATCAGGAATTACCGGAGAATGCAGAAAAACTGCGTTCGTCTGCGTTACCGGATAAATATGATACAGCCGATCTAAAAGTCACCGAAATGCCAACCGCCCGGGCTGTCCCAGATCTCAGTGATTTCGATGAAGTAGAGTAGTTGTAATGGTTTGGCTATGTTTAACCAGTGTGGATATCGCGCGTTATACCGATACGTGTGAGATACTGCAAAGAGTGCCGAGCATCGAGCGTTGAGTTGGCCAATGCGCACTCGTGGCTCATTGCTCATCACTCGTGGCCTAAAGCAGACAACCTTACTTTTTCATATCCACGATCGTTAAACAGAGTCAATGGTTTAGCTGCTCCAATCTTTTTTTTAGCCCCCGGTTGGAGCCGCAGGCGACTTTAATGAACGCCGTTAGGCGTTCAATATCAATAGCCCCCGGTTGGAGCCGCAGGCGACTACCGGGGGATCAAAGCGTTTCCCTCTTTTTCCCCAACATTTTGCCAGCCCAAAGGGCTGGCAAAATGTTGGGCGGGGAGGATATGGATATTCACCTACCTCCCAATGGCTAACGCAATCGGAGACGACTGATATGCAAGCCCTAGCGGGCTTATGTACGTCTGAACAGTTACCCTCGAACACCGAATATTCTTCGATATTTGTTGAATCGAATATCATGTTGGCGCTATAATTATAACGATTGTGCATTGTGACAGGTGCACTGAATGAATGAAAAAACGCATTTTGTATCGATGGTAAAAATGAAATCTTCTGCATTTTATAAAATGATTGCCATTTTGGCTTTGGTGGCTGCTTCTGGCTGTACCTATGATAACATCATTTTCTTAAATCAGAATGAAGTGGATTCCTCTGCAGAAGAAACCTGTAGTGCCAGCAATTGCGATAAGCCTGAAAATCCTTATGTGAGCATCAGAACAGGAAGAAACAGCAGTGGCGAGTGTACATGTGAATACGTGTGTACACCTGGATATGTCAGCAATGGAACTGAAACAGGCATCGATTTGAAATGCATCGAAAAATGCAAATCCAATACACAATGCATGGCGCAGAATTCTGCTACCCCAATTTGTGATTCAGACGGCAGATGCGTATCAAATTCTGAAAATACATGCAATTGTAACAACGAACAATATTGCGATAAAAATAATACTTGTAAAGAAAAACAGGAAAACGGCAAGCCGTGCAACGATCCAAATGAATGCAAAAGTGGCTATTGTGACGATAATTCGAAGTCGTGCGCAGATAGTACAGCTGCGGAAACCTGTGAAATGGTGACATGTCCGCCTGTGTATCAAAAAAACGCATATAATGTGCCAGATCCCGAAGATGATTGTCAATGCAAAATGCATTGTCGTTCTGGATATCTCGAACAGAAAGATCAGAATGGTGAACTGGTGTGCAAGCAAAGTTGTTTCTCCAACGCGGATTGTAATAGTGAGAACCTAATGTTTTGCTTATTCACAGGCAATGAGGAAGGCCATTGTGTCGAATGCCTGGAGGATCTTGAATGCACGGAATCATATTGCTCTGTTCAATCCGGTTATACATGTGTCGCGAAAAAAGTGAAAGGCGATAGCTGTACCGAATCGAATGAATGTGAATCGAGGTTGTGTTTGGGTAATCAATGTAGTGAGATTGACCCTCAACAGAAGCCATGTAAAGAGGCTGGTGAAAATGCAGAATGTGGAGAAAATCAATTTTGCAATATCAAGGGCGGATGTCAGGATAAAAAAGAGGCAGGCTCTGGTTGCCAAAATGATTACGAGTGCAAGTCGAACCATTGCAATGACAATAAATGTACGTTTGGAACGGATGAATGTATTCAGTGTGATTTAAATCGTGAATATTGCGATAGGAATACATCCACGTGCGTTCCAAAAAAAGGCGCTGGGGCAGATTGTTCGGCGTATGGAAATGGTATGTGTCTGAGCAATAGCTGCATGCTTAATGATGGTAACAGTATTTGCGCTTGTGATGGTGGGAAGAATAGCCCATGTCTGTTCCCAAAAGAGTGTATTAATGGAATATGTGTTTCGCAGCAGGCTACTGAGTGCCAAAATGACAGCGAATGTTTGAAAAGTAAACCTTATTGCTCAAAAAATAAGTGTGCCGAAATAAGAGAAAATGGTGATGCATGTAACAGTGCAAAAGAATGTGCGACAAAAATTTGCAGTAATGGCCGATGTTCTGATGCGTGTAAAGATAATAGTGATTGTTTGATTGGATATACATGTGATAAAAATAATGAATGTATTGATAAAATTGGCAGCTTGTTAGGCGGGGAGAATTGCGAGAAATCGGAACAGTGCGCGAGTGGATTATGTGATGAGAAGAGTAATAGATGTGATTGCCAAACAGATAATCAAGGCGTTTTAGTCGGATGCAATGCGCCAGATGAAATATGTAATGCTTCGCAGCCATGCAATAGTGA
>JAEEGL010492443.1_pt1 | contig 13105 bp, 9 predicted proteins | sample 9134231 | NCBI WGS metagenome assembly JAEEGL01 (sample SAMN16246548, study PRJNA631951) | gut metagenome | biome: gut microbiome; feature: rumen; material: fiber-attached | host: Bos | place: Iran: Karaj | collected 2018-10 | reverse complement strand
AACTTCTCCAAATGTGAACAGATAGCGCTCCAACGGGCGGGCTACCTGCTGTTCTACTTCCTCGCTGGTGGCACCAGGATAAACCGCCACCACTACTCCCTGACGGATGGTAACTTGCGGAAACTCGTCTTTGGGCATTTCGTACATGCCCATGATGCCCAGCACAAACAGAATACCTATGATAAGCAAGGATATAGGATAGTGTTCCAATGGCCATGCCAGCCAATTCTGCATCTTAGTTTGCATAACTATAAACTCTCAACTTTCAACTCTCAACTAAAAAATGACCTTTGTTCCTTCACTCAATTTCTGATATCCCTCAATAACAATGCGCTGATCTATACTGATGCCCGAGGTAATAACAATCCTGTTACCCATGGTCTCGCCAATGGTTACGTCAGTACGATGAGCTTTATTGTATTCATCTACCGACCAGACAAACAGTTTGCCACTAGCTTTCTTCTGAACCGCTGTTACAGGAACAGTTAATAATGCTACGTCTGATGTTTGCTGCGAAGCTAGTGTAAACGTAACAGAAGCTACCATTCCTGGAAGCAACTTGTGGCCGGTGTTGACAACATTAATACGTATGTCATAAGTGTGCGTCAAGGCATCTGCCTTCACGCCCTTTTCTATCTGACCACCTGTAAAGCGCTGGTTAATGGCATCCACCTTAATATATGAAGGCGTATTGGTACCTATGCCGTTGATTTCTGCCTCGGGGATAGCCACCTTCACCTTTACCTTATTAATATTTAGGATGTTAACCACGGCCTGTGAAGGCATAGCAGTCTCACCTGCCCCTACCTGCCTCTTACCAATAATGCCGCTTACGGGGGCAAACAGTTTGCAGTCAGCCAGATTCTTCTTGGCAACATCTAATTGTGCCTGGGCCTGTGCCACCTTGCTCTGAACCTCTACCCATTGCACTTCAGGCAAAGAACCGTTCTCGTGCAACTGTCCGTAACGTTGCAGGGCATCGTTAGCCTGTTTCATCTGCGCCTCGGCACCGGCCAGCATATTACGGGCTTGCGTATCGTCCATCTCAGCAATGAGCTGCCCTTTGCTAACAGCCTGTCCCTCATCTACCAACAAGCGCTTCACTACGCCCATACTGGTAAAACTAACCGCTGTTGCCTCATTCTCTTCCACAATACCCACGTAAGTCTGAACACCCTCGCTCGTAGTGGCCGCAACAACCTCTGTTTTAACTCGTGTGGGAACCTGCTGTTCCTGATTTGTTAATTTATTTTTGTCATCCTTCTGCTTATCGGCACATGAAGCACCTATCACCAGAAGAAATAAAATAGGAAAATAGATTTTTTTCATAAGTCAATAATATAATTTGCCTGCAAAAGTATTACTTTATCTGCAAACAAATATATTCTATTTTATTTATTTAACATTTTATTTCGACGATGCTGTCAGGAGAGTTCCGTATGGCTAATAGCTGTATGTGAATCCCTCCGTGAACTCCGTCATTACTTTTCCATGCTTGTCAGTTACATGGTCGTGAATCTTCTGTTTTGTTTCGTCACTCAAGGAATTCCAGTGCACGGTACAACGTGGATACTTGTTGTCGTCCTGGAACATCTTACCAGCAATTCTCTCTTTCTCAGCTATCGTGAGCTGAATCCACCAATCGTCTAAACTATACTTCATGGTACGCTATATTTAAATAAGGTTTAATATTTAATATGGTTTAACACCACAAATATACAAATTATTATCAAACAAGCAAAATAAAATGCAATATCTGAGGCATAATTCTGAATTAATGTAAAATAACACACCTACAAATGACCTTAATTCGGCTTTTATTTCTATCTTTGCAGGAAGAAAAAATGTAAACTTCATATATAAAACGTTAAAGTATGAAAGCAAATGTCAAATATATTGGCTGTGACGACGCCGAAATGAGTCTTTTCGAGAGTCAGTATGTAACCCCTGAAGGTATGTGCTACAACAGTTACCTAATCCTTGACGAGAAGGTTGCTGTAATGGACAGCGTTGACCCTCGCAAGACCGACGAGTGGATGCAGAACCTTTCTGCCGCACTTGAGGGGCGTACTCCTGACTATCTGATTGTTCAGCACATGGAACCCGACCATTCCGGCTCTCTCGCCGCCTTCCGTAAGGCTTACCCCTCAGCTACCATTGTTGCTTCTGAAAAAGCCTTGACTATTATGAAACAGTTTGACGAGAAGACCCCGTTTGCTCCCACAATGACTGTTAAGGAGGGCGATACGCTCAACCTGGGCAAGCGTACCCTGCACTTCATAGGTGCCCCAATGATTCACTGGCCCGAGGTGATTGTTACCTACTGCCCCGAAGAGAAAACACTCTTCTCTGCCGATGCATTTGGCAAGTTTGGCGTGATAGATGCCGATGCCGACGACTGGGCTTGCGAGGCTCGACGCTACTACTTTAATATCTGTGGCAAATACGGTGTACCAGTAAGTACATTGCTCAAAAAGGCTGCTGCCCTTGATATTCAGACCATCTGCCCGCTTCACGGGCCTATATTGGAAGACGAGAAGTTGGCTGAGGCACTACGCCTCTATACTATCTGGGGCAGCTATGGTGTAGAGACCGAAGGCGTGCTAGTGGCTCATGCTTCCATTCATGGCAACACCAAGAAGGTTGCCGAAAAACTGGCTCAGATGCTTCAGCAGAAGGGTGCCAAGAAGGTGGTGGTAGCCGACCTCTGCCGCGATGATATGGCAGAAGTTATCGAGGATGCGTTCCGCATGAACAAACTAGTAGTTTGTGCTTCTTCCTACGATGGCGATGTATTCCCTCCCATGCACATGTTCCTCTGGAAACTCAAGCTCAAGGCATACCAGAACCGCACCGTAGGTATCGTGGAGAACGGTACATGGGCACCTTCGGCAGGGAAAGCTATGCGAGCCATCATTGAGCAGATGAAGAACATTACCATCGTGGAGCCATCTGTTACCATCCGCTCATCTATGAAAGAGGCCGACATCCCCGCTCTTGAAGCCTTAGCAGAAGCTGTGCTGAACTGACAGCTGTAAAAAATAAATAATAAAATCTATACAAAAATGAAAACAATTAGAACTCTGCTCATTATTGCCCTTACGCTGCTAACTGCAGCTTGCGGCACAACCAACACAGTACCCATCACAGGACGTAAGACACGTCTGCTAGTTGATGACGCACAAATTCTCAGTCTAAGCTCCCAGCAATATCAGGATTATATGAAAGGGGCTACACTTTCTACCAATCAGAACAACACGACTATGGTAAAACGTGTAGGACAGCGTCTGGCTTCTGCGGTAGAGACATACCTAAAAAACAATGGTTACGCCAATGAATTACAGAATTTCCAGTGGGAATTTAACCTGGTGGCCAACAACCAGGTTAACGCCTTCTGTATGCCAGGCGGTAAGATAGTTGTTTACGAAGGCATTCTCCCTCTCACCCAGGACGAAACGGGCCTTGCCATTGTGCTTGGGCATGAAATTGCACATGCCGTTGCCAAACATTCTGCCGAGCAACTCTCCAAGCAGTATCGTCAGCAATATGCCGCACAAATAGGTGGCAGCGTGCTATCTCAACTGGCACAAGCTAAGGGAATGGCCAACACCGCTTCTCTGATTGACATGGTGGGACAGATAGGCTTCAAATTTGCTAACCTGAAGTATTCGCGCGACAACGAAACTGAGGCAGATCATCTAGGTCTAATCTTTGCTGCTATGGCTGGTTACGACCCGCAGTTAGCTATACCTTTCTGGCAGCGTATGGCTCAGCAAAGCGGTGGAAGTAATACAAGCGAACTGTTCAGCGACCATCCTTCTGACGAGAAACGATTAGCAGCTCTGCAGAAACTTATGCCCGAAGCACTCAAATACTACACGCCTACAGTTTCTGCTACTACTCAGAAAACAACTTCCACAACAAAGAAGAAGACCACAACAACAAAGAAGAAATAAGACGTTTGTCCACTCCACTCATACGCTATAGCTCATCTATGCTGACAATACCCTTTACTACACAGTAAATGATAATGTCAGCAAGGGAGCGAGCGTGAATCTTCTCCATGATATTCTTGCGATGAGAAATCACCGTTGTGGTGGCAAGATTGAGTTGTTGGGCTATTTCCTTATTAATATAGCCCTTGCAGAGAAGGATTGCTACCTCAACTTCGCGTAAAGAAAGAATCTCCTTATGATCTATCTGACGGGCCATATTAATGGCATGATCATGTCCCTTGTGCTGAAGGGCCATTATATCACTTACTATCTGCTTCTCTGACTGGCAGATGTTAAGTGTGTGAGCATCCTTTATCTGCATATCGCCTTTCACCAGGACGATGGTCTTCTTGGGGAACTGACGAAAAAAAGTATGCTGCTGAAAATAGATACTCGAAGACACAAAGAAATGAAGGAACCCAGAAACGTCTCCGAGTTCCATCAATTCTTTTGCACTTGAAAAAACTTGTATTTCTGCCATCGGCAACAGACGACCTAGCAGATGCTGCAGGCCCATGCATGTGAGTACATTACTGTCGATGACGGCAAATCTTATACAAACCATTTTACGTAACTGAAATCCTGACGGTGAGGCAGGTTCTCATTCTTAGGATACATGCGATAGCAAATCTTGAAACTTCCTGCATTGTCAACACTATGGCTAGTACGGAAAGTATATCGATTGCCTTCTACATTCACCAGTTCAAAATCGTTTACATGATAGATGTGGTCCTCACCATGAATATCTGTTTGCATGGTTACGAGTTCCACACCGATGGCGTTATCCAAGCCAGCCTCATCTATCACAACTTCTACGTTGTACTTCTTTCCAGCCTCAATATTGCCGTTTAACACCTCTTCTGATTTTCTGATTTCTACCACATTGATGGCATCCCAACGTTCAGCAACCGTCTCTTTCCAAAGTGCAATCTCTTTTGCTAATTTTCTATTATCTGCATTGAGGAGAACTGAACGGTCGTAAAGTTTTTTATAGAACTTATTGTAATAATCATCTAACTGGCGCTTCATGGTGTAATGAGGTGCAATCTGCGCAATTGAATTCTTTATTACCTTAATCCAACCAGGACTGTATCCCTTAGCGTTACGTGCATAATAGAGAGGCATAATCTCATTCTCGAGGAGTGAATAAAGGGTGGCAGCATCCAACTGATCCTGATACTCCTGATTCTGATAAGTACGCTTATCTGTAAGCGCCCAACCAGCACCTTCGCGATAACCCTCAAGCCACCAACCATCAAGAACAGACAGATTGATAACACCATTCATTTCGGCCTTCTCGCCCGACGTACCTGATGCCTCAAGAGGACGGGTAGGTGTATTCATCCAGATATCTACACCACTTACCAAACGACGAGCCAACTGCATGTCATAATTCTCAAGGAAGATGATTTTACCCAGGAACTCAGGACGCTGGCTTATCTCATAAATCTTCTTGATTAGACCCTGCCCTGCCCCATCTGCGGGATGAGCCTTTCCCGTGTAAAGGAACTGAACTGGATAGTTGGGGTTGTTAACAATCCTGCTGAGACGCTCCAAATCAGTAAACAGCAGATGAGCACGCTTGTATGTAGCAAAACGACGACCAAATCCAATCAACAGGGCATTGGGATTAATCTTCTCCATCAGATTAACTACACGTGAAGGATCTCCCTGGTTCTTCAACCAACTATCACGGAACTTCTCACGAATGTAGTCAATCAGTTTAGTCTTAAGAGTCATACGGGTCTTCCAAACTTCCTCGTCGCTTACATTATAGATAGCCTCCCAAATAGCTTGATTACTCTGGTCATTGATGTGATTGGCATCGAAATGCTTAGCATATAACATACGCCACTCGTTAGCACACCACGTGGGGAAGTGAACACCATTGGTTACATAGCCCACATGACTCTCCTCAGGGAAATAACCCTTCCATATACCAGCAAACATTTTCTTGCTTACCTCGCCGTGCAACCAGCTTACGCCGTTTACCTCCTGTGAAGTGTTGCAAGCGAAAGTTGACATACAGAAACGTTCTGAATGGTCATCGGGATTCATACGACCCATACCAATGAACTCATCCCAAGTTATACCCAATACTTGAGGATATGAGCTCATGTACTTGCTGAAGAGCCCCTCGTCGAAATAGTCATGACCAGCAGGGACAGGTGTATGAACCGTATAAAGAGAAGAAGCACGAACCAGTTCAAGTGCCATTGTGAAGCTCATACCTTCATTTACGAAATCAACCAGACGCTGAACGTTGCAAAGTGCAGCATGACCTTCGTTACAATGATAAATATCTTTTTTTATACCAAGTTTCTTCAAAGTCAGCACACCACCAATACCAAGCAATATTTCCTGCTTCAGACGGTTTTCCCAGTCGCCACCATAAAGGGCATGGGTAATACTGCGGTCGTATTCGGAATTCATCTCATTATCTGTATCCAAGAGATAAAGCTTGATACGACCCACATTTACACGCCAAACATATGCGTGAACATGATAATTCATATAAGGTACGTCCACAACCAGCGGTGTACCGTCCTCATTTAACTGCTGCTCTATGGGCAGTGTACCAAAGTTCTGTGCCTCGTAATTAGCAATCTGTTGTCCGTCCATACTCAGAGTCTGAGTAAAATAGCCGTAACGATACAGGAAACCTATTGCGCACATGTCCACGTTAGAGTCACTAGCTTCCTTCAGATAGTCGCCAGCCAAGATGCCCAAACCGCCTGAATAAATCTTCAGCACCTGATTCAGACCATACTCCATACACAGATAGGCTACGCTGGGACGTGACTTATCTGGCTCAACGTCCATATAAGCACGGAACTCATCGTAAACATCATTCATTTTCTGAATTATGGCCTTGTCCTTGGCCAACTTCTCCATCTTCTCAAAGCTGATGCGCTCTAACAACAAGACAGGGTTTTGGCGACAGTCCTCGTACAACGTTTTGTCAAGGAGACGGAACAGACTTCTTGCATTGTGGTTCCAAGACCACCACATATTATGAGCGAGTTCTTCCAACCTACTCAACTCTGCAGGAATATTACTCTTAACTGTAATAGGTTTCCAACAGGGTTGGTTAGTATTACTTGCCTTAATCTTCATGATTTATTTGTTAATAGTTATAATGAATAAAAATTATTTCAATCTCTTATTTCTGTTGTTCAATGCTATATTGTAAGCCTCATAGTAGTAACTTATGAAATGTTTCCAGAGTGCTTTTTCGGCAAGCTTGGCAGCTTTCTTACGAACAGCATCCTGTTTCTTGCTATCTAAAGAGGAATATTGTGCAATGCTCGTTAAAACATTGTCAACCACTTCACTGAAGTTATAGTCGTTACGTACTATCACCTCTACACCATCCTGAATCTTGCTCGCACGGCCCAATTCTTTATTGGCCCACATGCCAAAGCCGGAAACAGATGTCGTGATACAAGGAACATGGAACGCAACTGCTTCCAACGGAGTGTAGCCCCAAGGCTCGTAATAAGAGGGGTAAACGGCAAGGTCGTTACCAATCAGCAAATCGTAATACGACATATCAAAGATACCATCATTGCCGTCAAGATAACAGGGAATAAAGATAACCTTAACCTGACTATCCTTATTATTATGCATACCATGTGAATGCAGGAAATTAATCACACCATCATGCTCCTGATTATGGAGCGTGTGAGTGTACAGCGGGTCTACAAGAGGCGTATCGTAAACAGTATCAAACCTTAGTCTGTCCTTAAGATCGGCACGTGGTGAGTCCATCCAACCAGGGACTTGAATCAGTGCCAGGACAGGACGCTTAAGATTCTGCTCGTACAAACCACGATACATAGTCTCGAGGAACACATCTATACCCTTGTTCTTATATTCATACCGTCCGCTGGTAGCCACCACTAGTGTATCGTCAGAAAACTCAACGCCTGTAAGTGCGTTTGCTACACGGAATATCTGCTTGCGGGCTTTCTCTCTGGCTGCAGTGAACTTAGTGCCACGAGGAACAAAGTCTTGCTCGAAACCATTCATCAAAACAGCATCGCATTCTTTATCTAGCAACTCCTTGCACTCGTTAGCAGTAACATCACTTACAGTTGTGAAACAGTCCACATTATGTGCCGTCTGACGCTCAATACTATGCTTCGACTCCATGTTCAGTTCCTGAGCCATCTGACTACCATTGTAGGCCCACAGATAATCATACAGGGGTTTATGGTTGCCGGCTATGCTGCGCCCGATACTGGTAGCATGAGTGGTAAAGATGGTTGCAATCTGAGGCACTTTCTGCTGAATATATAATGCACCCATGCAGGTCATCCATTCGTGTACCTGATATACAACATTCTTTTTCTTTTTCAGATTATGACGATAGAAACTTTCAACAACCAGTCCGGCTGCGTATGCAAACATACAGGCTTCGTCGTAGTCGCCGTATGCATGGAGGCTATCAACCTGATAATAGTTCCATGCGGCTGCGTAAATATCATTTTTTATGGCAAAATATGGGGTAAAGTCGACCAAGATTACATAGGGCTGACCAGGAATATTCCATCGGCCAACACGAATGTGTAAACCCTCCTCAGCGGCTTTCTTTGTCCAAGATGGCCATAGTTTTTTATCTTCTATAAATAGAGGATTCTCTTTGTTCAACCAAACATCAGGACCAAGGAAGACAAGATTATCTTTATTGGCTTCCTGCAGTGTCTTTGCTCTGGTACTAAGTACGGTGTAAATACCACCAACTTTATTACATACTTCCCAACTACTTTCAAAAATAAAGTCGGGACTTAACTTTTTTTCTGCCATTAGATTAAAACCTTATACTCTTAAATCGAGTGCAAAGTTATAACAATTATCTGAGTGCACGAAATCATTATTCGTTTTTTTGACTTATGTCAATATAGAACAGAAAAGGGGAGCCGAAACTCCCCTATCCTCTTATTTTACAGGTGAAATGCAAATATGCAAAGTATGGTCACCGTTTGTCATCTCATACTTCCGAAGAGGACCGGGACCACAACTTCCATTTCCGATTCCTCGCATGGCTGCATCCAGATGGAGAACCACCTCTGGGCGACGAATATTCTTCAATTCGTGCATGTACTTGGTGCGCCACAAATCCTCGTCGGTATAATGCTGTGCGCTAAACATGAAGGGTGACGATAGAGCCGTGATGCGCATTCCCCTACCACTATTGTCCGTAAGCTGCAACCAGTTAACATCACAACGCTCGCCCATACTCTGAGGCTTGATATATTCCTCCTGCATACCACTTACAGTATTGGTATAACAACCTACGAAGGCACAATCTTTGCGGTCTGGATAGTTCTCCATGGGACCACGCCCCAAGTATTCCACATTCTCCAGACTCTTGTCTAAGATTGCCTGAAGGCCCAGGCGACGGAAATCTTGATTCTTTTCTATATTAAAGGTGGTTTCCATAACTACATTACCCCCCTTGGCAATATCGTAAATAGTAGTAATAACAACAGAAGAACGTCCATCACGTCCACCTCTGACAACTTGCAAAACTTTTAACCTAACTGCATTATCATCCTTTGCCTCAATCTTTACGTTAGAAGCAAGAATCTCCGTGTGCAAATCACCTAATCGGTCATTGTTAATGCTACGATAGCCGTTGAAAAGGAAGTTATCGCCCTTTTCCAACATCTGCTTGCCTCCGTATGTAAGGTCAATAATAGAGCCATTCTTCTTACTAAGAGCAAAACTCCAGTCTTTACCTGTAACAGATACTGCTGCATCTGTTTCCACTGTATTCACTACATCATCTTTAGGAAGAAGGAACGGACCACTTGAACTGTTCTTTTTTAAGCATATTTGCTCAGCAGCTACGCTATGACCGGCAGGAGCCCATATAGTTGCTTCCTTCAGTTCAAGGGAGAGATTTAAATAATAAGCACAGTCTGTATCGTCCGGAACTTCCACAGGCATATCAATATCTACACTATCTGTGGGCTGAACGGCAGGCATATTGGTGATTCCGCTACGTATAATACGACCATCACGCAGCAATTCATACTTCAGGGTGTATGCACCCAGATCATGGAAGCAATAGCGGTTACGGATACGAATCTTATTTTCAGGAGTCTTGCGGAAATCGACGTACTGATAAACCTTCTTCACCTGCTCTAACTTAGGCGTTACATGACGATCGGCTGTGATGATACCGTTGCAACAGAAGTCATTATCGTTGGGATAATCGCCAAAGCCGCCACCATAATACATATTAGTCTGAGGCTCGCCATATTTGCAAAGGCTCTGGTCTACCCAGTCCCAGATGCAACCGCCAATCATGCGCTTGCTTCCGAACTCGATGTAATCCCAATATTCCTTCAAGTTTCCAATAGCATTACCCATTGCATGAGCATATTCGCAAAGGAAGAAGGGACGGTTTGCCAAACTCTCGTTTCTATCCAACTGAATCATGTGTTCGATGCTGGGATACATTCGGCTATCCATATCGGCAACCTCGTTCATGCCCTCGTAATGGATAAGTCTGCCATCCAGCGCCTGAATAGCTTTCTTGCTGGCAACAAAGTTATCGCCGCCACCGCACTCGTTACCCATACTCCAGAAGATAACGCTGGCGTGATTGCGGTCACGCAGCACCATACGCTGCTGACGATCTACGTACTGGCCCTCCCATGCAGGATTCTTAGACAAACTGTGGTTAGCATGACATTCCACATCGGCCTCGTCCATCGTATAGATACCGTAGTAATCATACAGGGCATACATACGTGGGTCGTTGGGATAATGACTGGTACGAACGGTATTCAGATTGTAACGCTTCATGAGCAGAATATCCTCAATCATACTCTCCACGGGGATTGCCTTGCCGTAAACTGGATGTGTATCATGGCGGTCGGCGCCCTTAAACATCACGCGCTTACCATTGATAAATACCTGACCATTGCGGTTCTCAATCTTACGGAATCCGTATTTCTGTGTTGAGACATCTCCGTTAACATTGATATCTACTGTATATAAATAAGGTGTTTCTGCGCTCCAGAGCTGAGGCTGCTGAACCTGGAAGAACGGACGAATGGTTCGCTTCTCGCCCTTCTGCAGCTTGGCTGCCGTCATCTTACAAATCTGAATCAGCGTACCATTGGGGTCGTACAATTTGCATTCAACAATGGCGTCCTGAGCTTTCTTGTCCAGATTCTGAAGGGTCAGGTCGATGTTAAGCGTTGCTCTGCCCAAACCTCTGCGTCCGAACTGAGTCGTCAAATAGGCATCCTGAACCTGCACCTTCTGACGGGCCTCCAAATAAACATCACGATGAATACCACTCAGACGGAACATATCCTGGTCCTCAAGGTAAGAACCATCGCTCCAACGATATACTTCTACGCAAACCAAATTCTGCTGACCTATCTTCAGGTACTTGGTAACGTCGAATTCAGAATCATTGTTGGGACCTTGTGTGTATCCTACTTTCTGTCCGTTTACCCAAACATAAGCCGCACTATAGATACCATTGAAATGAAGGTAAATTTCACGACCGTTCCATGAAGAAGGCACCTCAAAAGTCCTACGATAACTGCTTACAGCATTAGGTTCTTTAACAACGGTGTAACCTTCTTGTCCACGGATAAATGGCGGTTGATTCTTAAAGGGATAAGTTACGTTGGTATAGATGGGAGTTCCGTATCCAAGCATCTCAACACAACTGGGTACCTGAATAGTCTTCCACGCAGAAGCATCATAGTTAGTCTTATAGAATTCCACAGGTCGATCCTCTGGCTTGGGAACCCAGTTAAACTGCCATTGTCCGTTCAGCATCAGACGCAGACTGCTGTTGGGCCAGAGCCAAGGTTTCTTGTAAGCTTCGTCTGCCTTCATTTCCTTTTCACTGGCATAGAGCAACATGGTAGCACGACCAAGTTCTTTGTTAATGCCATAGATAGCTTGGTTCTCCCACTCATGCTTACTGGTATTCTTTTCTGCTTCAGAAACCACCTTCAGGTCGGTTTTCACCAATTGCCACTTTACAAAGACATCAGAATCGCTAGCCTTCATCTGCCAAACATGTCCGCCAGGCTGACAATTATCGTTATAACCCAGTTTCAGACCGCCAGCTGCACAAGTCAGTGTAACAGAGCCATCTGTCTGCGTCAGAAGCTTCCACATCTGATTGGGATTTCCGCCGTTAGCATCCCAAGTTATCACCTGCGCCTCACGGTCACCGTTGTTACCGTTATCAAGTGCAACGTTTCCATAGGGATTAAACAGCACATTGTAATCGCCACGAGCCGAGGGATGAATCTGCCAAACCTGAGTCATCGCCTTTTTATTAACCGGGCTGAAAGTAATGGTGCCGTTCTGACAATCCAGAGCCAGCCCCTCGCCAATCTCTAAGCGATACCCCTGAGACTTATTGAACTGCTGAGCAGCGATACTCAGTACAAAAGCAAATAAAATGCTAAAGGTTAAAGAAAAACGCTTCATTTTAATATGGATATTATTAATATATGTTATTTCGTGGCTACAAAGATAGTGAAATTCAGGGATAATTCTTATTTTTGCATCTGAAATTTACTTTTTCTAATCAAAAATAATACAATTATGTTAAGACTGAATTGTTTCTTCCAGGCCAAGAAGGGCCAGTATGATCGTGCGTTGGAAGCTGCCATTGCACTTGTTGCCAAAAGTAAGAATCACCCTGGATGCATTGCCTACGATTGTTTCGAAAGCGCCACACGCCCCGATGTCTTCTGCATCATTGAGACTTGGGCAGATCAGGCATCCCTCGATGCACACAGCAAAACACCCGAGTTCATCGAGAACGTTGGCATCATCAACGAATGCGGTGAAATGAAGATTGAAGTAATGGAGAAGTAAAGTTACCCAACAAAAGAGAGCAACCTCATTTTTGAAGTTGCTCTCTTTTATTAAGTGTATCTTGGAAGAACCTTAATTAGTTCTTGAAGAAATCTTTAACTGCCTCGTTGGGCACCATCTGCTCATCGAAAGAGTAAGAACCTGTCTCAGGATTCTTTACCATCTTGATAACTTTGGTATATGAACGGCCATCAGTCTTACCAGTCTGAAGAGAGGCCACTGTTTTCTTTGCCATAGTT
>JAEEGL016679233.1_pt1 | contig 13106 bp, 10 predicted proteins | sample 9134231 | NCBI WGS metagenome assembly JAEEGL01 (sample SAMN16246548, study PRJNA631951) | gut metagenome | biome: gut microbiome; feature: rumen; material: fiber-attached | host: Bos | place: Iran: Karaj | collected 2018-10 | reverse complement strand
GGCTTGCAACTAACTTTTTAACTTTCATTATTTTCTCCTCCTCATAAAAATGTATATTTTTCGTTCAACGTTATGATATATTTTATATCATTTTATGCTGTTATAACAATTTTACTCTTTTACAGTATTGTTTGCAACCCAAAAAATAAAGATTAGGTGCACAAAACGCAGAAGTGCCTGAAAAAACAAGGCTTTTTTTGAAATTTCGGTCATGAAATTACTATGCACAGCATAAAAGTACTATTTCAAGAAATGTGTGATATTTTGCGCAAAATGTTATGAATATTTTGCTTTGCGGGTAAATGACTGCTTTGTAAGAATATAATAATATAGCTGAAAATCTATAAAACCACACATAGTGGTAAATATATACAAAAATGCGTGGGCTGTGATGTCCTTATCGGAAAAATCAGAATATAAATTACCATAAGTAAATGGCATCAGTATTTGCTGTGGTAAAATAATGATATCAGTTTATAACGCAAAAATTGAACATTGTTTTTTACACCCGAGATTCAAAATTCTGAGGCATTTGGTGCGGATTGATTGAAAAGTTCATATTTGAATGCTATCATGTTGACTATAACATCAGATTTGTGCCAAGCGCAAAATAAGGAGTGAAAACGATGAAGGTTTCCGATGGATTCTGGCTGAACAAGAACGGCTATGATGTACACTGGGCAGCACAGATATACGAAACGGAAGCGGACGACCGCAGTATAACAGTTTATGCGGCTACACAATGGATATCAAACAAGGGCATGACTCTCGGCGGTCCTATGCTGACTGTCCGCTTTACGTCCACCCTCGAAAACAGTATTAAAGTTACCATAAGTCATTTCAGCGGAAGTAGCAGAAAAAAGCCTTCATTTCCCATATATGAGGACGGGGACTACAGCCCCGTCATAAATGAGCTCAGCGGCGGCGGTTATGAGCTTGTATCGGGGGATACTTCCGTAAGGATAGGCTGCGAGAAGAAGGAGTGGGACATATCCTACTATTACCGCGGCAGACTGCTTACAAAGAGCGGCTGGCGCACCACCTCCGTCATAACCGAGGAGGAGTGGCACAGAGAGCGGGAAAATTTCGGTGAAAGATTCTTTGCACAGTCCGATAACGGCGGCGGTACATTTATCCGCGAGATGCTGAATATCTCAGTGGGGGAATATATTTACGGCTTCGGCGAAAAGTTCACCACTTTCGTAAAAAACGGTCAGACTGCCGAGATATGGAACAATGACGGCGGAACCTGCACCGAGCAGAGCTACAAGTCAGTGCCGTTTTTTGTGTCGTCGAGAGGCTACGGAGTTTTCGTAAACGAGACTGAAAAGGTAGTTTTCAACATTGCCGATGAAAATGTCACAAAGACTGCTTTCACGGTTCAAGGGGAGTCGCTGGAGTATTTCATTTTCGGCGGCGAGACTATAGCCGATGTAATAAGCCGATATACTGCGCTTACGGGCAGACCTGCCCTGCCTCCTCCGTGGTCCTTCGGGCTTTGGCTGTCCACCTCTTTCACAACGGATTACGATGAGGAGACCGTCAATGCTTTTATTGACGAGATGCGCAGCCGTGATATCCCTCTCGATGTTTTCCACTTTGACTGCTTCTGGATGAAAGAGTTCGAGTGGTGCAGCTTTGAGTGGGACAGGCGGAAATTCCCCGTCCCTGAGGCTATGCTTGCACGGCTTAAAGCCAAAGGACTGAAGATATGCGTTTGGATAAACCCGTACATCGGGCAGAAAGCCCCTGTTTTCAGGGAGTGCGCGGAAAAGGGCTACTTCATAAAAAACAGGGACGGCTCGGTTTTTCAGTGCGATATGTGGCAGCCGGGAATGGCTCTCATAGACTTCACCAATCCCGAGGCGCGAGAGTGGTTTGCGGCTAAGGTGCGCGGACTTGCCGAAATGGGTGTCGATGCGGTAAAGACCGACTTCGGCGAGAGGATACCCACAGACGTATGCTATTATGACGGCTCAGACCCGTTCAAGATGCATAATTTCTATTCATATCTGTACAACAGGACGGTATTTGAAGCTCTGAAAGAGGCGAAGGGAAGCGCCTGTCTGTTTGCACGTGCTGCTACCGCAGGCTGTCAGCAGTTCCCTGTACACTGGGGCGGAGACTGCTTCTCGGACTATGAGTCCATGTGGGAGACCCTCCGCGGCGGACTTTCACTGTGTATGTCGGGCTTCGGATTTTTCTCCCATGATATCGGCGGCTTTGAAGCCGAGGGTACTCCCGACCTGTACAAGCGCTGGACAGCCTTCGGGCTTATGTCCACACATTCGCGCTATCACGGAAACAGCTCCTACCGCGTACCGTGGCATTTCGACGAGGAGAGCTGCGATGTTTCGCGGCATTTCGTGAAGCTTAAAGGCAGGCTCATGCCTTATCTTTGGTCGAATGCGGTCATTACCCATAAAACTGGAGTCCCAATGATGAGGGCTATGGCTGTGGATTTCACTTCCGACCGCAGTGCGCTCACTGTTGATACTCAGTATATGCTTGGCGAGTCTCTGCTTGTGGCTCCTGTTTTCAGCGAGGACGGCGAGTGCAGCTTCTATCTGCCCGACGGCGGTGTATGGACGGATATACAGACAGGTGAGGAGCTCCGCGGCGGAAGCTGGTATACAAGAAAATACGATTATTTCGGTATGCCCCTTATGGCAAGACCACGTTCAATAATAGTTTACGGCGATTTCAAGGGTACTGCCGATTATGACTATATCAATAATATGCACATAGTCGTCTGCGGACTTGATGACGGTGACATGGCTTCTGCCCGTATTTACGACCGCGACGGTGAAAATTATGCGGATATAAAGGCGGAGCGCAGAGGCGATAAGGTCTGCATCACAGTTACGGGTACGGACAAGCCCTTTACGGCTGAAAGTGCTCAGGGATTTGAAATAGTGCCGAACAGATGATTTTCCTCTTTACATTTTTTATGAATTGTGGTAAAATTATTTTCAGATATAAATGAAAGGAAGGGATACGATGACGGAATTTGACGGCACATCAGACCAGAGAGCGGAGTTCGCAGCCCTTAATCACGAAATATATAATCTTACGAAGCAGCTTGAGGCTAAAGAAAGGGAATACCTCGATTCTACAAAGACCGATCTGTATGACCCTTTCAGGAATCCCACGGAGTTCCGATGGTACAGAGATGACTATTCGGAGATACTTCCGTGGATAACGATGCCGGAGTTTACAGTGCCCTTTGAGCCTGCCAAAGTGGAAAAGGCTGCAATAAGGCATTATTACAATATAGGCGGATTCATACTGCTGATGCAGTTCCTTGCCTCCAATGCATTTGTGATCGGTCTGATATACCTGATAAAGTATATACTCGGCGCGGTCAATCCGGGGGCTTCCGCAGGAGCTATATCGCATTATATCACCAGCAGCTCCATATTTCCTGCCATAAATATGATCACGTTCCTGACAGCAAATGTGGGATTTGCGTTCATAGGGCTTAAATGGGCAAAAATAAAGCCTTCATCTATGATAAAAACGAAGGATCTGCGTTTTGGTGATATATTGAAATACTGTCTGTCGGGACTGTTCCTGCTGATCGTTTCGGCATATATATCATCGGGTATAGAGGATATCTTTTCACAGTACGGATTTACAACAGATGTAGCGGACTCGGACTACGGAAAAACAGGGCTCGGCTTTGCGATAATGACTGTTTACAGCTGTATAATAGCTCCTGTTACGGAGGAGATATTCTTCCGCGGGACGCTGATGAAGATATTCTCGAAATCCAGCCAGCGTTTCGGAATAATTGCCTCGGCTGTATTCTTCGGACTTGCTCACGGCAATCTTCCGCAGTTTATGCTTGCTTTCCTTGTGGGAATATTCTTCGGACATATTGATATGAAGCATAATTCCATTGTGCCTTCGGTAATAGTTCACATCTTCATAAACAGCATGGTGACTGTAATTACCGAATTAAAGGGCGAGGCTATTCTTTTTGCGGGATTCACGCTGCTTATATTCGCAGCAGCTATCGTCGGACTTGTAATGCTTCTCCTTTTCAGGAAGGAATGCAGGCTTCCTGTGCCGACACCTGCACAGACACGAAGAGGCTTTGCCATAGCAAAGACATCTGTGGGCTGTATAATAGCTTTTGGCGCATATATAGCATATATGACACTTCTTATTTTGACTGAATAAAAAACGGACGGTTATTACCGTCCGTTTTTGCTTATTTATCCTGATGAGCCGTTTCGGTTTGAGGAGTTTTTCCTGCCTTTCTGTACAGTGCCCATGCAGCGGCTGCGATACCAACTGCAAGTACAAGGGTAGTGAAGATACTTCCCTCTATACCGAATTCTCCGCCTGTAAGGAAAGCTTTATCGGAGACCTGTGTTGTGCGGAACACTGACTCTGTATCTCCCGAGCCGCTTACGCTTATGCCGTAGAAATTTCCCTGTGTGAAGTTCCATATGGAGTGTATAGCGCACACTCCCCATATATTATCGAAAAGAATCATGTAAATAGCAGCAAATACGCCGAAAAGAGTGAGATTTATAAATGGGACAGGTCCGAAGCCCGGATTTGCGGCGTGTGCGACTGCAAAGGCAGCAGCACTTATTCCCACGGCTATAGCTGTATGATGTCCGCCGCCGCCTATGGAGTTCATAAGATATCCGCGGAAGATGAATTCCTCACTCATGCCCTGTACGAAAAATCCCAGCAGGAACAGCGCGATGATCCCGTAATCCACATCGCTGCATACCGCTATGCTGTTTGCACCGAAAGCTACGCTGAGAAGAGTTATTGCGCTCATCATGGCTATTCCGATAATAAGTCCCATAAGATAGTGCGGGATAAGCCCCTTTTTTCTTGCGCCCATTGAGCGTACAGGTCGCATCTCCACGCAGCGGCAGTAGAATACGGCAGCGAGAGTGCCGAATACAGTCGACAAGAGGGAAGGGATCATTACTTTCGGTACAGCCGATACCTTTGTGGCTATCTTCATGGACTCTTTCAGAGTGAAATTCTGTGTATTATCAAGATATCCCTGTTTCCGCATTTCCTCAAGCATGGGCTTTGTGGTTATTATGGAAGGGATAATGGATTCAAGTATGAATATTACTCCAAAAACTACTATAAATGAGAGAAGTATTGCCAAGAGTTTTTTTGAAGTGTGAGTCTTTGACGCTTCGTCAAACATTTTGGGTCTGTAATTCAACATTCAAACACCTCCGTATTTAATTTTACTATAGTATACGGGACTTGTCAAGGTGTCTGCTTATTTGACATCAGGGTGCGGAAATGATATAATAAAAGTTAGACTATTATTGGTAAAGAAAGGGGAATGCCGATGTATAAGACAATTTTTTCAAACATCGGAAAGTACAAAAAACAGGCAATTCTCTCGCCTGTGACCATTATCGGTGAGGTACTCATGGAAGTGCTCATACCTATGGTAATGGCGCTGATAATCGACAATGGTATAAAAAAGGCGGATATCGGCTACGTTGCAAAAATGGGCGGACTCATGGTGCTCATGTCTGTCTTTTCGCTTTTCTTCGGCGCACTTGCGGCAAGATTCAGCGCAGTTGCGGCTATGGGCTTTGCGAAAAATCTCAGGAGCGCACTTTTCCGCAAGGTTCAGGGCTTTTCCTTTGCAAATGTGGATAAGTTCTCCACAGCTTCGCTGACAACAAGACTTACCACAGATGTCACCAATATACAGAATGCATTTATGATGTTCATTCGTATGGCGTTCCGTTCGCCTATAATGCTCATATGTGCTACCTGTATGGCTGTAAGGCAGAACGCAAGGCTTTCTATCGTATTTCTTTTCGCAATACCCGTGCTGGCTTTTGCGGTGTTCTTTATTATTTCAAAGGCACATCCGCGTTTCGGAATTATGCTGAAAAAGTACGACGGCATGAACGGAAAGATACAGGAAAACCTCATCGGTATCCGCGTTGTAAAGGCTTTTGCACGTGAGGAATATGAGAAGAAGAGCTTCGAGGAGAATACCGACAGTGTACGCCGTGCGCAGTTTGCTGCGGAAAAGCTTGTAATACTCAATATGCCTATCATGCAGCTTGTAATGTACGCGAGCATAACCGCTATACTCTACTTCGGCGGTCATATGGCAGTTGACGGAAACATCGAAACAGGCGAGCTTTCAAGCTTCATCATGTACGTAGGACAGATACTTCTTTCACTTATGATGATATCCATGCTCTTTATCACTTTCGTTATCTCAAGAGCATCGCTCCAGCGTATATATGAGGTGCTTGCGGAAGAGCCTACCATAAAGGATTCGGAAAACTCAGAGGTATCTGCCGAGGACGGCTCCATACGCTTTGAGAACGTGAGCTTCAGCTATTACGATGATATGGACAATCTTGCCCTTGAAAATATCGACCTTGATATAAAGTCGGGCGAAACTATCGGCATCATCGGCGGTACAGGCTCGTCAAAGACCTCGCTGGTACAGCTTATCCCACGTCTTTACGATACGACAGAGGGAAAAGTCATCGTAGGCGGTCACGATGTAAAGGATTACGCCCTTGAGACCCTGAGAAATCAGGTTGCTATGGTATTGCAGAAGAACGTTCTTTTCTCGGGTACTATCAAAAACAATCTCCGCTGGGGCAATGAGAATGCAACTGATGAGGAGATCATCGAAGCCTGCAAATCAGCCTGTGCTCACGATTTCATAATGGGCTTCCCCGACGGCTACGACACAGACCTGGGACAGGGCGGTGTGAATGTTTCGGGCGGACAGAAGCAGAGACTTTGTATTGCCCGTGCGCTTCTGAAAAAGCCTAAGATAATCATTCTTGACGACTCCACAAGTGCTGTTGATACAGCTACCGACAGCAGTATACGCAAAGCTTTCAGTGAAAAGCTTGCAGACACTACGACTATCATAATAGCTCAGCGCATATCCTCTGTAATGGACGCTGACCGCATCATCGTCATGGACGGCGGCAGGATAACCGATATAGGCACACATGATGAGCTTATGCAGTCAAGTGAGATATACCGCGAGGTATATGACTCACAGCAGAAAGGAGCTGATGAATAATGCCTCCTATGAAAGAAATGAAGCCAATGGCTAAGCCCGAAAACACATTCGCTGCATTGAAGCGCATTTTCAGCTATATGCACGGCTTCCGCATACAGTTCGTATTTGTTGTCATCGGTATATTTTTCAGCGCTTTTGCGGGAATAGCAGGTAATTACCTGTTAAAGCCGATTATCGACAACCTTGAGGACGCATTCAAGACAGGTCACTGGAAGTACGGGAAATTCATCGGCATACTTACGGTCATGGCTGTGATATATGCTGTGGGTGCGCTGTCATCGCTGTTTTATCAGCGAATGATGATGAAGATATCAACAACTACTCTCATGCGCATAAGAAACGACCTTTTCTGCAAAATGGAGATGCTCCCTATACGCTTCTTCGACAAGCACACTCACGGTGAGCTTATGAGCCTTTTCACCAATGATACGGACGCTATCCGCGAGATGCTCAGCAATAGTATCGCTCAGTTCATCAGCTCAGCTATAACCATAGTCGGCGTATTTGCGGCAATGCTCATATACAGCTGGAGACTTACCATACTTGTAGTTGCTGTATTGTTCGTGATAGTCAAGGTCATAGGCTTTGTAGGCTCACGAAGCGGCAAGGGCTTTGCTGCACAGCAGAAAGCACTCGGAAAAGTCAACGGCTATATCGAGGAAATGATAGACGGACAGAAGGTAGTAAAGGTATTCTGCCATGAGGACAAGGCTGCCGAGGAGTTCGATGCACTCAATGAGGAGCTCTGCAAAGCGGCTACTCATGCAAATACATTTGCCAATGTCCTTATGCCTATAATGAACAACCTTTCCTACATACACTACGCTATGACTGCTATAGCAGGCGGTATCATGGCTGTAAAGGGCATAGGCGGAATGACTGTAGGTACTGTTGTATCCTATCTGCAGTTCACACGTTCCTTCTCACAGCCGATAACACAGGTGTCTCAGCAGCTCAATTCCGTGCTCACAGCACTTGCAGGTGCGGAGCGTATCTTCCGCGTCATAGACGAAGAGCCTGAGACAGATGAAGGATATGTTACACTTGTAAATGCCGATATCGCCGCTGACGGCACTATAACCGAGACAGATAAGCGTACAGGCAGGTGGGCTTGGAAGCACCCTCACAAGGCTGACGGTACTGTGACATATAAGGAAGTCCGCGGAAATGTGGAGTTCGACGATGTAGTGTTCGGATATGAGCCGAATAAGACTGTCCTCAACGGCATCTCTCTCTATGCAAAGCCGGGACAGAAAATAGCTTTTGTAGGCTCTACGGGAGCAGGAAAGACTACCATAATCAACCTTATCAACCGCTTTTACGATGTGCCCGAGGGCAAGATACGCTACGACGGCATCAACATCAACAAGATAAAGAAGGACGACCTGCGCCGTTCACAGTCAATAGTATTGCAGGATACTCATCTTTTCACAGGCACGGTCATGGAGAATATCCGCTACGGAAAGCTTGACGCTACCGATGAAGAGGTATATGCGGCTGCCAAGCTGGCTAATGCCGACAGCTTCATACATCATCTTGAAAACGGCTACGATACTATGCTTACAGCCGACGGTGCAAACCTTTCACAGGGACAGAGACAGCTCCTTGCTATCGCCCGTGCCGCAGTCGCAGACCCTCCTGTGCTTATCCTTGACGAAGCTACAAGCTCTATCGACACACGTACAGAGGCTCTTATCGAAAAGGGCATGGACTCTCTCATGGAGGGAAGAACGGTATTCGTTATCGCTCACAGACTGTCCACGGTACGCAATTCTCATGCAATAATGGTCCTCGAACACGGTAAGATAATCGAGCGCGGAAACCATAACGAGCTCATTGCTCAGCACGGAAAGTATTACCAGCTCTATACGGGAATGTTCGAGCTGTCGTAAGTTATTTTACACAATTCATTTTTTTGCCGCAGAAAAAAGTTTGTTTATTAAGCAGCTTGATTCTGCGGCATTTATCGTGTATTATTAATATAGTTGTTTTTGGAAAAACTATATGATTTCAGAAAGAGGACAGGATATGAAGATCAGAAAAATATTCGCAGTTATCGCTGCCACAGCTATGATCTGCGGAGCAGCTGCTTCATGCAATGAAAAGGTAAAGACCAGCAAAGAGGTCGAAAATAATATAAACAAGGCTGCTGCACCTTCCGACCTTTCGGGCGTTGATTTCGAGGATACTGTTACAGCAGGTACAGGCGATGCTTATCTTGCTATAGCTGACAAGGATTTCAGAATGCAGTATCTCGGCGGAAACGATGAAAACAATCAGCTCACCTTTGATGCGGGAGTAGTTCATATCGACGGAAACGGAGACTATAAAGTAAGCGTAAATGCAGATACAAAGGGCTTCAGATACAGAGCTACGGGCGATCCCGATAAAGAGTACAAGCCTAACGGACTGGAATATGCTGCCGTTATAATAGAAGACGGCGAGACAGCTGTCCCGAATGCGGTAATTACCATAAAAAAGGTAAAGGTGGACGGAAAGGACATCGAGCTTAAAAAGAAGAGCTTTACTTATACAGACGCAGGCAAGCTCCGCTCAAATATCTTCAATGAATGGATAAGCGATGACGGTCTCCCTGATGATTCAAGATGTGATAAGGGTACACTTTTCAATAATTATGACAGCTCTTCACCTTCCGATATCAACGACGGAAGCTATTCTGCACAGCTTGTGGACACAGACGCATTCAAGGAATGGACTAAAGTCGAAGTGGAGTTCAGTATTTCCGGACTTGACAAATAACACATAATTTCCCGAAATCCTCACGGTTTTTACCTGAGGATTTTTCTTTTCATTCAGTTTTCTGTCACAGAATGCACATATCAGGGTTATATAATAACATCATGGAAAGAGAAAAAAGCAGCCTTTAAAAGCTGTATCATTAATCAGACATCTTCTATTTTTCATATAAACCACCCTAAAGGGAAAGCACTCGTATGCGGGTGCTTTTTCTGTTTTTAAAAAATACATTTAAACATTATTGACAAATAATCAGTAGTGTGATATAATGAAATTACAGCAAAATCACTGAAAACTACCATAAATGGAGGAAAAAACAATGGATAATAATAAAACATCTAAAGTTGTTGCAGATTTTTGTGAGACACTAAAGGAAAGAAACGTTCCTTTTGAGGTAAACGAGAAGGACTCAAATATGCTGAGATTCCGTACAAAGCTGCCTCATATTGAAAATGTGACACCGCTTGTATTCATTCATGTAAACGGCGACACAAATGCCCTTTCACTTGCACTGAGCCAGATGGCACGTTTCGGCGAGGTGAATCTTGATGTATGCAAGATAATAAATGAATTCAATGCAGACCCCGAGTGCTTCGGCTGCAAGATGTTCATAGACGAGCGCGGAGAGCTTATCGTTCTTGTAAATGCTGTAGTTACAGGAGATGCTCCTGCCAAGCTTGTAGAGGATTATCTTAACATATCTATCCTCTGCATAGACAAGCATCTCGGAAAAATTCTTGAAATAATTAAGAATAGCGAAAATAATTAACGATATATAGGCAAAAATACGAATTATTTTTCGGATAAAGCAAAATCAAATCTACGTTTTGTATAATATTTATTGTACAAAACGTAGATTTTTCTTGTGAAATTCGACAATTTGCATCAAAACCTCTTTAAATTTATATTTATTTGTGCTAAACTATAATCAACAAAGAGTTTATAGATAAAGAGCATGAAAAAATATAAATGGAGGTGTTGGTATGAGAAAGATCAGAAAAATATATTTGAAGGCAATGGCGGCTTTATTATCATTAGTGATGACTTTAGGCTTTATGTCTTATCGTCCTCAGGTCACTCATGCCGCAGAGGAACAAGACCTTAAAGCGATGGCTGATGAGATAATAATCCTTGTTAATGAAGCAAGAGAAAAAGCCGGTTTAAAACCTTTAAGAGCTGTTCCGTATCTGAATGACAAGGCGCGTGAACGTTCAAGAGAGCTCATATTTGATTTCAGCCATTATCGCCCCGGCACCAGAATATTCTATCTTTCTGACGAAAGAGAATTCGAGCTGGATAATGTAAGCGCAGAGAAAACTGAAGAGATAGCTGCTCGCCTTGACGAAAAATGGTGCTTTGCAACATGGAGCGAGGACATGAAGACCTTCAGAGTCGATGCGAAGAAAAAGGACGATGTGGAAGGCGTTCTCATAGCTGAGGGCGTGGACTTCACTTTCAGAGAAACATTGTACGGTCTTGAAGACAAGGTAACGGAAAATAAGATCGTTGCAACATGGAGCGAGGATAAGAAATCATTCAGCGTTGATAAGAAATACGAAGACGCTGTCAACAAGCTGCTGAAAAACGAAGCTGTAAAATACAGCATGGGTGATCTGTTCATTACAATAATCGATGCAGGGCTTGTGCCTTATTCAAGAGCAGGCGAGAATACAGCAGGCGGTTCTGATAATGCAAAGGCTACCTTCAAACAGTGGGAAGGTTCACCTGTACACTGGCACGCAATAATGAATCCTGATTATACCCATATCGGCGTTGGAGTATCTTATGAGAAAGACAGTACATTCAGATATTACTGGGATCAGATCTTTATAACTACAGATAAAGAGTTCGACGATCAGTATATCCCCGAAAGCCAGGAGACAGTTCCTGTAGGTTCAGGCGATATCAACGGTGATAAGGAGATAAATTCTTTCGATCTTATCACTATAAACAAGTATCTGGGCAAGGAGATCGAGCTTAATGCGCTTCAGAAGGAAAGTGCTGATCTTCTTAAAGACGGGTATATAACCGAAGCCGATGCGATCGTACTCAGAAAGTATATCCTCGGCAAATACCGTACAATACCTGTTACGATGGATATGTTTTTGAATGGATAGATAAAGAAGAGGGAAAATATAGAAAAGTGTGTTCATGGTAAAAGCAGCCGAGAGATCGGCTGCTTTTACTTTTACTGCCGACTTGCAGAATACAGTAAAAAGTGGTATTATCATATATGCGAAAAAATTTTATATAACTGTAACATTTCATATAGGTAGTGCGAATGTTCTTTATGAAAGGTCAATCTTACAAATAATCAAGGAGGAATGAGTATGACAAGCTATGAGCTTAAAGCAATGCTTGAGCGATCACCTGCGGAATGCCATAGAGCACTTGTTAAAGAATACGGAAAATATGTCTATGCGATAGTTTTCAATAAACTCAGGATATGCGGTACAAAGGAAGATATAGAAGAGTGTGTGAGCGATGTGTTTGCAACTATATTCTTAAAATATGAATTCGATGAAAACTGTGACCGCGATATAAAGGGTTATATCGGTACAGTTGCAAAGAGGAGTGCAATAGACCGCTTCAGGAGCCTTACATCAAGAAATAATCATACCGTATATTCAGATGATGACGATATGCAGGAGCTTGTCTCGGACTTCAGCGTTGACGAGCGCGTTGACCGTTCTGAACTCCGAAGAGTGCTTCTCAACAAGATTGATGAGCTTGGCGAGCCTGATTCAACAATACTTATACAAAAATTCTACTATAATCGCAAATCGTCGGAAATCGCCAAGTCAATGTCCATGACACATGCTTCGGTCAGAACAAGATGCAGCCGCGCAATAGCGAGGCTGAGAACAAAGCTTGCAGAAGCAGGTATATCAAGGTAAAGGGGGAGAAGCTATGAAAGATAAGAACATATTCGATATACTCGGAAATGCAGAGGACGATTCAATGGAAAGACTTACTGAAAAATGTCCTGAGATAACGGATGAACAGCTCGAAAAGATCATCGCTATGAGCGAAAAGAAATACAATGCAAAAAAGAAAGAATTACTGAAAGACAGAACAGAGAAAGATAATAATATAAAAATGGATGAAAACGATATTGTGGAGGGCGTTGAGCGTGCTGAACACCTTCGCAGACCTGTTTGGTTCGGACCTTTGTGCACAGCAGCATCTCTTATCCTTGTGGCAGGTGTTGTGCTCGGAAGCATGGTCATGTTCCGCAAAAACAAAACAGGTAAAATTGATACAGGTGTTATTGAACCTGCTG
>JAEEGL016154831.1_pt1 | contig 13106 bp, 10 predicted proteins | sample 9134231 | NCBI WGS metagenome assembly JAEEGL01 (sample SAMN16246548, study PRJNA631951) | gut metagenome | biome: gut microbiome; feature: rumen; material: fiber-attached | host: Bos | place: Iran: Karaj | collected 2018-10 | reverse complement strand
CTCCAGTCCAGCATTTCATCAACGTTTTTGGTATTCTCATACCACTTTGAAACTTTATCGTTCATAAGAAAAATTCTATCAATCACTAGCTGCGACTTCACTTATGCCTAAACACACTAACTCAATATTTTTTATTAAAAGTTAATCGACAAAGGATTCTTTCTCTCCTTTGCCATCACAAGGTAATTATATCATCCAAGTAAAGAACTCATGGCATAAAAAAGCTCCTGACTGATCAGGAGCTTTCAAAGTTTATTTCTCAATCAAGAGAGCAATATTGTTTGCGAGCGATTCCGCACAAGCGAAGCGCGGAGGACTTTAGCGGGCAAATAATATTACTCGTACTCTACTGTTGCTGTCGAACTTTATCCCAATCTTTCATAGCCAATCTAAATCAACATTAAGCTCTTCTTCCAAGTCATTCAACACATCATCACCGAATCTGGTACCCACATACAATTCTTCATCTTCCATGAAATAGCTTCCCAACACCTTTTCTCCATGCACTGAAACAATGCGGCTTGAATGCAGATACTTAGGATTGTCCGTGAAATAGCTTAATCTATCACACATCATCTTTTGCAATTCTTTATACGGAATACTCAACTTTGCAACGGATTTCATGGAATTAATCAATTGCCAACAAGAAACGTTAAAGAAAAAACTCTCCGGAAACATAAATCCGTTTGAATACCATTTCTTTGTTTCGAAATCATAAAAAGACATGCTTTGATACGGACTATTTAAATGCTTAAGAGTAATTCCAAGCTTGTTTACACCCTGATGGTTTTCTCCAAAAACCAAAGCGTCATACTCTATCCTTACGTCAGACAGAGGATACAGCTTATAATATGAATTCATGACATCTTCATCATTAGCCAATCTTGAATAAAATGCCTTCATTCCTTCTGGAAACACAACACCAAGTTCTTTCTGTTTCCTATCAAGTTCTTCAGCAGATACTCCCTCTAAGATTTGTCTTCTATAAACATCTAATTCTTGCAAAAGATCTTCCATAACATCTCCATTAACGACATCAGATTTTGCTCATTCCGACAAACAGTGCACCTAAAAATAGAATAATAATAAATGCTGTTTCAAGGAAGTTTATTACTATTGCCGTAATGGCAAAAAACTTGCCTTTTTCTTTATTCTTTATGGAATGAACTAGTCCGATGACTGATAGAATCAATCCAACAGGTGATAAAACGACGAGTGAAAATAAAAGCGCCCAGGTAAACCATTCTCCAACGAAATAGCGAAAAAACACAAGGGGAGTAACAGAAAGCAGCACAAGAATAAAACCCGCCAAAGCCATCTTGTTAATTTTCCTGTTTTGATCAGTCATAGAAGTACCGCCGGTTCCCATTGAATCGAGTCATATAATCTTTTCGTTTCTAAGGTTTCCTCAGATAGATTAATTATATCATCTCCCAAAAAGAAAGCCCCTGAATTACCAGGAGCTTCCTTCGGTTTTGTCTCATTGAAAAGAGTAATATTGTTTGCGAGCGACTTCCGCACAAGCGAAGCGCGGAGGACCTTAGCGAGCAAATATTATTACTCATATTCGACTGTTGCTGTCGGCTTAGGTGTGTAATCGTAGAGGACTCTGTTGATGCCGGGTACTTCGTGGGTTATACGGTCTGTAATACGGCACATAAGATCGTAGTCGATAGGTTCAACAGTGCACTTAACAACGTCTGTTGTATTGATAGCACGGACAATGCAGAGCCACTCAAAAGCTCTCTTGCCGTCCTTGATGCCTGTGGACTTGAAGTCAGGTACTACTGTGAAGTACTGCCATACCTTGCCTGCGAGGCCTGCCTTTTCAAACTCTTCACGGAGGATAGCATCAGATTCTCTTACTGCTTCCAATCTGTCTCTTGTGATAGCACCGGGGCATCTTACGCCAAGTCCGGGGCCGGGGAAGGGCTGACGGTAAACCATCTTATCGGGAAGGCCTAATGCGGAACCTACTACACGTACTTCGTCCTTGTAGAGGTATTTAACGGGTTCAACGAGTTCGAAATCGAGTTCCGGAGGAAGTCCGCCTACGTTGTGGTGAGCCTTGATGCCCTGTTCGCTCTCTAAGATGTCAGGATAGATAGTGCCCTGTGCGAGGAAAGCGATGCCGTCAAGTTTTGCTGCTTCTTCTGCGAAGACCTTGATGAACTCTTCGCCGATGATGTGGCGCTTCTGCTCAGGGTCTGTAACGCCTTCGAGGAGGCCTAAGAATCTGTCTACTGCGTCAACATAAATGAGGTTTGCACCGAGCTCGTCTCTGAAGACTTTGCATACCATCTCGGGCTCGCCCTTACGGAGAAGACCATGGTTAACATGAACGCAAACGAGGTTTGTTCCGATAGCCTTGATGAGGAGTGCTGCTACTACTGATGAGTCTACGCCGCCGGAAAGAGCCAAAAGGACTTTCTTATCTCCAACTTGTTCCTTGATTGCCTTGAGCTGGTCTGCGATAAACTCGTCTGCCATAGCTTTTGTGGTGATTCTTTTAAGGGATTCAGGTCTTACGTCTGCCATATGCAAAGCCTCCGATGTAAAAAATATTGACTTAAACATTTTACAATATTGTGCAGAAGTTTAGGGTTACAAATGATACAATCAGACAAAACTTTTTTGATGGCTATAAGAGGAGTTAATAAGTATATGCGCAAAACAAAGATAATATGTACGATAGGACCTGCTTCGGATAATGAAGAGACATTATCCCAGATGTTTGAAGCAGGAATGAATGTCGCAAGACTCAACTTTTCGCACGGCACACATGAGCAGCACCAGGAGAAGATCGACCTTATAAAGAAGGTAAGGACAAAGATGAACCTCCCGATTGCGATCATGCTCGACACAAAGGGCCCTGAGTACAGGATCAAGACCTTCAAGGACGGAAAAGTTGAGCTTAAGGACGGCGCCACATTCGTTCTTACAACAGACGAGATCGAAGGCGATGAGACACGCGTATCAGTTACTTATAAGATGCTTCCCCAGCAGCTTAACCCGGGAGACAGGGTCCTTATCAACAACGGACTTGTTATCCTTGAAGTTAAAGAGATCAAGGGTTCTGATGTTATCTGCGAAGTCGTAGTCGGAGGAGTTCTCTCCAATCAGAAGTCGATGAACTTCCCGAATAAGGTAATGCAGGGAGATTTCTTAAGCGAGCAGGACAAGAAGGACCTCCTTTTCGGCATTAAGAATGAGATCGATTTCGTTGCAGCTTCTTTCGTATCCCGTAAAGAAGATATGATCGAGATGCGTCAGTTCCTTGATGCCAACGGCGGCGAAAATATCGAAGTCATCGCAAAGATCGAGAACCGTGCAGGCGTTGATAATATCGATGAGATCTCCGAATACTGCGCAGGAATCATGATCGCCAGAGGTGACTTGGGCGTTGAGATCCCATTCCATGAAGTTCCGAGCGTTCAGAAGCAGCTCATCAAGCGCTGCAGACTCCTCGGCAGAAGAGTTATTACCGCAACCGAGATGCTCGAGTCAATGATCAACAATCCGCGCCCGACAAGAGCTGAGATCTCTGACGTCGCAAACGCAGTATATGACGGTTCTTCAGCGATCATGCTCTCCGGAGAGTCCGCTGCCGGCAAGTATCCTGTAGAAGCAGTAAAGACAATGAGCCAGGTAGCCGAGTATACCGAGATGCACATCAATTACAAGGAGCGTTTCGCCAAGCAGGAGTTCAATATCAGAAATAACCTCGATGCTATCTCCCACGCAACATGCCAGATGGCTATTGACGTCGGAGCAAAGGCTATCGTTGTTCACTCCAGGAGTGGTGTCACCGCGAGAATGGTATCCCGTTTCAGATGTCCTATCGACATCGTCGGCATGACCACATCCGAGAGGATCTGGAGAAGACTTAACCTTTCCTGGGGCGTTATCCCGATCCTTAATGAGGAGTTCAACTCAACAGACGTCATGTTCTACCATGGACTTAGTGTCGCCAAGGAAGTTTTGGACCTTAAGGAAGGCGACAATGTCGTAATGACAGGCGGTCTTATCAACGGCAAGGCAGGAAACACCAACACCATCAAGGTGGAAACCGTAAACTGATCTTACGAAAATCTTAACCAAAACTTAAACCCATAACGGCATCATTAAAGATATACTTATCTCTGTAAGATAATTTTTCTTTAAATGATGCCGTTTTGATGCCGCTTTGCCACAAAATGTACATAAAAGTATATTAGATTAGTTTTAGCGAGGGGATATAATCCTACTCGATTAAGTGTGGGGACACTGTGATTTGTTATGGATAATAGGAATAATAAAGACGAACAACCGATCAACAAAGGCGAGGTCACCGGTATGAGGCCGGGGTCCGAGATCGCCAAAGTAGAAAAACCCAAGCAGACAGAAACAAGGATAGTAAAGGTCCTTTCTGAAGAAGAACACGAAAAAGCCCTTATCAACAGACCTAAGCCCAAGAATGTCACACCGCTTGCAGCCGCCAAGTTGACACCTAAGGACATTCCTGTTTTCGAAGATACTCCCGAGAGAAGAGAAAAGCTCGAACTCAGAAAGAAGAGACATTTCAAAAGAAAGCTCCGTGACTGGGGCATCTTTACGGGCTACCTGACACCGAGTTTTGCCGGCGTTCTGGTATTTTTCTTCCTGCCCCTGATCCTGCTCCTTAAGACTTCGTTCCAGAAGTCTCCTACGAATTCAGATTTTGTAGGCTTCAGGAATTATGAGAGAGTACTTACCAACGAAGCATTTATCGCAGCATCAAAAAATACGCTTACTTTCGCATTGATCTCAGTGCCTCTGGCAGTTATCCTTGCGCTTCTTATAGCTTTGCTCCTTAATTCGGGACTTCCCGGAAAGAGCTTGTTCAGAAGTTTCCTTTTGAACCCGATGATGGTTCCTGTTGCATCTGTCGTTCTTATCTGGCAGGTATTCTTCAGCTACAACGGCGTTATCAACGGAATCACAGCTCAGCTTTTTGAAGGGGCACAGAAGATAGACTGGCTCAAATCGCAATATGCCCAGGTGGTTATAATGCTCTTGTTCCTATGGAAGAACTTAGGATACAACATGGTATTGTTCCTGGCGGCATTAAACAGCATTCCGCATGAGATATTGGAATCTGCGGAGATGGACGGTGCAGGCCCTTTGAAGAGATTCTTTGCAATCAAGCTCCACTATCTTTCACCGACGATCTTCTTCGTCGGCATCATGTCGCTCATCAACTCATTTAAGATATTCAGAGAGGTATATCTCTTAACCGGTGACTATCCGTTCGATAACCTCTATATGCTCCAGCACTTTATGAATAACTCATTCACGCATCTGGACTACAGCAAGCTCTCTGCAGGTGCGATCGTAATGTGTATTGTAATGATCATTATCGTCGGCGGTCTGTTCTTCGCAGAATCCAAGTTCGACTCGGATGTGGAGGAATAAGATGGACGAGATAAAGCGTTTGGAAAGAAGAAAACAGGCAACTCTCGCACGCCGCCATATCTATACTGAGTCAAAGGCACCGGAGACATTCATTACTTCGATGTCCGATGAAGCCAGAGAGGCATTTTTCGCGGGCGAGAAAAAGAGGATCGCGCTCAATTTAAGAAAGCGCAACATCAGAAAAGGCATCATTACGGGAATCGGCGTATTTATTGCCGTATTGATCTCAGCTCTGGCGCTGATACCGATCTTCTTTACGTTCCTTAACTCATTCATGTCATCTGAAGAGATCGTTGCAAACTATCAGACGGTCTTCCAGAGCATGTCAGGACACGCTACGCAGGGCGCGACTTATATGTCCAGGACTCCTGTACTAAAGCTCATTCCTGAAGAGGTAACGATCAATCAGTACACGACACTTCTCTTCATGAATCCTGAGTATCTGTTCAAGTACTGGAATTCGATCCTCCTGACACTTCCTATAGTTGCAGGACAGATGGTAGTCGCATGCCTCGCATCCTATTCATTTGCAAGATACAGAAGAAAGAGAAGGGAAGTATTGTTCTTCTCATACATTATCCTCATGCTCATGCCGTTCCAGGTAACGCTCGTTCCGAACTACATGATCGCAGATTCACTCGGAATCCTGGATACTGTATGGGCGATCATCCTGCCGGGTATTTTCTCGACATTTGCCATCTTCCTTCTGACAAAATACATGCGTCAGATCCCGTCAGGATATATCGAAGCGGCAACGCTCGACGGTGCGACGGAATGGCAGATATTTGCGAATATCGCACTGCCTTTGTGCAAGAATGCGATCTTTGCTCTGACGATACTTCTTTTCATCGATTACTGGAACATGGTAGAGCAGCCGCTCGTACTGTTGACCGATATAAATAAACAACCGTTGTCGGTTTTCCTTTCACAGATAAACGAGCCGGAATTGGGAATCGCTTTTGCGGCATCGAGCGTTTACATGATACCGCCGCTCCTGATCTTCTTCTGGGGTGAGGAATATCTGGTAGAAGGAATCTCGAGATCGGGAATCAAGTAAATAACAAGACTGCGGCAAACGCATAGGTAAGATATGGAGGAACAATAAGATGGCAAAGGGTAGTGCTAGAAGAGCCAGGGTTATAAAAGCAATGATCGCATTTGTTGCGATCCTTGCAGTGCTGACATTCTTTTCGAATACGATCATGAATATGACGATCCCGAAGGTCATGGGATCTTATGCTTCAAGAGGCAATCTCTCATATTCAAACAGTGCCAGGGGAAACATTGCGGTCGATAACCAGGTCGAGATCAAAGGTCTGGACGGCAGAACCGTAGATGAGATCAAGGTCACAAATTACGATCCTGTCAAAAAAGGCGATACGATCCTGACATTAAAGCCCCTTGAGGATAATGAGACTCTTGAAACAAAAAAAGATACTCTCAGAGATCTTGAACGTACAAAGGCTTATGAAGCACGTCAGCCCAAGCAGACTACTGACCTGACCGGCTACAGCGATGCTATCAATACGGCAAAGGATACACTCTCCGATGCAAAGGAAACATTAAAGAAAGTCCAGAATAAGAAAAACGTCGTATCCAAAAACGAGAAGATAATCGAAGAGGAATCAGCTAAGTCAGTATCCCTCGAAGCTACCGTAAACGCAGCTGCAAAGACGGTTGAAGATATTAAGACACAGATCGACAAGATCAAGACCGAGATGGCTCCTCTGGAAGCCCAGATCAAGGTCTACCAGGAAACAAACACTCCGGAGCCTACTGAAGATGAACTCTTAAATAACTCCACAGCTTATGCGATCCTCGTAAATAAGGTAAACGCTAAAAAGGACGAGATCAAAAAGCTTGAAGCACAGCTCGCTCCTGCCCAGGAACGTTTGGACGAGGCATCCGCTGACCTCGCTTCCTGCGAAAACAAGATCGAGAAAGCACAGAGTGAGATAGCTGCTTTAGATAATCTCCCTTCTGAGAAGGCTGCAAAGAATGCGGTAACCCAGGCTCAAAATGCGCTCAACTCAGCAAATAAGACGTATTCTGATGCCAAGACTGAAGCCGGCATCGCTGCTGATAAGGCAAAAGATGCAGTCAATGACCGTAATGAGCAGATCGAAAAGCTCAAGGCCGAGATCAAGAAGCTCGAAGACGCTGCCAAGATCACTGAGATCAAGGCGCCTGCTGACGGTTTTGCATTTAACATCACTGTTTCATCCGGTGACACGTTGGCTGCAAAAGACACCATCGGATATATCCTTCCTGAGACCGGCAGACAGTGCTCCGTTACATTCTCTTTCGACAGCAAGACTGCTCAGAATATCTGGACAGGCCAGCAGCTCGAAATAACGAGCGGATATGCACAGGGATGCACAGTAGTTTCCAAAAAGCCCGATCCGGACAATCCGAGAGGAAATACACTTGTTAAGTGCTTTGTTGAAGGTGATGAATCATGGCCTGGCGAAGAGATCACAGTAAATGCGGGCAGAGGAAACGATAACTATAAGTGTGTTGTTCCTGCGAGCGCAGTAAACGAAGATAACAGCGGCAAGTTCGTATATACCATCATCGGTTCTTCCACACCTTTGGGTGACAAGTATACCGTAAAGAGAGTCGACGTTTCAGTCGAAGCTACAGACGGTGCAGCTTGTGCTATCAAGAGTGCTAACGGAGAACTCGATAAGTATGATGTCATGATCGTCATCAGATCCGAAAAACCTCTCGAAGACGGACAGCGTGTAAGACTTGAGGACTATCAAGCAAAGTGATCCTGAAGGAAAAGAATTATGCGCATAATTGATAAGACAAAACAATTTCTGAATATCGAGAAAGCCAAGATCAGGATCGGTCTTTTAAAGCTCGTTCTCGCGGTTCCTTTCTGGATCGTCATTGCATCATTGCTCCTGATAGGCTTCGGCATCGGAAGGGCAGTCTATCTTTCCGGGTCCAGACCTGAACAGAAGGTCGCCAAGATGTGGCAGAGCAAATCTGATACCTCTTTCAGACACATGGTGGTCTTTGCAGGCGGCAACAGGGCAAAGGGCGAGACTTCACCTATGACATATACCGCCGGCGGCAAGTCGATCCACCTGGGCGACCTGTCTTTGATGAGACAGAAACTGCAGGCTGCTGCAGATACCGGTTCAGGTGCGAACGGAAAGGTTATTTCCGGTTCTTCCAACAAGCTCAGAGGCTGGGAAGACTGCTATTCTTCGACGGTTAAGGCTCCCGTATCCTGCCTTGAAGTAATAGAAGGCAAGCAGACAAAGGTAAATACTGCAGAAGGCGTTGAGCTCGTTGCAGTAGGCGGTAACTACAGGGCATTCCATCCGTTCAGATACCTGTCAGGCGGATTCCTTCCCGAAGTTCCTGTCGATACTTACCAGGTAGTTATAAACGATGTCCTTGCATGGAAGTTCTACCGTTCATATGACGTAGTCGGACACCAATTGGAGATCAACGGCAAGATGTTTACGATAATTGGCGTCGTTGAAGAAAAGAACACCAAAGTTGCAGAACTTGCCGGCGAACAGGAGAACAGGGTATTCATATATTTCGGCGCTTTGGGCGCGCTTTACGGCGGCGATTCCAGCCAGATCCCCGAATCAAGCATGAACGGTGACTACGGCGATTACGGTGATTTTAGCGATATCGGAGGTTCTTCTGCTCCCGCAAATGATTCCGATAAAGATTATGCTATCCAGTGCTATGAAGCTATGCTCCCTGAACTTGTTAAGGGCGTTGCAGTATCTGACTTTAAGAACGGACTGCCTTCTTATTCACTGACAAATCCGCAGGTCCTTGTAGTCAATGACACTGACCGTTTCAAGCTGACCAGGGTCCTCGATACGATGTTCCCGTTGGGAGAGACCGACAAGGAACGCCTGGGTTATGAATTCCCTTATTGGGAAATAGCAACACAGATGACCGAGACAAGACTGTTCTACGATTATGTGATCACAGCCTTCGGTATCCTGCTGTTCCTCATCGGAATAGTCATGCTGGCTCTTAAGTTCCGTGCGAAAAAGACAGTTACTCCCGCAGAGCTCGTGCTGCTCGATGTTGAAGAGCTCCCTGCAGAAGACCTGCCCAAAGCAAAAGAACTTCCTTCTGCAAAAGAAGAGTCTGAAACAAAAGAACTGCCTGCAGCAAAAGAACAGCCTGAAACAAAAGAGCTGCCTGCAGGTGAAGATAAGCCCGCTCTTGAAGAAGGCGATAAGATCTTAAAGCTCAAAGGCTGATTGCACCAGATTTCAGGATAGAATATTCAAGATAATTTCCTTATAATCCCTTTAGGCAATATTAGCCTGAAGGGATTATTTATGAACAAGACACTCGAAAAGATATTGGCAATAGTGCTCCTGGTAACAATGGTTGCCGGTCTTTCCGCGTGTTTTGAAGAAACGGGTTTCGGGAATGAATCAGCATCTTATTCGACACAGAATACGATCCCTGTTTATAAGAGGTCATTTTTCGATGTTGCCCAGAATCCTTACTATGCAACGCTTAAGGACAACGAAAAGAATGTCTATTCCCTGATCTTTGAAGAGCTTTACAAAGGCAGCCGGAAGTTTGAGTGCCCCGTTAAAACAAATGCCGAAGAGCTCAGCTTAGCCATAGATGCCGTATTAAATGACCATCCCGATCTGTTCTGGCTGGACAACAAGTATTCATATTCCTACGATCCTGAAGACGGGAGCGTCAAGGAGATAACCTTTGAATTCTACGATTTTGCCGACACTCCGGATAAGCTCCATAAGGCTAAAGTCGCACTTGAAGAGGCCGCTGATTCTGTTATTAGCCAGGCGCGCCTTAAGACCACAATGGTCGAAAGGGAACTCTTTATTCACGATTATATCTGCCAGAATACGGTTTACGATGAAGCGGCTCCTTATAACCAGAGCGCTTATTCGTGCCTCGTACTGCACAGAACTGTCTGCGCCGGCTATGCGAGAGCCTTCCAGTATCTTATGCAGAAGGCAGGATTTACCTGTTACTATGTCGCAGGCAGAACGGAAGGGCTGAACGGACAGGTAATAAACGGAAGCAACGAGAGCGGGAGCCATTCCTGGAACATGGTCCTTTTAGACGGCGAATACTATAACGTCGACTGCCTCTGGGATGATACCGCGAGCGATACGTACGGCAGTGCTATATATCCTTTTTTCAATCTGACTGATGAAGCTTTCAGGTATCATACGAGGATCAGCATGGCAGTAGGCCTTCCCAAGTGCAACGGCACCAAATACAAGTATTCCAATTATTTCGGCCAGACCGTTGAAGCCGAGAGTATTGTTTTCGTTGACGAATAGTGACATTATGCGCTCTTTTCCTTATAATGCCCCTTAGGATTTAATCCCGAGGGAGTTTTTATGAAGAAGAAATTAGTTAAGTTTGTATCCGTTTTGCTTATGTTAGCTGTAGTTTCAGGTCTTTGTGCCTGCGACGAATTCGATGACTATGATGTTGATTATGGCAATGGCAATGGCTATAACGATAATTATGACGATGAATCAGACGACGATTATGACGATGATTACGATGATTATGACGATGATTCAGAGGATCCCACAGAAGCTGCGGGCGGTACAGCCGTAGTTTCTGATTTCAATGCGGAACAGTATCCGTATTATGCTGTCCTCGACTCCAAGGAGAAAGCCGTTTATTCACTGCTTTACGAAGGACTTTCCAAAGGCAGCAAGAAGATTGACTGCCAAAAGGCAAAGGCCAACGAATCGCAGCTTACAAAAGCTATAGATGCTGTGCTCAACGACCATGCTGAGCTTTTCTGGATCGATAACCAGTATGAATTTACATACGATTCCGGTGACGAGATCATCGATGATGTAACTTTTGATTTCTTCGATTTTGCAAGTACGCCCGATAAGCTTAACGCTGCAAAAGCAGCATTTGAGAAGGCGGCAGACGATATCCTTGCCGGTATCGGAACCCAGAAGTCTGCGGTTGAGTACGAACGTGCCATTCACGACTATATCTGCAAGAACACCGATTACGATGAATCCGCTCCCTATAACCAGAGCGCATATTCAGTAATCGTTCTTCACAAATCTGTCTGCGCAGGCTATTCAAAGGCATTCCAGTATCTCCTGAACAAGAAGGGAATTACCTGCTATTACATACCCGGAACAACTACTGACTCCAGCATTGGAGGGGAAGACGGCGCACATGCCTGGAATATCATCTATCTGGACGGCGAGTACTATAACGTTGATGTTCTTTGGGATGACTCGGCAAGTGAGACCATGGAGGAAGATGTTTACCCGTTCTTCAACCTGACTGACAGTGCATTTTTATATCATACAAGAGACAGTCTGGCTCAGTCCCTGCCTAAGTGTACAGGCACGAAATATAAATATTCCAACTGTTTCGGCAAGACTGTGGAAGTCGAAGAGCTCGAATTCGAGGACGCAGCTTAAAGCTATTCCGTCTTTGACATTTTCTTTCTTATTATTTTTCTTAATGGTATTTGTTTAAACCTGTGTAGATTTGTCGTATAATCTACAAATTGATTTATGTATAAACTCATATCCTAGGAGAAGAAACATGAAAGAACTAATGCTTGGAAACAAAGCTATTGCCAGAGGTCTTTATGAGGCCGGCGTAGCAGTCGCAAGTTCGTACCCCGGCACTCCCAGTACTGAGACTACTGAAGAAGCTGCCAAGTTCGAAGAGATCTACTGCGAATGGGCACCTAACGAGAAGGTCGCTATGGAGACCGCTTTCGGTGCTTCCAGGGCAGGAAAGAGATCTTACTGTGCAATGAAGCACGTAGGTCTTAACGTTGCAGCTGACCCACTCTTCACAATGAGCTACACAGGCGTTAATGCCGGAATGGTAATTCTCGTTGCAGACGACCCGGGAATGCACTCTTCACAGAACGAGCAGGATTCAAGACACTATGCAATCGCTGCAAAGATGCCTATGCTTGAGCCCGCTGATTCCCAGGAAGCTAAGGACTTCGTTATCGAAGCTTATGATATTTCCGAGCAGTTCGATACTCCCGTACTCATCAAGATGTGCACGAGAGTTGCTCACTCCCAGTCAGTCGTAGAGACAGGCGAGAGGATCGAAGTTCCGGTAAAGCCTTATGTTAAGGACGCAGGCAAGTACGTAATGGTACCTGCAAATGCCAAGAGACGTCACCCCATCGTTGAGGAGAGAACACAAAAGCTTGTAGCTTTTGCTGAGGAATCTTCCCTCAACCGCGTAGAAGAAGGTTCTGATACTTCAATGGGTATCATCACTTCTTCCACTTCATACCAGTATGTTAAGGAAGTATTCGGAGATAAGTATCCGGTATTGAAGATTGGTCTTATCAATCCTCTTCCCGTACAGAAGATCAAGGACTTCGCAGCTAAGGTCGGTAAGCTCGTAGTTGTAGAAGAACTCGATCCCATCATTGAGACACATTGCAGGACATTAGGTCTTGAAGTTACAGGCAAGGATGTATTCCCGCTTATCGACGAGTTCTCTCAGGGCCTCATCGCTACCAAGTTGGGTCTCCCTGAGAAGCCCGCTTGCAAGCCCATCGAAGGACTTCCCGGAAGACCGCCGGCAATGTGCGCAGGCTGCCCTCACAGAGGAATGTTCTATGTCCTTTCTAAGCTCAAGCTCACAGTCATGGGCGATATCGGATGCTATACATT
>JAEEGL015960908.1_pt1 | contig 13106 bp, 9 predicted proteins | sample 9134231 | NCBI WGS metagenome assembly JAEEGL01 (sample SAMN16246548, study PRJNA631951) | gut metagenome | biome: gut microbiome; feature: rumen; material: fiber-attached | host: Bos | place: Iran: Karaj | collected 2018-10 | reverse complement strand
TGTGATAGATATAAGCTACGAATCGGAAACCACTACCGGTTCGGTATCCGTGGAAGTAACCGTTAATCCGAGGGAGGTTACGATCACAGGGTTATCATTAAAGGATCTATCCAAGGTTTATGACGGAACTGAAGATGTAGAAGTAAATATGAGTACTGCCACTATCGATGGCCTCCTCATAGACGATAAGGGCAATGTAAGGATCGATGAGGGATATGCGGCTTATGAGGATAAAAATGCCGGAACGAATAAAACCGTTTCCTTCCATGAGTATTCGCTTACCGGAGAGAAGGCTGCCAATTATACCCTTTCGGGACAGCCTGATTCTCTTGTCGCAGATATTGAACAGAAGCCTGTTTCCATAAAGATAAGCGCAAAGGATCGTCCATATATCCGAGGAGATAAATCAGTAGAGCTTGTCTTGGAGGAGCTGACCGGTATAGTTGAAGAAGATGATGCTTATGTAGATGAAGGATCATTAAAAGGAAGCATGGTCGATGTCAGGCCCGGAAACGAAAAAGATGTAGAATTTGAAGAAATCAGGCTTACAGGTACGGATGCGAAAAACTATAAGATAACAGAACAGCCGACAAATCTTAAAGTAAATATCGGAAAGGCTTCATGGAGCGGTGAAGCTGATGCCGGGATATTAAGAAGCTATCTCTGTAATAAGATTTCATCCGAAAGTATTGATCTGACGGAGATATTACCGGCAGACAGCGGCGATGTAAGCTTTGGCAATGATCTGAAGGTGGAAGGAAATCTTGAATTTATAACAGGCCCTTCTATAACAGGAAGTGTTATTTCATACGAACTTGCAGCACGAGACAATAAAGCAAGCGGTACGATCGTAATAACAGCAACAATGCAGAATTACAAGGATTGTCAGATCACAGTATCGATCAGTCAGGATGAGATGGCCCTGTATGAGAAGGCAGGAAAGGAAAAAACACCTGCAAGTATGAAGGAGCTGGCTATAGGTAAGAGCTTTACCTTTGTCCCCGAATTTGTTGACAGGATAGTCAGCCGGAGAGTGGTATGGGCAAGTTCTAATCCGGATGTAGCAACGGTGACACAGAAGGGTAAGGTAACTGCAATGAGCAGAGGAACTACGCTTATCACCGTAAAGAGTGAAGAGGATCCCGGACTGGTGGCTTTCTGTAGAGTTTCTGTTACTGAGCCGGTTACCGAAATCATTCTCAATTACAAGAGCTGCAAGCTTGGAACAGGTGAAAGCATAACCCTTAATGCAACGGTCCTTCCAAAGACAACGGAAAAGAAGCTTAGATGGAGCGTTAACAAAGATAAGGTATTAAGCTATGTTATTTCGGATGATACCATGAGCATTACGATAACCGGTAAGAATCCCGGAAAGGCCAATGTTACGGTAGCTGCAACAGACGGAAGCAAAAAGAAGGCAACGTGTTCGGTCACAGTAGGTAATCCGGTATCGGGCTTTACAGTAACAGGGAAGAACAATGCGGACACAGTTATTGCAGGCAAAGTCCTTAAAATGAATGTGAACTGGGACGGCTTAAAGCCTCAAAATACAGAAGTCATATGGTCCTTACATGACAGCGGCGATGAGGATGCAGCATCGGTTGCATCTATATCGTCAAAGGGTGTACTGACCGGCATAACGCCAGGCACAGTAAGGGTAACAGCAACCAGTGTGATCAACCCTAAGATATCGGCAACTAAGGATATAACGGTTACGGAACCCAAAGAGGAAAAGGGCGCTCAGGTTACCGGTATAAAATTCACGAACAAATCAGAGCTTGCTTCGAATTCTCTTATAGTAGGAAAGTCATATACGGTTAAGACTGAGCTGGCTCTTGACGGCAAGGGTAAGGCCGCGGCCAATGCGATTGCATGGTACAGTTCTGATACAACTGTTGCGACTGTAACCCAAAAAGGTGTTATTAAGCCGGTGGGTCCCGGAACGGCTACTGTTACAGCTGTTTTAAGGAATGAGAAAAATAAAGAAGCCGCACTGAGAGACAGTGTGGATATAAAGGTATGTTCGATCATTAAATCCGTGAAGACCGATACGAAGAAGCTGACAGTGGGTACGCAGGAAGGAAGCCAGTACGGTATGATCAGTCTTGTACAGATTAATCCTGAAAATGCATCGGATAAAGCAATCGAATGGAAGAGTCACAACGGTAATATCATGATCGCTGCAGTAGATGAAGGACAGGATCCTTCAGAAGGAGAATATACAGATGCCACAGGAAGCGGACTTACGGGAACCGCGAAGGCTAAAGGAAACGGCGTTACCGTGGACGAAGGACAGTATCTTGCGGTAATGGCTGTTAATCCCGGAGTGACCAAGCTTACGGGAATTACCAAAGACGGTTCGAATAAGAAGGTTACCTGTACAGTCACTGTACGTGGGCAGGTTACGAAGCTTATGCTTAAACATTCGGACGGCAGTAAGGGCTTTAATAATGTAACCTGGGATATAGATGCAAGGAGGTACTGGAGTAACATGAAGGCAGGTACAAGCATGAAGCTGGTACCATTGGTTGATATTAACGGTATATCAGCTGTGTCAGCTGACAAAACTGACAGGAAACTGTATTCGGCATATAAGAAATATACAGATCTCAGTGTATCATACAGGAGTTCCGACACAGAAGTGGCAACAGTCGACGATAAAGGTAAGGTCAGCGTGAAAAAAGGAGTTCGGGCCGGAACGCCCGTAACGATCCACGTGGTAAGCAATGATGGACAATATAAGAGAGATCTTGATATCATTGTGAAGTAGCCGGTGTTTTGGGATAAGTCAGGATATTGTAATAAATTCTGCGCATTCCTTTGGATATTTTGCCATTTAGGCAGTATAAGGAGGTTTGAAGAAACAGATATTAAAAGAAAAAGGGTTTGCGGATAAATAAGGGATTGCTTTCCTTTCCGGTGTCTTATAGAATAGGGGATATCAATACAGAGAGGAAACGCATATGTCATATATAAAGTGCAGGGATCTTAAGCTGGGATATGACGGGCAGGTAGTTACCGAAAATATCAATTTCGATGTTGAAGAAGGCGATTACCTGTGCATAATCGGAGAGAACGGTGCAGGAAAAAGTACCCTGATGAAGACCCTTATGAATCTGAACAGACCTATGGGAGGTACTATTGAATTCTCGGATGAGATCAAGAAAAATGAGATAGGATATCTGCCGCAGAATAAGGAATTTCAGCGGGATTTCCCTGCCTCTGTAGAAGAAATAGTGATAAGCGGGTGCCTGAGCAAATGCGGATGGCGCCCGTTTTATAACAAATCCGAGAGGAAGATGGCAAGAGAGAACATGAAGAAGATGGATATCCTGGAGCTCAGGAAGAAATGCTACCGGGAGCTCTCCGGCGGTCAGCAGCAGAGAGTTCTGCTGGCGCGCGCTCTGTGTGCAACGGGCAAGCTTCTTCTGCTCGACGAACCGGTAACGGGACTTGATTACAAGGTTACCTGTGAGTTCTACGGACTTCTGAGCGAGCTTAACAGATCGGGAGTTTCTATCGTAATGGTAAGTCATGACCTTGAGGAGGCGATGGGACATGCCAACAAGATACTCCAGATAGGCAGGGAGCAGGTATTTTTCGGTGATAAAGACGCCTACCTTCTGAGTGAGAGCTGGAAATCCTTCCATGACCATCACAAGAGCCATGTACACAGAAGTTCTGCACAGGAGGCAGCAGGCAAAGCCGAAGGAGGTATAAAGCTGATCAAGGGTTATGACCTTCCGCACGACTATGATGTATCCGGAGAGCGTAAGGAATATGATGCGGGGTACAGAGGTATGGAAGGCACAGAAACGACCGGTATGGATCATTCATCCGGTTCCGGCCCGGATAAGCAGGATCCTGGGGATAAAGATGAGAAACGGGGTGCAGTGGAATGAGCGTTACAGAGACACTGAAACTGTTTTTTTCATATCCCTTCGTCCGATACGCTTTCGTGGTGGCTGTCGTGATATCCCTGTCGGCGTCTCTTCTCGGAGTTACGCTGGTGCTTAAGAGATACTCTTTTATCGGGGACGGACTTTCGCATGTTGCCTTCGGAGCAATGGCGATAGCATCTGTTTTTAAGATGATAAATAACAATGTTATCGTTCTCCCTCTGACGATCCTTGCTGCCGTACTGCTTCTTCGGACCGGTAAGAATGCAAAGATCAAGGGAGATGCGGCCATAGCCGTTTTTTCGGTGGGAGCTCTGGCTGTCGGCTATCTTATCATGAATGTATTCTCAACGTCTGCCAACGTATCGGGAGATGTCTGCTCGACACTGTTCGGCTCCACATCTCTTCTTACACTGACTGCCGGAGAGGTATGGTTTTCGGTGATCCTTGCCATAATAGTGACCGGACTCTTCGTTTTTCTGTACAATAAAATATTTGCCGTAACGTTTGATGAGGATTTTGCCAATGCGACCGGTGCGAACGCGGACAGATATAATCTTATCATTGCGATCCTTATCGCCGTGATCATAGTAATGGGCATGAACCTTGTGGGATCCCTGCTGATCTCCGCGCTTGTGATCTTTCCGGCACTGTCTGCGATGAGGCTTTATAACAATTACAGGGGCGTGGTCATATGCTCGGCAGTGATCGCGGTCATATGCGCAGTTGCGGGGATGCTGCTTTCGATACTGTTGTCAACGCCTGTGGGAGCGACGATAGTTACCGCGGATATAGTTGTTTTCGCAGCTGTGTCGCTTATAAAATCATTCTTCAAATAATCTTGAAAATAAGAGCTTTTTTTTATACAATGTTATAGTAACTATTCAGACATTAACTGTTCTGAATAGTTTCAAAGGTACTACGTTAATAATCATATTGAGACGGAGACAGAGTATGGAGAAGGAAAAAGAGAGCTTTAGAGTATGGACTGATGAAAGCAGAAGGATAGTTTATTCCAAGGGCCGCGGAGTTGCGCATGCGCATGAGATAGAGTGGCTGTATGAAACCATTGTAGAGCTTACGGAAGACTGGCATGACGAGAAGGGCTTCGCCTATATGGCCTTTATTGAAGAGCTTCAGCAGGTCAGCCCCAAGGGAAGCGGACAGTATGTTAAGCTTCATGAGACTCTTGCCAAGGCAGGATGTAAGCTCATTGCCTATATAGAGGGTAATTCCTATGAGGTATCCGTGCAGTCGTCAAGGCATAAACAGATGTCCAATTCGCCCGAGACTGTCAATAAGTACTTCATAACCGAGGCAGAGGGTCTTAAGTGGTTTGAAGAGAATGGATTTTAAGATCGATCCGGAGTGATTTCGGTAGATATATAGTATTAAGTTTTAAGGAAAGAAGGATAAAGAAATGGCAAAGAATTTCAAGGAACTGACGGCTAACCTGTCTTCCATCAGCAGGAAAAAGGTGGCAGTTGCAGTTGCACAGGATCAGGCGGTTCTGGAGGCTATCAAGGCTGCAAAGGAAAGAGACATCGCAGATGCGATCCTTGTCGGTGACGAGGATGAGATAAGGAAGATAGGCGGAGAGCTCGGAATGAACATGGATGATTATACGATCATCGATGAGAAGGATGTGACCGAGGCTTCACTTAAGGCGGTTAAGCTGGTACATGACGGTGAGGCTGATATGTATATGAAAGGTCTTCTTCCGACAGCTACATTCTTAAGAAGCGTACTCAATAAGGAAGTGGGACTTCGTACAGGCAAGCCGCTGTCCCATGTTGCTGTTTTTGAGATACCGGGCTTTGACAGGCTTCTGTTCCTCACAGACGTGGCTTTCATGCCTTATCCTACGCTTGAGGATAAGAAGTGTATCATCGATTATACGGTGGAAGTGGCCAGGGCCTGCGGCGTAAACATGCCCAAGGTTGCTCCTCTTGCAGCGCTTGAGACAGTAAATGAGAAGATGCCCTGCACGGTGGAAGCGGCAGAGCTTACAAGACTTAATGAAGAAGGTGAGATCAAGGACTGCATAGTAGACGGCCCTCTTTCGTTTGATATTGCACTTTATAAGGAAGCGGCAGAGGAGAAGGGTGCTACCGGACGTAAGGTTGCAGGCGATGCCGATGTGCTTCTGTTCCCTGACATTCATGCCGGTAATCTTACCTACAAGGCTATAGTTCATATGGTTCCCGATGTTAAGAACGGCTGTATCCTTACCGGAACCAAGGCACCGGAAGTGCTGACCTCTCGTTCCGATTCTTTTGAGACCAAGGTTAATTCGATAGCACTTGCCGCTATCGTTGCGGAAGAGCTGTCGAAGAAGAAATAAGAAAGACCGGATAAGTGAGACAGATATATCCATGACCGGAAGTATATAGTGATTCAATAAAACAGACAGATACTGAAAAGGAGAAAACATGGGAAAGAAAAGCCTTATAATCAATCCCGGATCGACATCGACAAAGATCGGTGTATTCGAGGATGAGAACTTATTGTTTGATGAAACACTGCGTCACACCACTGAGGAGATAGCACAGTTCGCTTCTATAGTGGATCAGAAAGATTTCCGTAAAGAAATAATCACGAACTTCCTTAAGAAGAAGGATTTCGACATAAAGTCACTCGACTTCGTGGTAGGCCGTGGCGGCATGCTTAAGCCCATACCCGGAGGAACCTATGAAACATCTGATGCTCTTATAGAGGATCTTAAGGTAGGTGTTTCGGGACAGCATGCATCCAATCTCGGCGGTATCCTTGCGCGTGAGATAGGCGATGAAGTGGGAGTTCCCTCATTTATCGTAGACCCTGTTGTCGTTGATGAGCTTATGCCCATCTCGAGGTATTCTGGAGTTCCTGAGCTTCCGAGGAAATCTATTTTCCATGCGCTCAACCAGAAGGCTGTAGCCAAGAGATATGCCAAGGAAGCAGGGAAGGCATACAAGGATCTTAATCTTATCGTCGTTCATATGGGCGGCGGCGTATCGGTAGGTCCTCATAAGAACGGTAAGGTTATCGATATATTCAACGCTCTTGACGGAGACGGTGCTTTCTCACCCGAGAGAGCAGGCGCGGTTCCCGTAGGTGATCTTGTTAAGATGTGCTTCTCGGGTAAGTATACGGAAGCAGAGGTGTATAAGAAGCTTGTCGGAGACGGCGGATTCAACGCATACTGCGGAACGAACGATTTAAGAGATGTAGAGAAGATGGTTCAGGATGGTGATACCCATGCTGCAGAAGTAAGGGATGCCTTTATCATGCAGGTATCAAAGAATATCGGAGCAATGGCAACCGTTCTTGACGGTAGGGTCGACAGAATAGTAGTTACTGGCGGTATAGCATATGATAAATATGTGGTTGCCGAGCTTAAGAAACGCTGTGAATGGATAGCTCCGTTCACAGTATATCCGGGAGAGGATGAGCTGCTTGCTCTTGCACAAGGTGGTCTTGCAGTTGTTAACGGTGAAGAAGAGGCTATGAAATATTAATATTTTAGATGTGAACGTCCGTGCCGGTAAACGGCGCGGACGTTATTTGCTGATTACAGCTCATGTTATTGATTACACCTGATGTTACAGATGATGATGAGGTAACTGATGACAGAAAAGAAATATGGCAAATCCTTCGGCGATCTTAATTCGCTGAAGCAGAACTTTTTCAATAATAATGACGGGATGCTCAAAATGGCCGACGGGATGGCAGATATATTAAACGGACAGCCCTTAAGGACGGTCTGCAAGATATGCGGAACTCCTCTTGGATATCCTGCAGATGCGGGGAATGACCGGACAGATACAAAGGCATGTGAACAGAGTAAAGCCGGTCCGGCGGGAGAAGAGAAAGGATACGGTAACTGTATCGTTCGTTCGCACGGCATAGATTATATAGTATGTCCGGAATGTGGTCATCTTAACAGTGCGCATGAGGATACGGATGATTTCGCATCCAAGGTCTATGTTGAAGATGACTATTCGAAGAATTACAGCATGAAGGATAAGGAAAGCTATGACCGCAGGATGAATATGATATATGTCCCCAAGGCCGGATTCCTTATTGACAGCCTGAAAAAAGACGGGGTTTCAGAGATAAGGGATCTGGATATCGGAGCCGGCTGCGGCTATTTCGTGGCAGCACTTCACAGCTTCGGTATAAGCTCGACGGGGATCGAGGTATCGGATACCGAGGTTGAATTCGGAAATCTGATGATGGGTATGGACAGATCCGGTACTGATGAAGCAACAGGGAGTAATGGAGCTTCTGCAGCCGGAACAGAGCAAGGCGGAAAAGGGGCGAAGTACCTTAAATGTGTGGGGCTTACGGATTCATCGTCTTATATAAGGAATACGGATGCCAACGTCATTTCCGCAATAGGCGTGCTTGAACATCTTATCCACCTTAAGGATAACCTGGATGCGGTAAGGGACAATAAAAACATAAAATACCTGTATGCTTCCGTGCCGATGTTCTCGTTTTCGTGTGCATTTGAGACAGCATTTCAGGACTGCTATAACCGGCATATGGGGGGAACTCATACACATCTTTTTACGGATGAGTCCATAAGGGTCATGGCAGAATCAATAGGCTTTGAGGTCGCTTATGAATGGCGCTTCGGCTCCGACATCAATGATTTGTACCGCTTCATAAGCGTATCAATGAGAAAGAACGGCAACGAGGAATTCGCGGATCTCTTTGCCGAAAAATTCACGCCGCTTATGGATAAGCTGCAGCTTGTCCTTGATGAGAGTGAATTCTCATCGGAGCTTCATTTTATACTAAGAAGGAAATAATGCAACTGTTTATAAGTTCCCGACAGATGTGTGCTCTTATCCGGGAACGGAAACAATCACAGTAACCGTATGGTTACCGGTCATAATAAGGAGGATACAAATGGGCAGCGAGATAAGGGATATTAATCTGGCGGAGTCAGGTGAGAGAAAGATTGAATGGGTTAAGAGGAACTGCGACCTGTTAAGAACTCTTGAGAAGGAGTTCAGTGAGACTAAGCCCTTTGCAGGTAAGAAGATAGCGCTGTCGGTTCATCTTGAAGCCAAGACGGCATACCTCTGCCTTGTGCTTAAGGCAGGAGGAGCGGATATGTACGTTACCGGATCGAATCCGCTCTCTACACAGGATGATGTGGCTGCCGCACTTGTTAAGGCAGGACTGGAGGTTCATGCATGGTACGATGCAACACCTGAGGAATACAGTTCCCATATAAGGGCGGTGCTTGAACAGGGTCCCAATATCATCATTGATGACGGCGGTGATCTGGTACATATGATGCATACCGAACTGACACATCTTATTCCCGGTGTTATCGGAGGCTGTGAAGAGACTACTACGGGAATACTCCGCCTGATCGCGATGGACAGAGAGGGATCTCTTAAGTTCCCCATGGTGCTTGTGAACAACGCGGACTGCAAGCATTTCTTTGATAACAGATACGGTACCGGACAGTCGGTATGGGACGGTATCAACAGGACAACCAATCTTATTGTAGCCGGCAAGAATGTCGTTGTTGCGGGTTACGGATGGTGCGGCAAGGGAGTAGCCATGCGCGCCAAGGGTCTTGGCGCCAAAGTTATAGTAACCGAGGTCGATCCTGTTAAGGCCATAGAAGCCGTGATGGACGGTTTCGAAGTAATGCCGATGAATGAAGCTGCAAAAATCGGTGATTTCTTTGTTACGGTTACAGGCTGTGATAAGGTGATTGATGAAGAGGATTTCGCTGTCGTTAAGGACGGGGCCATAATGTGTAATGCAGGTCACTTCGATTGTGAGATCGATATGGCATGGCTTAAGGCCAATGCAGTTGAGAAAAGGGAGATGCGGAAGAATATCATGGGATATAAGCTCCCGACAGGACAGTGGGTATACATACTTGCCGAGGGACGTCTCGTCAATCTGGCAGCAGGCGACGGGCATCCTGCTGAGATCATGGATATGTCATTTGCCATTCAGGCACTGTCAGCCAAGTATCTTGTCGAGCATGAGGGTCAGTTAGATAAGATGATCATTGATGTTCCCAAAGAAGTGGATAATGACGTTGCGGTAAGGAAGCTTGAATTCCTTGGCAAACACATAGATGTTTTGACAGAAGAACAGGTAAAATACCTTAATTCGGCAAGTGTGTAGATAATAAAGAAGAGTCAGTGTAAAGGGAATAAGAGATGTATACGATTGATTACAGCAATCCGGTGAATGTTCATTTTATTGGAATAGGCGGAATAAGCATGAGCGGTCTGGCAGAAATCCTGCTTGACCGGGGATTTAAGGTATCGGGATCTGACAGGGCACCTTCGGAGCTTACAAAGCTGCTTGAGGAAAAAGGCGTTACTGTATATTACGGACAATGCGCCGATAATATACAGGACGACATCGATCTGGTCGTTTATACGGCAGCCATAAGAGAAGACAATGAGGAATTCATGGAGGTAAAGAGACGCAATATCCCCATGCTTACCCGGGCAGAGCTGCTTGGCCAGATAATGAAGAATTACGGGGTTGCCGTTGCAATTTCGGGAACACACGGTAAGACTACCACAACATCCATGGTAACGGATATCCTTATGAAGGCCGGGCTTGATCCGACGGTTTCGGTGGGTGGTATGCTCAAAGAGATCGGCGGAAACATAAGGATAGGCGCATCGGAATACTTTGTTACGGAGGCCTGTGAGTATACGAACAGCTTCTTAAGCTTTAATCCCACAGCCGGCATCATACTGAATATTGAAGAGGATCATCTGGATTTCTTTAAGGATATAAACGATATAAGATCTTCGTTCAGAAGGTTTGCGGAGCTTATTCCGGATGACGGAGTGCTTGTGATAAGTTCGGATATTGATAACTATACAGAGATCACGGGAGGACTGAAGTGCAGGGTGATAACCGTCTCACCCGGTAATGCAGACGGAAGAGGTGCAGATTATTCGGCTTCTGATATTGAATATGATGATAAGGGATGTGCCTCATTCAGGGTAGTGAGGGGGGATAACCGTACAGCTGACGGTGATGATACAACCGCTTCTGAAGGGCAGAACAGGATCCGGCTTCTTGTTCCGGGAGAACACAATATCGGGAATGCTCTTGCAGCAATAGCGCTGGCAGAACATCTTGGTATAGAATTCGATACAATCGCAGGGGCTTTCCTTGATTTTAAGGGAACCGACAGAAGGTTTCAGTATAAAGGGAAACTGGGAGATGTTACGATCATAGATGATTATGCGCACCATCCTACTGAGATAAGAGCAACTCTCACGGCTGCTAAGAACTATCCTCATGAGAGTATAGTATGCGTATTTCAACCGCATACCTACACAAGGACGAAGGCATTTTTTGATGATTTTGTGGATGCCCTATCTCTTGCCGACATGGTCGTACTGGCACCTGTATATGCTGCAAGAGAAAAGGATACGTTGGGAATGAGTTCGGAGCTTATATGCAGAGGGCTTAGAAATAAAGGGTGCGATGCGTACAGCTTTTCCACATTCGAAGAGATAGAAGAATTTCTGGTAGAAAATTGTATGAGCGGCGACCTGTTGATAACTATGGGTGCCGGCGATATAGTAAAAGTCGGCGAAGAGCTTCTCGAAAAATAATTGTCCACAGTATCCACAGCCGGAGGAAGGAAATTATCCCGAATCCGGCTGTGGATTTTCAGGTTGACGTAATAAGTTACTACCCTGTGTATGGTCTGTCTGTTTTTGGGAACCTCGGGAGTTTCATAATAAAATACATATGGTTTTTATTTTTTATCCACAGTACAGGTACCCTGGGATGAACGGATTTTCGGCTGATAAGATTTTGTTCCATGCGACTTCTTTCTGTGCTATAATCCCAATTGCTGAGGGAGTAAATAAGGGGAATAATTAATGGCAGGTGTGGTTGATGGGCAGTATAACTCTGTGCAGGGATTATTCTTCAGACGTGACGATAGTGAGCAACAGCTTCATCGATCGTTATATGTATGAAGCCAATGATGCTCAGATAAAAATATATTTATATTTGCTAAGGTGTATTAATTCGGATCTTATGATCAGTGTTGATGATATGGCCGACCGCTTTAATTATTCCGAGAAGGATGTAATGCGGGCACTTAGGTACTGGGATGCAAAGCATGTGGTTTCATTAAGCTTTAATTCCCTTGGAAGCCTGACCGGTATTCAGCTTATGGATACAAGAGAGACGGGCGGCCGGGTACATACTGATTTAAGAGATGGAACGATAAATGAAAGTATTCCGGCGGATGCAGATCCCGGGATAAACATTCGGGGTTATATGGCAGACACTTCGGCAGATGACCGGGAAGAAGAGGATACAACGGGAAACGATTCCGGGATCGGAGGAAATATCCGGGTGGTTGATTTTTCCAATAAAATACAATATACGCCGGAGGAGATGATCCGGTTCAAGGCAGAACCCGGAGTGGGTGAGCTGCTGTTTGTAGCTGAGGAATATCTCGGAAAGACTTTAAGACAGGACGAGATAGCTTCGTTCATGTTTATGTATGAATCCTACGGTTTTAGGACAGAGCTTATAGAATATCTTATTGAGTATTGTGCAAATAATAAGAAGAAAAATATTAAGTATATAGAGTCGGTTGCAAAGAACTGGGCGGAAACCGGTATCGAAACGGTGGAACAGGCAAAGCTTCGGACCGGAAATATTCCGTCCGAGGTATATGAAGTGTTCAGGTCTTTCGGAATAACCGGCAGGAATCCGATAGAGCCGGAGATTTCATATGTATACAAATGGCAAAGGATATACGGCTTTTCTATCGAACTGATCCGTAAGGCTTGTGAAAAAACGATAATGACGATACACAGTGCGAGCTTTGAGTATGCCGACAGCATTCTTCTCAGCTGGAAAAAAGCGGGAGCATATGAACTTAAGGATGTTGAACTTCTTGATGCAAAGCATGCAAAGGAAACAGAAAAGCATCCTGTAAAGACAAGCGTTAAAAAGCAGGGAGGCTTTAACGGTTTCACGCAGAGGAAGTATGACTATGCGGAACTGGAAAAAGATGCATTGAGAAATCAGGGATAGTAGTGTATAATCGGGGCGGAAGGTATTCATGGTAGGAGCGGCGATGTATGTCTATTTCCAATGCCCAGTACGATGAAATAATGCGTACCTATGAAGAAAAACAGAATAGAGCAAGACATCTCGTAACGGAGAGAAAGAACGAGGTGTATA
>JAEEGL015451820.1_pt1 | contig 13106 bp, 12 predicted proteins | sample 9134231 | NCBI WGS metagenome assembly JAEEGL01 (sample SAMN16246548, study PRJNA631951) | gut metagenome | biome: gut microbiome; feature: rumen; material: fiber-attached | host: Bos | place: Iran: Karaj | collected 2018-10 | reverse complement strand
TGCTGTACTTGAATTACCATTATGACTCCATCCTTCGAAAGAATATCCTGCCTTTGTTGGATAATCTATCTCAACTACTTCATCATAATTTGCACTTGTTGGATGTTTTGCTCCAAATGTTCCACCATCTAAATTATATGATATTGTATAGGGATTCTTTGTGAATTTTGCATATAATACGTGATTTGTATCTACAAAATCATTAGTTGATCCTAAATTTAAATCTGTTACTTTTATATCTCCATTTTCATCTATTACTTTTACATCGCCATAATAATATCCTTCAAATGTCCATCCTGTCATTGTCGGTTTAGTTATTTTATTTATTACATTTCTTGTACCAGCATCACTATACCAATGTGTTCTATATTTATAATATATTGGACTTGGACTTGGATTAGTACTATATGTTTTTTGCCCATTATTATAGTCTAAATCGCTAGATTTTATTTTAAGTTCAAATTTATATGTTTTTAGTTCAAATACTGCTGTACATGTTATATCTTTATTTATATTCTCCATAACATAATTATTTTCATATACATTTGCACCTTTTTTTATTAAATTACAATTATCTTTATTACTATTATAAAAGTATCCATTACTTGGTGTTAATACATAATCCACCGAAGAACCTGGTTTTACATATTGTGCTCCAAGTGGACTTACTGTTCCATAATTTGTATTATTTGATATTACATCAACTGCATATCCTTCCATAAATGTCCATGGATTTGAATATGTTCCTTTTCCTTCTACTATTGTTCCTGGTTTTATATATTCTGTTACTCTTGTTCCTGATTTACTTGTTTGTGATTTTGTATCTAAATAAGCATCAACATAATATTTATTACTTCCATTTGAAGTTAGTGTCCAATATTCTTTTCCTGTTGCTAAATAACTTTGTTCTAAAAAAACACTCAATTCAAATTCACTTTTACTTAAAAGGCCACCATTTGTAAATGATGCACTTCCTGATAATACTCCATCTTCATATATATATTTTTTATTAAAAATTAAATATTTTTTTCTATCTCTAAAACTAATAATATAATTATTAGCCTTAGTAACCGTTTCAGAATATGTAGAAATAATACTAGCAGCATATACAAATACTGGTAATATTATAAATAGTAAAACTAAAATAAATCTTTTTTTCATATTATCAACTCCAAAATAATATTCTCTACCATCATAAAAATTATAACATAAAAAAACAAAATAATACATTATTTTGTTTCTAAAATTTATAATTCTATTGATGCATAATAGTATTGACCATTTCCTCTTTCAAAAACACCAATCATATAAGTAATAGGATTTATACATTTTGATGTATCTTTATTATTATTTATATATTTACCAGTTTCATCAACAGTATTTAAATCATTACATTTTTTTAATGTTTTCATGTATTCAATAGTTCCATTATCATATTTATTAACTGCTTTTAAATCTCCTGTTCCTTTTGGATTACCACTACTATCTAAATCATTTAATTCATTTCTAACATTTTCAACAACATATATATGAACAATATTCATATCTTGAAATACTTTATTGCAATCATATAATAGTTCACCAATTTTAGTAGCAGAACAATTATAAGGACTTGCGGGATCAACATCTGCTCTAAAAGAGATATCTTTATGTGATAGATTATTACAACCCACACTATAATTACATTCATTATCAGTTCCAAAATTACTTAAAACATATATTAAATACTTATCTGAAGTTTTATCATACCTTTCTTTTTCCTTAGTCTTTCTTGTAACAAGCGAATAACTAGAAATAAGCATTGCAAGAGATAGAGCAACAACTACTAGTACTACTACGCTTTCAACAAAAACAAAGCCATCTTTTTTCATAAATCCTCCTAATCTTCTATAACATAAGGGTTATTTGCAGTACCATTTCCTGATATAAATCTAACATTAGAATTAAATGATATCACAGGTATTACATCAGCTGTTAAATTTACTCGTCTTCCTTCCATATAACCATCACTATTTACAGCAACCATATTATTTTCATTACTTGATGTTTTTGAAAATGCACTTGAAGTCCAAAATGTACTTCCTGTATAAAGATAATAACCCTTATTTTCCATACCTTCAGAACCTCCAGTATATTCATCATCAACATCTGTTAAATATCCTCCAGCAAGTAAAACATCTTCTGCAGTTAATAAACCAACTGGATATGCCAAAGTTCTATCTGTTAAACTATATTTATCAGTACTTTGAGAACAAATTAATGAAAAATGATTCTCTACAGTATTAGGATCATATTTATTTCTATTTGTTTTATCTTTAAATACAGGCATAATAGCTTTTGAACTATAATAAGTAGTATTATCTGAATTAGAAAATACTTTTTTATTATTACAAAAAACTGTATTATTAGAAATATAATATGATAAATCATTTTCTATAATATTAGAAATATACCATTCATTTAATACATCAATTACATTACTATGTGTATTAGCTTCATCATAAGTAGGAATTTTATCTTCTTGAATATCAACTAAACTGACTGTTTCATTATTACTAAAAGTAACATTTCCTGCACTTACACGTTCACTACTATGGTCTCCACTACAACTTGAAGAATTTGCTGTTCCATCAAAAACCGCTCTAATACTTCCATCTTCATTAGTTCTTAAAATTCTAAAACATAAGTTACTGTACCTTATATGATTATTCTTAACACTTCCTCTATAAAAATATATTCTATTTGTTTTTCCATCATTATCTTCATCAGTTAAATTTTTATTATCAATATAAAACAAACCATTACCATTACCATAATGATTATTAGATGGGAATACTAATTTTATTTTTTCATAAGAAAGAGGTGCATTATCTTCTAATATTCTACTAATAGCATAATTTCTATTATCTGTATTTTTTTTAATATCTGTATCAATTTGATGGTTAATTGCCTCTAAGAATTTATCCTTTTCTATATATGTTCTTAATATAGCTAACATCAAAAATAAGAATATTACTAAGAATGTATAGACCAAAGCCATTGATATAAAACCATTTTTATTCATTTCCTATCTTCTCCCAATTATAAATCTATTATATAATAAAAAAAATAAAAAATCTATATATAATAGATTTTTTTAAATAACATTAGATAATGAAGAATATACATAATCTAAATTCATTTTAATATTATTACAATTATCATATTCATCACTTATATCAATTATTTTAGGTGGAATTGTTATAAGAGTGTTTAATAAATCTTTTTCATAATCCAAAAGTTTAAATTCTTCTTCATAAATATTAATAAGATTTTTAAAATCCAATTTAAATCCATCTTTTTTATAAAATTTATATAAATCAAGTATAGGAGTATCAACCAAATATTTGTCAAAACTAATTAAATAATTTTTATCCCCTTTTATAAAATGATCAAATGATAAATTATTATGTATAATACACACTCTTTCTTTTGTATTATTTTCTACATTTTTATACCATTTTTTTAATGTGTCTTCTGAATATTTTAATGCATTTAATATTATTGAATAATTTCTTGCAAATAAATAATGTGAAGGTGACATAAAAACTTCTTCTTCTATATTAGATATTTTTTTATCATAATATTCTTTTAAATATTCAATATTTGATAAGATACTATCATATATTTTTTTATATTTATTTTTACTTACACTTTTATATTTAATTGTCTTAGAGTGTAATAAAGATATTGTCTTTATAAGTTCACTACCTTTTAATAATTCATCATTTTTTTTCTCTTTTATATATTTTGTTTCAATAGTATTTTGTTTTACATCAACAATTTCAGGATGATTATTAAATCCTTTTGAATCCAAGTAATCATATAAGTCTATTAATTTATCATTTCTTTTCTTAGAAACTTTATCTTTATCTACTATTACAGTATTTTTATGAACCTTACTCATTTATATATGGAATCACTATTTTATCACCTAGCTCTATATTATCTAAATTATTATATTCTTTTAAATCATTAATAGATACATTGTATTTATTGCATATACTTTCAATAGTATCATTTTCTCTTACAATATATACTTTATATGTATAATAGTTTTCTTCATTATTGATTAAATTAGTAATATTATTAATGTTTTCTTCCATATTACTTTCTATATTATTTTCCTCACTATTTATATTTATTTCATTATTTATTTCTTCTTTTATATCCTCTTCTTCATTCATAATATTTACATCTATACTTTCCTTATTATCTTCATTAGCAAGCTCATCACATTCAATAATTAAATCAATCTCAACGCTTAGAATATCTTTATTAAATTTATAATTAAAATCATCAATATCTATTTTTATACTATCTTTTTTAACTCTTTTTGATATTGATACACCAAAAGGTACTTTATAATTAAATTCTTCTTCAATAACACTTGCTTCAGTCATTTTATAAGTACCATAAACATTTACATATCCATCAATTATATCATCTTTAATTATATAATCTTTATCCAAATTAATATTAGATATTTCTCCTATAATAGTTTTAAAAGCAATATCTTTTTTCAATGGAATAATTTGCTTCATTAATATTCTCCTTTCTATAAATATTATTCATAATAAAAAGAATTATTCATTAACTAAATAATTCTTTATATATTTCACTATAATTATCTATTCCAATAAATTCAATGTTATCTTTTAAATCTTTATCTAATTTTTCAACTTCTTTTAAATTTTCTTTTGGAATATATAATTTTTTTATACCATTTCTTTTAGCTGATATTGATTTTTCTTTCAAGCCTCCGATTTTTAATATATCACCTTTTAAAGTTAATTCACCAGTCATAGAAATATCACCACTAACTTTAATATTTTTAATTAAAGATAATATTGTACTAACAATTGCACTACCTGCTGAAGGACCATCTTTTAAAATCCCAGATTCAGTAAAATGAACATGTAAATCATTTTTGCTAAAGAAATCATTTGAAATATTAAATAATTCACTATTACTCTTTATGTAACTAATTGCAACATCAATACTTTCTTTAGCAACATCACCAAGTGATCCAGTATAAGTAACTTTACCAGTACCAGGAAAGCTTGAACATTCAATATCTAAAATTGTTCCTCCTTGATTATTACATGCAACTGCATGAATTACTCCAGTATGATTTATATCTCTTTTTGATTCATTTAAATATAATTCATCATCAAGGTACTCATTTAAATCTGATTCTTTTATTCTAATACTAACTATTTTTCTTGATCTTTTAATATGATTTGTTATAACTTTTCTAACTATCTTATTTAGATTTCTTTCTGCATCTCTGACACCTGCTTCATTAGTATAATTATTAATAATCTTTTTAATAGCATCACTTTCAATTTTAAAAACACTATTTCTTATACCATGTTTTTTAAGCATAGAAGGAATTATATAATTTTCACAAATATATAATTTTTCATTTTCTGTATATCCAGATATATTTATAATTTCAAGTCTATCTAACAAAGCACTTGGTATCATAGAAATATCATTAGCTGTTAAAACAAATAAAATATGACTTAAATCTACTTCTTCATCTATATAATTATCAACAAATTTTTTATTTTGACTAACATCTAAAATATCAAGAAGTGTACTAGCAGGATCACCTTTATAGTCTTTTTTTAATTTATCTACTTCATCAAGTAAAAATACGGGATTATTACTACCACATTTTATAAGTGAAGTAACAATTTTACCAGGATTAGAACCAATATATGCACGTCTGTGTCCAACAAGTTCAGATGAATCACTCATTCCACCTAAAGATATTTTTACAAAATTTCTATTTAAAGCTCTTGAAATTGATTCAGCAAATGTTGTTTTACCAACACCAGGAGGACCAACTAAACATATAATTGGGCTATTAACTTCATTTGAAACACTCTTAACTGCTATATATTCAATAATCCTATTTTTTGCTTCAGTAAGTCCATAATGAGATGAATCTAATTTCTTCTCTATTTTTATTAAATCTTTTTCATCACGCGTTTGTTTATTCCATGGAATTTCCATCAAATAATGAATGTAATTTCGAATAATTCCAGCATCTGGAGCAAGTTCTCCACAAGCATCATATCTATCTATTTCTGTAAGTAATTTTTGCTTAATATGTATAGGATAAGATCCATTATTAACTTTATCTCTTAAATTAATTACTTCCTCAGCTTTAGATAAAGATTCACCAAGTTCATCTTTAATTACTTTTAATTTTTCTTTTAAAATATATTCTTTTTCAGACTCATCTAAATTCTTTTTAATTTTACTTTCAATATGACCTTCTAAATCAATTACTGCACTTTCAATAGCAAGCTCTTTTATTAATGTTTTAGCTCTACTAATTGATGAAGCATCTAACATTAATGACAATTTTTTCTCGTGAGTTAATGTTAAAAAATCTCCAACTAAATCAGTTAATTTGTCAAGAGTAATTCCTGGTCTAATTTGAGACATAATTGAATTTGTAATAAATGGATTTTTATTAATATATTCTTCTAATTCACTTATTAATTTTCTTGTATAAGCAGTTGTTTCAATTTCACTTTCTTCTGTATCAATTTTAGTAATAATACTATCTAATATTTCTTCTTCATTAGAATAATTTACATAACTTATTACTTTAACTCTATATAAACCTGAAATGATTATTCTTTCATTTCCATTTGGTAGTTCAATCACATTTTTTATCTTTCCAACTACACCAATTTTTGGCAAATCTGATGCATCTGGAGATTCTTCAAGAGAATTTAGGGGGCAAACAACTAACACTTCACCATCATGATATAAATTTGATATTTCAGCAACTTTCTTACTTACATTACTCTTAATCTCAACTCTTACTTCTTCATATGGTAATAAGACAAGGTTCTTCAATAATATAACTGGTAAATTACTTTTTATCATTTGTTGCCTCCTTGCTTATGAGTCATTATTATAAGAATAAAAAATTAAAAAGTAAAGGTAAAAAACACATTATTTTTTTTTATTTTTTATTATAGAAAAATTCATTGACAACAACTATTTTTTGGTGTTAAAATCGTATTAGTATATTAGTCGTTTAAAAAAGGAATTACACTCTATCAAATGTAATTCCTTTTATTTTTTCTTGTTTAATAGAATTAATAATTAGAAGACTTATTCTATCATAATCCACTTCATCCTTAACTGGAATATTTTTATATTTAGATATTCTAATAAATAATTCTTCTATATCATCATCATTATAATAATCAATTCCAAAGTTTTCTTTTAATTTGTTTTTATAGTATTTATCAAGCATTTTTAGGATATGTATTCCTATTAGATCAGAATTTATTATTTCTTCTTTAATAATAGTCATACTAGCAAGATTAAGTGCTAATGTTTGATTACTAAATTTAGGCCATAATATTCCAGGAGTATCTACTAAATCCATAAATTCATTTATTCTAATAGTATTAATTATTTTAGTAACGCCAGGCTTATTACCAACACCTAAAACATTCTTACCAACTAACTTATTAATAAGAGTACTTTTTCCAACATTAGGTACTCCTATTACCATACATTTAGCTTTCTTAGAAAGTAGTCCTTTACTCTTCCTATTCTTATTAATATCTTCCATTATAGTTTTAACACAGTCAATAATCTTTTTATAATCATTTGAATTTTTTGAATCACATGTTATAACTATAGAATTATCTTCTTTATATTTACTAATCCATTTATTTGTTTCTTCTTTATCACATAAATCATATTTATTAAAAACTACTATTCTTTTTTTGTTATTGGTTAATTTATCTAAATCTGGAATTCTTGATGAAAGTGGAATTCTAGAATCAATTACTTCAATAACAACATCTAAAGAAGACATTATATTCATAATATCTTTTCTTGTTTTTGACATATGACCAGGAAACCAGTTTATATTAGTTTTATTTTCATTCATTTGGATCAACTCCTTTGTTTTCTAAATTTCTATATCATCAACAATAATAAAATGATCTGATAAAAGTTTTATTATTTTTGTAGATACGTTTGTATTATTATACACTAATATATCATCAAACTTTTTACCATCTACAGTTGTTATATCATCAATTGTTCTTTTATACTTCTTAGATGTATTTACCATTAAATCCATAAAATTTTCTGCATTAAAATCACCTGTAATGATATCCGGATTATATTTAGTAATTACATCATCAAAATAATTAAATACTTTAGGATTATCTTCAGGTGTAGAATTAAATCTTCTATATGGAAATCCATGATGTGTTAAAACATTAATCTTTTCACCATTAAATTCCAATTCACATATCATATAACCTTTATCATATGTATAATATGTATTGCCAGAACTAGTCGTCTTAGATAATTTTGGATTAGGAAATAATTCTTTTTTTATACAATTAATTGGATATCTAGAAAAAATCGCTATACCACAATTTGTATTTTTAACAATATTGCATTCACTTAATTCATAGTAATCATAATATTTTAATTTAGTATTATCAGCTATTGATTCCAAATATTTTACTTCTTTGGTAGTTATAATTTCTTGAAAACAAATAACATCAATATTCTCATTATTAATTGTATCAATTATTTGATTTAATAGTCTATTATCAACATTATCAACCGCTTCTCGATCTAAATACTCAATATCTTCATTACCAATATAGAAGCCTCCACTAATATTAAAATTTGCAACTTTGAAATTATTATTTCTCATTAAATTTCACCTCTTTTTATATGTTCTTAACTTCTGTAATCACCTTACAACTTCTTAACAAAAAATCACTTATTTTTACCTATTTTTTCAAATCTATTTAAATTTTTATCTATTTTTATCAAAAATATGCAAGATGTATTTTTGCGTTTTCCATTATCTTATAAGGTTTTAGGAGTGTTCTTAATTAAATTGTAATCAACCAGTTTATATTAGTTTTATTTTCATTCATAGAAATCACTTCCTAACATTTAAATCACTCAAATTATATCATAAAAAAGGTAGATTTTGTACTAATCTACCAAAACTTAATATTTTATAAAATAATTTTTACTAAAACACCTTTTACATCCTTATTAAACTTTTTCCATGTTTGATATTCTTCTACTTTAAATCCAACTTTTTTAAACAGATTTAATGTATTAGATCTATCTATTTCAAAATTATCATATAATTCTTTTATACTATTCTTTTTTGCTTCATCTAATAATAATTTTAACGCCTGAGTTGAATATCCTTTTCCTCTATATTTTGATTCAATTAGTATTCCACATTCATATCTATTATCATTTTTATTATATTGATAATTTACATATCCTATAAATTCATTTAAGTCATTATCTTTAATATATGCAAAATACTTATTTTCATTTATTCTTTTATCATATGTAACTTTCCATCTATCACTTTCAAAATCAATGCAACCAGTATCATAGTGATATCCATAATATGAAACATCATATCCAGCATTATAACTCATAGTTAATGGGTCACTTTCAATTTTTTCTTCATACCAATAATCTTCAAGTTTAGGTATATATAAACAAATATTCTTTATAATATCACCCCATTTATTCACTAAATATTACATCGCAAATCATTTTATATTTATCTTTAAATAATTCTTTTGTTTTACTTGATAAATCATTATAATCTTTTTCAAATGTTTTCTTCATCCAATCTCTTATTTCATTTAAACTTATATTATTTCTAATATATGCTGAATTAAATAACATAGGTATATTATCAAAATGGGCTAATATATCAGCATCACTCACACATAATTCTTCAATAGTAGTTGCATTTTTACTACTTCTATGATTGTAAACACATTTTAATACTCTGTTCATTTTTTCTTCATCATAACCTAAACTACTTAATAATTCTTTTGCGATTATTTCTCCATTTATGTGATGATCTTTTCTATCTCCAACTTTATTAATTAATGCTATATCATGAAGAAGAGCACCTAGAGATACTATTTCTTGATTAGCATTATATAATTTAGCTAAATATATACTTTCTTTATATACATATTTTACATGTTCATTCCAAAAATCATAATGATCAATAGAATTATTTTTATAATCTTCTATTCTATCTTTAACATACTTTTCAACTTCATTTATAATCATAACATACCACCTTTATTATAAATCTTTACTATAGTATTCTACATCAATAGTTGTTCCATCGGGATAATATTCTTTTTCAGTTTTAATATATGTAGTAAAACCATATTTAGTATAAATTGCTTTATTTTTAAGTTCATTTGGTTCAACACCTAATGTTACTTTTTTATAACCTCTTTTCTTTAAATCATTAATCATATAACTAAATAATTTAGAAAAATATCCTTTGCCTTGATAATCTTTTATAGTACGAAATGCACTTAAATATGCTGTAGTATCATCAATTAAAGATTCAGAGTTTTGAACAAAAGTTTTATTAATAGTAGCTGTACATTCGCATATTATTCTTCCATCCAAAATACCATAATAAGGTGTAATATAACCATTTTTAAATCTTAGAATATGTTCATTTTTCCAAATAATATAATTATTTTTATCTTCTTTTGCATTTTCTATTTCATAATCCCACTTTTTATTCATTTCTTCAAGTGTTGCTATTTTGCAAATATAATTTGACATTATTCACCTCTTTTTAATAGTAATTTTATATTTTTTAAATACTCTTTTCTTTTATTTAATTTATCTGGATGATGTGCAAGTGCATCACATCTTTGTATTTCATATAATGTTTTACAAAACTCATAATTATTTTGTATTTGTTCATAACTTATTTTAGTATCATGAAGTTTTATTAGACTACAAATATAGTTAATATAGTTACTATCATAACCTAATCTATTTAATATTATATAAGAAATATTTGAAGAAACAATAGCGTGATTCCTAAAATGCCTTACTTCTTCGTCTTGATATGAATAAGGTTTACCAATATCATGCAATAATAAAGTTAATCTAACATCATAATCTTTTTCAGATAATGAAAGAGCAAGTAAAGTATGATTCCATACATCTAAATGATGATGAGGATGTTTATGTTCAAATCCAATCATAGATTTTATTTCAGGAATAATTTTTAATAAATAATCCATATTATTATTAATTTCATTAACTATATCATCAGATAATAAAATGTCTTCTAAATTCATTAATATTCTCCTTATTAATCTATTTATATTATAACATAAAAAGCAAGAATTTTTATTCTTGCTTTAAAACCATTTTAAGATTAATATTTTTTCTCATATGATATTCTTCTAATGAAATATTATCTTTTTTTAATAAGGCTGCAATATTTATACCAACATATCTAAAATGCCATGGCTCAAAATTATATCCAGTTATACTTTCTTTACCTTTAGGATATCTTAAAATAAAACCATATTTATATGAATTATCAATCATCCATTTATATTCATCTAATTCTTCGGTAATTTCATCGCTATATTTATTATTTCTAATAATAGCAATATCTATTGCAAGTCCACTTTGATGTTCAGAAGTTCCTGGAAGCGCCACATATTTAAGAGCATAATCAATTCCTTTTTTTATTACAGTATTATTCCAAATTGACTTCTGATATTGATATGAACGATATCCACTATCAATTATTATATATAATCCTTCTTTTATTGCAGCTTCTTGCATTTTTTCAAAATGATATAATACCTCTTCTGTTACACATGGTTTTTGATTTGGATCAACATAATTATGGAAATTATTTTCATTATTATCAGTATATATCAAATTACTAGGAACATAGTTTTCATCGAGAGTATTATCTTTATTTATCAATATATCTATCATAAGCTTAATACCCTTTTCATTTCTATACTTTCTTTTATATGATAATATTTTTCATAGTATTTTTTTATTACATACATTAGCATCATTATTTTTACTATTTGCATTTGATATTTATCAAATGATTCTGAAAATAACAATGGTTTATTATTTAATAACTTGTTATCATTATCATCAATTATAGCATTAACTAAAATACTATTATGAATTTTATTTCTTAAATCAAATGAAGCAATAGAGCCAGTCCAACCTTGAGATGTAAAACTACTAGAAGATAATTCACTTGGATTATATGTCATTTCATAACCAAGAGGATGTTTTAGATAAAGACCCATATTTCCTTTTACACTTCCATTAATATTACATTCATATAATCTTTTTTTATGACTATCATCCAAATAACTATTATTAAAAAGTGAGTCGGCTACTTTCATTAAATCCATACTATTTGTAAATAATCCTGCATGTCCACATACTCCATTAAAAATCTTTGCCTTAGGATCATGGGGATAATTAAAAGAATAACCATTTCCACTTACATTATCACTTTTAGGATTAAACATTGTATGATTTAAATCTAATTCTTTAATTAAATATGTATTCATTATTTCATCAAATGTTATTTTTTTACCTAGTTTTTCACTTATTACTTTTTCTATTGTATTAGATATAATCATTGAACCAAAATCATTATATTTAATAGAATTTCTACTATCACTAACTAAATGAATTGTTTTAAATATTTCATATGCTTCATTATATGAAGATGCACTATTAATGTTACCATCTGTTTGCATTTCTCCATATAATTTTATTAAATCATTTAAAGTGAAATCACCTAACATATTAAATTCAGGATTAATATCTACTACTCTATCATCTAAATTAATAAGTCCTAATTCTTCTAATTTAAAAGCTAAAATCAATGTATATAATTTAGTAATACTTGCGATATCAAATACTGTATTAAAATCTATCTTAGTATTACTATTTCTAGATTTAGTACCACCAAGTAAAATATATTTTAAATTACTATTATTATCTCCTAAAAAAATACTAGTTGAAAAACCACTAATAACATTAGTGTTAAAATTATTCTTTTTATTTAAAAACATATAAGAAGAATATTCAATATCTTTAGAAATATCGAAAAGTATATCTTCTAAACTTTTGTCTTTTCTTATTTCATCAACACTTTTTCTTCTTAATTCTTTTAAATATGAAATATTACTTCC
>JAEEGL015068220.1_pt1 | contig 13106 bp, 9 predicted proteins | sample 9134231 | NCBI WGS metagenome assembly JAEEGL01 (sample SAMN16246548, study PRJNA631951) | gut metagenome | biome: gut microbiome; feature: rumen; material: fiber-attached | host: Bos | place: Iran: Karaj | collected 2018-10 | reverse complement strand
TTTTCGTTGAAAAGCCAAAGCGTGCCGAGCGAGTCCGCGAAGAAGAAACGGCTGCCCGAGACGGCGATGCGGAGCTGTGAATCGGGAAGCTTAATATCGAACCCCTTTTCCGCCGCTTTTTGCCGCAGACGGTCCGCAAGCACATATTCCGGCATCGCGCTATTTCCGTTTATCAGGAAGAACGCATTGCTCTGCATCAAATGATCCACCGTGAGCGGGGAGAGCTTGAGCACGTCCTCAAGGCCCATCAGTCCGTCCGTGCCTGAAACGGCGACGTCCTTATAGATCAGTTTGCGCCTGCCGGTTTCCGGATAACAGCGATAAACGCGAAAGCCCGTGCCCTTGCCGTAGTGCTCAGCGGTCACGAGCTCGGCATAATAGACGGAGTCCCCATCCGCGCCGAGCAGAGCTACGTCCTTCTGCATAACGGCCTCGACAGGGTTTTCGTCAAGGAAGCGGGCACCGCCTTGCGAAAACAGCATGTAGTGCATATCGTCGCGCTGACAGACGAATCGATCCCTGCAGAAAAGCATATAGCGCTGCTCCAAATAGTTGGCGGTCCGCCCATCCGGCAGCGCAAGCCGCGTTTTATCGGAACATGCGGGAAATACAGCCGTCAGCGCGAGGATGAACGCAAGGAGAATGGCGGTTCGTTTCATGCTTGGTTTCTCCTTTTCCTTATGATTAACACCGCGAGTATGATAAGCAGCGCGGCCAATACCGATACCGCGAGCGAGCCCTTACCCGCCGCGGTCGACCAAACGATCCTTCCTCCGTACTCTTCACCCTCCCAGATAACGTCGCCATAGAGGAATCCGACGCTCTGCATCAGCGAGACCGGGGAGAAATAATACAGCGCGGGGGCTTTGAGCACGTACGGGGGCAGTATGACGGCCAGCACGGATAGGAGCGCGGTCGTGAGCGCGGAGCCTGTGGCCCGCCCGATTACGAACACGAGCGAGGTGTAAGCTGCAAGGCCGAGCGCGTTCAAGGCACAGACGAGCACTAAGCCCTGCGCTAAGCTGAGCGCTGACAGAGGCGAGTTCTCGAAGGCTGAGAGCGAATCAAGGGGCAGCCCGCCGGCGGAAAGCCCGAAGAACCGGGCGGCGGCGATGAGGCGGAATAAGGATATCAGGAACGAAAGGATGACAGCGAGTACGACGCCGATCGCGGCGTCAAGGCAGTAAAGCCGCTTTTTGCCGAAGGGGGAGGTGCTTTTGAGCATCGTCACGTTCGTTTCGTTCTCCGCGGTCTCGGAGACGATCACGAACACGAGCATTGCCGTGGCGAGCAGCAGATCAGGCGCAGCGTTTGGATAAAGCGCGCGCCAAAGGCAGCCGTTTATTATCGGTTTGCCGTGGGAAACGGCGTAGTCCGCGTCCTCGAAGAAGACCCAGCCGCCCGTCCTGCCGGAGAGATATTTCGAATAAAGCCCGACGTCATCCACGGCAAACGGCGCATCCTCGTAAAGCCGCTTCTCCTCCGCGAGGGCGGCCTGCTTTTCTGCGGTCATTTCACCCGAGAACATGCTGATGAGGTCGAAATACAGCTCCCGGTCGGCCCTTGTCGGCAATTCACGCGTGACACGACTGAAGATCAATACCGCTTCCGCGATCAGAACGACCAGGAAGAAATACAGCAGCCCGCGCTTTATGAATACCTTGTGAAGCTCGCGTTCAAGCATGGGCGTCCCTCCTTTTATAGAGTGCGAAGGACAGCGCGACAAGCGCGATGAGCAGCAGCGCACAGCCGACCGGCGCGAGCTCATGCGCGAACACGGGAATGCCCGCGACGTTTTGAACGATAAAGTTCTCCGCAAGGCGCGGATAGATGAGGAGCGTAACGGGATCGAACCAGCGGACGGCCGAGAATACGCCGTCGGTAAACATGGTGAGGGTCATAAGCGCGGCGACGACGGGCAGTGAAACGAGCAGCGCGGCAATCGAACGGCGGAAGAGTGTTGAAAACACGACGACGATCATTGCGGAGGCGAAGAGCCCGAGCGTGCGCACCGGCCAAAGCAGAAGCAGAAAAGCGCCGACGCTCAGGTTAAGCGGCGAATATTCGTAATTGCCCCAGATATCGTTGACCGACCACAGCGGCATATGAAGGCCCGAAGGGCGGCGGCAGACGCTGAACATTAAGGAGTCCTCCGCATAGAATACGAGCGCGAGCGCAAGGACGAAGACCGCGAGCACGGCGAGCTTTACGAAGAACAGCCGCCTTTCGCCGAGCGGCGTGCTCTTTTGAAGCGCATACATCTTGGCCTCGCGCTCCCCTGCGAAAAGCCCCGACGCGGCATAGGCGGAGATCAGCAGCAGGAAGAGCGACGAAAGCTTGTATTCAAGCAGGGGACGGTATTCGTTTACGCGGTAATACTCCGTTATGCTTCTTCCCGTATAGATGCGTTCTATGCGCTTTGCGAGCCGGGCGGAATATGCGGTAGTTTCCGTTTCCGCAAACTCACGGTCCTTTTCAAGGAGGGGCGAGACTATGCGCTCATCGTAGGTATAGAGCCGTTCAAGCTCCTCCATGAGCGCTTCCCCTGCGCGCCTGTCCGCGCCGGGCACCCGAAAGAAGCCCCGGTTCCAAGGAGCATTGTCCGTCTCAGCCTGCGCCTTTTTCGCTATTGCGATATGCTCGTTCAACTCATCGACCTTCTCCTGCGTGATCGAGCCGAACCAAGCCGTCTGCATCCCGTACCGCATGTGCTCGTAGGAGCCGTACTCCCCGCCGGAAAGCGTAAGCTCCGGGGTGATGAAAAGATCGTAGTTTTCATAGATATTGAAGGCATTGACGAAGAGAAGCAGTACGATGATGAATTTGAGATACCGCCTTGATAACAGCTTTTTTAGTTCATACCGGAAGAGCTTCACTTCGAACGCTCCTTTGCCTCTGCGAGGAACACGTCCTCAAGCGTGGGATAGACGCTCTCCGCGTTATCTGTGGGCGGCGTATCCGACACGATGCGGAGCGTGCAGGCGCTGCCCTCGCTGAAAACGCCGCTGACGGCCGAGGTCTTGACAAGCGCCTCACAGCCGGTTAGATCGGTGCGCACCTGCCACACCCTGCCGTTCACCGCGTCGGTCAGCTCCGCAGGGCGGCCGCGCTTTGCGATACGGCCATCGAGCATCAGTATGACCTCGTTTGCGATGAACTCGATATCGGGCACGATGTGCGTGGCGATTACGACCGTTCGCCCACGGGAGATCTCCGAAAGCAGGTTCCTAAGGCGTATCCTTTCCAGCGGATCGAGCCCGGCGGTCGGCTCGTCGAGTATGATGACCGAAGGATCGCCGAGCAGCGCCTGGGCGAGGCCGACGCGCCTCAGCATGCCGCCCGAGTACCCGCCGAGCTTTCGGTCGGCGTCTTCCGAAAGGTTGACGAACTCAAGCAGCTCGCCTATTCTCCCCGCATTTTTGCCCTTCATCCCCTTCAGCGCGGACATATAGTTTAAGAATTCACGTGCTGTGAAGTTCTTATAATACTCAGGGTATTGCGGGAGATAGCCGAGCTTTTTCAGGTGTTCCGATTTCGGGTCGAACGCGCTGACCCCGTCCCAAAGCACTTCGCCCGACGTGGGCGCGATCAGCCCGACGATAAGGTTCATCAGCGTTGTCTTGCCCGCGCCGTTCGGGCCGAGCAGACCGTAGATGCCTTCCCCGAGCTCAAGGTCGATCCCGTGCAGGACCTCTTTTTTGCCGTATGCTTTTTTAAGGTCTTTGATCTCTATCATGGTTTGCCTCAATACTCTATCAGCGTTATCGCCTTGTGCTGTCCGTCCTCGTCCTGCGGGTAGTGCTGGATGAAGAGGCGCCTTTCCGCCGGGTCGATCAGCACGATCTCCGGCCACCATGGGCCGTAAACGTTTTCAAGCGAGAATTCACGGAGCATTTCGCCGGTCTCAACGTCGTAAAGCCGGAACGCCGCCTCGCTCTCTTCGCCGGTCAGGGTCAAGAGGAGCTTTCCGTCGGGGCTCAGCTTCGCCCATTGGGTCTCGGCGGGGGTGCGGAGAACGAGCTCCGTTTCCGTAAGCGCTTCGGCGTCGAGCAGTATGAGTCTGCCGGATAAACCCTTTGCAGGGTAGGTCTGCGGTTCCTCACCGACGGCTATGATATTGCCCGAAACCGAAACAGCAAACGGGCGGATCTCACGCGTTATGGGGAAGCTCCATTCTTTATGCTCGCCGTTTTCATCCATAACCGTTATAAAGGTGTTTTCGTTATCAAAGCGGCACGCGACGAGGCGGCTGCCTGTGAACAGTATGGGCTGTGACTCCGTATCGCCGAAATCGAAGTCCGCCGTCCCGAGATCGCGGAAGGCCGTAAGATCGTAAAGATGCGTGGGACCGAACGCGATCAGCCCGTCCTTATCGGCCTTGGCTTCGGCAAAGAGCATTTTCGCGCCGTCTTCCGATATGATCAGATTGCCGAACGAGCCCATGGAATTAAACAGCGTGCTGCCGTAATTCTGTTTGAGCGCGTCCCTCGTCCGGCCGGAAACGCCGAGCTCGCCCGAGAGTTCGAGGTATCCGAGCTCGTTTCCTCCTGTATCGAATACGTGCACGCCGGTGTGATCGAATCCGAGGTTCTGTACTGCGATGAGTTTCCCGCCCGCATAATAGGTCAGCCGCGTGTTCTCGGGAAGCGGGAAGGAGCAAGCGATCTCATTCTTTTCGATATCGAAGATAACGGCTTCGGAGGAATCCTCATTCCTGTCGACGATAAGCAGCTTTCCATCCTCCGTCAGCGCGGTGTACGCGGGCGTGAAAAGGCTCTTTTCAAAGCTGAGTTGTGTGCCCGTTTCAACGGCCGGCGGCGCGGAAGCTTCCGTGGGAGCTGCGGTCGGGCCAGGATCATCGGTCACGTCCGGTTCCGGTATGCTGCCTATGAAAAGAAATTTTGCTCTTCTGCCGGTCATAAAGGACGCGTAGCTTTCCTTCGGCATGAATGCGGCGTCGGCTTCGGCATTCTTCTCGAAAATCAGGCAGTAAATAAAACCGTTCTCTTCCCTTCCGTTAAGAGGAATATCGAGCATGGCCTTTTTTACATCGTCGGGGCTTTCGGTGATATCGAAATACGTCCCGCCGGAGAACGTGACAAGCTCGTGGTCGATAAGTACGGATACCCTCAGCTCCGCCGCCTCGCCCCATACCTCAAAATGCGCGGTCAGCTTATTGCCGTTTTCCGCAAGCAGATACTGCTCGCTGTCAAGGGGAGCCGGCACGGCTCCGGGAGGATCGGAATAGAGGCTGACCTTCCTGTACTGCCTGCGGTCGTCCTCGCGCGAGTCCGCGGAGCTGTGGGAGAGGTATTCCTCGCGGGTCTCAATGTATTCATCAGGGATCGGCATAACTTCGATTTCGGGGCTTGCGGGCTGCGCGGATACCGGAGCTTCGGCATTCATTATTACCGGGATTCCGGTGGCCTGAGCCCAATACGCCATCGGCACGCCGGAACCCGTTCCGAATACGGCGGCGGTATTCCCGTTGAACTTGACGGCGAGCGAAGGATTGTCGATCATTACTATATTGAGCTCCAGAGTGTCGCCTGTTTTCCCGACGTTCGGAGTGAATGTAAAACGTAGCGTGCGCGGTACGCCCGCGGCAAAGCGGACGCGGTGCATGACGCTACTGCCGAGCGGCATACCGTCGACCTCCGCATTCGAGGTCTGAACGACTCCGTCAAGCACTGCGATAAACCCGTATTCCCAGTTGTTTGTATCGGAAACGTGGGTGAGCTCGACCGTCAGCTCGCCGCCCGAATACGCTAAGAGCGCATCCGTCGCAACGGTCATCTCTCCGCCGGAATACGGGAAAGAGGCGGTTTTCGTAAAGGAAAAGCCGCTGCCGCCGGTAAATGCGGTTATACCGCCTCCGCTTCCCCAAAGGCTCGGATCGATATCGAGCGAGTCATAGTCGATACCGTCCGTAGAAATCGTCGGCTCCGGCGTGCCGAAGGAGATATCGCCCGCAGGCTTATCCGGCTTTTTTACGCAGGCGGAGCATAGAATGACTGCAAGAATCAGCGCAGTGATTACGACCTTTTTCATTGAGCATTCCTCCTTTTTTGTGAAAAACGGTACAGGAAATAAAGGGTCTGACGACCCCGTTTCGTTTTTTGATTTTATTCGGGTATCTTAACCGCCGCCGCATACAGCCCGTTTTCGCTCTTAACGGGAATCAGCAGCGCGTCATGGTTTTGGTCGAAATACGGGAAGCCCGTAAAGAGCGGATCGAGCGCATCCGCAGCGGAGAACTCCGCTTTTAATAGCCCGGTCTCGGTATCGTACAGGCGAAAGACCTGCACGGGTCCCTCGTCGTCAAACATCCCGCAAGTGCATAGCGTTCGCCCGTCCGCGGATATCGCAAGCGGATCACCTTCCCTTATCGTGGCGAGCTTAACGTAACGCACCTCGGCGGTCTCGATATCGACCACCGCCACAAACCCGTTCTGCTGCCGGATCACAGCATAATTGCGGCTGGATGCAGCCGGAAGCTTATCTATCGTGAGCCCCGGAAGCTCGACCGTTTCACCGCTGCGGCGAACGATTACCGTGTGCGGATCCTCGCCTGTGATCGAGGCAAGTATGCTGTCGCCGAATACGGCTGCGGGCTCGGCGTAACCGGCCTTCTGCCTCAGCCAGCCGATGCTTTCGGTCTGCCCGGTCATAAGATCCAGAGAATATCGGTTCGTGACGAATATGTCCTGCGAATTCCTGCGCGTTTCGCTCACGATCGCCCGCGGGGAAGCGCCGTCGAACACGACCCGCACGTTCTCAAGCGCCGATGACGAGGTTCCATGCGCTATCGTGACGCGTTCGAGCTCATGCCCGTCGGGAGAAAACCTGCGCACAGCGGCTCCGGGCTGACTGGCGTTTTCGATGCAGAAGACCGTATCGCCGTACAGTGCGACGCCGAATCGGGAGCCGGGCTCCGTCGCGGTGCTTGAAAGAAGCCTGCCGTCCGCGGAATAGAAGCGCAGCACGAGGTCGGTCTCGCCCGTTTCTAGCGCGGCATAGCCGCCGCTTTCGAGCGCGCCGAACCATGCGGGATATGATGAAAGGGCGAATAACTTGCCGTACTCGGCCTCCGGCGCTCCTTGGCTCATTGGACGGAGGACCGGTCTTGCTTCAATGAGTTCCGCGGTCGGGAACAGCACTTCTTCCGTTCCGTCGGTTTCGACGATGCGGAGGCACGCGCCCGTATTCATGGGATCGTAAATAATCAGCGGGGCATCAAGCGCTTGACCGCCGACGTGTTTTTCGTATTCGTTTTTCAGTTCTTCGCGGTAGGCGGCAAGGTCGGTCTCGACGCCGTTGTCCGCAAGCAGGAAGCGCTTTACCGAGGGCTCGAGCTCGCCGGGAAGCGTGAAGCCCGAATCGAACGCCGAAAGTCGGCAGACGATCAGCTCGGCAAGGCCCTTCAGGTTTTCGTCATAGCTGTTTATCTGCTCCGAATCGCTTGTGATCGCGTTGGGGTCGAAGTCCCAGCCGAAAACAAGCTTGCTTTTTTGACCGGAAAAGCCGAAGTGCTCTGCCCCGGTGACCGTGACGCGATCGAGCGAAAACGCGCTCTGCACGGTGTCGTTGATGAGGAACAGAATTTCGTCGTACCTGAGCCCCGACCTTTCGCCTTTCTCACGGCGCGAATACAAAAGCTCCGCCTGTTCTTCCGTAAACATGGTCAGAAGCGTTTTTTCGCAGCCTTCTTCAAGGAAGGTCCCGGTCTGGCCGTAAACCGAGAATTTCTCCCGCATGCGGCTCTGCGCTTCCGGGCCGAACGAACCGGAGCCGAACTCCGAGCCATCTAGAATGCTCTGCCGCTCATAGGATCGCGGCGTCTCTTCCGGGGAGGAGAGCGCGCGAATCGACGCCGCGAAGGCTGCTGTGAACAGCGCGGTCATAAGTACCGCCGCCGCAAAGGCGGCTATGGCGGAGCGAAGCCCTTTTTTCATGCGCTCACCCTCCCTTCTTTCGGTTTGATATCATAATAACAGCCCCATGTTTCGAACTCATTTCAAAGCTGTTAAATCAACGGTGACTTTCGTGCCCTTTCCGGGTTCTGAGGAGTATTCAAGGCGCGTGCCGTGCGCTGAAGCTATCCTCTGGCACAGCGCAAGCCCAAGCCCCGCGCCGCCGTCCGCGCGCGAACGGGACTTGTCCGTGCGGTAGAACGGCTCCGTGATGTGCAAAAGCTGCTCCTCTGTCATTCCGCGGCCGTTGTCGAAAACGAATGCGGCGCCGCCGCTGCAGCCGGCTTTGACCTCGCCGTCCTCCGTGCAGGCGTTGATGGCGTTTTCGATGAGGTTAGAGAAGAGCATGGAGAGCAGTACGCCGTCGCCTTTAACCTCGCAGGGCTCCGTTTCGAGCCTGAGCGTAACGCCTTTGCCCGCAGCCTTCGCTTCAAGCGGGCGCGCCGCTTCATTAAGCGCTTCGTCGAGCCGCACGGGCTCCTTTTTGATCTCATTCTCCCTGATGAAAGCGGAATCGAGTATCTTTTCGCTTATACGCTTCAGTCGGTCGCTTTCGGAGACGATGTATGAAAGCGCCTCGAGCCGTTCCTCCTCGGGCACCGCCGCGCGCTCAAGATACTCCGCATAGCCGCGTATCGCGGTTATGGGCGTGCGCAGCTCGTGCGCCATATCGTCCACGAGCCGCTGCTTCGTTTCCGCTTCGGTCTTGAGCTCGTCCATCTGCGCGTTAACGCGGCCGACCATTGTATTGAAGCTCTTTGCGAGGGATGCGAATTCGTCCCCGCCGCTCTCATCCGCGCGCACGTCGAGCTCACCGCCGGATATGCGGTCCGCGGTCTCCTCGAGTCGTTCGAGCGGTACTGTCAGCCTTTTAAGCAGCGGAAGAAGCACGGCCGCAAGCAGCAGCGATACCCCCGCGGCGGCAGCGCCGCAGATCAGGGCGAAGGACTTGAATTCGCGGTACACGCCCTCGATGTTCTTTGCGAACACGAGTACGCATTCCGCCTCCTCCAAGGGATCGGATATCACGACGTATCTTTCGCCGTCGATGCTTTGCCTTTGGATCGAGCCGCCCTCGTATGCCAGGGGCAGCCCATCGAATGAGGATACGAGCACATCGCCTTTTGAAACGAAACCGAGCCGGATCCCGTTTTCATTATAGTGCCTGACGTAGGAACGCATGAGCATGTCGGCGCTCGCGCCGCTTCCCGAGGATCGCATGTCGGATAGGTCCCTTTCAAACGATCGGGCGATATAGCTCTCCTCCGCCTTTGCGGTCTCTTCGGCGCTGCTCATGCTCCGCCTGTACGAAATAAACGCGAGGGAAAACACACCCGCGTATAGAAAAACGAGAAACAGCGCCAGCGTGACGAAGTAGTTTTTCTGCCAAAGCTTCACGTCATACCTCCAACCGGTAGCCCAGCTTATAGACGGTTTTGAGCCGATCCTCAAGCCCCAGCTTCTGTCTCAGCCGCCTTACGTGCGTATCGACCGTGCGGTCGTTGCCGTCGTAATCGTATGTCCAGACGAGGTACAAAAGCTTCTCCCTTGAGAGCGCTATGTTCCTGTGCGCGATGAACGCCGCAAGCAGCTCGAATTCCTTCGGCGTCAGGGCGACCTCCTCGCCCGCCTTCGTCACGCGCTTGCCGACGAGGTCCACCGAGATATCGTCGAATTCGAACACGGTCTGTTCCGCCATCGTCCGCCGAAGGACTGCGTTGACGCGCTCGATCAGCTCCAGCATCTCAAAGGGTTTCACAATATAGTCGTCCGCGCCGAGCCGAAGCCCCGTCAGCCTGTCCTCGAGCTTCGCCTTCGCCGTCAGGAAAATGACGGGAGTATCCCGGATCTCGCCGATGACCTCATACCCGGAGGCGCCCGGCAGCATGATATCGAGTATCACGAGATCGAACGGGCGCGACGAAACAAGCTCGATCGCATCCAGCCCGTTGTAGACCTGTTCGCACTCGTGCCCGACAAGCGTCAGGTTACGCTTGATCAGGTCGTTTATCGCCTTTTCATCCTCAACGATCAGTATCCTCGCCATGGGAAGCCCCTCCTTTTGGGGTATTATAACATAAAACTGTTGCGAAGATGTGTCGGAGGACTTCTTTTTGCATTAAGCATACTTCAATACAGCTCGGATCTCAAAAGCAGGAAATTAGGCTTCCTGCTTTTTTCCTTATACTCGGATTTGAAAAGCACTGTAGGCTGGGCGATCCAAATAAATATATTTTGTTAAATTGGTCGTTCGACCCCAAACACCGGGCGGTTTTTTTGCCACATGTAATTAGAGGGACTTTTCATGAGATCGCGGCTGTGATCGCGGTCGGGCGCAGCCTGCCTGGAAATATATTCTGCAAAACAGTTCGTTTTTGCCGAACACCCCCATGTTTTTTTGCCAGGTATAAGTGAGGGGACTTTTTTGCGGGATCGCGGTCGGGCGGAGCCCGCCGGAAAATATAATCTTCCAGACGATCGGTTTCGGCCGATAATCGGCCCCGAATTTTGCCTATAACCCATGAGAGGAGTTGTTGCTTATGCGCACGGAAACGCGCGTTAAGGTTCTGGTGAAGTCGTTTTCACTACTGCGCGATGTTTTGAACTAAAAGAGACGCATCACGGTTTGTGAGAATACAAATATCGGTTGAACAAAAATGTTAATCACATCTGCCGTCATGCTCGATTATGGTTAAGAATTGCTCATCGGTGTGAATTCTAAAAAAGTTAGGTAGATGCAGAGATTTTTAGGTGTGGTTAGCTTGCCGATCAAAATATATTTCGCCGAAGCGAATTTGCAATGCTACTTTTTGCTCGCGTTTTTGCCAAGTAAGTGAGGGGTAAGCATTCTCCCGTGAGTTTTGACAACCGAATATCGCTTCCCAAATCAACATCCAACGATACTTCCGCCTTGAACGCGTCACTGCATTGGGCGGCCCGACACAGGCATGCGGGGACACGAGAGTGTATGCGGACAACAGTCTGGATAAGGAAAGGACAACCCCCTCAAACTCCGGTTTTCACTACTGATAACTGGTACCACTTTTTGAAAATAGCGGTTCCCATTATCTAATAACTACCCCCAGTTTTGATTTCATTGCCGCTGTTATCTGATAACTGTATCAACTTTTGTCGGTTATCGGCGCATTCGGAATATGAATACTGCTCCCAATTTTGATCGTTACGGAGCGGTGTATCACTCAGGAAAGGAGGAAAACTCACATGAACGATCTTATCAACATGAACGACGTCGTGACCGAAGAGGTCGCATGGCTGTGGCCGGGCTACATCCCCGCTGGCAAGCTGACGATAGTCCGCGGCAACCCGGGTGAGGGAAAGACCATGCTCATGATGCACGTCATCTCAAGGCTCACGCAGGGCAGGCCTCTTCCGGGCGAACCCGATGATGCGTTCCGCGATCCCGTCAACTGCATCTACCAGACGGCCGAGGACGGCTTGGGCGATACCATCAAGCCGAGGCTCGAGGCGAACGGCGCAGACTGCAGCAGGGTATTCGTTATCGACGAGACGAAGGATCCGCTCTCGTTCTCCGACGAGCGTATAGAGGCTGCGATCCGCGAGACTAATGCGAAGCTGTTCATTCTTGATCCATTGCAGGCGTATCTCGGAGCGGGCGTGGACATGTACCGCGCGAACGAAGTTCGTCCCCAGTTCCACACTCTGAAAGTCATAGCGGAGCGCACGGGCTGCGCGATCGTGCTCATCGAGCATCTGAACAAAATGAAGGGCATGAAGGCGATAAGCCGGGGCCTCGGCTCCATGGACATCACCGGCGCGGCAAGGAGCGTGCTGCTGCTCGCAAAGCCGAATCCGAAGGAAGAGAACGTGTTCCTCGCTCCGGTCAAGAGCAATCTCACGGCGCTGAGCCCCACGCTCGTATTCACCGTAGAGGACAACCGCATGTTTCTCGAGGGCACGAGCGAGATGACGGCGGACGAGCTCTTGGAGAGCACGAAGGCCGAGTACACGCAGTCGAAGCTCGATTTCGTGAAAGAAATGCTGACCGGACTGTTCGCAAGCGGAGTCGATATCCCAGCGGAGAAGATCTACACCTTTATGAAGTTTCAGGACGTCAGCAAACGCACAGTCGATTCGGCCAAGAAAGAGCTTGGTATCAAGTCCTTAAAGACGAAGGATTGCTGGCTCTGGCAATGGCCGAAGTAAGGTTGCAAGATACCGTATATGCACGCAGTTTGCAATCTTGATCCAATGGCGCCAAAAGCGCCGAATTTGGCGTCACGAAGCCTAATGATCGCTTCTGTGTGATGCCAAATCAAATAACCTAATGTCAGGAGGTTTTAATGAACAGAATGAAACAAAAACCCAAAGCATGGGCAGGTGAATGTCTTTGCAAGCATCGCCTTTTTGTACCAAAAACGCCTTGCTTGTCGGGGACAGGCCCCGAACCCCTATGCCGCTTACCGCGGGAGGTGGCGCCATGAAAAAAACAGCGCATCAATACCACCTGTGGATGAGCGACGAAGAAAACCGCGAACTGGATAGACTGTGCGAAAGCACCGGGCTTTCTAAAGCAAATCTCATCAGAAAGCTCATCATGAGCAAGCCCGTGAGGGAAAGACCGAACGCCGACTTTATAAAGCTGACAGAAGAGATCAACGATATCGGCGTCAACTTCAATCAGCTCGTGCATAAGGCGAACACTGCCGGGTTCGTAACACATGAGGATCTGAAAGAGACGCAGATCTACTTCGAGCGTATACTCGCGAAGCTGCGCTCATGGGAGAAGATATGGCGGTAACAAACACAAGGAGGAACTATATGTCAGAAACAAACAAAACCAAAACAATAAAGGACCTGAGCATCGGGAAGCTCAAGCCCTTTACCGGCCATCCATACAGGGTGGTCGACGATGACGAGATGGACAGGCTCATCGAAAGCATCAAAGAGCACGGCGTAATGACGCCGATATACGTCCGTCCGATCGACGGCGGGTACGAGGTCATATCCGGGCACAGGCGCATCCACGCGGCGAAACGCGCTGGGCTTACCACGGTCCCCGCAATCGAGATGGATATGACAAGGGATGAGGCGGCGGTCGCGCTCGTCGACAGCAACCTGCACCGTGAGCGGCTGCTCCCGAGCGAGAAAGCG
>JAEEGL014123474.1_pt1 | contig 13106 bp, 8 predicted proteins | sample 9134231 | NCBI WGS metagenome assembly JAEEGL01 (sample SAMN16246548, study PRJNA631951) | gut metagenome | biome: gut microbiome; feature: rumen; material: fiber-attached | host: Bos | place: Iran: Karaj | collected 2018-10 | reverse complement strand
GGGCGGAAAACCGCGCTCTGAATCTGGATGCTGACACAGCATCCGGAACCTGCGCCGGGGGACTGGATTCCGCTCTGGCGAGAATCGCTGATTTTCTGATAAAAGAGCCGCGCGAGAAGAAAAAGGGAACCGTGAACGTTCTGGGAGTCAATATTCTGACCAAGGACTGGATCTCCGTCAGGGAAGAATTCGAAAATGTCCTGGGACTGATGGATCTCGATATCATCTGCTTCCTGGGCGCCGGGTGCACCTCGGATGAGATCAGAGCGTCGGCCGGCGTCGAATACAACATCGTGCTGTCTCCCGAATACTGCGGGAAGACGTCTGAGTATTACGAGAAAAAATACGGCATAAAGCCGATCGGCCTCGGTTACGCGCCGGTCGGATTCGATGCGATGCTGGATCTGATAGACGAGATCTCGAAAGTCACGGGAAAAGACAAAACCTCCGCAGTTTCGTATGTGCGCCGTTTTATGAAAAGAGCGTACGGATGCATGCGCTCCTCCCGCATATCCGTCAGAGGAAGATCTTTCGCCGTCGATGCGGATCCGTCCGTAGCGTATCCTCTGACGAAATGGCTCTTCGAGTCCCTCTCCATGGTGCCGGCTTCCGTCAGACTGAACGGAGAGAGGAATACGGCCGCTGAGGAATTACTTTCCACATTCTTAGAACAAAACGATTTGAACGATCGTCTCGGGGCCGGAGTCCCGGATTACGTCGATACTGTGATCTGCAACGGTAACACGGCGCAGTTATACGAGCTGTCGGGGCATTGCAGAAGGGGAGTGGACGTATGCTTCCCTTCGATACAGAATGTGGATTTTCGCGAATCCCCGGTGCTCGGATGCAAAGGCGCCCTCTACCTTCTGGATCGCATCATGAAAGCAGTCTGAACAAACGGAGCGCCGGCTGAAATTAAACGAAAGTGATCTGATGAACAGCAAAATGTTAATCGCGGTTATTGCCATCGTAATTATCGCGGGAGCGGGGGTCGCGGCATTCCTGCTTCTGAACGGCGGGGATAAAGAAAAAACTCCCGTGGATTACGGCGGCGAACTCAAAGTATACGGAAACGCCAACGAAGACAGCGTCATAGACGATGCGGATATCGATTTCGTGAATGCGGTAATCAAAGGAGACAAGAAAAGAACCGAATTCTGCGATGCGAACAAAGACGGAAAAGTCGATTCGAAAGATGTCGATCAGCTTAAAAACATGATCAACCGGAAAGACGGAACCGTCGTCTATTACATCGACGGGGCCGAAAACGTCAGCAACGTTACGCTGCCCCTCAAAACTTTCGTAGTTTTAGCCAACTCGCCCCAGCTTATGGCCAATGCGGTCGGGCTGAAATACCCCGCGATTCTGGCGTACACGAAGACAGATTCCATAGTATTCAAGAACTTCGAGGGAGCGGCCGTGATATCGGACGGTCTCAGCAATTTCGAAACAGTAACGTCCAACGGCATCCCCGACGCGGTTATCGTGGGAAGCACCACCACATGCTCCGATGAAACGAAAGCGCTGTACGACAAAGCGGGAGTGGACATCATCCATATCGCGGGAATGGACAGCAAGGAGAGTTCCTCTTCGGCGCTGACCCTGGGGTACCTGTGCGGATACATAGAGCAGTCCCAGAAATACTCCAAATGGTGCCACGATATGCTGGACGAAATCGAAAAGAAAGTCGCGACAATAGACAGTTCCAAACGCCACACCGCGCTCATCTGGTACGGCGCGCAGGCATGCGCAGGAATCGGGGGATCGTCCGGAGGACAGTACACCGAAGCGCTGGAGTTCGCGGGAGCCAAGTCCGTCGCGGACTGGGAGAACTACAGAGTCCTGAATGCGGACAACAACACATGGCTTCTGAATTACCACAACGAGTACATGGTCAGAATTTACACCATGGGATACTCCGTCGACGACTCCGCGCGCCAGGCAGTGTACGATAAGTACGCGCAGCTGATCGATCAGACGGACGCGTATAAAGCCGGAAACTACTGCGTCATCGATTTCACTCTTCCGCAGATTTTAAGAATCGCCTACATCGCCGAATACATCTATCCCGAGGTATTCGGATCCGGCTACGGCGACGGCTGGCACCAGAAGCTTCTGGATCTCGAGGGAATTGACTACAAAGCCAACGGCCAGTTCCTCTGGACAAAAGATAAAAAGGCCTGAAACAGAGGGGGTACCCCCTCATCCTTTACGGTATAATGCGCGGATATCAATACAATCTGCTTACGGCAGTTCTGCTGATGGCGTTCACGGGAGCGATAGTAATCGCCATAATGAACAACAAAGGGATCGATGAGGTTGTAATCTGGTCGTCAGCGGGAATAATTGTGTCTCTGACGTGCATCATATGCGGCTGCATAATATACAACGAACGCACCTCTAATCTGACCAGATACCGCGACAAATATCTGGGCGGAGGATCGGACAAGGATTTCTTCAGCAATTACAAGGCCAGCGTGAAAATCAGACTGGCCGTGATAGGGATGCTGATAGCCCTGGTTCTGATCTTATGCATGCTTGAGCTGTCGGTCGGCGTGAACTATTTCAAAATGACGGATGTGTTCAGGCTGATCTGGCAGCATCTTCAGGGAATGGAATACGAGCCCGGCACGCCGGACTGGTGGGGAGATCTGATCCTTTGGAACATCCGCCTTCCCAAAGTGCTCGTGGCGATCATCGCCGGCATGGCTCTGGCCATCGGCGGCGCCGTGATGCAGAGCGTCGTGAAAAACCCCCTGGCTGATCCTTATACGACGGGAATCTCCTCCGGCGCGGTTTTCGGCGTCTGCTTAGGCCTGATTCTCGGCCTGACGGTAGGCGGCACCGGACAGTTCGGACTCATACTGAACGCGTTCTTGTTCAGCCTGATTCCGGCTGCGGTTATGATCATGGTATCCCGCATCAGCAGCAGCTCTCCTGTGACCATAATATTAGTCGGAACGGCCGTTTCTTCCATATTCGGATCGTTCAGCACGCTGATAATGTCGATCGCGGACGAATCGTCGCTGAAAGAAACTTTTGTCTGGGAAGTCGGCTCGCTGGCCGGGGCAGGATGGAGCTGGATTCCCCTGATGTTCACGATAACTCTGATAGGCTCCGTGTTCCTGTATTTCACATCCAGCAAACTGAACCTGCTGATGACCGGCGACAACGAGGCTAAAGCGTTAGGATTAAACGTGGACAACTACCGGATGCTGTGCCTCATCCTTCTCTCGTTCATGACAGCGTCGGTAGTCAGTTACATAGGAATCATCGGCTTCCTGGGCCTGGTAACCCCGCACATAATACGCATGTTCATAGGCAGCGATACCAGATACGTTATTCCGGCATCCGCCGTCTTAGGCGCTGCCATTCTGTTGGCCGCCGATTTCATAAGCACCAACATAGGAATCAACGATCTTCCGGTAGGGGTGGTCATGTCGTTCATCGGAGGCCCGATGTTTCTGCTGCTGGTTATCAGAAACCGCCGGGAGGTGTGGGATCGATGGACGACGGCGAGTTTATCAGAAAATACCGCAGAACGGGAAAGAAAAAAATCCTTATCGTCGCGGCCGTGCTGATCGTCGCGGTGCTGGTTTCGCTGCTGGAAATATCGTTCGGACCCTACAATATAGATTTCTTCCGCGCGTACGAAGTGTTTTTCAACCATCTTTTCGGCCATCCTTCGGGAGGCACCGACGATTACGTGGTATGGGAAAAATCCGTTCCCCGCATGATCGCGGTTCTGACCGCCGGATCGGCTATGGGAGTGTGCGGAGCCGCGATGCAGAGCACCCTGAAAAACCCTCTCGCCGATCCTTATATCACGGGTATCTCGTCCGGAGCCAATTTCGGAGTCGCGCTGGCAACGATCGCGGGCATATTCATCATACCGGGAATAACCGGGGATCTCGGACTGATTCTCAACGCTTTCCTGATTTCGCTGGTCCCCGCTCTGGCAATAATATCGCTGAGTTCTCTCAGACGCAGAACCGGCCCCACCACGATGATACTGATAGGCATAGCCGTGATGTATCTGTTCGGCGCCTGCACGACAATGCTGAAGCTTACGGCATCCGATGAATCCTATGCGACGGTCTTCGCCTGGTCCCTCGGAACGCTGGGAAGCATCACGTGGAAGACTGTGCCGTTTCTGGTTTCGGCGTCCGCCGCGGCCGCCGTCCTGTTCTGTCTGATGAACGCCCGCCTGAACCTGCTCTCCGATAACGACGATTTAGCTCTGACTTCGGGCCTCAGCGTCAGACGGGTCAGGCTGATCAGCATCTGCGCCGTTTCTCTTACGACGGCTACCATCGTCTGTTTCACCGGAACGATTGGATTCGTCGGCCTGGTGGCGCCGCATATCATGAGAATATTCATGGGATCGGATAACAGATACCTGATTCCGGCATCGGCTGCCGCGGGAGCCTTCATTCTGGCGGCGGCGGACTGCATAGCCATAGAGATAACGCCCACCGGCCTTCCCGTAGGGGTGATCACCTCCATCATAGGCGGACCGGTTTTCGTATACATACTTATCAAACAGCATAAACGCACATGGAACCGAGCTGATACGATGGAACTGAACATAGATAATCTGAGTTTCGGGTACGATGAAAAACCGGTTTTGAAAAACATTTCGATAAAAATCGACGGACCTCAGTTCGTATCGGTATTGGGTCCGAACGGAGTCGGGAAATCCACCCTGATCCATTGCATCAACAGAATTCTGGAACCGACATCGGGAAACGTGTATATCGACGGGAAGGACGTGAAGGAGTATCCGCTGAAAGAACTGGCGAAAATCATCGGTTACGTGCCGTATTCCTCGCAGACCTCTTTTCCTATGTCGGTTGTCGACACGGTAATGCTGGGAAGATATCCGCACTCCGGAAACAGGAGGACCGATGAGGACCTAAAAATCGTCCATTCGGCGATAAAGCTGATGGGTATCGAGGACCTTTCGATGAGGATGTTCAACGAGCTTTCGGCCGGACAGCACCAGAAGGTCATGCTGGCCAGAGGGCTGGTGCAAGGATCAGGCATACTGCTGCTGGACGAGCCCACGTCCAATCTGGATATAATGCATCAGATGTCGGTCGCCCACCTTCTGAGGGATCTCGCACATAAAAAAGGAATAATGATCGTCATGATCTGCCACGATCTGAATATCGCGTCCAGATACTCGGACAGGCTCATTATGATGCATGACGGGAGCATCTATGCGGACGGGACGCCGGAGGAAGTTCTGACATCCGGAAACATACAGCATGTCTACGGCGTCCGTTCGGAGATCATCACATACGAGGGGAGACCGCATATGCTGGCCAGCGACAGCGGCATAAATCCGCTGATCGAAGAATAACTGTCTCGCGCGTTCTCCCCCGGACTCTTGTTCGGCACGAAATGCCGGCCGCCGCACTGCGATGAAAATATATCTAAAAAATGGGATGCGCCGGGCGATATTATGACCGGTGACAAAGGAAGAGACAAAGTGGTTCTGGCCTACTCCGGCGGACTGGACACCTCGGTGGCAATCCGCTGGCTGCAGGAGCAGTACAACCTCGACGTTATCGCTATCGCGATCAATGTCGGACAGCCCCCCAGCAAAGACGACATCGTCGCCCGCGCGTTAAGAAACGGCGCGATAAAATCCGATTTCATAGACGCCACGGACGAGTTCGTCTCGGATTACGTCTGGCCCTCGCTCAAAGCAAACGCGCTCTACCAGGACGTGTATCCCCTCAGCACCTCCATCGCGAGACCCCTCATCGCCAAAAAACTGGTGGAAGTAGCCAACAGGGAAGGCGCGAAATACATCGCCCACGGATGCACCGCGAAAGGAAACGATCAAGTGAGATTCGACGTGGGAATCGTCTCCCAGAACCCGGAGCTGAAAATAATCGCTCCGATGAGGGAATGGGTAACCACGAGAGAGAAGGAGATCGAATACGCAAAAGAGCACGGCATTGAAATAATAGTGAAGAAAGAGAGCCCCTACTCCAGAGACGAGAACCTCTGGGGAAGCTCCTGCGAATGCGGAATACTCGAAGATCCCTGGGAGGAGCCCCCGGCCGACGTCTGGGAGAACACCACGGATCCGGAAAAGGCCCCCGACACTCCCAGATACATAGAGATCGGATTCAGAAAAGGAATTCCCGTATGCCTCGACGGAGTGAAAATGAAGGGAGCCGATCTCATAAGAGAGCTCGACAAAATCGCAGGAAGCCACGGAGTGGGCAGAATAGACCACGTGGAGGACCGTCTCGTCGGAATCAAGAGCCGCGAAACCTACGAATGCCCCGCCGCGGTTACGCTCATAACCGCCCACAAAGCTCTCGAAGCGATGACTCTTCCCCGCGATACGATCGAATTCAAGCGCGGAATAGAGCAGAAATACTGCCAGCTCGTATACGACGGACTCTGGTTCGGAGGGCTCATCGAACCTATCCAGGCTTTCATCGACAAGACGCAGGAATTCGTCACGGGAACCGTCAGGGTAAAACTGTACAAGGGAACGGCTGCCGTCGTGGGAAGAAAATCGCCCTATTCCATGTACGATACCGGACTCAGCACATACGCGGAGGGAGACAGCTTCGATCACAAGTCCGCCACCGGATTCAGCTACGTATGGGGACTTCCGGGAAGAACCGCCGCGAGAGCCCATTCCGGAAAGAAGTGATCATTTGCAGCAGGCGCTCTGGTCAGGAAGATTCGAATCCGGAATGGACGATTCGACTCTGGATTTCACTTCGTCTCTGGATGTCGACTCGCAGCTGGCGTTTTACGACGTCCTCGGATCGCTGGCTCATGTGAAAATGCTGAAAAAATGCGGGATCCTCCCGGAAGAGGACTGCGATGCGATAACCGGCGGTCTCAAAGAGATCCTGTCGGAGATCGAAGAGAACAGATACGCTCCCGACTACTCTCTGGAAGACATCCATACGAACATAGAGTTCACTCTGACCTCCAGGATCGGCCCCGCCGGGGGCAGGCTGCACACAGGCAGAAGCCGCAACGATCAGGTCGCGACAGATTTCAAAATGTACCTCAGGGACAGGATACTTCTGGCCGCGGACAAGCTCGACGGTCTTATAAAGTGCCTGGTGGACATCGCCGCGGACAACGGTAACACGCTGATGCCGGGATTCACCCACATGCAGCACGCCCAGCCGGTTTCGCTGGCGCAGCACATGCTCGCCCACGCTTTCAGATTCTCCCGCGATGCGGACAGATTTCTGGACGCTTTCGAAAGGATGAACAAATGCCCCCTGGGCGCGGCGGCGCTGGCCGGCACCACGTATCCCGTGGACAGGCGCATGACGTCTGATGCCCTCGGATTCAGAGAGCCTACTGAAAATTCCATGGATACCGTCAGCGACAGGGACTTCGTTACCGAAATCGCATATTGCGCGGCGCAGACCGCCATCCACCTGTCCTCTCTGTCGGAGGAGCTGGTGATCTGGTCGTCCCAGGAGTTCGGATTCGCGGAAATGGACGACAGGTATACCACGGGATCGTCCATAATGCCCCAGAAGAAGAATCCCGACATCGCCGAGCTTATCAGAGGGAGAACGGGAATCTCCGCCGGCGCACTCGTCAGCATGATGATGACCACCAAAGGCCTCCCGCTCACCTACAACCGCGATCTGCAGGAAGACAAGAAACCCGTGATGGAATCCCTTTCCTCGGTGATCTCCTGCCTGAACATCATGGCCAGAGCGATCTCCACCACGAAGTTCGACAAGAAGAGAATGGAAGATGCGACCAGAAAAGGACAGATAAACGCCACGGATCTGGCGGATTATCTCGTCTCCAAAGGGATTCCCTTCAGGGAAGCGCACGGAATCGTAGGCGCCGCCGTGAGGCGCAGCATCGAAACCGGAAAGAATCTGGAGGATATGGAGCTGGAGGAGCTCAGAACATTCTCGGACAGGATCGGTCCGGACGTCTACGGCATCCTTCCCGTGGAAAAATGCATGGAAAGACGGAACTCCTACGGGGGAACCTCTCCCGGCTCCACCGACGTCCAGATGTCCCTTGCCATAGAGCAGATGATGCAGAGAGACGAGAAGATCCGCCAGGAATCCCTTTTCATAAAGGAATGCTGGAAGAAACTCAGAGAATAAACGGCTTAATCAAACCTCTTTTTTCATTTCCCGATCAGCCCCGGCTCCGGCCCGGAACCGCCGGACAATATCATATATCCAGAAGTCCATCCGTGCCGGCGTAGAAGGGGACCGCATTATGAAGCCGATTATTATAGTCGCGGCGATCGCGATTCTTATCGCGGCTGCCGCCGGAGTTATACTGCTTTCAGGCAGCAATCCGGACAATGACAAACCCGAACCTCCGCCTCCGGCAGACCTCTCCGGATCAGTTTCCGGAACGGCCTCCCAGTGGGCGTATTTCGGCGGAGATATGAACAGTTTCGGAGTCACGGACTCTGTAACTCCGGTTGCGGAGAAAGACATTAAACTTCTGTGGAAAGTGAACGATCCGGTGGATGCCGGAAGCATGACCTGGAAAACCCCGAGCTCGGCCATATGCGTGGGGGATAAATGCTACTATTACAGAGGAAGCGACTCGTCCCTGTACTGCGCCGAACTCGCCACCGGAAAAACCGTCGCGAAAGCCTCGTGCCCCTCGTCTTCCGTATACAACATGGCTATTGGATACGGAGACGGGAAAGTGTTCGTATGCACTCTGATAAACCAGAACACGGTGCTGAGAGCGTTCGATTCGGAAACTCTCAGGCCTCTCTTCGTATCGGAACCCGTTTCCCGCGGAGAGGTTCAGGGCCCGGTCGTGTACTACGACGGAAAGGTATTCTTCGGAACCTACCTCGGCGATTACGCGTGCATTTATGCCGACGATATAGATCCGGCAAGAGAGGACGAGACTGCAGACACCGCCTGGATCCTCAAAGCCGACGGATGGTACAACGCGTCTCCCGCGTTCTTCGGAGACCGCCTGGTGATCGTTCAGAGGGGATTCGAGACTCTCGGCGCTACCGCGTACATGATCGATGCCGATTCCGGAGCTATAATCGACACGGTTTCCTTCGACAGGGAATACTCCTCTTCCGGAGCCGCGTTTTACGAGGGAAGAGTGTACATCCCCTTGAACAAAGTGATCGACCGCACGATCGAGAATCCGGACGAGAATACGCCGGAGCATCTCTCGATACATTCCTTCGCCGTCGGCGAGGACGGGTTCGCGAGATCCTCCGAAAAAATCTGGGAATCCGGATGCAGCTGGGGAGGCACCCAGTCGGTCCCGGTTATCTGGAACGGAACCCTGTATATAGGAGGGGGCGGAAAGGTTCTGGGATCCGACGAACCGTTCTGGATCCTGGATCTGGAGAAAGACGGAACCATGAAAACCAGAAAAAGCCTGGATTATCTCAAAACCAAGTCCACCGCGTCCGTCACGACCGCGTATTCCTCCGAAAGCAACGGATATGCGGTTTACATTTACATCATAGAATACGGCCATGTGAACCAGGGAGAGCCCGCGGACAGCGCCAGCGGATATTCCGATGTTTTCGTGATCAAGGATTCGAAAACGGAGGGAACAGAGACGGCCGCCCGGTTCAGACCCGTTCCCGAGCAGTTCGCGTTCCAGAGCTTTTCCGTCTCGGAGGGTGGATACCTGCTGATCAGAAACGACTCCACCCTGTTCTGCTACGGCCCGGGATCCGGATACGCGCCCTCGGATCTCGTAACCGCTATAGACAGATTCGTCTCCATGTCCGAAAACGGCCATACGAGCTACGCCGATTTCCAGAGGATAGTATCCAGATACTACGATATGTCCGAAACCCAGAGAAAACAGGTATCCAATTTCGATAAGCTCGCGGATCATTGCGCCACAGTCACGCTGGATCTCGGCCAGGAGAAGAAAACCGTGACCGTTCCCAGAGGCGCCTGCGCCGTTCTGCCGGAAATACCCGTTCCCGCCGGAAAAATCCTTACCGGATGGACGTCAGGAGGAAAGCAGTGGATCCCGTACCTGGATGCCGTAACTGGAGATATGACCGCCTCGCCAGTATTCGAAGACTGCGTCATCGTGACCGCGGATCCGGGCAACGGGGAGAAAACATCCGCAGTCAAGACTTACAAGGGCGGCATTCTCCCGTATATCAGAGAACCGGCAAGAGAGGGATACGCGTTCGGCGGCTGGTTCAGCGGCGATACCGAATATGTTCCTATGAGATCGATCGTAAACGCCGATACTTCCCTAGCCGCTAAATGGCTGAAAATCAGCGTTCTCTCGTTCGATTCCGACGGAGGATCTGACGTTACCGGCGAATACACGGCGGTGTACACCAGACCTCTGGGCGATCTCCCCCAGGTCGTGAGATCCGGATACTCGTTCAACGGATGGTACTACGGAGACGTCCTGTACACGTCAGATACCATATACATGTTCGAGGAGGGCATAACCCTGAAAGCCGGATGGACCGAGAACGGAACGTCCGTTCTGGATAACGGAAAGGGACTGACGGTTTCCGGAAAAATCGCCGGAGACACGAAACTGACTGTTTCCAAAGGAAATCCCAACGGATCTACCGTGAAATCCGTCTCCGAAGCCTGCATGAACGACCACGGAGTTCCCGCGGACTGCATCCTGATCACGATTAAGGGAGACGGAATAGACAGCGGACTCCCGTTCAGGATTACTGTGAAAGCCGCCGGAGCCCCGGACGGGCCCGCCGACGTGTACTATTACCTCGGCGGAGTGCAGAAGACCCAGGGAACCGTTGAAAACGGGACGCTCGCCTTCGAAGCGTACGGATCGTCCGTATACGGCGGAGTCCAGATCGTATTCGGAGTGCAGACCGGATACGGTATTCTGGACTGCGTCTGAGCATTCAAAAAAGGGATCCGGGGATCCGGATCCCGAAAACCGTTTATCCTTTGTAATAGAGCATCGCGTTGCAGATCGTGGCCGCGATGTTGGAACCGCCCTTCCTGCCTTTAGGAACTATGTAGGGAAGACTGCGCTCCATTATGATCTCCTTGGATTCGACGACGTTGACGAACCCGACCGGGGCTCCGATGACCAGAGCGGGCGACACCTTTCCGGAATCGAACAGTTCCGCCACCCTTATCAGCGCCGTCGGGGCGTTGCCGATGGCGAAGATGACCGGATGATCTTTGGCGATCTCCGCGCCTCTCTCCATCGCTACGACGGCGCGGGTGCATCCGCGCTCCCGGGCTTCCGCCGCGACGTCGTCGTCCGAGATAAAACAATGGACTTCCCCTCCGTATTCCGCGAGTTTCTTCTTGTTAATTCCGGCCGCGGCCATTTTGGTATCGGTCACGATGTGGGCTCCGTTCCTCAGAGCTCTGACTCCGATACAGGCGGCGTCGTCGGAAAAGACGAGATTATCCGCATAATCGAAATCCGCCGAAGTGTGGATGCATCTTTTCACTATAGAGAACTGAGGTTCCGGCCAGGTTCTTCCGTTGAGTTCGGAGACGATTGTGGCCATGCTTCTGGCTTCGATCTCGTCGGGCTTGACTACGGTGATCGCCATGATATCACTCCTTCGCTTTTCTGAATTCGGTGGTGAAATGCTTGTCGTAAAGTTTGGAGAGGTCATGATCGTCGCCGAGGAAATCCCCTACCACAGTCAGAGCGGTCTTTTTGATTCCGGCCTCCTTAACTTTGGCGGCGATGTCGGAAAGCGTGCCTCTGACAATCTTTTGATCAGGCCAGGTGGCTTTGTACACGACGGCGACCGGAGTTTCCTTTTCATAACCGCCTTCCGTAAGCTGGGCGACCATCTCGTCCATGAATCCGATCGAGAGGAAGATGATCATAGACGCGTGATGCTTCGCGAGATCCGCCAGCTTTTCCCTTTCGGGCATGGGGGTTCTCCCCTCCATCCTCGTGAGAATAACGGTCTGGCTTTTTCCGGGGAGAGTATACTCTTTGTTCAGAACGGCCGCCGTAGCGAGGAAAGAGCTGACTCCGGGAATGACTTCGTATTTTATCCCGAGTTCGTCCAGCCTGTCCATCTGCTCCCTGTGGGCGCCGTATATCGCCGGATCCCCGGTGTGCACGCGGACGCATTTTTTCCCGGAAGCTTCGGCGTCCTTCATAACCTCTATTACCTCATCCAGATCCATGAGGGCGCTGTTATAGATTTTGGCGGACTCCTTGCAGCCGGCAAGAACCGCCGGATTGACCAGAGAACCAGCATAAATCACTACGTCGGCGGAATCTATGAGTTTCTTCCCTTTGATGGTCAGAAGCTCAGGATCGCCGGGTCCTGCACCGATAAACGATATCATTGAAACACACCCAGCGCCGCCGGCATTCGTCCCGGGGCGCATGCGCCGAGTAGCGGTTCACTGATTAAAACACTATCTGTACCATACATCCGGACGTCCGTTTCAGATTCCGGAACCCCTTCCCGGCACGCGGAAAACTCTCACGGAACGATCAGACGCAATAAAATACCCGCAAAACCATTCTCCTGCGGTAAGAATGAAGAAAATAGTCGCGATAAACGCCAGCCCCAGAAAGGGATGGAACACCGATATGCTCGTAGATAAAGCCGCGGAGGGCGCACGGTCGGAGGGCGCGGAAATAATCAGATTCGATCTGTACAAACTGGAAAAATTCACCGGATGCGTTTCGTGCATGGCCTGCAAAAGACCCGGACGCGGAGGAGTGTGCGTAATCAAAGACGGCCTGAAACCCGTCCTGGATGCGATCAGGGAATCGGACGGGCTCATAATCGGAGCGCCGAACTATTTCGGAGATCTCTGCGCCGAATTCAGACTTCTCTACGAAAGGCTGCTATTCCCGTACCTTACGTACGATCCGGAGAGAATGAGCTGCAACGAACGGATGATACCGGTGCTCCTGATAATGACCTGCAACGCCCCGGACACTTTCTACTCGGAGCTTATGGACAAATACAAACAGAATCTGGAAAGATTCATCGGTCCGGCCGTAATTCTGGTCAGCGGAGAGACTCTCCAGGTATCCGATTACAGCAGATACACCCTGTCGATGTTCGATCCCGCGCAGAGGAAAGAGAGAAGGGAGAAAGTATTCCCCCTGGAACTGGGGAGGGCCCGCACGGC
>JAEEGL011526462.1_pt1 | contig 13106 bp, 7 predicted proteins | sample 9134231 | NCBI WGS metagenome assembly JAEEGL01 (sample SAMN16246548, study PRJNA631951) | gut metagenome | biome: gut microbiome; feature: rumen; material: fiber-attached | host: Bos | place: Iran: Karaj | collected 2018-10 | reverse complement strand
GGAGTACGTTCTCCTATCTGAACACCGTCACACCAAAGCTCAAAGTCGGTAACATCGATGCCCATATAATCGGGAACATAGATATTTAACTCAAATGCTTCACTCTGAACGATCTGCTTGATAAAGTATCTTGCGCCTTCCCCGATCTCCTTTTCCACATGGCTGGTACCGATCTGTCCAACCGAAAGGCTCGGATCAGTTCCCGAAAAGTACGCGCTTACCGCACCGCAGGTAAGTCTGTCAAAAGAATAAAGGGTCTCGGAATAGGTCTTTAGCATATCAAGGAAAGAATCCTGAAGTTCCTCGTAATCGGAAAGCATTGAGTCGTATTCTTCAAAGGATACAAGCCCCAGCTGATTACGGATCCTGTCTGCCTCAAGATCTTTTTCCGCTTTGTCAAGATCTTCAATGGCTGTCAGGTATGAGTTCCTGATGGAAATGTAACTTTCAAAAGTATCCTTAACCTTCTGGATAAGCTCATCTTCCACCTTTTCTCTGTCGACTTTGGCCTGACTGTAAGCAAGTACGTCTTCATAAAGGACATTGGGATCATCGTCGATATATCTGGTACCTGCAAGGCTTCCTTTAAACCAGAGCCTTGGGATCTTGATGAAAATGATCCTCTTTTTTCCCTGCCAGTGGCTGTCTATCTGGTCTAGAAATGACTTGTAGTCTGTTTTGAAAGCTCTTTGAATGCTACCCTTTACTTCTGTACCGTTCAATGCCATGTTCACATACGAAGAAACCGTGTTTGCTTCTCCGCCAAACTGCCTTGATACAAGACTGTGGTTGGTATTTACGGATATCCTGGCTGTTGTCTCATTCATGCAGGCTTCATAATACTGCTGATCCCTGTCAAGGGTATAGTCAATAAAAGGATCTAAAACTTCTCTTGGGATCGAAGCTTCTATGAACGGCGTTTCAAAGCGTGTCTCGGTAGTAACATCCATGTTGATCTTTTTGGAAAGCTTCTCAAGATCAGCGGTAAGTGAACGTTTGTCATTGGAAAGGGTCTTCTTTGCCGCCTCCAGCTTTTTGCTGATGGCATCGATATCCGCCTGAGTGGCGTTACCGGAAAGAAGCCTTGCCTTATTACGCTCAAGTCCGTCTTCGTAAGCAACTATACGCTGTTCTTCAAAGGCGATCTTTCTTTCAAGAAAAACGATGTTAACGTACAGATTATTTATTTCTTCGAATATTCCAAGTGCCGTATCTACCAGTTCGTGAGTTGCTTCGTCTATCTCTTCCTGAATGGAAACAGGAGTAAACTGAAATTCATAAGCCTGCGCCTCGGTCGGATTCTGAGGAAACTTAAAACTTAGGAGCGGCGACCAGCGAAACTGTGACAGGCTCTTTTTCTTTAATTTGATCTTTTTACGTGCGCTTTCCAGGTTTGCCTTCTTGGTCTCGATCTTTGTTTCGATAGCAAAATAGGCGTTACTTTCCTCTATCGCAAGGGCTCTGGCCGTCTTCATGCTAAGGGATCTGAGAGTCGGCTTGGGCATTCCCAGTCCAAGCTTATCAAGAGCCGAAGCCTCGGCAGTAACAAGGCTGTTTCCGCTAAAAAACACGCTTGCAAATATTACACCCGCAAGACTCAAACTCACTATTCTTTTGAGAATATGCAGGGCTTTCTTCATCAGCCTTCCTCCGCGATACCTCTGATACTGTAAAATGCAAATCTTCCGTTCCTGTCTTCGGAATAGAAGGTATATACAAGGTCACCGCACTTAAATGATGTAAGATAAAGAACATATTCATCATCAAAAGAAGTAACCTGTGTAACATCGTTATAAAGAAAAGTCTCATCCATGGACACGCGGCCGTTAAACATGGGGCGGGTCTCATTCAGGATGTTGATGATAACCGCTTCCGACAATAAAGCATCGGAATTGCCTTCATACAAAGGCTCTCCGTAGATCTCTTCAAGTGCGCCTATGGTATTGACCCTTATCTGGCCGATACTCAAGGAATCCGCCATTACATAAACGCCTGCAAGCTTGACATCATCCTCTAAGCTGTCAGGATCCGGATCTCCGAAATAAACGGCATTGATATCATTCATAAGGACGCAGTATTCGTCGTCATAGTTCCATATGCGCATGCTTCCCGAATACATTTCCGCAGCCTCAGCGGTAGTCTTGCCGACAAAGGCGGAATAAACGATGTCATCATAGGAGAACTGGCCGTCAAACACTACTTTGCCGTTTTCCGCACAAAGATGACCGAATCCGTTCTTCATGCCCCTAGTGAACTCGCCTTCGTAAAGAAGGCTTCCGTTTTCCCTGTACTGCTTGCCGGTACCGTCATAAAGGTTATCATGGAAATCACCTTCATAAGCCATGGTCCCGTTTGGATAGAATGCCTGTCCCTTGCCTTCAAACTTGTTCTTTTGAAAAGCTCCGCGATAAACGGTATAGCCTAAGGGCGCAAACAGCGTACCCTCTCCGGTAACATAGCCCTTGGCCACGTCGCCTTCGTAAGCAAGATATCCGCTCTTACCAAGGATACGGACCTTGTCTTTGGCCATTCTTAACTGTACCGCGTTGTATTTGTAGGTTCTGATATGATCTTTGCTTCCAAATCCAAGGAAGGAACTTCTTACCGAGAATATATACCAGATACTCAGTACACCAAGTATGATGACAACACTGTATGCAAGCTTTTTACTTACAAGCCAGCCGAGTATATGGTAATAATCCTTTTGGTCTTTAGGTCTTACATCGAACAGTTTGACAAAGAACTGTCTGATGCGGATGATAACCTGAGACTTTATGAAATTCCAGCTGGTCCAAAGCTTGATCTTCGACATGATCGAGGCGAACCGCGATTTTATCGAGGATATGAGAACCGAAAACAGATTACCTCCGTTCAAAGCCTAACGCTCCCTTCAAAATAATTAATCTGCATGTAATGCTCCGGCACTTTCTTCGTTCTCAGGAGGACTGTCAAGCAGCCTCTCGCTTTCAAACAGATACCAGCGGACGATCTCATCCGTAGCATTGCTCTTTAAAAGCTCTGAGAACATGTTTCTTGCCATATAATAATCGCTTTGATAAAAAAGCTTGATGGCATCTTCGAACTTGCCTCTGGACAGAAGCTTGAGTTCCCTTTCTTTCTTGGGACATCCGTCCAGTACTTCAAACAGCTTTATCTTTCTGCCTGCATCTTTGATATATACAAAACCTATATATCTATAGTCAAAGGATCCGATCTCTCTTTCCTTAATGTCCTCTGTGACTACTACACCAAGGCGGAGACGGTTAAACCAGGTAGCAAGCTTAAGAAGATCTTCCGAGCCTTCCGAAAGAAGGAATGCCTTACTCTGGTCTTCATTACCGGTTACGCCGTACAAAAAGCTTCCGTGATACAAAAACAGTGTAGGATTGGCAATCCCGGTCCTGACTTCTCTGCAGTCCCTTATGAAATCAACCGAAAACTCGGTAGTTGCACTGATATCATCCGTAAATAGAACATCCATGGAAGAAAGTCCTTCTCTGTCAGAAACCAGTACGCCTTCTTTTTCGGGATTCCGCTTAAAGAAATCCAAAAGACCGTTTAACTGGATCACGCGCTCGTCGATGGTAGATTCCTGAGCGTTGGTGATAATGGAAAGAGTGCCGTTAACCGAAACTCTGTCACCGCTTGTAACGTCAAGGATTGAATCTCTTCCGAGGATCTTTTCGATATTCTTTGGTGCGAACCGATAATATGCTTCGTAGCGCTTATAACTTGAATAATTGATCTTCTCTATCTTCTTTTCGATCTCGCGGAGACTGTTCCACATATCGGAAAAGTCGCTTCCTACGGGATTTGCGGGCTTAAGATAAGCTGACTTACCGTTGATCGCAACTTCCGAAAGGGCTTTGTCAAAGATCTTAAGATCCGATGCAATGAGCCAGACTAAGAAAATGATAATCGCACTGGCCGCAACAAACAGAATGAATACGTTTCTGATCATTGCAAGAAGTCCCGTTACATCCGTCCCGATACCGCCTATATCAAATATGGCTACGTATCTGTATGGATCCGAATCGTTGATGGAAAGAGCGATGGCCTCGTAATTCTGCCCGGGAACCGAAAGCACATAAGGCTTGGTGGGATTGGAATTTGCAAGCATGATCCAGATATCCGACTCGCCGTATCTTTCGGAGGCCTTTATATTGTTAAAGCCGTCCGCACTGCATATGATGCTGCTGTTAAGACTGTTAACCACAAATGCGTCATAGATAACGCTGCTGTCATACTCGCGGCTTACAAATCTGCTCACACAACGCTGCATCCAGCGGTAATCATCGCTTGAATACCAGGAAGCATCAGCAGCCTTAAATGCCGTGCCTTCCGCTTCACTTGCAAGAACTCTCAGTGAATTACGTGTGTACTGCTCTCTTGCTTCTTTTACATAACGGACCTGATCCTGTCTGTAGCCAAGGAATAAGATCACTATCAGCCCCACCAGTACAAGCTCCATTGCAAGTCCGGTGTAAAACATCTTGGAATGTCCCTTAAAGAGCATTACAAGTATGATCATGATGATCACGATGATCGCTGTAAATGACCACCAGTATACGGCAAGATTGCCTGAAAGCTTAACCTTTTGTGAAAAAGTAAGGCTTATGTTCGAAAGTGCTTCATAAAGGCTTTCATCCGGAGCAAAAACTCCGTAAGCATCATCTGCATCCGTACGGATATGAAGCTCGCCTCCCGAAAATGCCGCGTCTGATATAAGGCGTCCGGAATCTGCGTTTTCAATAAAGACACTGTCTGCAGAAACAATGGTTTCCGTTATCTCTTCGCCTTTATTTTTTTCTGAATCATGGGCATCCTTATAAAGCTGCTCGATCTCATCAAGTGAAATGGAATAAACCACCGCGTGAGTAGCATCCGTAGCAACGGAAGTAACGACTACCCTGCCGCTCACTATGGAAAGGTCCACCGCCTTTTCACCTGCGTGAAGTTCAAAAGGCACGGTATAGTCAACAGGACTGAGATCTGTGGTAAAAGAACGGATCCTGTATGATCTGATCAGGCCGTCCTGATCACGACGAACAGTTTCGTTTAAAAGAAGATAGATCTTCCCGTCATAGATACAAAGATCGACAGCCGTTACCTTTTGATCGGCAAAAACGGATTTGACCGCTCCCTGCTGACCAAAGTTAAACAAGCGTACGCCGCCGTTACCCGAATCAAGCCACACATACTCTTCTCCGGTGCCAAGGCCTCTGCCGAAGGCGTTTACCGAAGGATCTGTGCTTGCTTTCCTGATCACGACCGGATAAGCGATCAACGATATGAGCAGGATCAATATGCTGATTATCACTGCAGGTCTTTTGAACATCTGAAACCTCTAACCCTCTGAATATTATTGCAGCAGAGACTCTGTCCCTATCCGCTTGAAATTGTTGAAAAAGAATCTTAACCAGGGCACATCGCCAAAGATTGCACTGGATACAAGCATTGCAAGTGCCGTGATCACAAGGATGAGACTGATCCAGAAAAGGATCCCGAACAATCTGTCCTTGTTGATCGAAAACCAAAGCCGTATCTGGGATATGATACCGGGCTTACGTCTGGGAGATGCCGCGATGCGGATGTCCCTGTAAAGCTCCGTAAACTTTGAATAACTCCGGCTGTTTATCTTTTTTTGTAAAAGAATGTAGCTGTCTGCCTTGAGGTTGGCCTTGCTTTCAAGGAGTTCCAACAGGATTCCCGCACAAAGGACCACGCAGTCTTTTTCCTTGGTGTTAGGATCAAGTTTGTCAAACCGCACTCCGTAACTGAGGTATACGGAATCGTCCTTGTTTAAGTTGAGCAGACCCTGTTCGAGTATCAGGGAAAGCACTGCCCAGGGAAGGCCCGAGGTCATACAGGCGAGTATCACGTTGGTGCAGATGTCTTCGCATCGCTCTAACCCCATTGTGTCTCCCATGTAAAACTCCCTTAAGGAACGTTCCTTTCTGTAAGGAAACACAAATATGTGATCATTGTCCGATACAAAGCTGTCGATCAGCACCGAATCTGCCGTACCGTATTTGTCAAACAGTGAGATCATGTTCCTTACGATCTCATGATCGGATACGGCTAGGACCGTATACATGGTCGCACTGTCAACATTCTGATCCCGGCAGATTAGACACTTGCCGGCTCTTGACACATGAACTACTCCGACCTCCTCAAGCTTAAGCTTTGAAGATTCATAGATCATTTTAAGGTGCTCCCAATATCAAGGGCTGCGGGGATCTCGGGTGTTACAGGTAAAGAAGGTGCAGCTGCGGCTGCATCTGCAGCAGTACTGCCCGTGCCCTTATTTTCAGTTTCATTACGATGCTTTACTATCGCATATGCATAGGTGCAGATCACAGGCATATCCGTGCAATAGATATGGATCTCGTATACGCCTTCTTTTGAAGGAGCGGTATAAATACCGTCCGCACTGATCTCACCGCTTCCGGGAGCCGTGAGCTCATAAGTGATGCTGCAGGTATCCATATTGTTAAACTTGACGCCAAAGAAGTGGCTTTCCTTGGTTCCCATGGTAACGGTGGGAGTCTCGGCGGTAATGCTCTTGTCGTAATAATCCTCGATAAGCTCAAGCTCATTACCTGCAGGGAACTTGATAGCGACCCATCTGAAAGAAAGTACAAGATGGTCGATGTTTCCGTTAACCTTGGCAGCCACAACGAAGGTTCCTTTGTCGTTAAGTACTCTTACTGCGGTCTCAACCTTGGAAAGGTCTCTTCCCTTGGATGAAAACAGTGAAGGATCTCCGTAGATGGTGCTCTTTGCGTTGCCGCCCAGGCTTCTGTCATCGGAAATGTGCTCATAACCTACTTCTACATAAACATTTCCTTTGCCAAGTCCGTGAGCGATCTCACCGGAAAATCTGATGTCTCCCGGACGAACGCCTCTGCCGACAGGGATCTCCAAAACGCCTGTTGCCATTTCGGGCATGTTGCCAACGGGTGCGGAAGTTCTTTTTTCCGTTCCTACTGCAGCGGATTCACGGTTTCCTGCCGAGAGTTCTACGCTCTTATCAAAATACTCTATATAGTGGCTTCTTAACAGTTCCTGTGAAGGAGCCGCGATATGCTTTCTGCATCTGCTCTCGGAAATACCGTCGATCAGATAACTGTTATCGGTTCTGGTGATCCTGATATCGGCAAGGCGGATCATGTTCTTTTCGCCGCCCATTCCGCGCATTTCAAGGTTCATCCTGCCGATCTCGTCGTTGACAAGTTCAAGGGGAGAATCCTTGGTAAGACGGATCTTCTGTGTGAAGCTCTGAACAGCCGTAACCGCCGTATCATTTTCAAAAGCATTCATGGAACTGCTCTTTAATATGATATTGGTCTCGTCTGCAGGAATATCCTCTACCTTGACCCAGTAGTCCTTTCTCCAGACCTCATCCTTCTCAAGGAGCAGGTCATCAACGCCGATCTCAAGCTCATGCTTGCCTTCGGGAGTTGTGAAAACAGGGATCTCAAGCACGCCCTTTCCGGAGAAACGTACGTTTTCGTCAGAAAGCTTCTTTGCAGAAAGAACGATCCTTACGTTCCTTCCCTTGCTCACGATGGCGGGAACTATGATCTCAAACAGATAGTTTTCGCTCTTTACGAGAGTCTCTCTTAAAAGAAACTCGGTCTGAAGCTCATAGTCTTTGATCTTACCCTTCTTTTCCGTTAAGAAGAATTCATAGCCTTCACTGATACGGTTATACTCGTAATCCTTGTCGGAATCCTGATGGCTTACGGAATATACCGTATGTACCGGATCCTCCTTGAATCTGACACAAAGGGTGGCATTGTTACTCTTAAGTTCCGAAAAGCCTTCAATAGCCGAAAGCTTGCGAACTACCGATGAATCCACCACTATCTCGCGGCCTGTACCGTCTATGGCAACACCGCTCTCGATAAGGATAGAAAGATCATCAAGACTCACTACGCTCAAACCGCATACGATACCGGCCCCGTACATGAGGCTGTTCATAAAACGGCTCTTGTTGATGTAGTAGTCCTGCTCGGCCTGAAAGTCAGCCGTGGTAAGCATTTTGCCCGGGTAATAACGATTCCGTTCGAAAGGATACAACTGATTGTTCATCACATAATCCTTAGATTTTTAAGATCCCCAAAAGGGTATAACAGTCCACTCAATATTTTATTATTTTTTAATAAAAAAAACAATAATTATGTACGAATTGTACGGAATTTTCTATAAATAGTGAAAATTCTGATGATATTCAGATACTCTTGTGTTAAATACCGCAGCCCCGAAAAGCCGCTCATACAGCCCAAGACCCGAATGAGTAGCTAAAAGCATCTCAATCTTGGTATCTTTGGAATATTCCAAGGCATAATGCTGTACGGCAAGTGACAGCAGGCCCACCAAAGACTTGGGATCCTGGGAGATCGCGTAGTCAAGGCTCAGGGTTTCCTCGTCTTCTTTTCTGAAAAGAAGGGCGCTCCTTACGTCTTCACCGTCAAGCACAAAGAAGCTTTCGGGCTTACCGGTCATGTACTGCCCCGCACTTTCGCCGCTTAGAGTCTCGATCCATTTGATTGCCGTGTTCTTTTCCCTTCCGGAAAGATCGGCTGATGATACTCCGGTTTCTTTGCCTGCGCCGGGGATATTCTTGATGGCTTTAACAGCCTCAAGCAAAGTAACTCTGCCTACAGGCACGTCCAGGGTTTCGATCTCTATGCCAAATTCGGTAAAGAAAGGGGTTAATAACGCTCTGTCGCCCGCATCGGAATATTTGCCGGATATACCTTCTTTTCCCGCATCCTGCATGTCTTTCATCACAGATTCCAAAAGATAGGTACCGATCCCCATCCGTCTTGCTTCCGGCGCTACGTATATACTCATAAGCCGCCCGTAGCTATCGCTTTCTGCATCATCCCACATGGCTACGCCCACCGGAGTTTCTGCAAATATTGCACCAAACGCATGTGTATTCTTTTGAAAAAGAAGGGGCCCAAGTTCCGCAGGGATCATCTCAGCATAAAGTTTCAGATTATCTTTGTTGATAGTCTCTCTTCTCACTTGTCATCGCCCTCCTTTCCCGTTTTTACTTCAAATTCGTCTATGATCTCAAAATCTCCGAAATCATCGTCCGTAGCTTTTGTATCTTTCTTTTCTTCTTTCTTTTCTACGGGCGCCGGCGTATCATCAAGCATTGCCATGATATCGTCATCATCAAGGATTCCTGAAGGATCGGGTTCTTTTACCACCTTTTTTTCCTGAGGCTTTGTTTCTTTCTGAGTCTTACCCTTCTTTGCTTTGGCTTGCCTTTGAGCCTCGGCTTTCCTCTCGGCTTCTGCTTTCTTAGCTGCTTCTTTTCTTGCCTTCTCGGCTTTTTCAAGATCAGCTATTTCACTGAGGGTACGATCCTTAAATACAGTCTCTGTTGCCGTAGAGTTTTCTTCATCCCTCACTTGTTCCTTTCTGAAGGCGGTACTCATGTCGGTAACTGAGATTGTATCCATCTCCTTAAGGAACTGGTCGTAAGGAATTGCAAACTGGCCGCAGGTGGCATCCGCAACTGATGAAGTATAATTGGTACTCTTTACTATATCGCCCTCTTCTGTCTCGACTCTTGACATATTGGCGTAGGGATTTCGAAGGATAACAAACCTTTCTTTTCCAACTACTTTGGTACCGAGAACGGTGTATGCATGTCCGCTGTTCATACCGGGGCCCGCGCTTCCGTTTGTACCCGCATGGAAGATACGATTCTTTTCCTTAGCCTGGGTAAGTTCCTCAAAGAACATATCCTTGTTGGCCTTTTCGATCTCTTCGGGAGTTCTCGGATCGTTCCTGCCGGGGTTATACTTGGTTCCCGCAAATGCACCCTGCCTGTAGCAGACATCTCCCGAAGCACCTGTAAGCATTCCAAGCCATTCATCGCCCCTTCCGTACCAAAGCGACTGATAACCCGAGCGGCCCTGTTCCTCTCTGAACATTCCCGCCTGGGCGGCAGCACGTTCTATAAGCTGCATCCACACGGCACCCGAAGAAAGTACGTCTCCGCCGGTAACAAGCTTCGGTATACGCTTGGGAATACGGATAAACATGGGAACCGGAGGTGCCTGAAAACGTTCTGAAGGCTTGTAAAGCCGAACAGTAACGGATCCGTCCCCGTTATCCCTGATACAATCCTTGATGATCTCCGGAGACAGATTGATAAGTCCCGTGGTAGCCGCAAGCATATAACAGTTGCTGACTTTACCCTGTCTCAGATCGTTGATGGTAGGTTCGTGTGCAAAAAGCGGAGTATCTGCCCCAAGATTCGTAAAAGAACTTACTCCGGTCAGGATGGCGTTTCTGTGGCTTCCCTTCTGCTTACCTGCCTTAGTTTCTTTTGGAACTTGGTCGATCTTTGCAAGTTCTTTGTCCGTAAGGTCCGCTACGGTCTTGCCTGCCGGCAGGTCCGCAAGTGCATCTATCCTTAATCCGTCGGGTATCGTGTTCCAATCAGGGATACTCTGACCTGTCTTGGTAATGCCTTCGAGCAGTTCATCAACCTTTGCAAAGGCTGCATCATCCGGAGCAAATCCCTTTCTTCGCTGAAGGATCTCCTTTAACAGATCGCTTTCCGCCTGGCTTCCTACAGAATAATGCGTGCAGTTTGCATATTCGATGAGAAGACGTTTTAGTGTCCATACTTTTGCTTTCACCTGGGGATCGGCTGAATAGGACTGGGAATCAATGGCTTGTGCTGCTGTCAAAAGTGATGTCTTAAACTCATAGTTCATAAGGTCGGACTCACTGTTGATGGCTTCTTCTTTTGTAACTACTGCGCCCTTTGTGATATATACAACCGAAGCGGTCGAGGGCATGAAACTCCTGTAGGAGCTTACAAGCACGCGCATATAGTCTTTTTCCGCTTCTCTAACCCGCTCAAGTCTCACTGCTTTTGCCTTCTCATCGGTCTCAAGATAAAAAGCAGCTTCGTGTTCGGCAAGGATAAGACAGGCTTTAACAGCTATCAATTCTCTTTTGTACTGAGCTATAACCTCATTATGACGATCCAGCAACGGACCGGGCTTCATATGAAAGTCATCTTTCTGCTTTTCTGCGTTCTTAATGTGGTTCGTATAATACTGGGCATATCCCTTCAGGTCATCTAAGTGTGCTATCCTCTGAGCAGCCGTCCACCCGGTCATTTCATTAAAATCACCGGTCTTTTCTTCAAGCGTTTCCACATCTTCATCCGTAGTAAGCGACTTAAGAAGCTGTTCTTTGTCAATCTGTAACTTTGATGCTTCTTCTTCCAATGTATCAGGATTCAAAGTTTTTGACTCAGCTGCTTTAAGCGCCGCTTCCTTACGCTTAAGGAAGCGCTCTTCGACTTCTTTTGTATAAACAAATTCCTTAGGCTCTTCATCCTCTTCCAGAAGATTACCTTTAAAGTCGACTCTGTTCTTTTGGAGGAAAGACTCAACTCTGTCGGAAAGAATGCTCATCTGATCCCTTACCTGGTCAAGCTGCTCCTTCATTTCTTCAGAGAGACTCCCTGCTTTTTCATAAGTAAGCAGATCTTTGAACGAATCTATATAATCAAGATAATTCCCAAGATTTGCCCTGATATTGGCAGAAGTGAGCATTCGCTTTTCAAACTTTATGGAAAGCAAAAGCGCAATCTTTGCTTCCATGTAGGAAGGCTTATTGGCTAAAGCAGCACGTCTGGACTTTTCTGCCTCACGGTCACTCAACATTGTATGAATCTCAGCGGTATATGCGGTAGCCTTCTTGGTATAAAGTCTCTGTTGGAGATCTATTTCATCATTTCTTTGCCTTTGCGTATCTGAAGGCTTCCAGGTCTTCTTTTTTCCAAGGCTTAAAGCATCCTGGGCAAAGTGCTCTCCTAAGGATATGCTGACATCGCCGGGGCCGTCTAACATAGCGCCGAAAGTGGCTCTTTTGCTATCTTCTAACTGCTTTTCCTTTAATGCGTTTTCGTTTAGGTAATCGTGTACTTCTTTTTTTCTTACTTCTTGCGATTCGGTAAAGGGCATTTGAGTCTCCTCCGCTGCTAATTGTTGGAATATCTGCTGATGAGCATATCCCGTAAAAGAATGAGTTCCTCTTCCGGAGAAGCACATCCCTCCGGACTGTATACAAGGCCTACGGCGTAACGTGTAACCGCTGCAAGCATCAGGTGCAAAGAAGTTGAAAACATCTGCTGTTCAGATTCATCCGTTCGTAAGGTCCCGTCAGTCCTTGCCTTTTTGTACATCCGGGCAAATCTGATATTTAAAGCCTCGATCATCGCCGTATAGGGATTTAAAAGTTCCCCGTCCTCACTGACAGATCTCATATAGATATTGAAAAACTGGTTGAACCTAAGGACATCACGGTGATTTTTGTATAGATCTATAAATGCATTTAAAAAGAACTCGTACTGCTCTGAAGCTGTATGTTCATCCCATGAATCGGGCGTTCTCTGTGCAAAGCGTTCCCAGGTATATTCTTCCCACTTCCAGGTGGCAACAGCGACCACAAGGGCGGGCTTGTTACTGAAATAGCGATGCAAAGTGGTATTTCCATAGCCTGTTTCCCTGGCTATATCTGCCATGGAAACGGATTCAATACCCCTTTCCGAAAAGAGACTGTATGCGGTTTGAAGCATGTTTTTGCGCTTTGCAGCCATCATGGCGGCATCTTTTTCTTTGTCTCGCATTGTCCCTCCGAGTCAATGTGGTACGACCCGTACCACTATGAAAATATATTACCATACTCTGATGAAAATGCAACAAAAAATTTCAGATTAATGTAGTGATATGCCAACCTAACGCATCCCCGAAAATGTAAGGGTTGTCCCGGGCACGCTCCCGCTAATCTCCTTGCTCCTAACGGCAAATGGACTTGTCGTCCATTTGGTTTCGAAAGATAAAAAACTTTCGAAACTACTTCGGCTCGAAAATACCTCGCCTAGTACCGAGGCGGAGAATTACCCGGTACAACCCTTCCATTTCCGAGTCTGCTGTTTACGGAGGAAGTTCAATAAAAGTTTACGGCGCATGCCAAACCACTTAATGATTGGTGCTTTTTCTAAGACAGTTCACGAAATTGTTCGAACGAAGTGAGTTTTCGTGAGCTGTCTTGTT
>JAEEGL010971793.1_pt1 | contig 13106 bp, 13 predicted proteins | sample 9134231 | NCBI WGS metagenome assembly JAEEGL01 (sample SAMN16246548, study PRJNA631951) | gut metagenome | biome: gut microbiome; feature: rumen; material: fiber-attached | host: Bos | place: Iran: Karaj | collected 2018-10 | reverse complement strand
TTTGTCTGCGAGCGGGCGGCCGGGCGCGCGGCGGTGATCGCCGGCACCGGGAGCCCGAATATCGCAAAGATGCTCGCCCTCTCCCGCGAGGCGGCGAGGATCGGCTGCGACGGGCTGCTGATCGTTACGCCCTATTACAACAAAGGGACGGAGAGCGGCGTGCGGGAGGGATACCGGCGCGCCTGCGAGGCCGGCCTGCCGATCCTGCTCTACAACGTCCCCTCGCGCACGGGGACCGATCTTTCCTACCGCTCGGTCCGTCTCCTTTCCCGCGAGCCGGAGATCGTGGGGATCAAAGAGGCGTCCGGCGGGATCGGACGCATCGCCCGCTATCTCGCGGACGGGGAGGTCGATCTGCACGTTTACACCGGATGCGACAACGAGCTCCTCCCCACCCTCGCCCTCGGCGGAGGCGGGGCGGTCAGCGTGATCTCAAACGTCTTTCCCGGAGAGTGCGTCCGGCTCTGCCGCCTGTTTGCGGAAGGGAGGATCGCGGAGAGCCGGGAGATCGCCCTCGCGCTCGAGCCGCTCACCCGGCTCCTCTTTTCGGAGACCAACCCCGCTCCGGTCAAGTCGCTGCTTTCCTCGCTCGGCCTTTGCGGCGGAGAGATGCGCCTGCCCTTCGACGAGGTCTCGCCCCCTCTCGCCGCGGCGTTGACCGCCGCTTACCGCGAGACCTGCCTCCTTTTGCAAAAAAGCGGAGAAAAAGAGGAAAGAAAATGAAGGATACGTCTTTACTTGCGGGAAAAAAACGTATATAATAGAGACGAAAAACCCAAGGCGGTCCTACGGCCGCGAAAAGGAAGGACGGTAAGATATGGAAGCTTCCGTAAAAAAGGAACTCACCGAGCTCGCCCGGAAGGTCCGCATCGGCGTGATCGAGTCGACCAACGCCGCAAAATGCGGTCATCCGGGCGGTTCTCTCTCGATCGCGGAGATCATCACCTGGCTTTACTTCAAGGAAATGCGCGTCGATCCGAAGGCTCCGCGGGATCCGGACAGAGACCGCTTCGTCCTTTCCAAGGGGCATACCGCGCCCGCGCTCTACGCGGCGCTCGCTCTGCGCGGCTTCTTTCCCTGGGAGGAGCTGTATACGCTGCGCAAACTCGGCACCCGCCTCCAGGGGCATCCCAGCATGCACGCGCTGGACTGCATCGATATGTCTACCGGCTCTCTCGGGCAGGGCGTCTCCACCGCCTGCGGCATGGCGCTCGCCGCGAAGCTCGATCATAAGGACTTCCGCGTTTACACCGTCCTCGGCGACGGGGAGAGCGAGGAGGGGCAGGTCTGGGAGGCGGCGATGTTCGCCGCCCATTATCAGCTGGACAACCTCTGCGCGGTCTTCGATCTCAACGGTCTGCAGATCGACGGCGAGGTGGAAAAGGTCATGAACATCGCGCCGATGGCGGACAAGCTCCGCGCCTTCGGCTGGGCGGTGTGCGAGATCGACGGGCATGACTTCGACGGGATCGAGCGCGCCTTTGAAACGGCGAAAAAGACCAAAGGACGCCCCACGGCGATCCTTTCCCACTCCGTCAAGGGCAAGGGCGTTTCCTTTATGGAGAACAAGGCGGCCTGGCACGGAAAGGCGACGAATCCCGAAGAATATGAAAAAGCGATGGCGGAGCTGACCGCCGCGCGGGAGGCGTGAGATGGCAGAGAAAAAAGCGACGAGAGAAGCGCTCGGCAACGGGCTGAAAGCGATCGGGGCTTCCATGCCGGACCTCGTGGTCCTGACGGCGGACCTCGCGGAAACGACCCGCGTGGAGTATTTCCGCCGGGAGTTCCCCGACCGGTTCTTCAACTGCGGGATCCAGGAGGAGAATATGATGGGCGTCGCCGCCGGGCTCGCGGCGGCGGGCAAGACCGTCTTCGCCTCCACCTTCGCGATGTTTGCGGCGGGGCGCGCCTTTGAGCAGATCCGCAACAGCATCGCCTATCCCGGCCTCAACGTCAAGATCGCCGCGACCCACGCGGGCATCTCGGTCGGCGAGGACGGCGCTTCCCACCAGTGCAACGAGGATATCGGGCTGATGCGCACCCTCCCCGGGATGACGATCGTCAACCCCGCCGATTACACCGAGGCGCTGCGCGCCGTCGAGGCATGCGCGCGGGTAAAGACCCCGTGCTACCTCCGCTTCGGCCGCGCCGCCGTTCCGGATCTTTCCGCCGAGGAGGCGGGATACCGGTTCGAGCTCGGACGCGGGCGTCTTCTCCGCGAGGGGAGGGACGTCACGGTCGTCGCGACCGGTCTGACCGTTTCGATGGCGCTGGAGGCGGCAAAGCTTCTGGCGGCGGAAGGCGTCTCGGCGGAGGTCGTCAACATCCACACGATCAAGCCTCTTGACGGCGAGCTGATCTGCCGCTCCGCGGCCAAGACCGGCTGCGTCGTCACGGCGGAGGAGCATAACGTGATCGGCGGGCTCGGGAGCGCGGTCGCCGAGGCGCTTTCCGAAAATTGTCCCGTTCCGCTCGTGCGCGTCGGGATGCCCGACTGCTGGGGCGAGTCCGGTCCCGCCGCCGCGCTCCTGGAGCGCTACGGCCTCTCCCCCGCGAACATCGCGCGGCAGGCCGGAGCGGCGATCGCCAAAAAGAAGGCGTAAGCCGGACCTTCCAAAATCCTGTTTGACGGAGAAAAAGAACCATGACAGGGATCATTGCGGCTATGCCGTGCGAGGCGGAACGCCTCGCTGAACAGATGGCGGACAAAAAGCAGCCCCGCGTTCTCTGCGGCGTGACCTTTTACGAGGGGAGGATCGGCCGCGAGGAGACCGTGCTGGCGGTCTGCGGGATCGGCAAGGTCTTTGCGGCGTCCTGCGCCGCGGCCATGATCGCCGCCTACCGTCCGGACCGGATCATCAACACCGGCGTCGCGGGCGCGCTGTCTCCCGTTCTTCGCTGCCTCGATACCGTCGTCGCCTCCCGCCTCCTGCAGCACGATATGGACACCTCCCCGCTCGGCGATCCCGTCGGGATGATCTCGGGGATCAACAAAACCTATTTTGAGACGGACGGAGCGCTTTCCCTCTCGCTTGCCGCCGCGATCCGCGGGGCGGGCGGACACGCGGTTTCCGGCACGGTCGCCACAGGCGACCGGTTCGTCGCCTCCCCGGAGGAAAAGGAGCGGATCCGCTCTCTCTTTTCGGCGGACGCGGCGGATATGGAGGGCGCGGCTATCGCCCAGGTCTGTTATGTGAGCGGCGTCCCCTTCGCCGCGATCCGCACGATCAGCGACGGGGCGGGGGGAGACGCCGGAATGGAGTACGGCGCGTTCTGCCGACGGGCGGCGGAGATCAGCGCGGCGGCGGTCGCCGCCTGCCTCGCCTGACAAATAAAAAAACGGTCTTCCCGCGGGAAGACCGTTTTTGTTTTTCAGAAAAGGAGACCGTTTTCGTTTTCCTGACCGGCGCCGGTCAGATGCCCGGAGGAGTAGAGGACCGCTTCCTTCAGGGAGGCGGGCTCAAAGAGAACGCGGCGGGAAAAGAGCTTGTGCCCGACGGGAGCGGGTCCCTCGAAAAACGCGCGAGCGAGATCGAAGTCCGGCGCGCGGGCGGCGGTGTTGTGGCAGTCGCTGCCGAGGATGATCTTCTGGCCCTGATCGAGGAGGAAAGCGAGTTTCTTTTGCGTGCGGACGTCGGAGAGCCCTTCGCAGTTGACCTGGAAGACGACCCGGTCGAGGCGCATCAGCTCCGCAAGCTCCCGGACGCCGAGCCAGGGGAAGCGGTCGATGTGCGCGATGATCGGGAAGGCGGCGTGCTTGGACGCCGTTTTGTCGATCTCGGTGACAAACCACGGACGGAAATCGGCGCCGCCGAACTCAAAGAGCATATAGGGGAGATCTCCCATCGTCAGCCCGGTCAGATCCAGGGCGGAAAGCCCCTTTTCAAGGAGGATCTCCGCGCCGAGACGGATCTCGGGGAGGGGCTGCTCTCCGGCGGCGGCGAGCAACGCCCGGAAGGCGCGCTCCCGTCCGGCGAGAAAACCCTCCGGCGTGATCGTATCCGCGTAAAAGTGCGGGGTGGCGTACACGGTCCCGATCCCCTGCGCGCGCAGGAGAGCGAGCATGGCGAGGGACTCCGCCGGGTCGCGGGCTCCGTCGTCGATCCCCGGGAGGATATGACTGTGAAAATCGGTCATAGTCACGGTTTGAATTTACTTTCCCTCCGATTGGGTGGCTTCCGAACTGTTCGAACTGTTGTTGATATAATGCATTTCGCCGCTCTTGGTGTAGGCGCTGTACTTGTCGTATTTGCCGTATTTGCCGTACTTTCCGTATTTGCCGTACTTTCCGTATTTGCCGTATCTGCCGCCAAAGAGAGAATTGGAGTCGGCAACGTCGGTGATGACAAAGCCGAGCAGTTTTCCTCCCACCGCGCGGATCTTTTCGACCGAGTGCTTGATGTCGTCGTGCCGCGTCTGGCGCTGGCGGACGACCATCATAACGTTCGGGGCGTTGGAGAGCAGGGAGAGCGCGTCGGAGATGACGCCGACGGGCGGACAGTCGATAAAGATGTAGTCGTAGGCCTCCCGCAGCGCGTCGAGGAGCTTTTTCATATTCTTGGAGCAAAGCAGCTCGGAAGGGTTCGGGGGGATCGGACCGGCGGGGAGCAGGTCGAGCCCGGCGCGGACGTTGCGGAAGAAGGAGGTGTCGTCCGGCTTGGAGAGCCCGGAGAGGAGCTTGGAGAGCCCGTTGGTGTTGGTCACGCTGAAGATCTTGTGCTGGGAGGCGTTGCGCATATCTCCGTCGATCAGGAGGACGTGCGCGCCGGTCTGCGCCATCGTGATCGCCACGTTCGCCGTTGTGATGGATTTACCGGCGTTCGGCTCGTAGCTCGTTACGATCGTCACTTTTTTGTCCTCGGTCGCCGAGAGGGCGAACTGGAGGTTGGTGCGGATCGTTTTGTAGGATTCGGTGATATAGAAATTCGCGGTGCGCTCTTCTTCCGTTATGGAAGACGTTTTATTTATGGAGGACGTTTTGCTATTTGACATAACTCTTACCTGCCTTATAGTCGCTGCCGGCGGTCTTCTTGAGGGACGGAACTTCGCCGAGCATCGGAATGCCGAGCACATCCGTGAAGTAGTCGCCCGACTTGATGGTATCGTCAAAGTAAGCGATCAGGGCGACGATCCCCGCGGAGAGGATGAAGCCGATCAGCGCGCCGAGCAGGGTCCTTTGCGGGATCCGCTTGGAGATGCGCGCCGGCTCCGCGATCTCGTCGACCGACTGTTCCACACGGACGACGGAGCTCGCTTCCACCGCCGTTTTCAGCCGTTCCGCGCCGGTGGTCGCCATCGCTTCGCAGATCTCGGTGCAGAGCTCCTTGTCGGTGCTCGTTGCGGTGATCGCGAGGATCGAGTTCTCGGAGGAGAGGGAGAGGAGCTTGGAGAGCTGGGCGGCGGTGACCTTGCGCTGACCGGTCAGCGGATCGTCTCCGATCGAGTGGGAGACGTCCTCCAGCACGGCGTTCATCTTCAGGATCGAGATGAACTGCTCGGAGAGCATATTCGCCGCGTTGATATCCGAGGAAGTAGTGGTTTGGCCGGTCGCTTTCGCGTTATGGACGATGATATGCACGCTTGTCTGATAACGGTCCGGGACGTAGAAGGTCGCGTAAGCGAAAAGCAGCGCGCCTCCGAGGATCGTACAGGCGAGGATCAGGAAGAACTTCCGGAGGATCGCGCTCAAGAGCATCCGGAGATCGATGGTGTTGGTGTTTTCCATAGAGCATCCTTTCACGGCGGCAAAACAGAGCACGCCCTGCCGGCGCAGCCGATAAAACTTCTGATTAATTATACAACTCTTTTCAGAAAGTGTCAATAGAAAAGGGAGAAAAAACAGACCGCAGGAGAAGAGGCGATCGGAGAGAGGATTTGCTTTTCCCGTTTCGGAAAAAGGGAAAAAACCGTCCGGAAAGCGCAAAAAAGCTTTTCGGTTTTTCCGTTTTTCCGGAAACAGTAAAAAAATACAAAAAAACAAGACCGGCGCTGTCAAATTTTTCACAAATTTTTTATTGATTATGCGGAAAAAGTGTGATATGATAGAAAACGGTAAAAAATAAGCTGCAAAAGCGGCGTTATTACGGAGGTTTTTTCCATGTCCATGTACAACAAGAAAACCGTGGAAGACGTTGACGTTTCCGGTAAGCGGGTCCTTGTCCGCTGCGATTTCAACGTTCCGATGAAGGACGGCGTCATCACAAGCGACAAGCGGATCGTCGGCGCGATGCCCACCGTCCGTTATCTTGCGGATCACGGCGCCAAAGTGATCCTGTGTTCCCATATGGGCAAGCCCCACAACGTCCTCAACGAAAAGATCAAGCTCGATAAAAAGGAAAAGGCGAAGGTCGAAGCGCTCCCCGAGGGCGAGCGCGCCGCCGCGGAAGCGGAGCTGCTCGAAAAGGCGAAGAAAGACCTCAAAAAACTCTCCCTCGCGCCTGTCGCCGCCCGCATCTCCGAGCTGCTCGGCAAGCCCGTCGCGATGGCGAAGGACGTGATCGGCAAGGACGCGCACGCCAAGGCCGCCGCGCTCAAAAAGGGCGACGTGATGCTCCTGGAGAACGTCCGTTTCCATGCGGAGGAGGAGAAGAACGATCCTGCGTTTGCCAAGGAGCTCGCTTCCCTCGCGGAGATCTACGTTAATGACGCGTTCGGCACGGCGCACCGCGCCCACGCTTCCACCGCCGGCGTGGCGGACTATCTGCCCGCCGTCTGCGGCTACCTGATCCAGAAGGAGATCGGCGTGATGGGCAAGGCCCTCTCCGATCCCGCCCGTCCCTTTGTCGCGATCCTCGGCGGCGCCAAGGTCGCGGACAAACTCAAGGTGATCGAAAACCTGCTGACCAAGGTCGACACTCTGATCATCGGCGGCGGCATGGCGTACACCTTCCTCGCCGCGAAGGGCTATGAGATCGGCACCTCTCTCTTTGACGGGAGCAAGGTCGAATACTGCCGCGAGATGATGGAAAAGGCGGAGAAGAACGGCGTGAAGCTCCTGCTCCCCGTCGACACCGTCGTGATCCGCGAGTTCCCGGATCCGATCGACGCGCCCGTCGAGACCGAGACGGTCGACGCCGACAAGATCCCCGCGGACAAAGAGGGCTGCGACATCGGTAAGAAGACCGCGGCGCTCTATGCGGAAGCGGTCAAGGACGCCGGCACGGTCGTCTGGAACGGGCCGATGGGCGTTTTTGAGAACCCGATCCTCGCGGAGGGCACCAAGGCGGTCGCCCGCGCGCTCGCGCAGAGCAAGGCGATCACGATCGTCGGCGGCGGCGACTCCGCCGCGGCGTGCGAGACGCTCGGCTTTGCCGATCAGATCACGCACATTTCCACCGGCGGCGGCGCTTCTCTCGAATTCCTTGAGGGACTCGAGCTCCCCGGCATCGCCGTTCTGCAGGATAAATAAGGGGAAAAGAGGGATCGTATCATGAAAAAGACGGTCATTGCTGGCAACTGGAAGATGAATATGACCCGCGCGGAGACCAAAGCGTTCTTCCGCGAGATCGCTCCGCAGATCCGCGCCAAGGGCGGCTGCGGCGTCGTCGTTTGCGTTCCGTTCACCGATCTCGCCGCCGCCGCGCGCGGCGCGAGAGGCACGGGGATCAAGATCGGCGCGCAGAACGTACATTATGAAAAGAAGGGCGCGTACACCGGCGAGATCTCCGCGGAGATGCTCCGGGAGGCGGGCGCCTCCTACGTCATCGTCGGGCATTCCGAGCGCAGACAGTACTTCGGCGAGACGGACGAGACCGTCAATCTCCGCGCCAAAGCGGCGCTCGCCGCCGGGCTGAAGGTCATCATCTGCCTCGGCGAGATGCTGGACGCGAGAGAAAAGGGCGTTACCGACGAGGTTGTCTCCATGCAGACCAAACTGGCGCTCCGCGGCGTCAGCGAGAAGGAGCTGCGCAGCGTCATCATCGCTTACGAGCCGGTCTGGGCGATCGGCACGGGACTGACCGCGACGCCCGAACAGGCGGACGAGACCTGCGGGGTCATCCGCGCGACCGTCGCCTCTCTCTACGGGAAAAAAGCGGCGAAGAAGCTTGTGATCCAGTACGGCGGCTCGATGAATGAAAAGAACGCCGCGGATCTGCTCCGGATGCCGAACGTCAACGGCGGTCTGATCGGCGGCGCGTCGCTCAAGCCCGCCGCCTTCTCCGCGATCGTCGCCGCGGCAAACGAAAACGAAAAGCGCTGAAAACGGAAAAATGAATAAACAGGGGGTATGCTTATGAAACGAACGGGAGGAAAAGCCTTTCTGCTGGCTTGTTTTGCGGTGTGCTCCCTGCTTCTTTTTGCCTGCGCGCCGAAAAGCGACTACACGGCGGACAAGCTCCTGCCGGCGCGCCTGAGCGAGAAGGGCGACAGCCTCACGCTTGACGCGCAGCTCTCGTCCGGCGCGCTGGAGGCGGCGCAGGGAGGGCGGGTCTATCTCTTCGCTCTCTCGCCGGAGGAGGACGTCTCCGCGCTCCCCGTCATGACTCCGACGGCGGAAAAACGCGCGGCGGCGGACGTCTCCTTCACGCTGCGCCTCTCCGACCTCAAGGCGGATCTGTACAGCAAATTCGTCCTCGCGATCCGCAAGGACGGCGTCTACACCCGCCTCGGCGAGATCCGGTATCTCGAGGATCCCGCGGCGGCCGCGCCCCGCTCCGCTTCGGTCCGTCCCCTCTCCAAAAAGGGGCTTGCGGGCGTGACGGCGAGCGAGGCGGAGTAGCTTTTCGTTTCGCAGACGATCCTCGACCTGGACGCGGGCGCCCTGATCTCCGAGGGCGGCGAGGGCGTCGCCCGCACCGTCGGGCAGACGACCTATAAGCTCCGCGGGGAGGAGATCGCCCGCCTCGATTACGAGATAAAGACCCTGACCGAAGCGGGCGTCACCGTGATGCTCCGCTTCGCCCCCTCCCTCGACGGGGCGGATCCCCTTTCCTTCGGGGCGCTGCTCTCCTATCTGGCGGAGCGGTACGCCGGCGGGGAGAACGGGACCGTTTCCGCCGTGATCCTCGCGCCCCGCGCGCCGGAGAGCGATCCCGCCTCGGTGGATATGCTGCTGCGCGTCTTTCACACCGCGATCGCGAGCGAGAACGCCGCCTGCCGGCTCTTCCTCGGCGTCTCCGGCGCCTTCAACGTCTCCGGCGGGACCGCTCCCTTCCTATCCTCTCTCTTCCTGTCCGAGGAGCCGAGCGGCGAGATCCCCTACGGGATCGCCCTCGACACCGAGATCGCGCGGGAGGAGACGCCCGACCTCTGGAACGACCCCAAAGCGGGCAAGACCCTTTCCGCCGAGGTGGTCTCCTTCTCCAACATCGAGATCCTCGCCGACTTCCTCTCCGCGGAGGGGAGGACCTATCGGGGCGAGCCGCGGGAGATCCTTGTGACGGGGCTGCCCGTCTCTACCGCCCGCGATAATGAAACGACGGAGAAAAAGCAGGCGGCCGCTTTTGCTTACGCTTACCGGCGGCTGCTCACCGTCCCCACCGTCGTCGGCTGGATCCTCCCCGCCCGCGTCGACACCGAGGCGGCGTCAAACGGTCTCTGTTATCCGGCGGCGGAGGGATCCTTCCCGCAGAAAAAGCCGGTCTATGAGGTCTTCCGCCTCGCGGATACGGACCGCGCGGACGTCTCCGCCGCGCCCTACCTCCCGCTTGTCGGGGTAGGGAACTGGTCCTCCGTGATCCCGGGACTGACGATCCCCGATCCCGTCTACGCCGAGGCGGCGCTGAACAGCGTTTCCGCCAGGCCGGACGCCAAGCTGAAGGCGGCTCCGCTCTTCGACTTTTCCGGCGGTTCCCTTTGCGGCTTCTATCCCTCCTATCACGCGCGCTCGCTGGAGATCCTGCCCTCCGCCGAGGGGGTCAACCGTCTCCACGCCGTCCTGCGGGGAGGCGCGGACGGGATGGCGGGCGTTTCCGCCCCGATCCCCGCGGGGGCACTCACCGAAAAGGCAAAATGGCTCCGTCTCGTCCTCCTGCCGGACAGCGCGTCCGCTCTGGCGCGGGAGGAGTTATGCGTCGACCTGATCGCGGAGGAGGGCGGCGTGCGCACCGTCTACACCGCTCCCGCCTCCTGCGCGGACGGCGTGGAGAACGAGATCTTCGTCGATCTCTCGGGCATCCGGGATCCGGCCGCGGTCTCGCGCATCCGCGTCACGGCGGCGGATACGAAGGGGATGGAGTCCTTCTCCCTGACGATCCTGTCCGTCGAGCTGCTTACCGCTCCGCGGAGCGTGTTCCTGACCGTGCTTACGGTGCTCCTTGTCCTCGCCCTCCTCTTCGGGCTGCTCCTGCTGGTGCTTTATATCCGGCTCCTCCTGCACCGCCGCAAGCAGCGCCGGCGCCGCCGCGCGATGCGCCGCAATTATTTCGGATAAACCTCCGGGCAATAAAACAAAAAAGCAGCCGTGCGAGCGTTTTCCACGCTCGCACGGCTGTTTTTTCTCTGTCAGACGACCCCGATCAGACGAAGGACGCAGAGGACGATCCCGATGAGACCGTACAGCTCCATGAGCCCCCCGAGGATCGAGAAGATCACCCCGATCACGGGGATCCCGGCGAGCAGACTGATCAGCCACCCCACAACGGCGCAGACGACGATAAAAATGATAAGCTGGATCAGAAAGGAAACGACGTTGCCTTTTTCGACGCGGAACGGCGTCGGCCAGAGAGATTTCAAAAAGGACATAAAAGCACCTCCTTCCGTCTATGATGCTTTTATCATAGCCTTTTTTTCACGGAAAGTCAAGAACTTGACAGAGAGGAGAAAATTTTTTATAATAAAAAGCGGAAAAAGGAAAAGGATTTTTTTCTTTTGCACCGTATAAAGAAAGGAAAGAGGAGAGAGTATGGAAAGCGGTGAGCGAGAAGGCCGCCGTTTCCTCTCCGGGAGGGAAGAGGATTTTGAAGAATGTGTCGCCCTGTACCGGGACGGACTCTTCTTTTTCCTCTACCGGATGGTGGGGAGCGAGCCGGACGCCGAGGAACTTGCGATCGACGCGTTTGCGGAGCTCTACCTCCGCCGCGACCGGTACGACGACGGGCGGTCCTCGGTCAAAACCTATCTTTACACGATCGCCCGCAGCCGCGCGCTTGACTTCCTGCGCAAAAAAAGGCGCCATCAGGCGTACGCCTCCTCTCTCGAGGAGCTGCCGGAGCTTTCCGGGACGGGAGAGCTCCCGGAGGAGCGGGCGGAGCGCTCGGCGCGCGACAAAGCGGTCGCCCGCGCGATGCAGAAGCTCGGACCGGAGACGCGCCAGGCGCTCTATCTGTTTTATTTCGAAAAGATGTCGTACGGGGAGATCGCCTCGGTGATGAAAAAGAACAGCAAACAGATCGACAATCTCCTGCAGCGCGCCAAAAAAGAGATGAAGGAGTTTTTGGGAGAGGAGGGACGGAGTCTGTTATGAAAAAAACACAGCAGGAATTCACCGCCGCCGTCTGGCGGCGCGTGGAAGAAAAAAGAGAAGAGGAGAAAAAACGCGCGCGCACCGTGCGCCGTGTTTCCGTCTTTCTCTCCTCCGCCGCCTGCCTTGCGCTGATCGTCGGCGCTCTGTTCCCGATCCTCCGCTCCCCGCAGAAACGGATGAACGGCGACACGGAGGCGGAGGCGGTCTTTGATACCTCTCTCTCGCAGAAGAGCGGGGACAACGCAACGGAGAACCGGTGCAACGACGAACAGACCGGCCGGAAGACTCCTCTTGCCGACGGTCCGCAACCGGCGCCCCCCCTCCCCGCCGAGGATTCCCCCGGGGAGAAGAAGGGAAACGATACCTGCGCTCCGGAAAGCCCGGCGGAAGAGAAAGATCCGGAGCTTTCCCTCCCCCGGTCGCTGACGGTCCTCTACGGGAGCGACGGGGCTGCGGCGGACGGGGCGGGGCGCAGCGTCGTCCTGACCGATCCCGGCGAGATCGCCCGTCTCCTTTCCCGGATCGGCGGCCTGTCCGCGACCCGGCTCCGGGAGGATCCGTCGGATCCGGGCGCGGCGGATATCTCCGTCCTCTGGGAGGAAAACGGGAAGGAAACGCACGTCGTCCTCTTTTCGGGCGAGCATCGTATGACCGTGAACGGGAAGTGCTACCGGATCGACGACGCCGCGGCGGAGCAGGCGCTGACCGACCTGCTGCAAAGCCTCCTTGACCGATGAAAGATCCCGCGGGGGGACCGGACAAAAAACGTCCGGTCCCCCCGATTTTTCTTGCTTTCCCCGGACGGATATGATACAATAAAAGAGAAAGAAAAAGAAAAGGAGAAACAAACTATGATCTGGGTCGTCCTTGCGCTCGTTACCGTTATCGCGCTCTTCATCCTCCTCGGGGTGAACGGCAAAAACTGGAGCCGCCGCCCCCGCCAGTGGCTCTGCCTCGCCGGTCTTCTCTGGCTCGTCGTCGGAGCCGTCGCCATGGTCCCGACGGGACATACCGGCATCCTCACCACCTTCGGCCGGGTGGAGAACAAAACGCTGGAGGCGGGTCTGCATTTCAAGCTCCCGATCCAGGAAGTCGTTATTATGGACAACCGCACGCAAAAACAGCGCCTCACCCTCCCCTGCTTTTCGAGCGACATCCAGGAGGTAGAGGTCATCTATTCGATCAACTATCAGATCCAGAAGGAAAACGCGCAGACCATCTATAAGACCATCGGGGAGCAGTACTATCAGGTCGTGATGGAGCCCCGCATCGAGGAGGCGGTCCGCAGCGTGATCGCCAAATACAGCGCCGAGAGCCTGATCGAGAACCGCGATCAGCTTTCCGCCCGTATCACGACGATCCTGGAGGAGAATCTCCGTCCCTATAACATCGACGTCGTCAATACCGCGATCGAGAGCCTCGACTTCTCCGACGCGTTCACCACCGCCGTGGAGAACAAGCAGGTCGCCCAGCAGAACAAACTGAAGGCGCAGACCGAGCAGGAGCAGAAGACGATGGAGGAGGAGGCGGCCGCCGCGCGGCAGAAGATCGCCGCCGAGGCGGAAGCGGCCGTCGCCGTCATCCAGGCGGAGGCGGACGCCAACGTCATCAAGATCCAGGCGGAAGCCGCCGAGTACGCCGGGCAGAAGGACGCCGCGATCAACAAAGCGGTCTCCGAGACGCTCACAGACCTGCTCGTCGA
>JAEEGL015198355.1_pt1 | contig 13107 bp, 6 predicted proteins | sample 9134231 | NCBI WGS metagenome assembly JAEEGL01 (sample SAMN16246548, study PRJNA631951) | gut metagenome | biome: gut microbiome; feature: rumen; material: fiber-attached | host: Bos | place: Iran: Karaj | collected 2018-10 | reverse complement strand
TTACTTGGACCTGCAATCGGAATTGTCGGCGCACTCGGTGCCGTTTACTGTGTCATCCTTGGCGCGAAGTTCGCAAAGGCTGAGGAGCCTCAGGAAAGAGAGAAGGCTAAGTCTCATCTGAAGAACGCTATCATCGGTTTCGTACTGATCTTCGTTCTTCTGGTAGTGCTGAAGGGGGCAATTGGACCTCTTACCACTTGGGCTACCGGTAAGTAAAAAACGACGGAATAGAACAACTGAATACTGGAACGGACCGGTAAGCACCGGCGTACATGCTGCCAGCAGGGAACGGCTACGGAACGATCGGCTGTACCGTTCCCGCGGATCAGCTGGTAATGGCAGTGATATTAGACACGGGGATGGTTTGGATAGTTTTTCTGATAAAGATGTAACTAGAAGGATTATCCAAACCATTCCCTTTTTGTTAGAGGGAAAAGGTTAAGAAATATCGCCCGTCAACGAGAGGAATGTCGATAGGCAGAAATTTGGAAGCACACAGAAAACATTTGGAGATAATCCTATGAGGAAGAATACAATCGCGGTGGAACACACCGATGACAATAGACAGGAACAAGAGCATAAAGGTCAGGCAAGGAAGTCTGCACGGCGTGGCAGGCGGATACAGAAGGCGATTTTGCGTGGGATCGTTGCGGCATATCTGACAGTCGTGCTGGTATTGGTTGGCATCATCCCTGAGGGAGGGATACCGGCAGTCATCGCGGCAGGCCCCTCCAAGGGAAGCGTCACCGTGTACAAATATGTGAGAATGAAGACCCTTAGCGATATCCTAAGGAAGGATGGAGTATATCATCCGTATTTGTTGACTTATTGTTATGGCGAACATTATTATTCGCCATATACAAATGTTTTGGCAGATGATAATTGGCCTGTTACCAGAACGGATTTCCTCTTTACGCATTATGACACTCAGGCGGACGAATTCTATTCTCGCAACCATATTTATCACAATATAAAATGCACTGCTTCCCCAGTGGAATACGGCCCTGATGGAAATAATAAAAGTCATGGCCTTTATATTTTCACGAAAAACAATGGGTACGCTGAACGAAATTCTAAGACTGGTATGTGCTTAACCTATCGCGATGAAGGTAATAAAATTCAACCACATGAAAGTACATGGCCGGTTTTTCCGCTTAGCGGGCATTCGGGATTTCGGATTCAGTTTTGGTATGGCCTTGGAAGTGGAAATAACTATAAATCAGTACCGGGGTTGTACTTTTTGGGAGATTCTACACACATTTATGGAAGAGACCCTGATGCAAATGAATATTCCGAGTTTTACTTCTATGAAGTACAATCCAATGCCTATACCTGTATCAACAGAAATTATACCATTGGCTCAAAGGAGAATCCGCAGGTCTATACGGCGGAAGCAGACCTGTTTTTGCAGGAGGGCGTTACGCTGACCGTACCTGAAGGGTCGGTGCTCTGCGTGAAAAAGGGACGCTTTTTCGTTAATGGCGAAATCAGGTGCGCCGGCACGATCCTCGTGGAGGACGGCGGCGTTATTGAACCCTTTGAGTCTACGAAATCAGGCTCCCGCATTATCTTGGAAGAGGGCGGCACGATGATCATCCGCAAGGGCGGCAAGGTGTTCGCGGGATGCCCTGCAGGTGCTCTCGGAACGCCGGAGGGAAATGGCTGGCTGGACATGTACGCAGGATCGAGCATCATCAATTATGGTCTTTTGATTGCGGGTCAGTGTAATTTTTCCTATGGTCAGGCAACCATTGAGAATCATAAGGATGCGATCCTGTGCCTCGGATGTTCCATAGATACCTATTCACACGAAAAAGATTTCTTAAACTTTTCTCAGAATAATAGGGTAATCCTGGATGACATGAAAATTGGTTGGTACGATTATAGGGTGGTGGGAGCCTCGACAACAGGTGGACGCCTGTATCTTGGCAAGGATGACAAGACGACCGTTCTCAAAACATGGGATGGTGCGTTCACTTATATAAAAAATAAATCTACCGACAGTAAGTATGGTCAAAGCGTTAAGACCTATTCTTACGATGCGAACGGCAAGTGTAAGATCGGAACTTACACACCATAGTTGCACGATTGCTTGACCTCGAGGGGAAGGAGCGGATCCACTTTTTGGGTCAAAAGGTTACGGAAAAGAGGATCCGCTCCTAGCCCCGAGTTAGCCAAGAAACCTTGGAGGAATGCATATGTTTAAATGGATTGGAGATAAACTGAAAGACGTTAAATGGAACATCCTTCTCTTGTATCTTGTTCTGATCGTGATCGGCTCTGGCTTTTTGGGCTTTCTGGTGAGGATGCTGTCAGGAAACATTAACAACTTTTTCGCTGGCGAAAAGATCGTGATGGATTGGACGATGATTCTGGAGCCAGTGACCTGGTTCCAGGGCTTTATCGCAGTCGTGATCGTAGGGCTTCTGGTGTTCGTGACAGACTTCAAGGCATTCAGCTCGAAGAGCATGCGAGAGAAAAAGGGCATGGATGCGAGAACCGAGGGCGCGTTGGAGAACAGTAGGTTCCTGACCGACAGGGAGCGCGATAAGTACTTCCCGATGTACCTCTACGAACAGTTAAACACCGTAAAGAAGGATGGGATTCCCGTTCGTGCGATCGTGGATAAGAAGGGAAAAATGTATGTCAATTTCCTGTCAGGCGCGCATTCGCTCGTCATCGGTGCAACTGGTTCCGGTAAGACGACGACCTTCATCAATCCCATGATTCAGCTCCTCGGCGCATCTGCCGCAGGCAGCAGCATGATCATGACGGACCCGAAGGGTGAGCTTTTCTCCCTGCATTCCAAGTATCTGAAGGAAAGAGGCTACAACGTACTTCTTCTGGACCTGCGTGATACCTATAGCTCCAGCCGCTGGAATCCGCTGGGTAGCATTTATGACATGTATCAGGAATACCTGACCGCAGGAGACGGAATCCGCTTACATAGGGACAGCATGGCGAACTATCCCGACTTAAAGAAGATTGACGGAGACGCGGCGGAAGGCGAGGCATGGGTGGAATGGCGCGGCATTGCCTACGCGGACCTTTCCCATTGTCAGGATGACATCGCCGTGACGAAGCAAAGAGTCTATGACGAAATGTATGAGGATCTGAACGACCTGATTTCCGTTATCTGCCCGATCGAGAATGAGAAGGATCCCCTTTGGGAGAAGGGTGCAAGATCCATCATCATGGCGACCTGTCTTGCAATGCTGGAGGACAGCGCAAATCCCGATCTGGAGATGACAAAGGATAAATTCAATTTCTTCAACCTGAACAAGGCGCTCACGAATTCCGAGAACGAGTTCGAGGCGTTGAAGAAGTATTTTGAGGGAAGAGATCCACTGTCTCAGGCAGTGACGCTTTCCAGGCAGGTGCTTTCCGCAGCAAGCTCCACCCTTTCCTCCTACATGTCCATCACCTTTGATAAGCTGAACATGTTTAATGACCGTGGTATCTGCGGACTGACCTCAGCAACGGACATCAAGGCGGAGGAATTCGCGGAGAAGCCGACGGCACTCTTTATGAAGATTCCTGATGAGAAGGATACCCGTCACGGCCTGGCAGCAGTCTTCATCCTCTGTATGTATAAGGCACTGATCAAGGTTGCCTCCGCGAGGGAAGACCTGAGCCTTCCAAGAAACGTGTATTTCATTCTCGATGAGTTTGGTAACATGCCGAAGATCGAGAAATTCGATAAGATGATCACCGTAGGTCGTTCCCGTAAGATTTGGTTCAACATGGTGGTACAGAGCTACTCCCAGCTGAACAACGTATACGGTGAGAAGGTTGCAGATATCGTAAAGTCCAACTGTGGTATGAAGATGTTCATTGGTTCCAACGATATCGGAACCTGTAAGGAATTCTCAGAGCTCTGCGGTAACATGACGGTTCGTACCTCCTCAACCTCAGCAAGCATGGGTGCGAAGGAGGGCGACTACAGCGTATCCAATCAGACGCAGGTTCGTCCTTTGATCTACCCGTCTGAGCTGCAAAAGCTGAACAATAAGGAGTCCACGGGTAACGCGATCATCGTAACCTTTGGTAACTATCCGCTGATGACAAAGTATACGCCCAGCTATCTTTGCAAGTATTATAAAATGGGGCAGATGGATCTCGGAGAGATCCGCAGTAACATGTTCCGTGCAGATGAAGTGTTCTATGATCTGGCAGTGCGAAATGAGACCGTGCTGGAGGAAGAGGAAGATGAGGAAGAAGGAGCTTAAGACAGGCATTCGGGCCATGTTGACGGCAGGTGCCTTACTGGCGGTGATAGGGTGTTTCCCCTGCAAGGCACAGGCGGAGGAAAATGAAGTGTTCGGACAGCTGGATTCCTTCACGGGAGAGCTGCTCGATGAGAATGGAAAAACGACAAGTCAGGCCGTGAAGACCTGGATCACTGGTATCATGTATTACGATTCCGAAAAGAAGGCCTATGGTTATTACGCCGGTGACGAGGACGTCTACGCAACGGTGGCAGACGGCATGATCGTCAAGGGGAAGGTTTCGATTACGATCCCAGATCACGTGACCTCCAAGCTTTATTGGGAGGGGTATTCCGGTGATTTCCCCGGGGGCTCCGTATCCGTGCCCGGAAGCTATACGGTTGAGATTACGAACGGCGGCGTGACGACACAGCTCTTTTCCTTTATGATCGCGAACAGCGAGACCAACTCGGTGCTGAGTTATACGATGCCGGAGGGCTTCCGCATTACGCGAGCATCCATGGATGGATCCGAGATCAGTTATACCAGGAATTTCGTGGACATGGCAAAGGAAGGGCATTACATTGTCTCGTATGAATGTGCCAAGACGGGAATTCCTTATACGCTGGACGTCACGGTCGACACGACGGCGCCTACGGTGGTGCTGGAGGGACTGGATGAGGACGGAAAGGCAAGAGGGCCCGTTGCGATCACGCAGGTCGATGAGAAGGATACGCTGACGGTGACCAGAAATGGGGACGAGTACAGCACCATGATGAGTAAGGTGCTGACGCAGAGCGGACGGTATGTGGTGACGATCACGGACAACGCCGGAAACAGTACGGAGTATCCTTTTACGATCATGATCTATCTGGACAAGAATGCATGGATCTTTTCCTTGTTGTTCCTGATCGTCGTGATTACGGTGGCGTCTCTCTTTGTGTACTTCAAGAAACATTTGCGTGTCAGATAAGAACCGAATGACCTCGGCACTCGTCCGAGGATAAGAGGGAAAAGGTATGGATTGGTTTGATAGCGTAGCTGATTTTTTTACAGATGACGTGGGCGGCTTTTTCGAGGATATAGGCGATGGCTTTAGCTCCCTAGGTGACATGATCGGGGATGCTTTTAAAAGCGCGTTCGATTATGTACTGGAGAATGTCATCTTTCGATTCTTTTATTGGATCGTCAAAGGTCTCTGTAAGCTGATCAGCTGGCTGGATGAGATGTTCAAGGTGTTCTCAGGGCAGCAGATGGTCAAGTATGACGGATCGCCGACGGGACTTTTGGAGTTCTTCTTCAACAATCATACGATCAACAATGTCTACTGGGGCTTTGCCCTCCTGGGCGTCGTGCTTGCGTTTGCCGCTGCAATGATCGCGGTGGCGCGGAAGATGTTTGACGGACGGGACAAGGATCCGCGTTCCCTGGGAGGGATTCTTGGAAGCCTTGCCAAGAGTCTTCTTTTGATCGTAAGCATGAATGCGATCATGGTTGTGCTTTTGACCTTCACGAATCTTTTGATGACGCAGATTACCTATATTTTTGATTATGCACCGGTTCTGGATCAAAAGAACGAGATCTATTTTACGGACGAGCAATACGCCGCGATGGGGCGATGTTTGAATACGATTGCGAACTATTCGCTGAGTGAATCGGCGACCAGTACCTATAACATTAACACCTGCTTTAATGAGATTCGGCCGGATTTGAATTACCTGAGTAAGCAGGGCGTATTTGATTTTTACTACGAGACGAAAAAGAACGGAAAGGTTGTTGAAACCTGGCAATCCGTCCTACAGAATATCGCACATTCCTCCAATCTTCAAAAGGACCTCTATGTTGATATTTATTACGAGAACGTGGCGAATGCCATCAAGAGTGCCATGAAGACGCTGGAGACGAACAGAAACCTGCGTCCCTTGAGCTATTTTAAGCGCGAATATAAGGCGAGGACCGAAACCATACCGTTGGATCGTTTCCTGTTCCTTTTGGGGACCTTCGAGGCGGCAAAAAACCCGCAGTACAACGTCAATCCGGATCTGGGCGATGGTCTCAGGAGCGCTTATTACTATGGGTATAAGACCATTTATGATTATGACGTGGTAAAGTGTGATTTTAGTTTTAGCCCTGCGGACTATAGTTATCTTCTGACCCTGTTGATTGGCATCATCCTGCTAATTAATCTGTTTTATATCCAGTTCAGCTGTACGGTCAGGATCTTCCTGCTACTTTTCCTGTATATTGTCGGACCGCTCTTCTTTGCGACGGAGCCGATTGACGACGGCGAGAAGAGAAAGCAGTGGACACAGGCCTTCGTGGTACAGCTCTTTGGCGTATATGGTACGGTCGTTGCCATGAGACTGCTTTTGATCGTCGTTCCGCTCATCATGAGCAGCAAGCTGGAGCTGTATGATGGAGGATTTATGAATTTCCTGATGAAGGTCATCCTCGTGGTATCCTGCTACAATGCCGCAAAGAAGGCAAACGGAATCACCAGTGGTATCTTGGCCGGAACCGGTGGTATTTCCTCCGTGGGAGCAACCCAGGAGGCGGCTAGAGGCTCTGCTAAGATGACTGGAAAGATTATGGAAGCACCGTTCAGAGTAGCTGCATGGGGCATCGGAAAGGCTAAGCAGGCAGCCAGCAAAGGTGGCGGCAAAGGCGGCGAAGGCGGCGGAGGCGGAGGCGGCGGTGGCGGCAAAGGCAGCCCGAGGTGGAGTGAGCTTAAGAGCAGCATGAGAGACCGAAGCTTCTAAAATGGAATGTCAGAGGGAGTAGTTATGAGATTAATACCCGGTAAGACAAAAGTTCAGATAGAATTGTTCAAGGGAGTTTCCCTGTGGGACTTGATCATCGGCGGCATCGGACTTGCGATGGTGCTGTTGGTGCTCTTTTCGTCCCTGCCCTTTAAGCTGGCGATTTCCATAGGCGTATTCGTGTTCACTGGCCTTTTGATCGTTCGTCTGGATACGGAACCGAACTACATGATGATGCTGAACATCCTCAAGCACTTAGCCTACTCGAGAAGGTATGAGAAGGTGTATGACGATGAGATGATCCTGAAAAAGAGCGACGGTTCGATTAAGGACGACTACCTCAAGCAGGTCCGCGAGAAAAAGGAGACGGAGGCAAAACCGACGGCGGAGGATAAGGCAAAGGCGAAGGAAAAGGCCTTATCCGAGAAGGAGCTGATTAAGCGGGAAAACGAAATCCTAAAGAGTAAGAAGGCGACTCCTGAAGAGAAGGATGCGGTGTGGCTTGCGAGGGCGCAGCGAAGCGCGGCAAAGAAGGCAGAGCGGCAGCAGGCGAAGAACGACAGCGCGGAGAACGCAGACTATGATTTCATGGAGAACATCATGGCGTTCACTGGCATCAAGGACAATCTGATCGAGTACGGCGGAAAGTATTACGGCACCGTCATCGAGATTGACCCCGTAGAGTTTCGGTTCTTTAGCCCTCACAGACGCGATAATTCGATTGAGCTTGGCGTCGGCAGAGTCCTTCGCAGCGTTCATATCGGTTTTGCAGCCAACATTATCAAGTTAGAGCGCCCCATCATTTATGACAAGTATCTGGCAAAGGAGGAGCAGAAGCTCGAGCAGATCCGCAAGTCCTACGAAAGCGGCATGATGAGCGAGGCAGAGCTACAGGCCAGAGTTGATATCGAGAACGACAGAATTGCAGAGCTACGGGGTCTTTGCACGGACAAACAAGTCATCGCTCCTTTTTACTACATCGCCCTGTTTGAGAGTGACAAGAAGCAGCTGGAGCTTCAGACGAAGGACGCCATGAACGCGTTGGAAAAGGGCGAGATGACCGTTCGTAGGCTGGACACCAAGGAGCTTGCCATTTTCTTAAAATACACGAATCAGCTCGATTTCAACGAGCGTGACATTGAAAAGTATCAGCCAGAGGATTACACGCAGTGGGCAATGCCTCAGCGCGTCCATGTGAAATATCGTACCGTCGAGGTCAACAATATCGTCAGCCACAACTTCCGCGTTGTGAAGTACCCGTCATGGGTAGATGACGCATGGCTGGCAAACGTGCTGTCCCTCCCTGCGACTAAGGTGGTCGTAAAGTGCAGTCCCATGGACAGAGCGAAGGCAATCAGGACGATCGACCGTTCCCTGCAGGAGCTCCGCGGACAGTATAATGCGACGGGCGTGGATTCCAAGAGGATTGAGCTGGAAAGCCATATCAATACCTTGGGCGACCTGCTTGCAACGCTGCAGGGCGAGGGCGAGGAGCTTTTGGAATGTAACATTTACGTGACGGCATATGACGTGCAGAGCACCAGAGTTTCTAAGGGATTGGAGGAGCTGAAGACTCTTCTTCCTGAGATTTCCTCGATGAAGAAGGTCGTAAGAAGGGCATGGCAGGAGAACAATTTCCGCCTGAACGACAACTTCTTCAACCAGATGAATGCATTTATCGGTTCTCAGGTAAGCGCATACGATCCTGAGATCAAGAATGGCCGTGGCATTCCTTCTAATTCACTCGCGGCATGTTATCCATGGATCTACGCACATATCTCTGACGAGGGCGGCATCAAGCTCGGCAGCAGCGGCGGCGTACCCGTATTCATCGATTTCTTCCGCAGGGATTCGGAGCGCGTTAACTCCAACATGGTTATCATCGGTAAGTCTGGTTCCGGTAAATCCTATGCGACGAAGAGCATTCTTTCCAACCTGGCGGCAGAGGATGCCAAGATCTTTATCCTCGACCCCGAGAATGAGTATTCAGAGCTCGCACAGAACCTGCATGGCAAGGTCATCAACGTTGCAAATGCACAGTTTGGCAGATTGAATCCCTTCCACATCATCACGGCTTTGGATGATGACGAGGAGGGCGGAGGTGCGGCAGGAAGCTTTTCCACCCACCTGCAGTTCCTCGAGGAGTTCTATCGTCAGATCCTTCCAGAGATCGAGAAGGATGCGCTGGAGTATCTGAACAACCTGACGGAGCGACTTTATACAAACCGTGGCATCACGCCAGAGACGGATCTCTCGAAGCTTAGACCGGAGGACTATCCCGTATTCGACGATCTGTACGATTCCGTACTTGAAGAGTTTGAGCGTACGGACAATGAGTACATCAGATCGATGCTTCGTACCCTGATCAATTACGTCGCGAAATTCGCCACGGGCGGACGAAATTCCAATATCTGGAACGGTCCCTCCACAGTTACGACGGATGAGAACTTTACTGTATTTAACTTCCAGGCGATGCTGTCGAACCGCAATACGACAATCGCCAATGCACAGATGCTTTTGGTGCTGAAGTACATTGATAACGAGATCATTAAGAACCGTGATTATAATACCAAATATGGCCTGAAGCGTAAGGTCGTGGTAGTTATCGATGAGGCGCACGTATTCATCGATACCAAGTTCCCGATCGCGCTGGATTTCATGTTCCAGCTGGCAAAGCGTATCCGTAAGTATAATGGTATGCAGATCGTTATTACCCAGAACATCAAGGACTTTGTCGGAAGTGAAGAGATCGCGAGAAAGTCCACGGCAATCATCAACGCCTGTCAGTACAGCTTTATTTTCGCACTGGCGCCGAACGACATGCACGACCTGTGCAAGCTGTATGAAAAGGCTGGCGGCATCAGCGAGACCGAGCAGGAGCAGATCATGCAGGCGCCCAGAGGTCAGGCTTTCACCGTCATGAGCGCAACGAGCCGATCCACCTTCCGCGTGGAGGTGCCGAAGAACATGGTAGACATGTTCCAGGATCGGGATTTCCAAAGCAGGTATTATACTGGCACGGAGGGCGCAGCGGCATGGGAGGAATTTGTTGCACAGAGCCGCAAGACGCATGACAAGAATAAGAAGGCAAACAAGAAGGCAGAGATCATCTCCATCGATCCATCCAAGCAGGAGAAGGATAATAAGTGGGTGAGATTCGAGGAAGTGATGGAGGACCCAGTAGAACGGTCAGTATTCACGCCGAAGAAGCCAAAGAAGGGCTCCAGCATCTCCTTTGCAGAGCTTGATGATACGGATGATTTCGGCATGTCCGACGATGACATGGACGCGATGATCGCACGGCACATGGCGAGCAAGAAGACCGAGAAGCTTGAGGAGACGGACGAAATCGCTGAGAGTAAGGCGTCTCTGAAGACGACCGCGAAGGCGATGGAAAAGACCTATCCCGCAGCGAGCCATTCGCAGGAGACACAAGAGGAGTCCACACAGGTCATCGGACAGCTTAAGGACGTTCTGGTAGATTTCGTACAGGCTGTGAGACAGCCCGTGGTGGCCGCACCGATCGTGCAGGCACAGCCGCAGGTGGACGTACAATCCATCGTGGCGGACGTTCGTAAGCAGGTGATGGCGCAGATCATGGATGAGATCCAGGCGAACGGCATCTTGCCCGTAGAGGAGCTTGGTTCCAGAGATCTTTCGGAGGAGGAAGATGCTCTTGATCTGTTCGAGGAGGATATCGACGAGGAAGAGGAATCTGAGGACGATGAGGAAATGATCGCCTTAGAGAATCTGATCGCGGACGATACGGAAAGCGAAGACTTCGAGGAGGTTCCTATTGAGTCAGAGGAAGAGGGCGACGAGGACGAGCTGAATCTGGATGAGCTTCTGGATGAGGAAGCCGAGGAAGAGGATGCATTGGAGGACGAAGAGGAATATGACTTTGACGATCTGTTCGCTTCGGAGGATTCCGAGGAAGAAGAGGATGAGGACGAGGACAACGGCGGCTTTGATGTCATGAAGATGCTTCGCATGGAGGCTAAGACCATCGTCGAGAAGAAGAAAGACAAGGAGACGGAGCTCGAAGATTACGTAGAGGAAGGCGGCGTTGCCGACATCACCTTGGAGGATCTGGCACAGCTCGTTGTCACAATGCGTAAGAGAAAGAGAGCCAAGAAAGAAACTCAAGAGTAGTACTAAGTAAGAACGGCAATCGTAGAAATGCAAAGTTGCAGGAGGACAAAGGGATGGCAGCAAGACTGGACGTCAAATTAGTAAACAGAGGTCAGGAGGGCGAACTCCTATTGATCGGAAAATTGGATACTCAGACTTCGGTGGAGGCAGAGGGAATTTTTGAAGAGGCTTCGGATCGGTTTGATCATTTGATCCTGAACATGGCTGATTTGGTCTATATCTCCAGCGCAGGACTGAGAATTCTGAAGAAGACGCATATCAAGATGAACAAGAAGGGCGGGGTGCTGTCCCTCTGCAACGTCGATGACAACATCATGGAAGTATTTGAAATTACGGGCTTCGCAGGACTTTTGAATTTCATCGAGTAACCAGAAGAACTCGGGGCGAGGTTTGGATCATCTTTCTGGTAGGCTTTAGACCCAGAAAGATAATCCAAACCTTCCCCTCGAGGAAATTGAAAACTAAACTAACTTATTGATGTTAATCAATAGGTCTTAGGGACTAGGTAACGTAGGCGCTTAGAAGGATTGAGTGGTGGTGATATGGCAGTGAGAGAGAAAATAGCAGGGAATATCACGGAAAATATCATAACGCAGGTTACGCAAACGGTTAACGGCGTGGCGCATTCGGAATGTGTCAGGAGAGACATGGCAAGATACGCGGAAAGAGGCAAAAGGCTTTCTAAGCGTGCTTTTGCGATGCTGCTAAGCCTCATCACGGTGCTTGCATCACTGACGCTCTATCCCATGGAGGCAAAGGCAGCGGATACCTACACGGTCAATAATGCGTATATCCTGGAGGTCGCAACGGGGGAAACGGCGGGCACGCAGATTGAGTACTTTGAGATCGCGTATACGGGCACGGATAATAAGAAGCACAAGCAATTCATTTTCCCGAATGAAGATTCTCTTGTGAACGGATATAAGGACGTGAAGTCCTATAGTTCAGAGGAAGGCATTGCCAATACCATGAAGAACCTGAACTATGGGGCAGCGGGTATCGTGCCGTGGGATTCCAGCATGGTTGGAAAAGGCCTGCAGTCGAAGAGCATTGATCAGTATTATTTTACCACGGAGGTGGGGATCAAGTCCGTCGATAAGATTGACGGTTTTATGGGGAAGAAGGGCACGTGGACCTGTCTTCGCATGCAGCTGTTTCAGGTGGATAAGCTGGGTGGCTTTAAGATGGCTGGTCAGTATTCCGACACTTGGTACGTGGACTTTGAGGGGACGCTCATCGCTGAGGTAAAGAGCAGCTTTAATAACTGGAATTGTAACGACGCCAACCTGCTTCGCATGACGGTTGTGAACGGGGCGAAGGCTACACTGAAGACGAACTTCTCCGACGTAAGCTATGCGCATCATGAGCTGCAGACGAAGCATAATTACGGCTTCCGCATGGATTTCGCAGACTATTATGGTGCGGGTCTGGAGTGTCTTGCCTTGGAGTATGCGGATGGCAAGCTGCAGCTGAATCACAAGGACAGCGTGACGGAGACCATGGCACTTACGGTCACCTATCTTGACATTTACGGTCAGTACCGATTTGTTCGGCTGCCCGTGATCCTAAATACCATGTACTGGGCATGGGCGGGTAATATCGAAAAGGCATCCAACAAGGCCGTATGGGGCATCGGACAGCAGGGCGAATCCATCGGTTTTGTGGCGGATCTGCCAGACTGTAAGGAGCTTGGGAGTATTGCCTTAACCCTTGGTGCAAATGAGGCGTGTTCGGAAGCCAATATCGGAATCGTGAATGGAAATTCCGTGGATTCGATCCAACGCAGACGAATGAATCAAAGCGAGAGTGATGACATCCGACTGACCTGCTTTGCAGTTTATGACATGAACAATGCTTCCATGTCAGTTGGCATCGACGGCGCACAGCTCTCCTATACCTTTAGCGGAAATCCGATTCTGTATCGTACCTCTGGTGATTCGACAGGCGATATTTATTATGCCAGGAACACAAAGAACCTGCAGCTTCGG
>JAEEGL015033746.1_pt1 | contig 13107 bp, 13 predicted proteins | sample 9134231 | NCBI WGS metagenome assembly JAEEGL01 (sample SAMN16246548, study PRJNA631951) | gut metagenome | biome: gut microbiome; feature: rumen; material: fiber-attached | host: Bos | place: Iran: Karaj | collected 2018-10 | reverse complement strand
CCTCCCTCACCACCAGTCCGTTGGTGTCGAAGCTGGAGGGGAAGAGGAACATATCCGCCCTGCAGTACCAGGCGCTCAGGACCTTCCTGTCGTAGATAGGACCCAGGAACTTTACTTTTCTGTCCAGCTTCTGCTTCTTTGTGTAAGCCTTTATCTCTTCCGCATCCTGGCCTCCGCCTATGAATACCATGCGGTAGTCCATGCGCTGCGATCTTAAGGCGGTCAGAGCGTCAAGTATTATCCTTATGCCCTTGTACCACATGAGCCTTCCCACGAAAAGGTAGACAGGCACTCCCTCCGGGGCGTCCAGATCCTTCGTAAGCTCCATGGTCTCCTCCGGGCTGAGCCTGTGCCTTGGGATATCCACTCCGTTAGGCATCACTATGTAGTCTCCTTCGTAGCCCAGGGATTGCAGATTTTTGCCGGCGCCGTCGCTCACCGCCCAGACCTCGTCGCAGGCGCTGATGTTGTTGACCAGGGCCTTGATGGCGGTGTCCTGCAGCATCTTGCTCTTTATGGCTTTTTCTATGTCTATGTCGAACTTGGTGTGGTAGGTGAGTATCAGCGGAGTGTCCACCACGCCCTTGATGCTCCTTGCGAATATAGTGGAGGAGATTGGGCAGTGGCTGTGCAGTATGTCTATGCGGGTCTCCTTGATGCGCTTTATCGTTGCCGGCGAGAACGGATAGCCCGCAACGTAGCCGACCTGCTCCCGAAGGTCCACCCCCGGGTACCTGTACACAGGGAAAGCAAAACCGCTGTCGTCCGCGTCCGGATATTCCGGCGTTACCACGACAGTCTTTGCCCCGCGCTCTGTAAGGCGGTTTGCGTAGTTTACCACTGCATTGGAGACCCCGTCTATTATTGGCGGGAAAGAATCGTTGAGAAGGCAGACCGCAAGGTCTTCCCTGTTCTGCGACACATCTTTATACTCTTCACTCATTTTAATGTCCCTGGATAATTGCCGGCAGCCCGGCATGCGTCAGATCTTTTCGGAGTCCAGCACTATGGTGAAAGGCCCGTCGTTCAGAAGGTCCACATCCATGTGAGCCCCGAACACGCCCTCCTGCACGTTGGGAACGTACTCCCTGGCTTTAGCGAGAATGTACCGGTACATTTCTTCGGCGGCGGCAGCTCCCGCGGCGCCTGCAAAGCTCGGCCTGTTGCCGTGCCTGCAGTCCGCGCACAGCGTGAACTGCGATACTATCAGCAGGCTTCCGCCCACGTCGTTCACAGCCAGGTTGGTCTTGCCGTTCTCATCGGAAAAGATGCGCAGAGCGCAGAGCTTTTTTACCATCTTGTCCGCAACTTGCTTCGTGTCGCCGTCGTAGACCCCCGCAAGCACCAGCAGCCCTTTGCCTATCTTTCCTGTGATCTTTCCGTCCACCGTGACGCTCGCCCGGCTTACTCTCTGGATAACGAACCTCATATGAGCCTCCTTGCATGGTAATAACATATTATACCACGGCACAGCGGATTTGACACGCCAATAAACCCGATATAAAATAAGCCCATGAAGATCATGGTGAGCGCCTGCCTTTTAGGGCATAAATGCAAATACAGCGGCGGAGACAATCTAAATGAAGAAGTGCTTAGATTCGTCAGTGGCCACGAGGTGATCCCTGTCTGCCCTGAGGTGGCGGGCGGTCTTTCCGTGCCCCGTCTTTCCTGCGAGATAGTCAGCGGCAGGGTCATCAATACCGCCGGAGAGAGCAAGGACAGAGAGTTCCGGGAAGGGGCAAGGATATGCCTTGAGATCGCGGAAAAAGAGCAGATAGACCTTGCCATCCTTCAGCCCAGGAGCCCGTCCTGCGGCGTGCATCAGATATATGACGGCACTTTTTCCGGCCGTCTTACCGAAGGGTCCGGCATCTTCGCTTCGCTGCTGCGCGAAAGCGGATTCAAAGTCATCGAAGCAACAGAACTGTACAAACAGAGCTGAAAAAATGAAGCATTATATATCAAGCTATTTAAAAAACGGAACAGTGTTTATTCTGGTGATCGAGATCTTGATGCTGATCATGGCTGGTATAGCGTGGGTCTTTTTCTGGCCTGTGTATTATTATACGGATGTCCCACTGTTTTTTATTCCACTGTTTTTAGTATCATTCATAATCAAATCCCTTGTCGGCTATGAGGCCGTATTGATGGATCGGGTCTGGATACAGGAGGACTGTATCGTTAGTGAGGCAACGCTTCGGTTCAAAAAAGACTTTTTGCCTGATCTTATAGTGATTTTATCTCTGATCGTCGTTGGAACTGCAACGTTTGAAGTGCTTGTAGGGTTTTGTCATTTTGAATTGAGTGATATTTGGCTTTGGTATTATCTGCTGATAGTATTTTTGATGATCGCCAGCAGCGTCAGGATACTGTGTAAACTATTGCTAAAGAAGAATATTGTTATTCCAGATCAGCTGGATCATCAGAAGTATAAAACCGTTCGCATTGATATGCCTATTTATTATGAGGAATTGACTTATAAAAAAGGCATGAATCTGCAATGGGCGTATTCAAATGGTCACTATGTCGTATCAAATGAGCGGTTCTATCCATATGCAGACAGAGAATACATCCGTGTACCGATAATACAGAGATTTGTCACTAAAACAGATTCGCAGATCATGGTCCCTAACGAAAAAGAGTTTGTCCGCGCGATAGTAAAAGCAAACCGGTTTGACGAAGCTCTTTAGGCAGTTTTTCATTGATTGACACGGGGCGGCTTTGTGTATATAATAAATCATTAACTTAAAGAGCGGAAAGGCATTAAATCATTTTCATGGCTAGTGACCCTATGATCCAGCTAAAGGATGTGCGCTTTGCTTACGAGCAGGGCGATGAGGGTGCGCCGCAGGCAATGGAGTTTGCCATTGACGGCGTCTCTTTTAACGTTGAAAGAGGTTCTTTCGTAGCTATAGTCGGAAGCAACGGCTCCGGTAAGTCCACGCTTGCAAAGCATATGAACGCGCTGCTTCTTCCCACATCGGGCGCAGTGCTCGTGGACGGGATGGATACTGTCGCGTCTTCCGAGACGGCTCCCTGGGAGATCAGGAAGCTCGTAGGTATGGTGTTCCAGAACCCGGACAACCAGCTGGTGTCCTCGATAGTGGAGGATGACGTTGCCTTCGGGCCGGAGAACATAGGCATAGACCCAGCCGAGATCAGGCGCAGGGTGGACGAGGCTCTGAACCTCGTCGGAATGTACGAGCACAGGAAAAAGGGCCCGCACCTCCTTTCCGGCGGCCAGAAGCAGAGGATAGCGATCGCGGGAGTCATCGCCATGGATCCGGAGTGCGTGGTCTTCGACGAGCCCACCGCCATGCTGGATCCCAAAGGCCGCAGGGAGATCATGAGCATCATCAGAAAGCTCCATTCGCAGGGGCGCACCGTGGTGCTTATAACCCATTTCATGGAAGAGGCTGCGGAGGCGGACCGCATAATCATAATGGAACACGGCAAGGTGCACGCGGACGGCACGCCGGCCGAGATCTTCAGCAGAGACGACCTTGGCGTCCTGGCGCTCCCGTTTGCCGTAAAGATGGCTAAAAGACTTAGGCAGAGCGGGATAGACGTTCCCGCGGATATAGTAACTGACGAGCAGCTCGCGGATCATTTATGCAGATTAGGATAGAAAACTTAAGCAAAATATACGATTCCGGGCTTCCGTACGAGACAAAGGCTCTGGAAAACGTGTCCTTTACCATCGAGCCCGGTGAATTTATGGGGGTCATAGGGCACACCGGCTCCGGAAAGACCACCCTGGTGCAGCACATCGCGGGGCTCCTTGAGCCTTCCGAAGGCCGCATAGTTTCGGTCGCACCGGACGGAACGGAGACTGTAATAAGTCAGAAGGGCAAGGAATCCGCACTTGTGCGCCGCAAGGTAGGCATAGTGTTCCAGTACCCGGAATACCAGCTCTTCGAAGAGACCGTCCTCAAGGACGTTTGCTTCGGTCCCAAGAACCAGGGGCTCTCCGAAGAAGAACAGATAGAAAGAGCCAGGGCCGCTCTGGACCTTGTGGGCATAAACGCGGACGAGAAGGGGTCGGTATCTCCCTTTGAGCTTTCCGGCGGCCAGAAGAGAAGAGTCGCTATCGCAGGCGTGCTTGCGATGCGCCCGGAGCTTCTGATACTGGACGAGCCCACCGCAGGCCTTGACCCAAAGGGCCACGACGACATACTCGAGATGATACGCCGCATAAGGCGTGAGATGGACATGTCCATCATACTCGTTTCCCACAACATGGACGACGTTGCGGAGTACGCGGACAGAGTCCTTGTAATGAACCGCGGCAAGATGATATTCCTGGGCACTCCCAGGGAGGTCTACTGCGAGCACGAGCAGGAGCTCAGGGACATAGGCCTGGACATTCCGGCCTGCCCGTCCTTCCTGTGGCTGCTCAAGGAGCGCGGCCTGGACGTTGACGACAACAAACTGGAGTTTGAAGAGACGGCGGAGGAAGTTATTCGCGCCGTGAAGAAGAAATGGCGATCAGAGACATAACTTTAGGACAGTACTATCCGGGAGAATCCTGCATACACAGGCTGGACCCGAGGGTAAAGATAATCTGCGCCCTGGTCTATCTGGTGTCGCTTTTTGTGGTGCAGTCCTTCAGCGCCTTTGCTCTTTGCATAGTGTTCCTGGCTGTGGTCATAACTCTCTCGAAAGTCCCGTTCAGATTCATATCCAAAGGCCTTAAGCCTATAATATTCCTGATAATAATCACCATGGTGATCAACCTGCTCTTCACCTCCACCGGAGACGTTCTGGTGACTCTGGGGCCGGTAAAGATCACCAAAGACGGTGTTTACAGAGCCTGCTTCATGGGCCTGAGGCTTGTACTGCTGATCTTCGGATCCTCGCTGCTGACCCTCACCACCAAGCCCATAGAGCTCACCGACGGCATAGAAAAGCTGCTCACGCCGCTGGCCAAGATAGGCCTTCCGGCTCACGAGCTGGCTATGATGATGACCATAGCCCTGCGCTTCATACCCACGCTGCTGGACGAGACCGACAAGATCATGAAGGCCCAGACCGCAAGGGGCGCGGACTTTGAGAACGGAACGCTTACGCAGAAGGCCAAGGCCCTTGTGCCTCTGCTGGTGCCTCTGTTCGTGTCTGCCTTCCGCATCGCCGGAGACCTTGCCATGGCCATGGAAGCCAGGTGCTACCACGGCGGAGCGGGGCGCACCCGCATGCACCAGATGAAGCTCGGAAAAGGGGACGCTGTGGCTATTGCAGTCACGGTCATCTACCTGGCTCTGGTCATAATTTCAAGACGATTTACACTATTCTAGGAGATACAATGAAGAGTTTTTTCACCACCAAGCACATTGCGCAGGCCGCTCTTATAGCGGCAGCTTACGCAGTACTGACCCTGGTGCTGGCCCCGATATCGTTCAGCGTGATGCAGATCAGGCTTTCCGAAGCCCTCTGCGTACTGGCGCTGTTCACACCGGCGGCGGTGCCCGGGCTTTGCATAGGCTGCCTTATTGCCAATATGCTCGGTCCCAACGGACTCTGGGACATAATCCTGGGGACATTGGCGACGCTGATCGGCGTGGTGGGAATTTACCTGCTCAGGAACAAGAACTTCTTCGTTGCGCTGCTTCCTAATATCATTTCAAACGCAGTCATAGTAGGACTCTGCTGCAGGTACCTGTGGGGAGAAGAGATCTCCGCGATCCTCTGCATACTGCTGGTAGGCGCAGGAGAGGCCATAGCCTGCTACGTACCGGGCTTTCTCTTCGCCAAAGCGCTCGAGCGGATGGACTCGGACCTCATACGATAGCGCACAGGGCGTAGGCTGCCGCTATAAACGGCACGTAGGGGAGCTGGCTTCCTGCTCCGGCGCGCCTGCTGATCAGAAGTACTGCCGCCGCAGCCCCCGCAAGCAGGGCTGAGACTGTAAAAAGCCTTAAAAGCTCCGGAGCGTCCAGCTGCAGGGACAGCACAGCAAACAGAAGAGCATCTCCCATGCCGAAGGGCATGTCCCGTTCAAGGGCGCTGCAGAATACTGCAGTCAGCGCATACGCGCCAAGGACCGCTGCGCAGGCAGGGATCCGCAGGATAACGCTTTCGGCAGGCGTCCAGATCATTACAGTGCCAAGCAGGGCCGCCATTCCTGCTGCCGGCACTTCCAGGGTCTTTATGTCCCGGATCGCAAGGGACAGAAGCAATGCAATGCAAAAAAGACGGACCATAAAGCCTCCTTTCCGGGGCCCGATCCGTCAGGAAAATATTACCAGCAAGCAAGGCCGATGTCAACAGAAGGATCTGAAAAAAACGAAATAAGGACGGCTAAGAGCCGCACAAAGGATATGACCCAGGGCAATATCTATAGATTGCTTCTGGAGTTCGCGCTGCCGCTGCTGGTGGGCAACCTCTTCCAGCAGCTTTATAATACCGTCGACACCTGGGTCCTTGGCAACTTCGCGGAAAAAGCCGCGTTTGCGGCCATAGGCACAATAGCGCCTGTATTCAACCTCTTCGTGAACACCTTCGTTGGACTTGCCAACGGAGCGGGAGTGGTCATCTCCAACCATTACGGAGCCGGCAGATACGATAAGGTCAAGCGCACCGTTCACACCTCCATAGTCATGGCCGCAGTCTGCTCCGTGGCTTTTACAACAATAGGACTGATCTTTAAAGACACCCTCATCGGCTGGATGAAGCCCTCGCCGGAGATGTTCCCGCACGCCAGCACCTACCTTGGGATCATATTCAGTTTCCTTACTTTCCAGATCTTCTACAACGTGACAGCCGCGATAATGAGGGCGGTGGGCGATTCGAGGCGTCCGTTCTACTTCCTGGTTATTGCCTGTGTCATCAATATAGTGCTGGACCTCTACTTCGTGAGGAGCCTGGGCATGGGCGCCGCGGGCGTTGCTTACGCCACTGTCATAGCCCAGGGCATCTCCGCCTTCCTGGCGGTGTTCACGCTGATAAGGGAAACATCCTGCATCAAGCTGCGCATCAGAGACCTCTGCTGGGACGGCGAGATCATGGCAAGGGTTCTCAAGGTCGGCGTTCCTACGGCTCTGCAGTTGGCTTTCATCAGCTTTTCCAACATCTTCGTGATGTCCTACATCAACCACTTCGGCACGGACTTCTCCAGCGGCTACACTGCCTACTTCAAGACCGAGATGCTGCTGTTCATGTTCATATCGTCCATAGCTGTGGCTTCGACCACCTTCGTGGGGCAGAACTTCGGCGCCGGCAATATAGACCGGGCAAAGCAGGGCGTAAGGACTTCGATAAAGCTGTGCTTCGTACCGACGATCCTGTTCGGATCGCTGATGATGATCTTCGCGCCTTACATCATATCCTTCTTCAACAATGATCCTGTCGTCGTGGAATACGGTTCCTACTGCCTGAGGTTCATAGTGCCGTTCTACGCGGTGCAGTGCTTCAACCAGATATACACATCGGCGCTCAGAGGTGTAGGGGACACCTTCGTGCCTATGATCATCCAGATCGGCTGCTATGTGGTGCTCAGGCAGGTATACCTTTTCGTGATCACCAACTACATAGTAAATACGCCGCTGGTGGTCGTGGCGGGCTTCCCGGTGGGCTGGACCAGCGCTCTGATACTGGACGCGATAAGGTATCACCGCACGGATTTTAACGCAAGATTTGCCAATCAGGAAAAGAAGTAGTATAATATAAAGAACGGGGTATTTTTAGTTATTAGGGAGACTTAAAAATGTTCAAGAGAGTAAGGGATTTCATCTACGATATCAATGACATTTTCATAGCGCTGATCATAGTCCTCGCGGCAGCCGGAGTAATAGTCTGGAGGTCCGTGAACATTATGAATTATCCTAAGTATCTGGCAAACAAGCCGCTGACTACTGTTGAAGATGTCAATTTCACGGATACGGATCTCGAACCTGTAGATCCTAACGCTTCCGCAGATCCTGATGAGCAGGGCCAGAACGGCCCCGGCCAGGAGCAGCAGGGCACTGTGCCCGGTCCTGACCAGAGCACTAAGCCGGACCAGAGCACCACTCCTGATCAGCAGTCAGGGCAGCAGGGCAGTTCATCGACACCTGCTGAACAGAGCGGGAACAACAGTCAGGAGCAGTCGGACGGAAAGAAAGTCATAACTGCGACCATCAACATCGAATCGGGCTTCCGCGGAGGCTGGAACACCGTAGTTAACCGCTTGGTATCGGCAGGACTGCTAAAGTCCACCGACAAGGACGCTTTCATAAAGAAGGTCATCAGCCTTAAACTGGACAGGAGCCTTCGTGTAGGCACCTACAAACTGTCCAGCGACATGAGCTACGAGCAGATGATCAAGACTCTCTGCAAGGCAAAGTAGACCCTGAGCGAAACGGCCGGAGGTCATGATGAAAGAAAACAAGAAAGAAAAAAAGCCTAAAAAGGCTAAGGAATATAAAGAGTACAGCGCCGAGGACACCAGGGAGCTGACTAAAAGAAGAAGGAAGAGACGCCTCTTCAGGTGGCTCCGCGCTCTTATAGTGCTTATAATAATCGGTGTCGCTCTGTTTATAGGCATCAAGAAGCTCATAGAGCACGTAGACAACGATGTCCACAACGTGCCCAGCTACTACCGCGGCAGCATAGTGGACGGCAACTACTGCTTCTACCTCGAAGAATCTGACGAGATAGTCGTCTACAGCACAAGCAAGGGGCCAAGGCGCATACCCAATACTTCCGAGGAATACGCAGGCTACATGGAAAAGCTCAGGCCTGCCGACACTTCCGAGGACAACATCCTCTATCTGGGAGAGATCAAGACCGCCATGGGCGAGGAGTTCGATCCGCTGTCCTATAAGTATGTGGACAGCCACAACGGATACGTCCTCTTTATCCACAAGTATGACGGTGCCGATGCCATCTGGCTCTACACAGGCAAGACAGGCAAGGTGGACATGCTGGTGGCAGATCCTAAGGTCAAGCCGATAGCTTACTTCAACGACGTGCTCTACGCAAGGAACGAAAGCACCAAAGAGACTCTCTGCTACAGAGTAAGCACCAGCTTCTCCAGGCTGCTTATCTCGGTGGAGCCTTTCGCGGTGATCACCTCGGACAAGGTCAGCTTCTGGTACACGACGGTGATGGATTTCGGCAAAGGCCTGATCAACGGCCTGAAGGCATCCAGAGATACAAGGTAAACAAAAATCCCGGTTTTGAGCCGGGATTTTTTATTTTTTGATAACTTGTCCGACAGCGCGCTGAAAACGCGTCAGACGGGGCGTCAGAGCCTTACAGAGCCCTTGCCGATGTTGTTTTCGCTCTTCTTGTCGAAGAGGATTATGCCGTTTCCGGCGATCTCGTAGCTGACCTGCTCGTTGAGGCTGTAGTCCACGCTTCCGAACTCCACGGAGGTGAGTATGGTGTCGTCCGCAGTCTGGAGCTTTACAGTGGTCTCCATACCTGCAGGCAGCGTGGCATACACGGTCGCCTTGTGGGTGCCGGACTTGAGCTTTAAGAACTCGGGCCTTACGCCGAGGACCGCGTTGTCTTCGCCTTCAGCAAGCTCGCCGAGGGGAGCTGTGCTTTCGAATACGAAGCTGCTTCCCAGAGCCTTCACCTGCGCGGTGTTTTCGCCGGTCTTTACTGCAGTTGCCGGGATGAAGTTCATCGTCGGGTTTCCTACGAAGTCTGCAGTGAACAGGTTGGCCGGGTCGTTGTAGACGGTAAGAGGCGGATCGTACTGCTGAAGGATACCGGTCTTCATGAGGCATACCCTGGTAGCCAGAGTCATAGCTTCCAGCTGGTCGTGGGTAACGTACACGAAGGTGGAATCTGTGTTGGCGTGGAGTCGCTTGAGCTCTGTCCTCATCTCAAGACGCAGTTTGGCGTCCAGGTTGGAAAGAGGCTCGTCCATGAAGAGGACCTTGGGCTTTGGGGCCAGAGTACGGGCAATGGCTACACGCTGCTGCTGTCCGCCGGAGAGCTCGCTGGGATAGCGCTTTTCGAACTGTTCTATCTTCAGCATGGCGAGCATCTCGTCTACTCTCTTTCTGATCTCGTCCTTGGGCCATTTGAGGTTCTCAAGTCCGAAGGCTATGTTCTGGTAGACCGTCATATGAGGCCACAGAGCGTAGTTCTGGAAGAGGAAGCCTATGTCTCTCTTGCCCGGGGAGATGTTGATGCCTTTCTCGGCATCGAATACCACAGTGTCGCCTATGGTTATGCGCCCCTCGGTGGGGGTCTCCAGACCTGCTATCATACGAAGAGTCGTGGTCTTTCCGCAGCCGGAGGGGCCGAGGAGGGTTATGAATTCTCTGTCTTCTATGACCATGTTCAGGTCTTCTACCGCTACGAATTTTTCGAAGCGCTTTGTTACGTGTTCAAGTACTATCTTCGGCATCTTAGTTTCCTCCTACGCCCTTGTCTATGCTCGCGCCTGTGAGCTTGTTCACTACGAACTGGATGACGAGCACTACTACTATGATCAGCAGGTTTATGGCGTTAGCCGACTGCGTGAGTCCTGTTCTGCTGTACTCCTGGAGTACCGTAGTAGCAAGTGCGGTGTATGTCGGGATGAGGAGCACGAACAGGGACATCTCTCTCATGCAGGAGATGAACGGCAGCAGATAGCCGCTGATGAAGCTTGATTTCTGGATCGGGAACAGGACTCTGGTCATGCGCTTGAACCAGGGAACGTCCATCATGACTGCGGCTTCTTCGATCTCGCCGGAAAGCTGCATCATGGCGCTGGTGCCTGTCCTGGACGCGAACGGCATGAACTTGATGGCACCTACTATGAACAGCAGGAGATAAGTTCCGTTGAGCCATTTGAATCCGTCTGTGTAGGACAGAGCCAGGTAGACGGCGCCGAAGCTCATGGACGGGATCAGGTAGGGGAAGAAGGCCATGTTGGAGACCATGCCGGCCAGCTTGCTTCCTCTCTTCTTGGCTACCGCGTAGCCGATCAGAAGGCCGAATGTACCTGCGGCGAAAGCTACGCACAGGGACAGGAGAACGCTCCTTCCGAGGGCCTTCCAAAGTATTGTGCTCCTGAGTATTCCGATGGTGTCGCCCTTGGCGCTGCCTTCGAACGGTTCATCGGAGATCCAGTACTTGAGCGAGAAGGTGGACCAGTCGCCGGAGATCTCGCAGAGGCTTTCGGTAGCGAAGGATACCAGCGGCATGATAGCGAAGAACGCTACGATTATAAGCAGGACTATCGCTATGATCATTCTTGCCTTACCCAGCTTGACCAGGGAGACCTGGCCGGACTTTCCTGTTACCGTGGTGAAGGACTTTCTCTTGCCGGTTACTCTGCTGTTGAGAGTGAGTATGATGATTGAGAAGATCATCAGGACTATGGCTATTACGTAGCCCTGGCCTTTGGTGAAACCGCTGTTTACGAGGCTGCGCATCTGCACGGAGATCGATACGAAGTTGTTTCCGCTGGAGATGCTGCTCTTGTTCAGGAAGAACGGTACGGTGAAGCTGGAGATGCTGCTCGAGAATACCAGCAGGACCGTTGAGATCAGAGCAGGGAGCACTATAGGGAGCGTTACCTTGCGCAGTATCTTGAATCGGCTGGCCTTGAGCACCGTAGCTGCTTCTTCCAGGTTGGCGTCCATGTTGCGCAGGATGCCGCCTATGAGTATGTAGGCGAAGGGCGCGTAGTGCAGTCCCAGGGCCCAGGCGCAGGGCGCGAATCCGTAGACCATGGATTCAGGAACGCATATTCCCGTGACGCTCTGCAGTATGCCCATGCCGGCGTTGATCTGGGTGTTCTTGAAGAAGTTCTCCCAGAACATGGCCATGGCCCAGCTGGGCATGATGTAAGGAAATACAAAAACTGTTGAAATGAATTTCTTGAATGGTAAGTCGGACCGCGTTATGAACCAGGCCACCACTCCTCCGAACAATACTGCGATCAGGCAGGCGTACAGGGCCATGAGTGCGGATTGCCCTAGAGGTCTCCAGAATACCGTCTTAGCGTAATCGTATTCCTTGCTGAACAGGAGTTCCCACCAGTGATGGGTAGTAATATCTCCGTTTTTTACTCCGCCGCCGACGTACATGGCTTCCTGGCTGCCGTTAACGGTAATGGAGCCTAAAAGCAGCGTGAACAGCGGGAGTATGACGGCAGCAAGAAGTATAACGAGAAAGATGACTGTTATTACGTTTGCTGGTTTGGAGAAATAGGCTTTTAAGCGGTTGCCGGAGCTTTTTTTAGTTTTCATAAATGTTCGCTCCTGTCTTTTCAAAACAGGGGAGGGAAAAGTCTCCCTCCCCTGAATTAGGTGTGATCAAACTGCAGTCTTCTGACTACTGTCCGAGCTGCTGCTTTATGAACTTCTGAGCTTCTGCGTAAGCGGAGCCGATGTAGTCAACGTCTTCTACGAGGCAGGACTTGGTCCAGCTGTCGAGAGGCTTGTCATCGTCGATCGGCTTGTTGTTGATGTTAGCGGAATAGTATCCGTACTGTCCGCCCCAGCCGGCCTTGAAGCCTTCCTCGGAGAGGAGGTAGCGGATGAAGAGGCAGGAGGTGTACGGGAGCTTAGCGGTCTTGGGGATGAGTGTCCACATGTTGTAAACGAAACCGCTGAAGCCTTCAACGTCTGCGTTCCAGCCTGCGCCGGTGAGGTCTGCTACGCTCGGCTTGGTCTCAAGACCCATATAGTCCTTGAGTTTTGCAAGTCCTGCGAATACGATACGGCCGTCGTCAGCGTAGTTTACGAGCTCCTTGACTTCGCTCGTATCGGACTTGTGCCAGTACTGAACGTTCTTAGCGAACTCAGCCAGGAACTGGTAGCCTATGTTCTTGTAGTTGGGATCAGCAACATAGTCCTTGCCGAAGTAGCTCTTGTAAGCTGCGGTAAGTCTGCTTACAGCGTCGGGGCTGGTCATCATGATGAAGAAGTTCATGTTGATGTCTTCACCCAGAGGGCTCTGTACGGATGCGTTGTGGAGACCCTTGAGGGTTGCTCCGTCAGCACCGGTCAGCTGCCATACGTTCTTGAGCTGATCCTTGCCTACCTTGGTGTTGTTCCAGAGAAAGACCTTGTTGAAGGTAACGCCTACCTGCGGGTTGGTGGTTCCTTCGTTGAACTTGAAGCCGTCTCCGGACGGGGTGTAGCTGAGCAGGAAGCCTGCGTCGAGCATGTTGAACTT
>JAEEGL012940199.1_pt1 | contig 13107 bp, 8 predicted proteins | sample 9134231 | NCBI WGS metagenome assembly JAEEGL01 (sample SAMN16246548, study PRJNA631951) | gut metagenome | biome: gut microbiome; feature: rumen; material: fiber-attached | host: Bos | place: Iran: Karaj | collected 2018-10 | reverse complement strand
GGCAGATGTAGTAGTAGTCGGTGGCGGCCAGGTCGACCTTCCCTTCGCGCTTCTGCGTGCAGCCGCCCAGTCCGAATGCGGTGTCGTTCGCGTTCGCCTTGCGCCACGCGCCCTGGAGCGAGTCGTACTTGTAGATCGCGTCGGTCACCTGCCCCTTCTGCACGAACCCGTCGTCGGCGGAATCCCAGAGGTAGGTGTCGTATTCGAGGACGGTCGCCTCGCGCCAGGCGCCCAGCCCCGCGTCGCAGGCGTAGCGGACGCCGGGTTCGCCGACGAGCCCGTCCGCGTCCTGCTTGATCTCGCCGGCGTTGGAGGCCGCGCAGGCGCCGAGCGGAGAGACCGGTCCCTCTTCCGCGGACGAGGAGGAAACCTTGGACGAAGACGAAGACCTCTTCTTGCTCGACCGACCGCCGCCGGAGCCCTCCTCCTCTTCCGAAGAGTAGCCCTCGTCGTCGGAAGAGCCGCCGATGGAGGAGCCGTCGCCGGAACCGCCCTCGCTCGAGGAGGAGAGGGTCTCATCCGAGCCCGACGGGCCGCTCCCGCCGTCGTCGCCACAGGCGGAGAGGACAATGGCGAGGAAGAGACAAAGGGAAAGTGCGAACGGCTTGGCGTATTTCACGATTCCATCCCGGAGAATAGGGTTTTCTCTCAATATAATCTAGGGATCAGGGATTAGGTCTCAGGTCTTAGTGCGGATAATCCGCTGCGCGTAAATTGAAAAAGGGCTCCGGAAAGGAGCCCTTTTCACACTTCGCCGAAGGCGATACTACGCACTGGTCCCCGAGACCCAGGACCTGATTCCTAAAGTCCACGGCCCGCCGCGATCCTTCCGACGGCGCCGCCCCAGGAGCCGGAGACGCGGACGAGGAGATTCCCGCCGGCGCCGGAGAGGTCGAATTCCGCACCGGAGCCGAAGACGGTCCTGGCGGCGACCGGCCGTCCGTCCGCGGAGAAGAGTTCCACGCGGTTGACCCCTTCGGGCATTCCGGAGACCGAAAGCGTCGAGCCTCGGACGGCCATCCGCAGGTCGCGCGGAGCAAACGCGGGGCCGAGCGCGGCCTCCTCCTCCCCGCCGTCGTCCGGCGGCAGCGCCGCGAACCCGAACCAGTCGACGTTGAAGCCCTGGTTGACGACGGTCATGCGGACCACGTGCTCGCCGGCGGCCAGGTCGATCGCGTCGGCGCCGGTCCACTCGCCGTAGGTCTGGTAGCCGCCCGAGTTGGGAACCGCGAGCGCGTCCGCCACGGGGACGCCGTCCACGGAGAATCCCACGACGCCCGCGTCGCCGTTGGAGCTGGTGCGCAGCGTCAGGGCGTACCTGCCGGCCGTCGGGAAGTCGACCGTGTATTCCAGCCATTCGCCGGTCGCGGTCCAGCCCAGCGCGACGGCGCCGTCGGCGGTCCGCTGCAGGTCCACGTCGTCGGTGCGGTAGGCGTAGCCGCTGTTGCCCTGCGTGGTTTCGTGCCAGCTCGTCCCCTCGCCGCCCCGGTCGTAGTCCTCGGCCTGCACGCGCTCGGCCGAGGAGGAGCCGTATCTGCCGCGCGAAACGCCCCTGTTCAGCCGCCTGGCCAGCTGGTCGTAGTAGAGCGACTGCGGCTGCAGGTCGGCGCCGGTCCCGATTCCCTCCACGTGGTCCACGGGGGCCGTGATCGAGGACGAGTTGCCGACCGCCCCGGTGTTGACCTTGTTCACCGAACCGCGCGTGCCGATGGCGTAGCCGTAGCGCGCCTGCTGCGTGTGCACCACCCACGTGTCGCCGTCGTTCCCCTTGCCCTCCGTGTTCCAGTAGACGCTGTGCGCCGCGGTGAGGTTGTGCTTGGGCACGCTGCCGTAGGGGCGGTAGGCCGCCTGGAAGTTGCTGTTCTCGGCGCTGCAGCCGTCGAAGAGGTTGGAGTGGCTGAAGTGCATGTGGTGGTCGTTGCCGCGTCCGCTGGTGCTGCCGCTTCCGGCGACGCCGCGCTGGTGTCCGCCGTCCTTGTCGGCCACGCGGAGGAAGACGTTGCCCGAGGCGACCATGTTCGACATCACGAACCCGTGGCGCGCGTAGGTGGCGGAGTCGGCGTCCATCAGGATCTCCTGCGAGTTCAGGCGGTACATGTAGCCGTTGCCGCCGCCCCCGCCGTACTGCGGATTGCCGAAGTGGCACTTGCGGACGGTGATGGAGCGGCAGTTGTCGAGCCCGATCCCGTTGGCGAGCAGATGCGCGCCGGAGGAGTTCTGCGCGGGCCTGTAGCTCTTGACGTTCGAGATCCAGCTGTTGCGGACCATCGACATCTTGATCGCGTAGGCCCAGGCGATTTCGTAGGAGGCGGTGCCGGAGGTCTTGTAGTCCTCCTCGCCCCAGCCGTTCGACTTGTTCGTCTGGACGTTGGCGATGGAGAAGTCCTCCAGCCCCACGTCGTGGATCATCGGCCTGGCCTTGTAGATTCGCGCGTTGTCGCGGGTCTTCATCGCGTAGCGCGTGGGGACGTCGATTTCGATCCTTTTGTTCGCCGCGTCCACCGAGACCACCTGGCGCAGGTAGATCAGCCCGGTGAAGCTGGAGGCGTGGCCGCCCCACCCTTCCGATTCGCCGTGCTCCGAGATCCAGGCGTCGGTCATGTCGGTCCGGACGACCACCCAGTCGCCCTTGGCGAAGCCGGAGACGTCGTTCACCGGAATCGAACGCGTGGGCTTCATCTGGTCGGAGACGAACTTCGCGACCGGGCTGCCGGAGGCGGGGCTCGTCCAGTTGCCGTCCACGTAGGCGCGGATGATCGCCTTGTCGCGCATGGCCGTGGAGGTGCACAGGACGAAGGTCCTCTCGGGGCCCGCGCCGCGCAGCACCACGTTGGAGGAGTATATGTGCAGCGCCTGCATGTAGGAGCCGGGATCGACCCTGTAGGTGCCCGCGGGCAGGTAGACCACGCCGCCGCCGGCGGAGGAGGCCGCGTCGATCGCCTTCTGGATCGCGGAGGTGGCGTCGGAGGACCCGGTGTTGTCGGCGCCGTAGGCGGCGTCGGTCACGTCGAAGACGGGGCCTTCCACGCGCGGAACGGCCCTTTCGCCGCGGTTGTACCCCGCGTAGGAGAAGTCCTGCAGGATCTTGTCGGCGTAGAAGTTCCCGGCGGCGTCGGGGTTCCAGTCTTCGGGATAGAGCTCGCTGCGCCACGCGAAGAGCGGGGCGGCCAGCAGCAGGGCGAAAATCAGGGAAATCGCGCGGACGTTCTTCATTCTTTCCTCCGGACGGTTGGTCTCCGGAAGGAAACTAGCCATCGGCGGATTTCGTCCGTATGAAAAAACCGCCGGGCGAAAAGAAACCGTGGACGGGGTTGTCCACGGTCGCGCCCGTCGCCGGGCCTTTTCGGAAGAGGGTTCGTCAGCGGGCGAAGCGCTCGAGGGGGACGCCGACCAGGACGATTTCGTCCACCAGGAGGACGTATTTCCCGGGCGCGTTTCCGCTGGAACGACGGAGCGCGAACCGCACCGCGCCGGCCTTTTCGAGCGCGGCGTCGAACGGGAAGTCGTCGGGGCGCCTGTCGGGCGTGTCGGCGCGGAGCCTGAAGTCCGCCGCCTCCACGCGGATCTTCCTCCAGCCGTCCGCGGAGTCGAGGACGAAGTCGACCGCGAAATGGTCGTCGTTGGTCGAGTCGGCGTTGAGCGCCTCGGAGAAGAGCGAAATCTCGTAGACGCCGTGGCCCTTCGCCATGAACTCCACCGCCTGCAGGCCGCGGAGGTCGAACGATTCGCCGTAGTCGCCGAAGAAGGTCCCCATCACCGCCCAGGCGGCGGAGTCCGATTCGGCGAGTTCGAAGTCGCCGCGCAGGCTGCGCCCGCTCCACGCCCCTTCCGGGACCAGCGAGCGCGAGGCCTTCGACGGGGCGTCGGTCCCGTGGTAGCGCCACCCGGCGCCGATCACGCGGCCCAGCGTGGTCAGGTCCTCCTCGTCGTCGAAGTCGTCCACCATCAGGCGCGCGGCGTCGAGCGCGTCGAAGTCCTTCTCCTTGGTCTCGCCCGGCTTCACGCCGACGGAGGCCACGGAATGGAGCGTCTCGCCGTCGGCGGCCGCGGCCGCGGTGACCAGCGCGTAGTTCCCCTTCGCGACGTTCCCGAAGAGGAATCCGTCGTCCGAGATCGAAACGCCGTAGGCCGTGCCGCTCAGGAGGAAGAGGGCTCCGTCGGCGAGGTCCGCCCGGTCCGCGACGGAACCCTTCAGCGTCCCGGCGGAGTCGAGGGCGATTTCGAGTTCGACGGCCGAGTCTTCGGGGACGATTCCGCGCAGCAGCGCGGCCTGGTCTCCGTCATCGACCTGGACGTTGGCGCGTCCGGTCTTCCCGCGCAGCTCGAACCGCCCCGCGGAGTCGGCGAAGACGCTGTCGATCGCGGGCGAAAGCCCCGCGCCGGTCCGCTCCAGCCACCGTTCGTCGTCGATCAGGCGGACCAGCGCGCCGCGGGCGGGAGTCCCGTCCAGCCGCGTGACCGCGCCGACGACGGCGACGAGCCCGTTGGTGGTCTCGGTGGCGGTGCCCGCGGTCCGGTCGCCGCAGCCCGAAAGCGCGGCGGCAAGGACGAGGGCGGCGATGCGCGCGCGGAAGATCCGTTCGGTTCTCATCTGGACGCCTCCTCGGGAAAGACGCTGAGCGGGATCAGCTGCAGGTTGAGGTGGAAGACCGCGTCGGGATTCTCGCTTTCGGTCGCGAACTTCATCATCGACGCGCGGAACTCGGCGATCCGCTCCTTGATCTCCGGAAGGTCCCGGACGTTCGCCGACATCGTCACGGTCGAGACGTCGCGCCTGTCCGGCGCGTGGCGGTCGATCGCCTCGCCCGCGAGCGCGATGGTCTCCTTCTGGAAGGCGCGGACGGCGATCGAGGCCCATCCCTCCCCCGTGGTGATCGCCTTTTCGCTGGGAACCAGCCGCCCGGTGCCGTCGTCGCGGACCAGCTCCAGCTCCTTCAGCAGCTTGATCGACTCCCGCGCCTCCCGCACCGAGACCGGCGGATTGAGCTGCGCGGCGAGGTCCCTGTAGTCGCCGCGGAACTCGTGGAACTCGAGGATCGCGCGGATCGCCGCGTGGCGCCAGCTGGAGAAGTAGGCGTACTGCCTTCCCTCCAGGCGTCGCGAGGAGACCCGCTGGAGCTTCATCATCCGGTCGAAGTAGACCTTGGCCTGCGCGTCGCTGCGCGCCTTGCCGAAGTGGACGAGGTTCTCGAAATACTCCGTCTCGCGCGCGCCGAGCTTCAGAGCGGCCGCGAACTTCGGGATGCTCTCGTCGGCGATGTGGCGCTCCTTCTGCAACACCTTGGCCAGCAGGCTGGCGTCCATCCCCACCAGCCGCCCGAGCAGGCGGTAGGAGAAATAGCCCTTGCGTTCCTTGCGCTCCCTGTAGAAGGCGTGGAGGTACTCGCGGTAGTCCAGATAGTCTTCGATCTTCGCCATGTCCACAATCTAAACCGAAAAACCCCGCCGGAGCGAGGTTTGCGGAACTCCAAAGACCTTTTCGGGGACTTTCATGTCCACGCCCGCGGCCGGGGAAGGCGCGTCGCCCCTTCTCGACCGGCTTGACGTTGTCGATTTTCGCCGATTTTCCGCCGTTTCGTCGCCGCAGTTTCCTCAGTTTCCGCCGGCCAGGCCGACGAGTTCGGACTTGCCTTCCGCGCGCAGCAGGTAGTTCCCGCGCGGCAGGCGCGACACGTCCAGCTTCGTCCCGCCCTCTCCGGCGACGGCCGCGGAGACGCGCGCCCCGCGGACGTCGAAGAGCTCGGCCTTCGCCCCGGAGCGCGCTCCCTCGAGATATAGCGTCCCTCCGGCCTTCCGGACGGTCCATCCCGCTTTCGGCGAATTTCCCGGGGAAATCGCGGACTCCGCTTCGGGCGGGGGCAGCTCGCCGAGCCGGACCGTCCCCATCAGGCCGGGAATTTCCCAGGTCTCGTCCGCGTGGGCCGCCCAGGCCAGCTTGGTCTTGCGGCTCTCGCCGCCGTCGTTGTCGATGGCGTGGACGTCGATCCCGATCCGCGTCCCCGCCTCGGGCCGCGCGCCCAGCGTGGTCCAGGGAATCGCGATTTCGACGCGGTAGCCGCCCTCCCCGGCCTTCTGGACCATCTCGACGCCCTCTTCGGCGTTCAGCTTGTTTTCGGCCAGGCGCGCGTCGCCGAAGGCGGCGGTGAACTGGAACTGCCCTTCGCCGTAGGTCCCGCCCTTGCGGTCGCCCGCGTCGAGGTAGAGCTCGATTCCGTCGTCGTCGTAGGAGTTCGCGCCGGCGGTCGAGAGCGTCTGGTCCGTCACGTCGATCAGGACGTGGAGGTTCTCTTCGTCCCAGAGGACGCGGGCCTCGGCCGAGAAGTCGTCGCGGGCGGGGCGTTCCGTCGCGCCCCGGACCGGGTTCTTCAGCTCGAGCCGGGCGGCGCCGGCCCAGACGTCGTCGATTTCGCCGTCGATTTCGGGAGCGGTCCGCGTCCCCGGGATTTCGAGCGTGTCGGCCTGCGGATGGAGCAGCCTGCCGGTCACCTTGCGGATGGCGTCGGCGACCATGTCGTTGCGCCGGAAGTGCTCCGCGGTGGACCACTTGCCCCAGTGGTCGAGGATCGTGGCGAAGTCGTTCCATTTGACGCTGGGCGTGTGGTCGTCGACGTTCGTGTAGACGCCCCAGCTGGAGCCCGGCCCCTTCACCTTCCAGGTCCAGACGGTCCAGTTGACGCCGTTGTCGCGGTACTTCCCGAGGCCGTATTCCCACGCCGCCGCGCTGGAGAAGAAGGTGTACTCCCCGATCAGCAGCGGGACGCCGTAGTCCGGGCGGTAGCGGTTCGCGTCGGCGATCTGCCCGTCCACGAAGCCCTTCATGCCGGAGAGCTTGTCGTCGCCGATGTGGTCCCAGCCGTAGCAGTGGAGCTCGTACATCGCGTTCTTCCAGCCGTAGTCCGCGGGCTTCCGCAGCTTGTTCCAGGTCCAGATCGCCTCGAAGATCACGACGTGGTTCGTGTCCACCGCGCGGATTTCGGGATAGATCCGCCTGTAGAGCTCCACGACGTCCTCCTCCATCGCGTTGGAGAAGGTGCGCGAGGGCTCGTTGAGCACGTCGTAGCCGGCCACGAGCGGATTGTCCGCCAGGTGTTCCGCGACGCCGCGCCACCACTTCAGCGTCATGTTCTGGTACTTCGTCCGTCCGGGGTTGTCGGTGAAGAGCTTGGCGCCGTTGCCCGCCTCGCCGGAGTGGTCGGCGCCGTTCTGCGAGCCGGGCGCGCCGTGCAGGTCGACGATGGTCCAGAGTCCGTGCTTGCCGGCGGTCTCGATCGCCCAGTCCAGCTTGGAGAAGTCGGTCCTGCCCGAAGCGTCGGTCAGCCAGTTGCCGTTCGTGTCCATCAGCCACTGGTAGTAGATCGGCAGGCGGACGACGTTCATCCCCTCGCGGGCCATCAGTTCGAAGTCCTTCTCGGTCAGCCACGAGCTGCGGTAGACGGAGAAGGCCTCGCGCCGCCTCTCCTCGCCGAAGCGGGAGTCGAGGACCTCGTAGGCCTGCCAGTCGCTCGCGGCCTCGTCGGCGTAGAGCGGGCTCATCCAGGGCTCGTGGACCAGCCCGCCGATGTTCGCGCCGTTGAGCACGACGACCGGGCCCGCGCCGTTTCCGGAGCGGAGCTCCTGGCCGACGGCCTTCAGGAACCCTTCCGCGCGGGCCGAAACCGCGCAGAGGGCGAGGGCGAGCAGAACCGCGTTCGTTTTCTTCATTTCCGTTCCTCCTGTTCGCGTTTCCGCCTACCGGCGGACCGCGGTTCTCGAAATCCCGTCCGCGCGGACCACGTAGCTCCCGCGCGGCAGCGCGGAGAGGTCGAACGTCGCGCGACCGCCTTCGGGAAGGGCCGTCATCGCGCGGTGCCCGCGCAGGTCGTAGAGCTCGGCTTCGCCGCGGACTCCGGAGAGGGAGAGCTCCGCGCCGGAGACCGAGAGGGTCCAGGAGGCGCGGGCCGCGACGCGGGCGACGGCGGCCGATTCCTCGTCCGGGTCCTGCCCCGTCCCCTCGCCGAGCTTCAGCGAGACGTCCGAGATCGAGATCGTCGTCGGGGAGACGTTCCCGCAGTCGAAGAGCACGCGGGCGTTCGCGTTCGTCTCGGAGGCGACGAAGGTGTAGGAGAACTTCTTCGCGGAGGAGGTCAGCGAGGTCGGTTCGAGGACGTAGGTCCCGTAGTCGCCGGAGCTCTGCCCCACGCCCGCGTTCACGGTCACGGGCGAGCTCGCGGAGGCGCGGAACTCGAGCGTGTAGGTCTTCCCCGCGGCGAGGACGATTCCCGTCTGCGCCAGGCCGACGCGCCAGGTGTCGGCGCCGCCGTTTTCGATTTCCAGCTCGTAGCGCCCGCCGGAGACGGAGCCCTCCGCGGCGGCGCCGCTGTGCACCGTCAGGTTCCAGTTTTCCGCATTGGCGAAATTCCCGTTCTTCACCAGTTCGCCCTCCGGCGCGAAGACCGGTTCGAGCGCGACGTCGGAGGTCATCGTCAGCGTCTTCGTCCGCGCGGTGTCGCCCGCGGCCGCGCTCCAGCCCGCGAAGAACCAGCCCGCGTCGGGGACGGCGGTCGCGACGACCTGTTCGTTCTTCGCGTATTCCGCCTTGGAGGGGTTCAGCGAGACGGAGCCGTGCGAGGCGTTCGCCGTGATCTTGTACGGGCCGTTGTCGCCGTTCTTCTTGATCTGCGAGAGCACGTACCAGACCTGGCCCGACATCCAGTCGGTCTCGGCCTGCGTGTCCCAGTGGCGCAGCGTCGCGTCCCAGATCGCCACGCCCACGTTGCCGTTCTCCGTCACCCACTGCAGCTGGCGCAGCACGCCCGCGCCCTGCCACGAGCTGTAGCTCGGCATCCCGATCATCATCTTGCGCGGGGTCGGCGCGTGGTTCACCTGCGTCTGGTAGTCCTTGTCGTAGCTCGACCAGTCGTAGCCCATCGTGGCGTAGGCGTCCACGAGGCCGTCGAGGTCGTTCCACCAGTCCCAGTTGGGACCGTTGTACTGGTTGGCGAACGAGGCGTAGGTCAGCGTCTTGCCGCGTCGGTCCAGAGAATCGCGCAGCGCGCGCATGAAGGCCACGTAGTCGTTCTTGTCGGAGTTGCAGTTCGACTCGTTGCACTCGAAGTCGATGTCGGCGCCGTCGAGGTTCCGCTGGTCGATCTCGGAGAGGATCTGCTTGATGAAGCCGGTCCGGTTGGTCTTGAACGCGGCCTTCGCGGCGGCCCAGTTCCACTTGTCGCCGCTTTCCGGCGGATTGAAGATGCAGAGCAGCACCTTGATCCCGTTGTCGTGGCCCCATTTCACGAACCAGTCGATGTCGCTGTTGGAGGGGCTGTTGCTCCCGTAGGCGCGGGTCAGTGCGCCGGAATTGGTCGGCGACCAGAACTGCAGGTTGAGCAGCGTCAGCCCGTCCTTCATGCCGTAGCTCCTGCCGTTGTAGCTCCACGAGGCCTGCAGCGAATTCTTGCAGGTGGAGATGAAGTAGGGCGGGACCCACGCCACCACGGGAAGGGCGAGGGCGGGGGCGACCAGCGCCGCGGAGGCGGCCAGCGCGAGAAGCAGGTTGCGGACTTTCATCGGTTTTCTCCTGTTTTGCGTTTCGTATGTCAACAATCTAGGAGCGGAAAGCCCGTCGTTGTTGCGATTTCGGAATGTAACCTGGCTAAATACGGACTTGAATGTCCACACTCGTCACCGCAGCGCGGCGAGGCCGGTCCAGAGCGACGCGCCGGAGCGCAGGCGCAGGACGTAGGAGCCGCTCGGCAGGCCGGAGAGGTCGAGCGTCCCGGATGCGGGCGCGGAGTCCAGTTCGAGCGCGACGCGGCCCGTGAGACCGACCACCTGGAGCCGGACCCGCGACGCGGCGCCGGAGGGAAGCGCGTAGCGGAGTTCGCGCGGGCCGGACATCGAGACGGCGAGGCGACCGGCGGACGGCCGGGCATCCAGCGCGCTCCCCTCTTCGGGCGGCGCGTCCGTCCCGTAGGCCTCGATCTGGAAGAGCGAGTAGCCGTATTCCGTGGCGCGCCTCGTCCCGCGGATCCGCAGGGAACTTCCCTTCGCGCCGCCGAGCGGAATCGAATTGGCGTAGGCCGCGTTGTCCGAGACCTCCGCGACGGTCCTCCACGTCGATCCGTCGTCCGAGACCTCGACGACGAAATCCGCGGCGCGCGCCGTCTCCCAGCGGACGACCGCGCTGTCCAGGAGCTTCGCGCCGCCCAGGTCGACGGCGATCCATTCGTCGTCGGAATAGCCCGAAGACCAGCGCGTGCGGTAGTTCCCGTCCACGGCGTTCGCGGCGGCGTTGCCGCCCTCTTCGGTCGAGGAGACCGAGACCGGACGGCCCTTCGCCAGGTTGTCCGGAGCCGAGGCGCCGCGCCAGCCGGGCATGTCGCCGCGATGCAGCACGCGGTCGCTGTAATAGACCTCCTTGATGTGGTCGTCGGAGTTGGTCTCGCGGCAGTCGGGCGCGTACCACTTCTTCAGCCCGTAGGCCCAGTTCATGAAGTAGGCGAAACGCGGCATCGCCTGCAGCTGCGCGTCAGTCGGGAGCGCGAAGAGCTCTCCGATCGCGACCAGCCGGTTCGGCCCGGCAATTTCGACCATTTTGGAATAGTAGGAGGAGTTCGTCAGCCCGTCGGCGTACACGTCGAGCGCGAGCACGTCCCAGTAGCCGTGGCCGGGGTCCCAGTCCGCGAACGCGGCGTTGTCCCAGATGTCCTGCACATCCCAGACCCAGACGAGATTGTCGAGCCCCTTGGTCTTCGTCAAGTAGTCGTGCAGCCGCCGCCAGAGCGCCGCCGTCTTCGCGGGGCCCTGCGAGTTCCACCAGAATACGGTCTGGTTCTGTTCTTGCAGCGGGCGCCAGAGCACCTCCACGCCCGCCTCCTTCAGTTCCTGCAGATAGGCGGCGATTTCGTCCACGCGCGATTTCCAGATCCGGTCCAGCTCCGTGCCGTCGGTCAGGAGCTCGTCGAACTGCGCCGCCGTCAGCGAGCTCTTCACGCCGCCGTCCCAGTCGCAGACCGCGTTCTGCGTGGGCGGGCAGACGTGCCACGACAGCGTCACGACCGCGCCCGCGTTCCACTGCCGGACCGCTTCGTCCACCACGTCGCGCCGCAGCGCCGCATTCCCGTGGAAGAGGAAGTCGCCGCCCCAGAGCGCCGGATAGACGCCCGTGATGTCGTGGACCTTTTCGGTCCAGAAGCGCGCCCCGGTGGAGCCCGTTGCGCCGCAGTCCAGGTCCTTCTGGTCGTTGTGCTCGCCGGAGACGATCGCCCGGCCCTCGATTCCCTTCAGGAAGTTCAGCGTCTCGAACGGAGTCTGCGCCGCGGCGGGAACGGCGGCGAGGGCGCACAGGGCCAGGACGGCGGACGTCGCGGACGGGATTCTCATGGCGGTCCTCCGGAAAGGGATTCTCCGTCCAATCTAGGAGCGAAAACCCCGCCGTTGCCGCGATTTCCGAATGTTACCTGTTGAAATACGGACTTGAATGTCCACAAGTCAGTGGCCCGTCGCCAGTCACTAGGGACTAGTCGTTAGGGGTTAGCGCGGAGTTTTCCGGACTTGCTCCGCCGGAATCGGGCCTAAAAGGCGAATTCCGCGGGTTCGGCGAACCCGGGGCGGTTTTCCAGCCCCTTCACGCGCCCCAGGTTGCAGAGCGCGCCCCGGACATTCGCAAGATGGAAGACCTTGAAAATCGGGCTGTCGACCGCCCCCTTGTAAAGTTCGCGGACGATCGCGCTTTTCCGCACGATCGCCTCCTTGACCGCGCGCGTCTCGTCGCTTTCGGGCGGAAACACGGCCTCGCCGCTCATGCGGATCCAGTCGCTCGCGATTTCGTCCTCGCGCGGCCTGCAGCCGCACAGCTCCGCGAACGGGGACGCCCGGAGCTCCGCGTACATCGCCTTTTCGCTGTTGGTGCAGAACCAGAGCTTGCCGCCGAGGAGGACCATGAACTGGACGGGACGCACCTTGGGCCTGCCGTCCAGGCCGATCGTGGCGAGGTATTGCAGGCCCACCCCGTCCAGGCAGGCGGCGACGTCTTCGATCGTCATTTCGTTCTTCACGGGAAACTCCTTGCCGAGTCGGCCGATTCCGTCCCCTTCCGGGGGAAATAAAATAAATCGGTCCGGCCGGCCGACGTCGGGCGCTCCGACCCGGCGCCGATTAGTAATTTCGCGGAAAACGCTCCGAAATCGAACCGAAGGCGGCAGACAGGCATGACTCCGGCACAGGAACGACGACTCGACTTTCTCGTGGAAGCGTTCAAGGCGGACGCCGCCTTGCGCGACGACGACGTCCGGACGCCGGCGGACGCGGACGGCAAGCGGCGCCTTCTCCGCTCGCTGATGAACGTCCGGTTGCCGAAGAAAATCGACGAAGCCGTCCTGGCCGTGCAGGACGAATATCTCCGGGAACGGATCCGAGAAAGGGGAATCGTCTCGCCCGAGGAGATTCCGGTCGTCCGCGACCGCATCTCGATCTGGCGGGGCGACATCACGCGGCTGGCCGTGGACGCCGTCGTCAACGCGGCGAATTCGGGAATGCTCGGCTGTTTCGTCCCGATGCACGCCTGCATCGACAACTGCATCCACACTTTCGCCGGCGTCCGGCTGAGAGCGGAATGCGCCGCGAAGATGGCCCGTCTGAAGGCCGAACACGGCGAAGACTACGAACAGCCGACCGCGGCGCCGATGCTGACGGACGCCTACAACCTCCCGGCGAGGAAAATCGTCCACGTCGTCGGGCCGATCGCGCGGAACGGAACGACGCCCGCCCTGGAAGACGAACTGGCCGCCTGCTACCGGAACGTGCTCGACGTCTGCCTGGAGAACGGACTGGAATCCGTGGCCTTCTGCTGCATCTCCACCGGGGTGTTCCGTTTTCCCAACGCGAAAGCGGCGGAGATCGCCGTGCGGACGACGACGGACTGGCTGTCGCGCCATCGCGGCGCGCTCGAACGGGTGATCTTCGACGTCTTCGGGGACGAGGACCAAGCGTGCTATGAGCGGCTTCTGCGATAACGGCTACCGGGAAACCATCGAGGCGGGACTGTCCGCGCTTCCTTCGTTCCGGTTCGGGCGCCCCGCGGGCGCGGGCGGCGAAGCGGAAGCGGTCCGGCGGCTGGCGAAGGAGCTG